>Ga0116114_1001756_pt1 | contig 10704 bp, 5 predicted proteins | sample June2015DPH_10_5_FD_89823 | JGI IMG/M metagenome (GOLD analysis project Ga0116114, IMG submission 89823) | Peatland microbial communities from SPRUCE experiment site at the Marcell Experimental Forest, Minnesota, USA - June2015DPH_10_40 | ecosystem: Environmental > Terrestrial > Soil > Wetlands >... | reverse complement strand
TCTGCGATCTCGAGGGCGTGGAGAAACTGGCGCGCGAAGGGAAGATCCGCACGCTGCCGCGTATGGGCGAAAAGCAGGAAGCGAAGCTGCTGAAAGCGATTGAGGATTATCGCCGCATTGCCGGACGATTTCTGCTCGACACCGCCGAAGAACTGGCGGAAAAACTCGCGGAGCACTTGTTGGCGGTTCCGGGAATCGAAAAAGTTACGCCTGCCGGATCGCTGCGTCGCGGACGCGAAACTGTCGGCGACCTCGATATCCTCGTTACCGGCAAGGGCTGCATTGAGGGCGAGTCGCGGCAAAAACTCATCGAACATCTGCTCCGCCTCCCCGGCCTGATGGACATCATCGCGCAAGGAGACAACAAGGTCAGCTTCCGGCATCGCAACGGTATGCAGGTGGATGTGCGGCTGCTGCCGCCGGAATCTTTTGGGGCGGCCATGCAATATTTCACCGGCTCGAAGGCACACAACGTGGCCTTGCGGCAGCGCGCGCTCAAGATGGGCTTCACGCTCAACGAATATAGCCTTGCGAACGTCGAAGATAACAAACCGGTCGCGCGTAAAACTGAAGAAGAGATCTACGCCAAGCTCAAGCTCGACTACATTCCTCCCGAGCTGCGCGAGAATTTGGGAGAGATTGAAGCCGCCGCCGGACACACGCTGCCGGTGCTGATCGAACTAGCCGACATTCGCGGAGATGTGCATATGCACACCGTCGAAACCGACGGCCGCAACACCATTGAAGAAATGGCGGAAGCGGCGCGGGAACGCGGCTACGAGTATATGGCCATCACCGATCACTCGAAAAATCTCGCCTTCGCCAACGGGCTCACCGACAAACGCGCACTCGACCACATCGATAGAATTCGGGCGGTTGAAAATCAGATGAAAGGCATCCGCATTTTCGCGGGGATCGAAGTCGATATTTTGGGCGATGGCTCGCTCGATCTCTCCGACTCGGTGCTCGAACAAATGGACATTGTGATCGCCAGCGCGCACTCCCAGTTCAACCAGGATCGCGCCGCGATGACCGACCGGCTGCTGAAGGCCATTGCCAATCCCAACACTTCGCTGATCGGGCATCCAACCGGACGCCTGCTGCTGCGCCGCGACGCCTACCAGTTCGACCTCGACGCGGTTCTTAAAGCGGCGGCGAAACATAAAGTGGCCATGGAATTGAACTCCTATCCCGATCGGCTCGACCTCAGTGACGTTCATCTGCGTCTCGCCAAACAGCATGGGGTAAAGATCGTAATCAACACCGATTCCCACCATACTTCACACATGGAGAAAATACGTTACGGAATCACGCAGGCACGGCGGGCGTGGGTGACAAAGGAAGATGTGCTGAACACCTTGCCTATGGCCGAGTTTGCGCGCGCCATGAAACATGGCTGGTAGTGTCCCGGCAACGAGACTACGTGAACGTCCCGTCTGTCTCCGGTTTCTCACATGCAGACGTAGAGGCGTGTGTTTGACCGCAGATGAATCACCCGGTGGAGGTGATTACAAATGTTCAAAATAATTAGGCGCATCGATAAATTCCTGCTCTTTTTTGTTGCGCTAACTATTTTAGGTTCGGCGATAGGTTGCGAGTGGTTCCCCGAGTCAACCTTTGAACTAGCGAGTGAGTCGAGGTTGCCGAAATGGATTACCCTCCCCCCGGAACTTACACGCGCCGACGTTTCGGTTTCGATGAGCTACTACGTTATGCCATGGGGTAGGAGTGCGACATTCATATTAAAAGACACGAAAGGGAGAATACGGACAAAGGTAAATGGCAGAACGAGAGGCTTAGGGCCTAACCAATTGAAACATCCTCCGCCTGGATTTCCTCCTGGCTATCCAGCCTACGAAGTAATCACTGTAAACGGCATAACTGAAATTATCGAACATAGAAAACCGGAGCCGATATTTTATATAACGGATGATCCTGCTGTTTGGAAAGAACTAGGAGTAGGGCAATAGTAAAAGTGGACCGACAAACCGGGACAGTCCCTTCGCCAATCTGACCTAACTCGCTACCAGCAAATTCCTTCATACGCCCCAGCGCCCTCAGGACGCCGCGCCTTATCCAGGTGGATGAGGTCAATCACAATCTGTTCGGGTCGAAGATATTTGGCAAGCTGATCTTTGCTCGCAGATTTGTTGCCCAGGATTATTACTTCGGCGGTGCGCATCACGCCCTCGAGATCGGCGGAAAGTACGGACCCGATATGCGGGATGACTTCTTCGATGTACTGACGATTGGAACCGGCCAGACGGCCGAGGGAGACGTCCTCGTCCCAGACCTTGACTTCGAGGCCTTCGCCCAGAAGGCGCTTGATTAACTGCACCTGCGGGCTCTCGCGCAGATCGTCGGTGCCGGCTTTGAAACTCAGGCCGAGTTGCGCAATTTTCTTTTTGCCGGTGCTCATCACCATTTCCACTGCGCGGTCGACGTGCTCGGCGTTACTCGGCATGAGCGATTCGAGCAAAGGAAGCTTGAGATCGAGTTCTTTAGCCTTGTAGGTGATGGCGCGCAAATCCTTTGGAAGACACGAACCGCCGAAAGCAAAGCCGGGAGAAAGATACGCAGGAGAAATGTTCAGCTTCGTGTCGGACGTGAAAATCTTAGTGACCGCGTGCGCGTCGACGCCGAGGTGTTTGCACATCGTTCCCATTTCATTGGCGAAGCCGACTTTCACTGCGTGATAGCAGTTGGAAAAATACTTGACCATTTCGGCGACCGGAATCGTCGTCTCGTAGAGCGTGCCGGGAGTGTTCTTGTAAAGTTCGCGGAGCGGTGCGAGGTGGTTGGTGTCGCGGGCTCCGAGAATGGTGTAGGGCGGGTTGAGGAAGTCGGAGACCGCGCTACCTTCGCGCATGAACTCGGGGTTATAGCAAACCGTGAAACCGTGGCCACACTGCTTGCCGCTTTCTTTTTCGAGGATGGGAAGCACCACTGTTTCGGTGGTTCCGGCCAGCACGGTGCTGCGCAGAACAAAAACGTGGGGTGATTTCTTCTGGCGGATGGCGCCGCCGATTTCGCGGGCAACGCTCTCGATGTGGCTGAGGTCAAGCTTGCCATTCTTGAGGCTGGGTGTTCCCACGCAGACAAACGAGACTTCGGAATTCAGCACGGCTGCGGTGGCGTCGCTGGTCGCGTGCAGTAGGCCGGCGCGGTGCGCCTCGGCGACCATCTCGCTCATGCGAGCTTCGATGATCGGCGTGCGGCCCGAATCCATCATGTCAACCTTGGCGTGACTCACGTCGACGCCGATGACTTTGTGGCCCATGGAGGCGAAACAGGCGGCGGAGACGGATCCGACGTATCCCAAGCCAAAAATGCTGACCGACAAACCCAAGCGAATTCTCCCGGCAATCGAGCGTCTGGCAGGCGGAGCCCTAGGGCCGATGCCCAGCCCCTAAAGGGGCGATTAATTTCGACGATTCATGCGGCATCGCTAAAGCGATGCCCTGATACGAAGCCTCAGTTTTTCTGCAGCCTGCTCGGGCAACTCGGTGGCTCTAAAGAACTATACCAACTCCTCAGCCGGAGGCACGGGTAACAAGAGTAACAGTTGATCGAGAGCGGCCCTTTTCGGCATGTAAGATTGAGACTTGGGCATCTCTATGGCTTCTGGATGGCAAGGCAAGCTGAAACGCGTTTCCCGTATGGACTGGGAAGAGGTACGGGTGCGCGCGGGGCAGGAATTCCACAAGCAGTGTGACCTGCTCATGCATCGACTAGGCGTGCGAAACGGAACGGCGCGGCTCAATGTGGGTTCAACGGCGGGTTCAGCGGCAGATACAGTAGCGCAGAGGGGACAATTCTTTTTCGCCGGCAATGAAGGGTCAGAGCGCGCGGAGTTGTTGCGCAAACATCTGCCCAGCGAAGCGGCGGAAATTCTGCGTGAGGCCGATGAGATCTGCGACCATCGCTTTCGCCTGCTCGGCTACGAAAATCTCCGCTTCACTCTTGACCGGGGGGATGAGATCGACTGGCATCTCGATCCGGTGCACGGCAAGCGCGCTCCGCTCGATCCCTGGTTCAAGATTCCCTTTCTTGATTTTGCGACGGTGGGCGACCACAAGGTTATATGGGAACTGAATCGGCACCAGCACCTCGTGACCCTGGCCAAGGCGAGGCTACTGAGCGGAGACGATAAATACGTTCGCGAACTGATGGCGCAGTGGCACAGCTGGATCAAAATGAATCCGTATCCGCTGGGGATCAACTGGGCAAGCACGCTCGAAGTTGCCTTCCGAAGTTTGTCGTGGATTTGGGTGGACCAGTTGTTGGCAGAAATTCCCCACTGTACACAGTTTCGCTCGGAAATGGCGCCCGCGCTTGCGTTTCACGGACGTTACATTGAGCGATATCTATCTACTTATTATTCTCCGAACACGCACCTGCTGGGGGAGGCGGTCGCGCTGTTCTTTCTCGGCACTTTGTATCCTCAAATTCCCAGAGCCACGGGCTGGAAAGAATCCGGGTGGCAGATTGTACTGCATGAGGCGGGGCGGCAAGTGCGTCCGGATGGCGTTTACTTCGAGCAATCGCTGTACTACCACGTTTATGCGCTCGACTTTTTTCTATACGCGCGCTTGCTCGCGGATCGGAATGGAACGGAGATTCCACCCGCGTATGACGCGGCGCTCGGACGGATGCTCGATGTGGTTGCGGCATTGGCGCAGGCGGGACCGGCCGAAGGTTTCGGAGATGATGATGGCGGGCGCTTGTGGAATCCGAGGCGCAATCGGACCGAGCACATGACGGATCCGCTGGCGCTCGGCGCGGTGATGTACTCGCGGGAATTTTCCGCGGCGCGGTTAACGGAGGAAGCAATTTGGCTGTTTGGCGAGCGAGTCTTTGGCGAGCGAACGTTTGGCAGTCAAGCTGTCCACGAACTCGCGCACGCGAAAACAAGCGCGGAAGCGCGTTCGATTGCGTTTCCCGACGGCGGAATTTACGTGCTCGCGGATTCGCAGCCGTACGCGCAGGCGATGGTGGTGGATGCCGGTCCGCAAGGCGTGGACCGCTCCGGCCATGGACATGCCGACGCGCTCAGCCTGCGGCTCACCATGGATGGACGGCGCTGGCTGGTCGACGCCGGGAGCGGAGTCTATATTTCAAAGGATCCGGCTGACCGGGACACGTTTCGTGGCACTGGCGCACACAACACCATGCGCGTGGATGGAGTGGACCAGGCAGTTGCGGATGAGACTTTTTCCTGGACTCACATTCCTACCACGCAGGCGGAAGAGTGGATCGCGGGGAAAAGCTTCACCTACTTTGTGGGCAGTCATAATGGATATGCGCGGCTGGAGGATCCCGTTGTACATCGACGGCATGTTCTGAAGATCGCGGGCGTTGCACTTCTGGTGCGCGATATCGCGCTCGGTCGCGCGGAACATGAACTCGAGATACGATGGCACTTCGCGCCCGATCTCGAAGTTCGGAGCATGGGACCGGGACGAGTGGAAATATCGAGAGTTGGCGCTCCGTCGAGTGAATCTTCGCGCGAAACTCGGCTGTGCCTTATCGTCCCGGAAGAAACGGTCTGGCAGACGGCGACGGAAGTTACGAAAACCTTGCTTTCGCCTGCTTATGGTGCGTTTCAGCCGGCGCCGTTGGTGCGATGCCATGCGCGGGTTTTACTGCCGGCGGAAACCGCGACTGTGTTGATTCCTGGTACCGGCGCGATTCGGCAGAAGGATGAAGCCCTTATCGAACCACGAGTGGTCAGCACGACGCGGGCGGCGGTGCAGGCGTACAAACTCGATTATGATAACGAAAGCCATGGAATCTTTTTTGCTCTTGGCAACGAGGGGTGGAGTTTCGGCCCGTGGTCTTCGGACGCGCGCGTGCTCTATTGCCGCATCGAGAATGAGCGACTCTCGCAACTCGTCGTAATCGGCGGAACGCACGTCGCGTGGCAAGGACAGCAACTGTTGACGGCGGCTGGGCGGTCTGGATTTTTCGAGTGGCGTACACAGGATGCGGTGATGAACTCAGCACCAGGAGAATTTTTGGTTACAACTTTGTTCGAAGAATTGGCGGGCGGATCGCGGCTTTCATCGGCAACCTTGGACCCTACGTCTAGCCAAGCTTCATCGCCCTACGCGGATCAACACTAAATGTGCGGGATTGCTGGGATTCTCGAATTCGGACGCGACGCGCGGGCAAGCGCCGGCGCTCTGCGCGAAATGTGCCGCGTAATCACCCATCGCGGCCCCGATGACGACGGCTTTTATACGGATGGCTCGGCGGGAATCGGCATGCGGCGGCTCAGCATTGTCGACGTCGCCGGCGGGCATCAGCCGATTTCGAACGAGGACGGCACGCTGTGGATCGTGTTCAATGGCGAGATTTACAACCACCTCGCCTTGCGCGAGCAGCTCATCGCGCGCGGCCACCGCTATAGCACGCGCAGCGACACCGAGACCGTCATCCACCTCTTCGAGGAATACGGCGCGGACTGTGTGCAGCACCTCCGCGGAATGTTTGCGTTTGCTATCTGGAATCGCAATACGAAAACGCTTTTCCTCGCGCGCGACCGCCTGGGCATCAAGCCGCTGTATTACACGTTGACGCCGGAGCGACTGCTGTTCGGATCGGAAATCAAAGCGCTGCTGGCGCATGGTGGGATTCGCCCGGAGTTCAATCGGGCGGCGCTGCCGGAGTATTTGGCGTTTGGATACTTGTCCGGCGAAGAAAGTTTCTACTCCGGAATCCTCAAGCTGCTGCCCGGACACACAATGATGATTGGTGCGGATGGCAAGGCGCAAATCGAACAATACTGGGATCTGGATACATCGAAGCCACAGGAACCGCGGGGTGCGAATCACGATGAGGATTACTACGTCCAGAGCTACCGCGAGTTACTCGAAGGCGCCGTCAACAGCCACTTGATGAGCGACGTGCCCCTCGGTGTGTTCCTGAGCGGCGGCGTGGATTCGAGCGCGGTCGCAGCCCTGATGACGAAGATACGGCGCGAGCCGGTCGAGACATTTTCGGTAGGCTACACCGAGCAGATTTACAGTGAACTGCCGTTCGCGCGCGCAGTTTCGGATCACATTCATTCACGGCATCATGAAGTGCTGGTCAGCGAGCAGGATTTTTTCGCTGCGCTTCCGCATTTGATCTGGCATGAAGACGAGCCGATCGTGTGGCCTTCGAGCATCTCGCTCTATTTTGTCGCGCGCCTCGCCCGCGACAGAGTTACGGTGGTGCTGACTGGAGAGGGCGCGGATGAAACCCTGGCGGGCTACATGCGCTACGCCTTCACGGTGAAAAACGCGGCCATGGATCGTGTGTACCGCGGTGTGGTTCCGGGTATTTTGCGGCACGGATTGCGCAAAACGATTGCCACCTCTTCGTTGCTCGGAGCCAACCTGCGCCGGAAACTGGAACACACATTTCTGGCCAAGGATGGAAATTCCTGGGCTTCGTTCTACTTCGATAATTTCTTTTCCGCCTTCGGCGAAGCGGAGCAGAAAGGATTGCTGACGAGTGAGTTCGCGCGCGAAGCCGCGCCCAGCACCGCATATAAGAATGTTCTCGATTACTGGGATCACTCGTCGGGCGAAATGCTGCAACGGCTGCTCTACACCGATATCAAGACTTACCTGGTCGAACTGCTGATGAAGCAGGACAACATGAGCATGGCAGCATCCATCGAAAGCCGGGTGCCGTTTCTCGATCACGTGCTGGTCGAGTTTGCGACGCGAATTCCGCGCGAAGTGCAGATCCAGGGACTCGCCGGCAAACGAATTCTGAAAAAGGCGATGGAAGGTCTGCTGCCGCACTCGATTCTGTACCGTCCGAAGCTGGGATTTCCCACACCGTGGAGTGGCTGGCTGGCCGGACCGCGGCTGGAAATGATTCGCGCGATGCTGCTTGAACCGCGGAGCCTGGATCGCGGATACTTCCGGCGCGAAGCGGTTGAAAAACTGTTTGACGAGCATCGCGCGAAGCATCGCGACAATTACGATCGCATTTGGCGCTTGCTCAACCTTGAGTTGTGGCATCGCGTTTGTCTTGAAGGCGAATCGCATGACGAGGTCGGCGAGCCGGCGATGAAGATGGCGTCAACTCTGTAGCAGGGTTTCCCGATCTCAGTCTGCTATCGTCGTTAACTTATGCGAAGTTAACTTATGCGAACTTTCCCCCGGGTGTGTTTTTTTCTCGCGCTCGCTACGCTCTGTGCTTTTGGTCAACAGCCGTTTCTCAGCGCGACTCAGTGGACCGCGCTGCGAGATGAATCGAGTGGCGCTGCTCCCTACGAGAACCTGCGCTACTTGACGGGTTTGCATCGCGTGCCGGCAACTCCAGAATTTGATCAGGCAGCACAATTCGTTCTGCAACGTGCGCGCGAATATGGCCTTGCCGATGCTCATAGCGAGCAGTTCCCTATCGACGGCAGCAAGAATTATGGTCTGATGCGCTCTTACCTCGCTTGGACGGTCGAAGAGGCTCGGCTGTGGGAAGTCCGTCCGCAACATCTTCTTCTCGGGGATTGGAAAACCGATCCCATCCACCTCGCAGATTACAGTCACAGCGCCGACGTGGAAACTGAACTCGTCGACGTCGGCAACGGTGCGAGCGAGGCCGATTATTCCGGCAAGAACAACGACGTGCGCGGCAAGATCGTACTGGCCGACGGAGTTCTGGCGCGCGTGCAGGAGTTGGCGATCGCACAGCATGGCGCCGCGGGCATCGTCAGCGACATGCCCAACCAGACCACGGCCTGGTCCGGCTTGGACACAACCGTGGTCCGGTGGGGCCATCTGAATGCGCGTCAACCGTCCGGCTTCGCCTTCATGGTCTCTCGCCAGACCGCCGAGGCATTGCGGACTCGCTTGCGAAACGGCGAATCGATTGTTCTTAACGCTCACGTGAAAGCCACCGTCGGTCCCGGCCACTGGACGGTAGTCACCGCCACAATTCCCGGCACGGACCCGGCTGCGGGAGAAATTGTTTATAGCTGCCATCTCGATCACGAACGTCCGGGAGCCAACGATAACGGAAGCGGGTGCGTCACCATTCTTGAATCGGCGCGCGTGCTGGCGCGCTTAATCGAATCCGGCCAACTGCCGCGACCCAAACGCACATTGCGTTTCATCTGGGGCCCGGAGGTCGAGGGCACCATGGCTTTTCTCGCCACACATCCGGAGATCAGGCAGCGGTTACGCGCCAACATCCACATGGACATGGTTGGCGGCGATCCCTTCAAAAACAAGTCGGTGCTCCATGTCACCGGCACGCCGTGGTCGCTTCCGAGTTTTGTAACCGATGTGGGCGCCGTGTTTCTCGATGAGATTCGAACCGCCGCCAGCGGATACGCAGCCGGCGAATTGCCTGCCGACGCCGGTATTGTCGAAACTCGCGCCGGCGGACAAGGCACCCGCAATGAACTCTTCGCCGATGTGACGCCGTATGCAAGCGGCAGCGATCACGATGACTACGACTCTTCCACGATCGCTGTCCCGTCACTTTACCTTCGCGACTGGCCCGACATCTACATCCACACCGACCATGACAGCCTCGATCAGATCGATGCCACGAAGTTGCGGCGCGTAGCGCTGCTCGGAGCCGCTTCGGGATATGCGTATGCAAGTGTCACTGCGCAACAACTTCCAACGTTACTCCCGTTCCTCGCTGCCCAGGCGGAAGCTCGATTCGCCCAGGTATTCGGAGCGGCACAGCAGTTAGTGGATGATCCTCAACTCGAAGCGGGCGTCGCCTGGTATGAAGCACACAATCTTGTAAGTCAAACACTGCAGCGTGAAAGCGCAACCCTGCATTCCGCGGTCGAATTCACCGGCGGACCTGCAGACGCGGATTCGGAGGAAGTAAAAGCGCTCGCGGATCAAGCCTCACGTTTCCAACGTTGGCTCGACACAAAGGCGAAGCTACGTGGAGCGAAAGGAACGGCGCCCAGCGCACCTTGGGCCAGCGACGGCAATGCGAAACGCGTGCCAATCCGCGTGGGCGAATTCGGTCCGCTGGGTTACCAGAACGACGACGTTCTGTTGGCACGCCTGGGCAAAGAGCGCTACGCGAAAATCAAGCTGATCAACGGCGAAGCCAGTCACCTGCTGAACGTGCGTGACCAGTCTGAGCTTTATGCCTATGAGATCGTGAACTTCGTGAATGGCAAGCGCACCGTGGGCGAGATACGCGACGCGGTCTCTGCCGAATACGGACCTTTGCTGGTGAATCTTGTCGCCGACTATCTTGATGCTTGCGCTGAAGCGAGGGTAGTCCAATGGAAGTAAACTTACATGGTGGATGTGACCACGAACCAATGCACATAATGTTTTCGGGTGAAAGGTTTTGCACTTACACATAACTGCGCCTGCATTTTGATAACAAGATCAGTTGCAAAGCAAGCTGGAGAGCACTAGAGTACGTCCAATACGGAAGCTCGCGGCTGGGTCGACGGACGCGGTAGCGGCGACCGAGAATCGCAGAAAGCGGTTGGAAAGGATACGGGATTGAAGATCTCGCAAAAAGGGCTTTACGCGCTGCAAGCGATCATGACCCTTGGCCGCCGATACGGAACTGAGACCGTTAAGATCCGGGACATCGCCATTGACAGCGACCTGCCGGAGAAATTTCTTGAATTAATTCTGCTGGAACTCAAAAACGCGCGCATCGTGGAAAGCGTTCGGGGCGCGAAGGGCGGTTATCGGCTGCGGCGGGCGCCAGCAG
>Ga0116114_1001751_pt1 | contig 10722 bp, 8 predicted proteins | sample June2015DPH_10_5_FD_89823 | JGI IMG/M metagenome (GOLD analysis project Ga0116114, IMG submission 89823) | Peatland microbial communities from SPRUCE experiment site at the Marcell Experimental Forest, Minnesota, USA - June2015DPH_10_40 | ecosystem: Environmental > Terrestrial > Soil > Wetlands >... | reverse complement strand
TGTACTTGTTGATGAAGTAGGGGCGGACGAGGGCGGCGGCGAACAGGAACAGAAGCAGGGAATCGAGCAGGATTTGACGCCGGCGCTTCACGCCCGGTGCTCCCAGCGGCGGGCGAGGACCCCCAAAAGGGAACGAAGCGGAGCGCGCGCCGCCGACCAACCAAAAAAAACGACCAGCGCCGAGAGCGCGACAGCGCTCAGCAGGCGGCAAATGCGCAGTTCCGTTCCGCCTTCGTATTCAAGCTGCACATCGCAAGGGCCATGGCACCCCGCTTGAATCCACATCAACCCGAGGCCGTCGGCTTGGATCGGGCGGGAGACGCCATTGGCTTTGGCATGCCAGCCGGGATGATGGGTGACCTGCACAGAGACAGCCTGGCCCGGCCATGCCACGGCCGAGATTTGAATCCGATTCCCGCCTTCCCATCGAAACTCCGCCGCCGGAAGCGATCGGTCTTCCAGGGCGGCCACATACTTCTCCACGTCCCCCGTGTCTCGCGGACCGGAGGGTGCGCGCCGGACTATAGCGGACACAGGCACCACATGCGCCGGCGAATCCGATCGCAGCGGGACGCGATAGATCGTCACGCCGTCGGCGCTCCAAAGGGCGGGCAATATCCCATCGAACTTTTTCGGGTGGCTGAATGGTTTCCAAAGCTCCTGGCTGTTGGGGCCCGACACCGCGACCGCGCCGGTGCCGTACGCTTTCAACCAGGCGATGGCGACGGGCGCATCCCGCTCCGGCGTGTCGCCTCCGTTGTAAATGCCTTCGGTGGCGAGCTGCTGGACTGGATTGTAAGCAACGCTCCATGAACCGCCGCCGAACTGCTCGATATCGGTGAACGCGTCGGTCCATTTCCCGATAGATCCCGGCATCATGACGCGGATGCCGGAAAGGTGGTCCCGCGCCCAGATCGAGGCGCGGTATTCAATCGTTTGGGTGGCGTCAGCCGGCGCCAGCACGGCCTTGGCGAATTTCCGCTGGGCAACGATTTGTTCCGCAGCGAGCGCGACCAACAGAAATAGCAAGCAGGCCCTCAAAGAGCGCGGGATTCTCGCGAGAACCGGGCGTGCCGCGAATATGGCCAGGAGCGACAGCGAAAACTCCATTTCGACTTTATAACGGCCCGGCTCCAGCAGGAATTGACGGTTCAAATACGTGAACATGAGCGGCACACTGCCGGTCAGCCAGGCGAAAAGCGCGAAGAACTGCAACCGCCAGTCCTCGGCCCATCGGGGCAAGTAGTGCCAAAGCAGCGCCCACCCGGTTGCCACGATTGCCAGCGCGGTGAAGGATCCGATGGTCCAGGATCCCCCACCTCCGCCATTGGAAGCGCTACCGATCGCCAGGATGTTGGATGGCGAAAGCCATGGACAGCATATGGCATACGAGAACAGGCCGATGGCGGCGGTCACCCGCAGGTTTCGGGCCCAATCCTCGCGGCGCAGCACAAACAGCAGGCACAAGCTCGCCATGGCCGCGAGAACCGGGCCGAAATCGCTGGCGAGCGTGCAAACGGCTATCGCCAGCGCTGTCAAGGCGTAGTAGACCGGGCGGCGCTTTCGGATGGAGAGCGAGAGGAACAAGATTACAAGCGGCAGGATTGCCAACGCGGCCATATGCGGCGTTTCGTCCCATACGACCATCAGGTAGAGACGGCGGGCATCCCAGAAATGCTGGAGCGAGAACTGAGCATCGGGCAAAAACAATTGCGACGGCGCGGTGAGCGAATAGAGCGCCGCGGCCGCAAAGGCGTACCCCGGCGCCCGCGTCCACAACCATGCCATCACAAACAGAGTGAGCGGACCCAGACAATAGACCAGGCCGGAGACCGTCTGAAACCCAACGTCGTGAGGGATTCCGCGAACCGCGGCTATCCATGCGCTCAAGGCAGGCACAAGGGGCGCGTACACGAACTCGAGCGGTGCTCCGCAATCCCAGTAGCGCCACCATTCGGAGTGGAACCAGCCTCCACCGAGCCGGGCCATCGCGATCCAAAAGCCCTGCATCGAGGTCATGTGCGGGGTATATCGGACAAACATCTCGCGGCAGACGTAAGCGTTCAGCCACAGGAGTAAGGCCGCGTATCCGACCGCCCGAATCACCTCTGGAACGCGCAATCGTTCGTCTGAGTTCACGTCAATTGGCCCGATGCTGGTCTTCGGCGGCGCTGTGGTAACGGCGCTCCAGGCTGTCGAACTGGCGCTGGTGGACGATGCCGCCGCGGTCCAGCAGGTACCGCACCAGCAGCCATAGGATCGAAATCCCGTAAACACTACTCTGGAAGAACGACGCGGACGACGCCTGGGCGAAGTACCGGGTCGGCACTGGAACTTCGGTGATGCGCATCTTCAGGTTGACGATCTGGGCCAGGATCTCCTGATCGAAGATGAACTTGTCGGAATCCATCTGGAGATTTACGGATTCCAGGACTTGCCGCCGGAATGCGCGATAACCCGTGTGGTACTCCGAAAGGCGAAGCCCGAACACCCAGTTTTCCAGCGTCGTCAGGAACCGGTTGGAATAGTATTTCCACCACGGCATTCCCTGGTGGATGGGGTGTATCCCCATGAGACGCGATCCCAGCACTACGTCTGCCTGGCCCTCCTCGATCGGCCGGATGATTTCCGGCAAAAGCGTGGGATCGTACTGATAGTCGGGGTGCACCATCACCACGATGTCGGCTCCGGCTCGCAGCGCCTCGCGATAGCAGGTCTTCTGATTCGCGCCGTAGCCGTAGTTGCGGTCGTGGATGAACAGCTCCAGGCCCAGCTCACGGGCGATTCGCGCGGTTTCATCCGAGCTGCCGTCATCCACCACGATCACCAGGTCCACCACGTCCCGGGGCAGGTCGGCATAGGTCAGGTGCAGTGTCCTGGCGGCGTTGTAGGCCGGCATCACCACCACGACCTTGGGTTTTGAAGGGCTCATGTCATGCGTTCCGCCCGTGCGCGGACGATAAACTGGTACGCAAAAAGGTTCTTCCACACCCGCGCCGATTCATAGGAGAGACGCTCCAGGGCGCGCACCCAGACCGATCCTTCCCACTTTGGCAGCGCCAACCCAACCGGCACACCCGAACAGTGTAGCGTCTCGATGAGGAAGCCGGCGCGGGCCAGCAGATCCACCCAGCCATGCCACATATAAAACTGCACGTGGGTGCGGTCGAACAGCCCGCGATCGTGCTGAGGAAAGCGCCCCATCAGCACCTGCCCGCGAAAATAGGCATGGCCGCTGTTGGGCAGCGAGGCGATGAGCGCGCCGCCGGGCGCCAGCCGCTCCCGGCATTCGCGCAACAATCGCTCCGGTTGGCGAAGATGCTCCAGCACGTCGGCGCAAACGATGTAATCGAACGAGGCGTCCAATACAGGCAAACCCCGATCCAGGTCCGCGGCGACGAAATGAATGCCGGACGGGTGCGGCGTGCCGGGCAAGTCGATGCCGGTGACGGAAAAACCGCGCTGCGCCAGGATCTCCGCCAGATAGCCGCCCGCGCAGCCGATGTCGAGAACGCGACGCCCAGCGCCCTGCCGCGGGAATTCCCTCAACAGCAGCGCGTGGCTGCTGTAAGGCCCCGGCTTGAACTGGTAGGGAGCAGGCGCCTCCACGGTAGCCGCCGTCATTGGTACTTATTATACACAGCGGAGGGTTTGGAACCCGGTTGGCATTTGCCGTCTGTTAACCTGATACCTTCACGGTTTCATGAAGGCCCCCAAGAAACGCGGCGCCGCACCGCCGGCAAGCCAACCCTCGCGTGGCCGCCGAAGCCCGGCGCCGCACATGCGGCAATGGCTGGTGGTGCTGGCGCTCTCGGCCGTCACATTGCTGGCTTATTCGAACTCATTCAGCGCCGGCTTCGCCTTTGACAACAAGGGCCTTCTTCTGCAGGATCCGCGCATTCGCGAAGCCACCGCACAAAACATCGGCCTGATTTTCCAGCGAACTTACTGGTGGCCCTACGGCGAAAGCGGTCTCTATCGGCCCATCACCACACTCACCTATCTCTTCAACTACTCGATCCTCGGCAACGGTGACCAGCCCGCCGGCTACCACTGGATCAATTCCCTGCTGCATACCGGCAACGTCCTGCTGGTGTACGCTCTCGCGCTGCGGCTGATGCGGAAGCTGTGGCCGGCGGTTTTCATCGCCGCCATCTGGGCCGTCCATCCCGTCCTGACCGAGTCCGTGACCAATATCGTCGGACGCGCGGACCTGCTGGCGGGCATGGCGCTGCTGAGCGGATTCTGGATGTACCTGAAGAGCGCCGAAACCCAGGGCCCGCGCCGATGGGCCTGGCTGGCCGGTTTGATGGCCGTGACCACGGTGGGAGTGTTCTCCAAGGAAAGCGCGGTCACCGTCCTGGGCGTGATCGCGCTTTACGAACTGACCTGGTGGAAACAGAGCCGGGGCAGAGCGCTTCTTCCGGGATGTCTGGCCATCTCACCGGCCCTCGCGGCCATGTGGTACGCGCGGTCAGCCGTGTTCGCCAAGCTCCTGCCGCCGGTGATTCCGTTCTGCGATAACCCGCTCGTCGGCGCCGGCTTCCGGACGGCCAAGCTCACCGCCATTCAGGTCATGGCCAGGTATTTCGGGCTGCTGGTGTGGCCCGCTCATCTCTCCTGCGACTACTCTTACGCGCAGATTCCGCTCGAAACCGGCAGCGCGCAAGACTGGCTGGCGTGGACCGTGGTTGCCGCGGTGGCCGCCGCGGCGCTGCTGATGTTCCGATTCAACCGCACCGCATTCTTCTTTGCCGGCCTGGCGTTCGTCACGTTCCTGCCCACCTCCAACCTGGTCTTCCCCATTGGCACCATCATGGCGGAACGCTTCCTCTACCTGCCATCCATCGCGCTGGCTGTGTGCGTCGTCCTGGCTCTCGACGCCATCGGCCGCCGCGCCGGCCTAGCCTGGCTGGCCCCAGTTACCCTGTGCCTGATTGTGGCCGCATTCACCGCGCGCACATGGACTCGCAATTCCGACTGGCGGGACGATCTCAGTCTCATGACCGCCGCAGCCAAGACCTCGCCCCATAGCTTCAAGAGTCACATGGGGCTGGCTGCTGCGCTGGACGATTCCGACTCGACCCATGCCCACATCGACCGTGTCATCGCCGAAGCCGAGAAGGGCCTGACGATTCTCGACTCAGTGCCGGACTGGCGCAATAACTTCGAGGTCTATCGCCGGACGAGTGGTTATTACATTACCAAAGGCGACTCACTGGCCGCGCCGGAAGGTTTGCGGGCTTACCACCGGGCGCTCGAGCTGCTGCTGCGCTCGAAGACCATGATGACTGCAAGCTATGAACATCTGGTGGCGACGGAGCGGGCGCTCGGCCATGAAACTCCCCAACCCGATCAGGCCAAGTTTGCCGATCTCCAACGGTCGATTTCCGATACCTACCTGAAGTTGAACGACCCGTCCAAGGCGGTGGATGCCGCGGCTGCCGCGCTGGAACTGGACCCGCTGAATGCCCAGAGGTACTGGCAACTGGCTACCGCATATCTCGCCGACAGCCGTGCCGACGAAGCCGCGGTCGCCCTGATGCGGGGCGCGCTCGCGACGTCCGACATGAGCCTGAGACAGGACCTGCTGAGTCTCTACCGGCAGGGTCTCGATTCCAAGGGGTGTGCGACCGTGCCAGGCCCTAACGGCCCGGCCATCAACCCGTCGTGCGAAATCGTTCGCCGGCACACCTGCGCCGCCGCGGCTGCGACCATCCCGCTGTATCTCCGTGCCGGGCGCCGGGACTTGGCTCAGCTACTGAAGGATTCGGTATCGCGGGATTTCGGCTGTCCCGCCGCTCAGCTGAATCAACTCTTGCCGGAGGGGCCGGGCACGCCCGCTCCCTACATAAAGTAGTCCTTCACCTTCTCGAACAGCCCTTTTTCGGTGGGGGCGTTGTCCACCGGCAGGGTTTCGCGCAACTGCTCGAGCAATTTCCGCTGTTCGCGCGTGAGCCGCGTGGGCACACGCACGTCGACGTGAATGTAGAGATCTCCCCGGCCGCTGCCATTCAGCACCGGTGCGCCTTTGCCGCGCACGCGGAATTGCGCTCCCGTCTGCGTGCCCTCCGGGATCTTGAGCTTGTGCGGCTGCTCGAGCGTGGGCACTTCGATTTCCGCGCCCAGTGCAGCCTGCGCGATGCCGATCGGGATGGTGCAGTGCAGATCGTGCTCGTGGCGCTCGAAGAAGGGGTGCTCCCTCACCTTCAGGAACACGTAGAGATCCCCGGGAGGCCCGCCATTCGCGCCCGGCTGGCCTTCGCTCGGTAGCCGCAGACGCGTGCCGTCGTCCACCCCGGCGGGGATGTTGACCTTGAGCTTCCGTTGCACCTGGCGATAGCCGTTGCCGCCGCACTGGCTGCACGGGTGGCGGATCACCCTCCCCGATCCCGCGCAAGTGCTGCACGGCCGGCGGATCGAAAGAAAACTCTGCTGGTAAAGAACCTCCCCGCGGCCATGGCACGTCGGGCAGGTGGCCGGTGAGCTGCCCGGCTCCGATCCCAAGCCGTCGCACCGGTCGCACAGCTCCATCCGCGGCATCTGGATTTCGGCGCTCATGCCAAACACGGCTTCTTCAAATCCCAGCTCGAGGTTGTAGCGGATGTCCTCGCCGCGTTGCGCGCGGCTGCGCCGGCGTCCACCGCCGAACAGATCGCCCAAGCCGAAGAAATCGCCGAGGATGTCGCCGAAATCGGCAAACACGTCGGGACTGAATCCGCCCGCCGCGACTCCCTGCAAACCCGCGTGGCCATAGCGGTCGTATGCCGCGCGCTTTTGGGGGTCGCTCAGCACGCTATAGGCCTCGGAAGCTTCCTTGAACTTCTCCTCGGCCGTGGGGTCGTCGGGATTACGGTCCGGATGGTGCTGCAGCGCGAGCTTGCGGTAAGCTCCCTTGATCTCCTGCTCGCCGGCTTCTCTGCCGACACCAAGCACATCGTAATAATCTCTCTTCGACACGGGATTCAATGCGTTACGGCCTGACCGCGACCCTGACCCATGCGGGCCGGAGAAGCTTTCCTCTGAAATTATAGCCTCTCTGCAACTCGCCCAGAATCGCCTGGTCTTCGGCCTCTTCGGTCTGGACCCGCTGCACCGCCTCGTGCTGATTGGGGTCGAACTGCTTTCCCTCCGTTTCGATGGGTTCGAGTCCCATTCTCTTCAATGTTTCGTAGAGTCTCTGATAGATCAGCTCGACTCCTTTGGCGTAGTCGCGATCCCCCGTTTCCACCTTGAGCGCGCGCTCGAAATCGTCCAGCACCGGAAGGATCTCCCGCACCAGGTCCATGGCGGCGAACTGAAGGAACTCCGAGCGCTCGCGCTCGGACCGGCGCCGGGCATTGTCGAACTCGGCGCGCGCGCGCAGCAGCCGGTCGTAGAGATCGGCCTTCTCCGCCGCCAGCCGATCGCGCTCGGCGGTGACGGCCGCGAGTTGTCCTTCCACGGTGGTAGCGGGAACGTTGTCTTCGGAAGACACGCCGGAGAGATTCGGGTCGGGCTTCTGGGTGTCCACTATTACTAGCTTACACCGCACGGGCCGCGCGCGTGGCGCGGCGAATGCCCGTTCCCAAATTTGACTTGCTCTCCGCAGCTTCGTTATCCTGAATTTTTCGCGGTAGAGGCGCGGCGGCCATCAGTAGCCTGGCTGGAATTCCGACAGAGCTTCGGAAGCCTGGGCCGAAAGGGGCCGATCGTTTTTCCGCCGAAACCGGGGTGGAAAGCTCATTCCTTCCGGTTGGGGAGCCCGGCTAATACCGGCTCACTGTCACCCGTTCCTCCGGCGGGTGGAGCGCTATCGGGAATGAAGGCCGCGTGCACCCGGCGGTTCTCTTCTTCTCTTTCGCTTTCCTCCCCCGGTTGGCAGCTTATGAACGTTTTCGAACTCACGCGCGCGCTGGTCGATATCGAATCGATCACCAATAACGAGGAGCGCATCGGCCATTACCTCTATGACTGCCTGTCGCCGCTGGCAGCCCGGTTTGGCGGCCGCCTGGAGCGCCTCGAAGTCGAGCCGCGCCGGTTCAACGTGTTCGCGCAGTGGGGCCAGCCGCTCGCCGTCACGCTTTCCACCCACATGGATACCGTGCCTCCCTTCTTCACATCGCGCGACGATGGCGAGCAGATCTGGGGCCGCGCCGCCTGCGACGCCAAAGGCATCATCGCCAGTATGATCAAGGCCGCCGAAGCGCTGCTCGAAGCCGGCCAGCGCAATTTCGGCCTTCTCTTCGTGGTGGGTGAAGAGCGCAACAGCGCGGGCGCTTACGGGGCGGCCCGGACGCCGCGCGGCGGGCGCTACATCGTCAACGGCGAGCCCACCGAAAACAAGATGGCGCTGGGGTCCAAGGGCGCGCTGCGCTATGAGGTGGTGGCCACCGGCAAGATGGCGCACTCCGCCTACCCCGAGCTGGGCGATTCGGCGATCCACAAACTAATCGACGCGCTCACCGATATGCGCCGCATTCCGCTGCCCGTGGATCCGCTGCTGGGGCCGAGCACTCTCAACATCGGCACGCTTTCCGGCGGGCGCGCGCCCAACGTGATCGCGGATGAAGCCCGCGCCGATATCATGATCCGCCTGGTAGGCGATTCCGCCGAAACCAAGGCAGCCCTGGCCCGCGCCGCTCAGGGCCGCGCGGAGTTGCGCGAGATCATCGAAATCCCGGCGCTCCGCCTGAACTCGGTGGATGGCATCCCCACCACGGTGGTGGCCTTCACCACCGATATCCCGGCGTTCGGCGGCCAGTGGGGCGAGCCGTTCCTGATCGGGCCAGGTTCCATCCACGTGGCGCACACGCTCGAGGAGCGCGTCGCCAAACCGCAATTGACCGAAGCAGTCGAACTCTATCAACGAATCGTAAGGCACTTATGCAAACGCGAATCGAAGTAGGCATCCTGGGCGCCACCGGAATGGTGGGGCAGCATTTCGTCAAGTTCTTGCAGGGCCACCCCTGGTTTCACCTCAAGTGGCTGGGCGCCAGTGACCGCTCCGCCGGTAAGAAGTACGCCGACGCCATGACCTGGCACCTGGCCGGCGCCACGCCGGACACCGTCGCCGATCTCACCGTGGAAGATTGCAAGCCCGGCAACGCCCCGCGGCTGCTGTTCTCCGCCATGGATGCCTCGGTGGCCACGGAGATTGAGCGCGCCTTCGCCGAGGCCGGCCATGTGGTGGTCTCGAACTCCAGGAATCATCGCATGGAGCGCGATGTGCCGCTGCTGGTTCCGGAGATCAATCCCGATCACTTGAAGCTGGTGCCGCTGCAGCAGCGCGCGCGCGGCTGGAAAGGGCAGATCGTCACCAACCCCAACTGCTCTACGGTGGTGCTGACTATGGGCCTTGCGCCGCTCAAACCGTTCGGCATATCGAGGGTGATTGCCACCACCATGCAAGCCATTTCGGGCGCGGGCTACCCGGGCGTGGCCTCCATGGACATTGTGGGCAACGTGATCCCCTTCATCGGCGGCGAAGAAGAGAAAATGCAGCAGGAGACGCAGAAGATCCTGGGTGAATTTCGCGGCGACCACATCGAGCCGCTGCCCGCCAGGGTGAGCGCCCACTGCAATCGCGTACCGGTGGTGGACGGCCACACCGTCACCGTCTCGGTGGAGTTTTCCGCGAAGCCCACGGAAGCCGATCTGCGGCGCGCCTTCGACGCTTTCACCGGCGTTCCGCAGCAACGCCAGCTTCCCAGCGCGCCGCTCCGGCCCGTCATTACCTGGACCAGGCCAACCGCCCGCAGCCGCGCAAGGACGCCGAGCGCGACCGCGGCATGGCGGCTTTCATCGGCCGGCTGCGCGCCTGCCCGGCGCTGGATTATAAGTTCGTCGCGCTGGGCCACAACACCGTTCGCGGCGCCGCCGGCGCGGCCGTGCTGAATGCCGAGCTGATGCATTCGGAAGGGATGCTGGGCTGATGATCGTCATGAAGTTCGGCGGCACCTCGGTGGAGTCCGCCGCCGCCCTTGAGCGCATCGCCGGAATCGTCCAGGCGCGCCGCGAGCGCCGTCCCGTGGTGGTGGTCTCCGCCATGGGCAAGACCACCAACAAGCTGCTGGCCATTGCCGCGGCCGCAATTGCCGGCCACCGCGAGGAATACATCCGCCAGATCCAGGACCTGCGCGATTACCACTCCCGCGAGGCGCGCCTGGCGACCGACCTCGACCAGCGCGCCGAGCTGGATCGCACCCTCGACGAGCACTTCCAGGAACTCACCGAGCTGGTGAAGGGCCTGGCCGTGCTGGGCGAGCTGACGCCCCGCTCCATCGACGCCATTTCGAGCTACGGCGAGCGGCTCTCCAGCATCATTGTTACGCTGGCCTTCCAGCGCTTCGGTATGAAGGCCGTGCATCTCGATTCACGCCGGGTGATCGTCACCGACAAGCGCCACACCCAGGCCGCGCCCGATTTTGCCGAGACCGATGCACGGCTGGCGGCCACCATCCCCGCCCTGGCCCGCGACGCCGTGGTGGTGATGGGCGGATTCATCGGCTCGACCAAAGACGGCGTCACCACCACGCTGGGCCGCGGCGGCTCCGATTTCACGGCCTCGATTGTGGGCGCAGGCATCGGCGCCGAAGAAATCCAGATCTGGACCGACGTGGACGGCATGCTCACCGCCGACCCCACCATCCTGCCCGGCGGCCATCGCGTCAAAACGATTTCCTTCGCCGAAGCCGCCGAGCTGGCTTATTTCGGCGCCAAGGTGCTGCACCCCGCCACGGT
>Ga0116114_1001745_pt1 | contig 10742 bp, 8 predicted proteins | sample June2015DPH_10_5_FD_89823 | JGI IMG/M metagenome (GOLD analysis project Ga0116114, IMG submission 89823) | Peatland microbial communities from SPRUCE experiment site at the Marcell Experimental Forest, Minnesota, USA - June2015DPH_10_40 | ecosystem: Environmental > Terrestrial > Soil > Wetlands >... | reverse complement strand
CGGATTGAAGGGCGATGACGCCAGGCAGCGTCTCGCACGCTATGGCGCTAATACCCTAAAACCCCCAAAGCGATCGGACGTGTTTACGCTCCTAATCGGACAATTCAAAAGTCCGCTAATCCTCATTCTTTTCTTTGCAACGGTGTTGTCATTTTTTCTGGGCGATACCGTTGACGCCTATATAATTCTTTCAATCGTCCTGGCAAGCGGCTTACTCGGGTTTTGGCAGGAGCGCGGCGCATCAAACGCCGTGAAGAAACTGCTTTCCATTGTGCAGATTAAAGCGGCGGTAATGCGTGATGGAAGCTCCAAAGAAATTCCGGTCGAAGAGATTGTGCCGGGTGATATCGTCATCCTGCATGCAGGCGATATTATTCCGGGTGACGGGCTGATTCAGGAATCCAAAGATCTTTTCATTGATGAAGCCATGCTGACGGGTGAAACTTTCCCCGCAGAAAAAGTAGCGTCGGTGCTGTCCGCAGAAACACCGCTGGGTCAGCGCACAAATTCACTCTGGATGGGGACCCATGTAGTAAGCGGCAGCGCAACGGCGCTTATCATACGCACAGGCAGGGAAACCGAGTTTGGCAAAGTTTCCGACCGGTTAAAACTCAGGCCGCCTCAAACGGAATTTGAGCGCGGTATAAGGCAGTTCGGCTATTTTCTTATGGAAGTAACTTTATTATTAGTGGTTGCCATTTTTGCCATCAACGTTTACCTGGCGCGCCCGGTACTTGATTCATTTCTCTTCTCGCTCGCACTTGCTGTCGGGCTAACCCCGCAGCTATTGCCGGCGATTATCAGCATCAATCTTTCCCATGGCGCAAAACGGATGGCTGAAAAAAAAGTCATCGTCAAGAGGCTTGCTTCAATTGAAAACTTCGGCAGTATGAATGTAATATGCTCCGATAAAACCGGTACATTAACCGATGGTACTGTGCAGCTCCAATCCGCCGTTGACGTGGATGGCGCTCCAAGCGATAAAGTCTTCCTTAACTCTTATCTGAATTCTTTTTATCAAACAGGCTTTACGAATCCTATTGATGATGCTGTCCGCAATTACAAAAAGCTTGATCTTACAGGTTACCGGAAACAGGATGAGATTCCTTATGATTTTCTTCGCAAGCGGTTAAGCATACTTGTTTCACAAGGCAGTACGCATTTGATGGTGACAAAAGGCGCGCTTAAAAATGTGCTGGATGTATGCTCATCGGTTGAAGTAAGCGGTGGCGCTATTGTTGATATCTCTACAGTAAAGGACAAGATTCAGCAGCGCTTTGAGGAATTCAGCAGCAAAGGCTTTCGTACGCTTGGTGTTGCTTACAAAAATATAAATACGGATTCACGCATAACTAAAGATGAAGAAGCGGGCATGACGTTTTCAGGATTTCTCGTTCTGTTTGATCCGCCCAAACCCAATATCATCGAAACGATTACAAATCTCAAGAACCTTGGCGTTGCTTTAAAAGTTATTACAGGCGATAATCATTTGGTCGCTGTTAACGTAAGTGAACAGATCGGATTAAAAAATTCTAAAATACTTACGGGTCCTGATCTTAGTAATATGAGCGATGCGGCGCTTCTCAATACAGTAGGCGGTGTAGATGTCTTTGCCGAAATAGAACCCAATCAAAAAGAGCGGATCATAATTGCTCTCAAAAAAGCCGGGAATGTAGTGGGGTACATGGGAGACGGTATTAATGATGCCTCGGCTATACATGCTGCCGATGTGGGAATTTCCGTCGATAGCGCCGTGGATGTTGCCAAAGATGCGGCGGATATTGTTTTGCTTGAAAAAGACCTCGGCGTTTTGGTGCAGGGTGTTCGTGAAGGAAGAGCCACCTTTGCCAACACACTCAAGTATGTGTTTATGGCAACCAGCGCCAATTTCGGGAACATGTTCAGTATGGCAGGGGCGTCCCTCATTCTGACATTTCTACCATTACTGCCCAAGCAGATTCTGCTTACTAATCTCATGACGGATTTCCCGGAAATGACAATCGCAACCGACACTGTGGATAAAGAAATGATTGACATTCCGCGGCGATGGAACATTAAGGCAATCCGCAAGTTTATGATTACATTCGGCATTGTTAGTTCGGTGTTTGATTACCTCACTTTTGGGGTACTGCTGCTTGTCCTGCATGCTAACGAGATTCAATTCAGAACCGGCTGGTTTGTGGAATCCGTTGTTTCAGCGGCATTGATCGTGCTCGTTATCAGGAGCCGGAGACCGTCTTACAAGAGTCAACCGGGAAAATATCTTTTAATTGCAACATTGACAATTGTCGCCGTAACAATAATTTTACCCTTCACTCCGCTTGCCGGGATTTTGGGATTCTGTTCGCTGCCAATCTCATTAATTCTTTATATCCTTTTGATTATTTTGCTTTATATTATCACGGCAGAAGTAGTAAAGAGGATTTTCTATAAGCGGGTAAACTTATGAATGGGAAATGATTTTCTAAGCCAATAAAAGTGTGACCTTTTATTGAATAATAAAACATTACAATGGAATAAAACCTCCAAGGTTTGGCTTCAACCTTGGAGAGTTTGCCGGAAAGCAGCAGAAAGTTAAAACTTATGTTCAAAAAAACGGACGTTTAGTTAACAGGGAGATTTAAAGTTTCTATTGTAAATGAAAAATTCTGATTATCCTAAAAAATACTCGGTATGCTGGATCCCATTTAGGAAGCCGGTACTATCATTAACAAAGGAATAAAGCTCATTTAAGTCAACCGGCTTGATCAATATTTTAACAGGATTGAGATAATAGCTTTGAACCAAAGAAATATTTTCATTGCTGTTGGCTACAAAGATATATGGTATCTTAGTTATACCCGACAGACGTGAAATTGCTTCAATACCGTCTAAATCGCCTTTTAAGGTAATATCTGAAATTATAAGTGAAGGATATTGATTCAGAGTAATTTGAATTAAGTCATCTCCGGAAGAGATAAGGTCTAATACATGAAAGCCCTTTAATTCGAGAAATATTTTTATCTTTAATGCTAAAGTTAAGTCGTTGCTGCACACCAATACTTTGCTTTTATTCACCATCGGACCTTCTCACTAGTTTTAAGTTTATTTCAAATTATAACTAATTAACTACAATAGCAAGCATATATTAATAGCCCATGTCACTGCGCATTACGCCATAATTAAATCCGGATTTTGTGCCGGAGAAATATAAAGGGTGGGGGACATTATAACTCATTAGAATGTAATAAGTTACAAGTTGCAGGAATTACTCTGAGAAATGGGCTGTGTATTTATCAAGCAGGTTTCTGATCACTTTTTGATATTGGCTGCCGTGTTTAAAGGCGACCTTCTTAAAATAATCAACGCTTGATTTGCTGAGATTTAAAGTAACCTTTACATTCTTTCCCTTTAAGATCAATTCTTCAGGCTTAGGTAGAAAGTCTTTAATAATTTTTATTTTGCCCATTTTTTCATCGGTGTATTTCATTTTCTTCTTCATAAATCTTTTTTCCTTTTCGCCAGTACCCGGCTCCTATTATTCTAATTATTTTTTTTCTGTAGGTAAATCTAACCGTTAATATTTCTTCATTAATTTTGCCAAAGCAAAAATATCTCTGCTCAATTTTACTATGCTCCAAATCTATTGCAATAACTCTGTGTGAATCAACAAAGGCTAATTGAGCTTCTTCAAAAGAAACTTTGTGTTTCCTTTGATTGATTAAATTTTTATCTTTATCCCACTCAAAAGATGTATTGGACAACATTATTCCTATTTATACATATAAATATACATATTATAATATGTATAGGCAACTCAATTCCCATGATTAAAATCATGGGTTGTATGATAATCAATTTCCATAATTTCAGGCAGCCCACGCACCCACCTGCCGGTAGGCAGGTTCATTCGTGGGTGTAGATGCCAAAATAAAAAACCACTAGTCGTTTTCAATTTCCATTCTATTATATTAAATCGAGTCCCTTACGGGACAAAATTAGATTGACAAATTGTCTAATCCTTCATGCAGCGAACACTAGACCCGGACATCTTACCGTAGTAGCTTAAGTAGACATAACCACCACTGCCGCCCAGGGGCAAGCCGTACGCGCCGTCAGAATCGCCCTCCGTAGAACTCCAAAAGTAAGCGCCGTTACCTAAACTGGTGAAGAAACCATCGATATTGCGGCCGCCTCCTAACAGCGCGGAAAAGCCTATTGTGTTTGTGCCTGCTCCTTCATATTGCGCCATTCCCTGTCCTATTGCCAGCAATGCATTGCCATCATGGTTTACTGCAGCTGCTAACGTATCTAATTCATTATAGGTCGGTATGTGCCATCCACCTGGACAAATGCCTTGTACGTTTCCACTTAATGCCGGATTTGGTGAACTTGTATCTGTAGCTCCATTCTGATATTGTACTGCCTCCGCCCATTCATATAATCCGCCATAAGCTGTACAGTTAGCCGGATCATCACTATAACAATATTTTTCAATTACTCCATTATTTGTTTGCTCTTGCATACTATCTATCATTGTTCCTACATTAAGGTTTTCTACCAGCCAGCATTGACTGCCGGTTTGAATAGTATGATATGTCTGACCGGCATAATATACTGTTGGTATTCCGGGACATGGAGCTAATTTGGTGTAATTTATTGTACTTATCCAGCCAGTTGATGTTTTGGTAAAGTTCCATATAGTTGAAAAACCACTTGAATCTATTGGTCTTATTATTGTTCCGGCATTATTATTGAACCTGTTTGGGCTTTGCTTATTTGCCCTGTCCCGATTAATAATATTAGAAGTAAAGCTATATGTTTCATTTTTCTTTCACATCTGTCAAAAATAAAAATATTACTTAATAAAGCCGCACATTTTATTGCACTCCCTAAGTAATTCTTGAAAAACTATTTAAGAAGAATAAGTTTTTTCGTCTCAGTAAAACTACCAGCCTGCATCCTGTAAAAATATATTCCGCTTGATAGATTACCCCCATTAAATTGTACTGAATAATTACCCGCAGATTTTTCTTCATTAACTAAAGTTGCTATTTCTTTTCCCAAAATATCATAAACTTTTATTGTAACTAAACTTGTTTTAGGGACAGAGTAATTTATCACTGTGCTTGGATTAAACGGATTCGGATAATTCTGGTACAACTCATAAGCAACTGGTAAACCACTTTTAATACTGCTTATTCCGGTAATTGATGAGCTAAAACTCCACGTCTGACTCCAGGGACTGGTACCTCCGGCGTTCATTGCATTTACGCGCCAGTAATATGTTGTAAGATTGCTTAATCCGCTAACTGTGAATATCGTGTCTGTTAGTCCAAGCGTATCAACTATCGTTGTTGCAAATGTGCTGTCTGTGCCGAACTGCAATAAGTAACTGCTCGCACCCAATGGCGGCAGCCACTTTAGTTGTATAGGCGGTATGTTATCAAAACTGCGGTTTAGCGGAGATACTTTTCTAACCGAATCCGGAGGTATTATTGAAGTAACAGAAGCATAAAGCTCATTATAAGTTTGATCGCTTACCGGGAAATTCAGATTACGAAACTCTGCCCGTAAGTCGGTAGAGAATGCGTATGAAAGCGCTGTTACCATTAAAGTTGCACGGAAAGTATCTGCAGCAGCGCTGTTATTCAAAGGGTTATACTGTTGAGCCCAATTTGCATTGAATCCCTGCAATAGATTCAGCATCCTTTTCAAAGGGGCTTTATAACCCAGCCCCAGGTTTTCAGCATGTTCACAGAATTTATAAGCGATTGTCATGAAAGTATTAAGTGTTTCGTCTACGGGGGTGGACGGGTCGTTCCAGGATGCAAAGTTTTTTCCTGAAGCGAGATATTGTTCATACGATGCTCTGATAACACTTATTGAAGAAAGCACACTCTGTTTGATATCAAATACAAGGTCGTCACTAAGTCCATAAGCCTGGTAATTGTTAATGATTTCGTATCCTGCAGAATGCTGAAATATTTGAGCCATACTTTCTGAGTATATGGCATTCGCATATCCGTCTACGTTTCCCCCGTAGTAATAAGTTGAGGGAGTATTCAGAGTAAAATTGTGTCCCATTTCGTGAAAGAATGATGAGTAACCAATTGTACCTTGCAGGAAACCATCGCCAACACCAACAGCCACTGGATTTGAAAACCAAATTGAATAAGCGCCGTCGAATGTTGAGTCACGCAGAAGTACTTGATTAAAACTTTTATTGAATTGATAGACATTATTGTTCACAAAATCATTCTCTACCTTCGCACAGACAGATAATACGTATTCAAGAGTGCTTCGTGGTATTGTGGTAAAGAAACTATTGTTAAAAACTGAAAGTTGGCTTGGCAGAGGCCCTAGCCTTGAACCCATAATTGGCATAGTTATAGGGAAAGTGACAGCTAAACTTGAAGGAAGTAAAATTGGATTTATCACGGGAGCAATGAACCGGATTAGGATTTGACTGGAATCCTGATTCCCGCCAGTATATGTTGCCGTTACATTAACGATATAATTTTTGCTTGTGTCGGAATAGGTATGTACTTGGGGGAAAAAACCAGTTAAGGTAGTGCCGTCTCCCCAATTCCAAATGAATGGAATGGTAGGAGATTGTGTGTCACCTCCGTTGACTTTCACTGAACCAGTTGCTTTGTTTATCGACTGAACATTAAGCGAAAGGGTTGAAGGAGTACCAAACAGGCTTCTCTTGTAATCAAAAGAGCCTGTTTGTGAAAAACTTAAATGACTATTAACAATGAACAGAACACCGGTCAAAAGTAAAAAAGTGTGCTTGAAATATTGCATACATATCTCCTATAAATTGTTAGAATGACAATTGCGCATTAGAAGTATATTTGTCTATTGCCAACGCTGCACTTTAATTTACACAAATGCCTCAAAGTTTAATGCGTCCGCTTTACGGTATAATCCAACACAGGATTATGCTTCTGCATGAATTCCTTATCACTATAGATAAGTTTTAATTTATTATACTTCTAACTTCTTCAACAGACATAGGTTTGGAAATTATTCTTAGCTGCCGATCAATCATAAACATTGTTGGCGTGGCATAAATAAAATAATCTGATGCCGCTTTACCATCCCATCCTTTGAGATCGGAAACATTTATAAAAGTTAATTTATTATTCGTTATAAAATCAGTCCAATCTTTTCTATTTGTATCAAGTGAAATTGAAAATACTTCAAAATTCTTTTCTTTTTCGCTGTTATACAGTTCATTCAACTTAGGCAGCATCTCTTTACAATGAGGGCACCAGCTTGCGTAAAAGACAATCAGCGTTTTCTTTACTTTAGTTTTATCCAGCTCAATATTGTTACCCGCTGTATCTGAAAGAACAATATTGGGGACAACACTGCCAATCTTAAATATCTTTGCCTGGTCGATACGGCGTTTTATTAGACCCTCCGTTTTAACATCCAGGCATAGATCATCTTTTATAACATAGTTCTCCACTATGTAATCCAGCACTTTATCGAAACCAAATTTCTTAAATCCGTCAATCAGATATTCTACAATCTGTTCGTAAACAATTTGATTTACTTTTGCTTTGTTCAGAATAGAATCAACGGCAGTCATAAATTCTTTTTCTAACAATTCAAGTGGTAAGTCCGGATTCCGGTAATATGTTAAATACTCAATCGTTTTGTTTGTAAAAGCGTCGGAATAGATAAGAGAGCTGTTATTGAAGTCAACATTATCTAAGGCATGTGTTTTTAAATATAACAGCTGCTGCTGCGGTTGAATTGAAATATCAACAACAGGAAGCCGTGCCGAGTGAATATACTCCGCAATAAAAGAGTCATGGTTTGTTTGAGAAACTATGTTTACAAATTGCATATACTCGCTTTGCAATTCATTAAGTCTTTTCTTTGTTTGGTTATAGTATTCATCATCTTTGGGGTAGCGGGAAAGTATTAACAGAAGCAGTTCTGTTTTTGTCTTGTATGATTTATTGAGTTTAATAAATTGGTAATACAGCTTGTTGCTTTCGGAAGAAATAATTTTCATACTGTCCAGGATATTATCTGCATCTGTTTTTATCTTTACATCTTCGCCGTCATATAGAAAATCTATCCATCCTGCCGGGGTTTTGCTTTGCGGGAATTGGGTGCCACTGCCAAAAGAGAAACGATAAAAACCGGCGTGGTATTTATTTTTATCGAATGGAAATCTATAAATTTCGTTATCACCGGCAGAAATCGAATCTATCGATACAATTTTCTCACCGCTTAACTCCGATATGTATGCTTTACCGCTATAATTAGAAATTTGTATTTCAATTTGTTGAGCATAACTCTGCCCCACAAGGATAACTAATATTATAAGTATACAACTTTTGATTTTAGGCATTTCCATTTTTCTCAAGAATTTTTGAAATAGTGCAATATTATATCAGTAATTCTTCTGCTAATGCCATATTCTATTATATTAAATCGAGTCCCTTACGGGACAAATTAAATTGACAAATTGTCTAATCCTTCACGCAGCGAACGCTAAACCCGCACACCTTACCGGCGTAGGTCAAGGTAATGGTACTACCACTGCCATATAGGTAAAAGTAGCATGCGCCGATCTCACTGTCCTCCGTAGAACCCCAAAAGTAAGTGCTGGTACCTAAACCGCGGAAGACACCATCGCTACCGCGGCCGCCCGCCAACAGAGCGGAAAAACCGCTTGTGTTTGTGCCAGCTTCTTGTCCTATTGACCATAGATCATTGCCATCCTGGTTTACTGCAGCTGCTAAAGTATCGAATTCATTATAGGTCGGTATGTGCCATCCACCCGGACAAATGCCTTGTATGTTTCCGATAAATGCTGAATTTGGTGAAGTTGTATTTGAAGCCCCATTCTGATATTGTACCGCCTCCCCCCATTGGTATAATCCGCCGTAAGCTGTACAATTGACTGGATCATCAAGATAACAATATTTTTCAATTACTCCATTGTTTGTTTGATCCTGGCTTCCGTATATCATTGTTCCTACATTAAGGTTTTCCACCAGCCAGCATTGACTGCCTATTTGAACAGTATGGTATGTCTGACCAGCATAATATACTGTTGGTGTTCCGGGACATGGAGCCAATTTGGTGTAATTTATTGTACTTATCCAGCCAGTTGATGTTTTGGTAAAATTCCATATACTTGCATAACCGCTTGAATCAATTTGTCTTGTTATTGTTCCGGCATTATTATTTTTGGTTATTATTATTGAACCTGTTTGGGCTTTGCTTATTTGCACTGTCCCGATTAATAATATTAGAACTAAAGCTATATGTTTCATTTTTCTTTCACATCTGTTAAAAATAAAAATATTACTTAAGAAAGCCGCACATTTTATTGCACTCCCTAAGTAATTCTTGAAAAACTATTTAAGAAGAATAAGTTTTTTCGTCTCAGTAAAACTACCAGCTTGCATCCGGTAAAAGTACACTCCGGAAGCCATATTGCTATTGGCAGAAAATTGTACTGAATAATTACCCGCAGATTTTTCTTCATTAACTAATGCCGCAACTTCTTTCCCAAGAATATCGTAAACTTTTATAGTAACTAAACTTGTTTTAGGGACAGAGTAATTTATATTTGTACTTGGGTTGAAAGGGTTGGGGAAATTCTGATCAAGCTCAAACTGAGTCGGAACTGCTTGAACTGTAAAGCTGTTTATCTGTGAATTCAGGTTTGCATTTAATTTTGCAGAGCCGCTAACAGCAAACTTAACGCCCTTATTCTTAAGTTTTAAGTCGATTGTTGTAATAGTACCATCCGGTAAAGTATTAACACCTGCCATAGCAATCTTTAGAACTCCATTAGCATAATTGTGAACCATTAACCATCCCTGGGGTAAATTGCCGGTAACGCTGTCAACATCTGCATACCTGCCGTCAATATTCAATTCAAGATAGCAGGCATGAATACCTTGGGATTTCTCAAGAATGATTGGTACCGTAACTAAATCAGAATTTTCTTGTGAACTTAATTGACCAACTGCAACACTTCCCATCTGAACCCCGGCGGCTTTTGGAAGAGAGCCATCAGGGAAAGTTCCATAAACAGTTGCATAAAGTATCCAATAAGCATCGTTGGCTTCTATTTCAGCATTTCCGTCAACTTCGGCAGCAGCTATTTGCTGAGCACTTAATGTATCTAAACCAGCAAGGTATTTGAGAATTAAAGAAGCGCTATAAGCATCCGGACCGCCGCTTGCATTTTCATCAACATCCCCTCGTATAAGTATAGATGATTGAAATGATATTTGCTGTATGGAATCTAAGGGTATAGAAACTGTTCCCGAACTATTATTTTCTGTTACCAATAATGTTGTATCTCCGGGAAATGTCACAGCATTTATTGAACTTGCAGAAATTGTTACTGGTGTTGGATTATTCCATATTAATATTACCATCGAACCGGAAATATTCTGAAACGTTACACTCTGGAGTGAATCTACAAGTTCAGTTATCTGCGCATTTACAGCAACTGCACAAAACAACATTATAAGAAATAGTAACTTTTTATTCATAGAACCTCCACTCTTTTAATTCAAAATAATAAATATCTTATATTTGTTATATAATTGAAGTTACGCAGTTATTCAAATTTTATTAAATAGCCCCGAGTTTTAACTCGTGGAATAATGAAAGCCCGGACATTATTGGCTTTAGCCGCAATTTTCATGTCATTTTGGCTAAAGCCGAACATGTTTTGAAATTTATAAAACCCCGACATAAATGTCGGGGCT
>Ga0116114_1001742_pt1 | contig 10750 bp, 10 predicted proteins | sample June2015DPH_10_5_FD_89823 | JGI IMG/M metagenome (GOLD analysis project Ga0116114, IMG submission 89823) | Peatland microbial communities from SPRUCE experiment site at the Marcell Experimental Forest, Minnesota, USA - June2015DPH_10_40 | ecosystem: Environmental > Terrestrial > Soil > Wetlands... | reverse complement strand
TCGGCGGGATAGCGAATGACTATTTCCAGGCCGGCCTTGCTCAGATACAAGCGGCTTTGGGGCTTGGGCGTCTCGAGCATGATGTTGAGGTCGCGCTCCAGATGCCGATAGTCGCGCATCACGCGGTCGCGATAGCGTGCGAACACTTCATCGACAACCTCGAGCAGGCGTTTCTCGGCCAGCCGGTAGTCGATATTGGGGGCGAGCGTGAGCCGCACCTCGTTCCATACGAAGCTGGTGCCGGGCGCCTGCTTGAAGAAGTTGCCCGACGGCTGAAACACGATCGCGTTGGAAAACACTGCCACGCGGCCGGTGGGCTCGTGATGCGTCCCGGCGCCGCCGAGCTCCATCAGCGAAAGTTTCACCAGCCCGATATCGATCACGTCGCCGGTCACGCCGCCGATTTGGACGCGGTCGCCGGCCTTGATTCCGAATCGCCCGATTAGAAAGAAGTAGCCGGCGATCGACAAAATCACATTCTGCAGAGCGACGGCGATACCGGCGGCCGCGAATCCCACCACGGTGGCGGCCGATCCGATCTCATCGGAGAAATTGATCAGCACGACGACCAGGACGATCAGCCCGAGCACGAGACGGCGCGCCGCCATCACCTGCCCGCGGCGGCGAATATCGGTCACGTAGCGGTTGGTGATCCATCGCCACGCCATCGCACCGAGAAAGATCAGCATGAAAGCGGCGCCCAGCCCGATCATGCGGATGACGAGGCTTCTGAATTCCTTGTTCCAGCGCTGTTCGATCGCGGCGTGCCACCTGCCGACGTTGTTGGTGTAAATCCCCAGCAGCACGATCTGCTTGCTGAGCGGCAGCGCGGCGTCTCTTGCGAGTTGGTACTCTTCGAGCAGGCTCTCGAATGATTTCGTGCGGTCTTTGAGTGTTGCGACGTCGGCGGTGGCGGTGCCCTGCGAGAGTGCGTTTCCGCGCGCGTTGAGGTCGGCGATCAAGCTGATGATCGACTGGCGGACACCGGCGGCGCGCACGGCCAGCGCTTGCGCGAGCGCGCTGTTCTGATCGAGGGCCTCGAGTTTGTTGCTGAGCGCGATCAGTTCGGTGGTGAGGCCGAAAATCCCGGTGGGCTCGGCTCTCGCCACGAAGGTGCTCTCGGCCGGGAGGGCAGTCGGCCGTTTGCCGCTGCTATCGGAAATCGAATGCTCGAGCTCGTCTATTTGCGCGGCCAGTCCGCCGCTCTGATCGGGCGACGAGCTGCCGCTTTTGAACTGCGCGAGTGCCTTGAGCGTATTGACGCGCTCCTGTTTGAGATCGAGTTCGCTCTGCGATTCTTGAATTTCGGATGCGATCGCCGCGCGCTGGCGGGCAGGCGCTTTGGCGAGCCGCGCCTGCAAATCCTTGATGCGCGCGCGGATCGCATTCGCGGCGGCGTCGAGCGCCTGGTAAGTTTGCGTGACGTTGCCCAGCCCGGCAGTGTCCGCGCCCGTGGCGACCGACGGTGAACCGGCGGATCCAGCGGCGGCGCGGGCGTTTGGGTTGGTCTTGGCAATGAACTTCGCTTGCTTGCGCGCGTAGTCGAAAGCCAGCCGCAGGACTTCGCCGGCTACCTGGCGGTCATCGGCGAAAAAAAGTGTTTCGTCAGGATCGCGCACCAGCTGCGCTTCGACGCTTAGATGCCCGTACCAGCTGATCACGTCGCTCAGATACGAAATCACGGTCTGCGCGTCGGGAGGCGACGCGGCCGCCGATGTGTTGCGTGATGCGGGACTCGACGCGGATGCCGGCTGGGGCGCGGCGGTTACCAGGACGGTCGGCGCCACCGATGCGGTTTGGGAATCGGTCGCGGGCTTCGGACTCTGGGCGAATGCGGGCGCGGTAGTCCCGCCGGGAAATCCGGCAATCGCGATCGAAAGTGCAATCGCGAACGCGCCTTCAATTCGAAGGCGCATGCCGGCTGACGGAATCGAAGTCTTACCGTGGGGACGCATCGCGATTAGTCCGGACCCGGGATGCGCACGCCCGCGCCGAGTCAAAACAAACCCTACCACTGAGGCGAGAAGAAATCCTGACTCGGGTGCAGGGGCTGGCCCCTGTCTCAGTTGCCGACGCGGGCGGCGCCGCGCTCGGGCGCGAGATCTGCGTAGCGCGCGGGAGGCGTCCAAGGCGTGTCGAGCGCGTCGAACTCACGCATCAACCCGTCGATGTCTTTGACGTTGGCGGTTTTGCGGATCAAATCACGGACCATCACGGGCCGCTCGTTCAGCCGGTGACGAAGCATCCCGCGAATCGCGCGTTCCGCCAGATCGTTCACGACCTTGCGGCCGGATACGGGCTTGCCGTCAACGGTGAGCAGCGTGCGCGCCTGAATTTCAGAGAGCGCGGTGCGCAGGTACTCGACGTGCGGCGATTCGTCGGAGCGGATGAAGCGCACGAGGTTGGCGGCGTCGATCGGAGCGTCGGAAACTTCGGGGTCGGACAGGATTTCCTCGGCCCACGCGAACGTCGAGGTGGCGAAGACTTCGATCGCGAGCACGTTGGCCATGAAGCGAATCAGTCGCTCTACCTGCTGGCCAAGCTCCGGGAAAAGGGCGACGGGCTGGGAGGATCCGCGCTGTGCGATGAGGTTCGCGTAAATTTCAGATGAGATCGCGGGATTGGACAGCGCCGCATCGCGGGCTGCGTCCCACATCTGGCGATGGCCGCCCTCTTCGGTCCATCCCGCTTCGTCGCGCGCGTGCGCTTCGAACAGGCCGCCGGTGAGATGGGCGATCGCGGTGCCGGCGGTGTTCTCGCGGATGAAGGTGGCGAGAGGCGGCACGGGCAGCTCGCGAATCATCGCGCCGAAGCCCTCGACGATCGCGATTTCGGACAGCCATCGCACCATCGGCTCGCGCACGCCCGAGCGGAGGATGAATTTTACCTGCGCGACGTTGGGCGCCTGCGGCGAGATAGTGTCGGCGGGAATCTCGAAGAGCGGAGTTCCCGAGGTCGCGACGTGCTGCTCCTGCCAAGCCTTGATAGCCGGCACGCGGAACGCGGTCCGCGGGGAGCGGTAGTGACCGTCGGCGTCGAAACCGCCGTGGCATTTCACGCCCTTGACGATAAGCGGCTCACGGGTGGGAACGTTGGCGAGAATTTCTTCTTTCGAGAAGTTCAGTTGCGATTCATGAGGCATCGAAAGGTCCCCTGGATTCCTGCGTAAATGCGCCGCCGCAAGCGTTCAGGAGCACGCGACTACTTGCCTAACATACGTTAGGGTCTCCAAATGAGTCAACGCCGTCGAGTGTGACTAAAAATCGCCATCATTGATCCCCGCCGCCGCAAGCGCGCCTCATTTTGCGGCTGTGGGCGCGTGCGGATCGCGCGTAAAGAGGGCACGGGGGCCATCGGTTGTCAAGTTTCGATTCGGATCTTAATCGATCGCTCAATGTTGCCCGGCCTCTGTACGCGCGCTAGTTAAGATCCCGTCTGTATTGATCCTGACCCTCTGTTGCCCGAAAACGCTGCCTCGAATACCACGGCAAAAGCGGGGGATTTGGCCACCGAGCCAACGCGCGCATATCCATCGAGCCGCTGCTTGGATTGAGAAGTGGTGTGGGCAGGCGGGTGGGCATCGCGGATGCTGAGCGGGCTGATGGTCCGATGAAAAGAGCCGGTGCGCATGGCGCAAGTTTGTTTTGGCGCTTTTCGATCTCGGAGCCCTGAAGTCCGCGCCGTCGGGCGCTGCGGCTGGCGTTGTTGGCGCGACGCGACGGCTATACGACGCATTCCCGGCATCTCCCGAATCGATTTTTCCCCCATCACTCGCAGTTCCAATTCGAATTTTGAAATATCTGTCCAACGGCCCCTGACGGTGTCCGGCGGTAAGGCCTCGCGCCGATGCACGTGCGTTCGCACGTCCTCGACCGCGGCACGCCGACCGGAACTCGAAGCCTTGGGAGGTTGAGTTGTGCGAAACGGACGCCTGGTTCATCGACGCGCCCACGCATCGCGATTTGCTTACGGCGCGCCGTCGCCGTTGGAGCGTCTGCAATCGTTGTCAGCATTCGGCAGCCCGCGGGCGTTTTCACGCGTGGCGCGCAGCGCGCAAGTCGAGGCCGCGCCGTGGAAGATGCAGCGTTTGCAGCTCGGCAGCCGCCTGCCGATCAATCTGCGTCATTTCCTGGCCGAGCACCTGGGGTCCTCGATGCGTGTCGAGGACGACTCGATCGTCGCGCTCGAACCGCGCTCGAATGAAACCCTGATGCGCGAGCTGGCTCGGGCGATTCGGCGCTTTTCCGCCGAGCGCGCGCGCGAAGCATGGTGTGAATGCGCGATGGGACTGGATCGGCTCGAGCGCGAGTTCTTCGCCGCGCCCAGCGACGACCGCGGACCCGTCGTGTTGTGCCTGCGATGCTCGTGCGTGGGCGCCGGTCCTCTCGATCAGCATTGCGGGAGCCGATGCATCCCCGTCCACCTGGGCGCCGAGGTGCGCGCGCAGCAACTCGAGGGCGAGTGCGTGGATGGGGCGCTGAGGCCCGACGCGCTGCGTCGCGCGGTCGAGAATTTCCGCCTCCGCCGGACCGAAGGCGGCCTGCCTCATTATGATTTGGACTGCTACGTGGCGGGCGGACAGGTGATTTTCACCTGGCGTCCGTTGCAGGCATAGGGCAACGAAAACGATTCACTGAAAGAAAACGGGCGCCGGATTTCTCCGTCGCCCGATTGGCAATCAGAATTTCAGTTCTTGGGATTTACATCGCGGACGCCCGACGGCGGCGCTGTTCCTTACGGCGGCGGCGCTGGGCCTCGGAACGCTTGCGCTTGCGACGGACGCTGGGCTTCTCGTAAAAAGCCCGCTTCTTCATCTCCTTGAATACGCCCTCCTTGGCCAGCTTGCGTTTGAGTACTCGCATCGCCTGGTCAAGAGAGCCTTCGACCCGAATTTCCATAGTCCTCCGTCCGTCCGGTGATTAGCCTATCGAGCTTAGGTCCGCCCTTGGTCTGAGTCAACCAGCGCAGGTGCATCGGTGCATCCAGGTGTTCTCCGCGGATCCCATAATTGCTCTTCATGCGCACAACCCGCGTCTGGTAAAGGAATGGAATCGGCAGGGGTGACCCCTGCACCCAGTATTAGGAGGGACGGATGCGGCGCTTCGTGCCTGTTCGAAAGGTTAGGGCGCGGAGGAGCGTCAGCTTGTTCGCGGGACTGCGAAGCGCGATGCGTACAAAAGGAGCTTCGAGATGGATTTGGGTTTGACGGGAAAAGTCGCGATGGTGACGGGCGCCAGCCGCGGTCTGGGCCGCGCGATGGCTCACGCGCTCGCGGACGAGGGGATGTACCTCAGCGTTTGCGCGCGAACCCAGGATACGCTGACCGAAGCAGTCGCCGCGCTGACGCAGACCGGGTCGGCGCCGCGACCGGCGATGGGGTTGGTCGCCGACGTGACGAAGCCCGAGGACGCGCAAAAGTGGGTGGATGAAACCGTCAGGAGATTCGGCGGAATCGACGTGCTCGTCAACAATGCCGGCGCGGCGCGGCCGGGGGCGCTCGCGGAAATCCCCGAGTCGGCGTGGCAGGAGCAATTCGATCTGAACCTGTTCGCGCCGGTGCGGTTGGCGCGGCTGTGCGCCCCGCACATGGAAAAGCGCGGCGGCGGTTCGATCATCAATATCGGTTCGATCTACGGGCGCGAGTCGGGCGGGCCGCTCACCTACAACGCGTCGAAAGCAGCGCTGCATTCGTTCACCAAGATGCTCGCGCGCGAGTACGCGCCGAAAAATATCCGCGTCAACACGATCGCTCCCGGCTCGATACTCACGGCCGGCGGAAACTGGGAGCAGCGCTTTCGCGAGAATCCAGCCTTCGAGAAGGATTTCATCGGCCATGAGATGCCGGCCGGGCGCCTGGGCCGTCCCGAGGAAGTCGCGTACGCGGTCGTGATGCTCGCGTCGCCGCGCGCGAGCTGGATTATGGGCGCCAGTATCCCGGTGGACGGCGCGCAGGGACGATCGATCCTGTGATGATGCGGCTGCGCTTTTTCTTCCGATTCTGCTTCCCGATTGTCGCGGCGCTTATCCTCGCGGGATGCAGTGCGCCGCTGCCGAGCACCGAGCTTCCGCCGGCACGGTTCGTCTCGGCAGCGCCGGAGTTTCCCGGCTTTGAGGACTACCGCGGAATCATCAATCTGCCGATCAAAACGTCGGGGATGGATCAATCGGAAATCGCGGACCTGGCCAAGGCTGCGCAAATCGATTTCATTTTTCTTGCCGATCGCGTCCAACCCGGTGAAAGCGAAAGCGACTCCGACTTCGGAATCGCAGGATTCTCGAACGGCATTCTTTTCATTCCGGGCGGCGCGTTCGAAATCGGCGGCAGCGAGATAATCGGCGTGAACATCCACGAACCGATCAAACCCAACCTCGCGCCCAACGATTTGATTTCGGCGATTCACGACCAGGGCGGACTTGCGATTGCGGCCGACCCCGCGAAGTTTGCGTCGTCGGCAGACTATGCACTGGCGGACGCGATGGAGGTTTACAACCAGCGCTCGGCCTGGACGGCGCAAAATCCCGCCGCGCTCTACTTTCGCGCGATTTTTCTCGGCATCGATCATTTCCTGTCCGGGCTGGACCTTCGCCCCGATGCGAACCTCGCGCTTTACGACCGAATGACGGCCGGCGCGCGGGTCCCGATGCTCGCGGGAATGGGCGCGCCCGACAACATGAACGTGCTCGGCGCGAAGGTCGGCACGTTGCCGCAGCTTTTTCTGTTCTGCACCACCCATCTGATTGCGCGCGAGCGCGATTCGGCGCCGATGCTCGAGGCTCTCCGGCTCGGACATTCGTATGCGAGCTTCGACTATCTGGGCTACGTCGGCGCGTTCGCGTTCTTCGCACGCGTGGCAGACACAACGACAATGATGGGCGATGAAGTGCGCCTCGCGCCGGGACTGGCGCTCAAGACCGAACTGCCCGGCGCGGCCGATCGAATCGCGATGTATCAGAACGGCGCTGAAGTGGCGTCGGCCGAGAATGCGTCGATGCTCGAGTTCGCGCCGAAGTCGCCGGGCGCGTACCGAATCGAGGCCTATCGCAGCGGCAAGCTATGGATCCTGTCGAATCCTGTGTACGTGCGCTGAAGCAGGGGTGAGCAGGGCTGAGCCCTGCACCCAGTGTTAAGGCCGCGCTCCGTTGTCGCGCGCAGTCTCTTAATACCGGCCTCCCGTGCCAACGGGTCTCAATACTGCGCTGCAGTCGCCACGGCCAGGGGTGACTCCTGCACCCAACCTTGCTGCCTCCGCCACATTGGCTCCAATGAACGGCCGTCGTGGCCGGGCAGGGCGTCTAGTTTATACGGCGATTCCCGAACTCATACCGGCTCGCGCAGCGCGCGCATTTTTGACAGGCTCCCGGTCGTGATCGTATAGTCAGATCGGGCTGTGGGCGTGCATAGTGCGCACTGAGAGAGCTCCTACGGCAGAACAAAAAACAAAAACCCCGCGAACCTGATCCGGATAATGCCGGCGTAGGGAAAAAAACCGACGGCGCGACGTTCGCGGCTGCGCCCGGGCCGCTTCCCCAATACCAGGGAAGCGGCTCAAAAATGCTGGACTCCATCGCAACCTCAATTACACTCAACGGCGACCCGTACCCGCTCGACCGTGACACGGCGCTGACTGCGCTGTTGGAACGCCTGAACATGCGCCGCGGCCGCGTGGCCGTCGAGATCAATCACGAGATCGTGCCCAAGGCCAGATACGACGAGACGATGGTAAGGGCGGGCGACCATGTCGAGATAATCAACTTCGTCGGCGGCGGATAGCCGCCCGCCCGCAAGGCGGTGAAAAGGTGAAAAGTAAAATATGCAGGACACGTCATTTGAATTAGGCGGAATAAAATTCCACTCGCGTCTGATCGTCGGCACCGGCAAGTATCGCGACTTCGCCGAGACCAAGGCTGCCGTCGAAGCAAGCGGCGCCGAAATAGTGACGGTCGCGGTGCGACGCGTGAACATCACCGATCGCGGCAAGGAAAATCTGCTCGACTATCTCGATCCCAAGCGCTACCAGATTCTTCCCAACACCGCGGGATGCTTCACCGCCGACGAGGCGATTCGGACCTGCCGCCTCGCGCGCGAGGTCGGCGTGGGCGAGCTGGTGAAGCTCGAGGTGATCGGCGACAACCGGACGCTGTTTCCCGATGTCGCCGCGACGATCGAAGCGGCCAGGGTGCTCGTCAAGGAGGGATTCAAGGTGATGCCGTATGTCACCGACGATCCGGTGACTTGCCTGAGGCTCCAGGAGATCGGATGCGTGGCGGTCATGCCGCTGGCGGCGCCGATTGGCTCAGGCCTGGGAATCCGCAATCCATACAATCTCGCGATCATCATCGAGCAGGCGAAGGTCCCGGTGATCGTCGATGCGGGCGTGGGGACCGCGTCCGATGCCGCCGAGGCGATGGAATTCGGATGCGACGGCGTGCTGATGAACACCGCGATCGCGGGCGCGAAGGACCCGATTGCGATGGCGCGTGCGATGAAGCTTGCGGTCGAGGCGGGGCGCCTGGCGTATCGCGCGGGCCGGATCGAGCGCAAGCTCTACGCGACCGCCTCCAGCCCGCTGAGCGGCCTGATAGGGTAGGCCGCCTTGTCGCCGCGGCCGCGCGTCAGCTTTAGACTTTATCTGATCACCGATCGCCGCGTCGTAAAGAACGGCGATCTCATCTCCGCGTGCGAAACCGCGCTGACGGTGGCGCGGGAAGCCGCGCCGCCCGGAACCGTCGCGTTGCAACTCCGCGAAAAAGATTTATCCGCGCGCGCGCTCTACGAACTGGCGCTCCGCCTTCGGGAAATTTGCACGCGCGCCGGTGCGCCGCTGATAGTGAACGATCGCGTCGATGTAGCAATTGCCGCGGATGCCGACGGTGTTCATCTTCCCTTCGATTCCATCGGCGTCAGCATGGCGCGCAAGCTGCTCGGGCCCGATCGACTCATCGGAGTGTCGAGTCACTCGCCCCCCGATGTAGCCGGCGCCGCGCGCGAGGGCGCCGACTTCGCGGTTTTCGGTCCCGTCTTCGATCCGCTATCCAAGCCGGCCACCGCGTCCGCGCGGGGTGCGAGCGGCCTTCGGGCGGCGTGCGGCGCGGGCGCGATCCCGGTCTTCGCACTCGGCGGCATCACGCCCGATCGCACGCGCGAACTGTTCGCATCTACCGACCCGGCCGCGCGACCGGCAGGAGTCGCGTCGATCGGAGCGATATTTGCCGCCGACTCGCCGGCCATGGCTACCGCGGCGATGCTGTCGGCGCTCGACCCGTCGTGGACTCGCCGGCGATGACTGACTTTGCCGCGTCGAGGAGAGTATCCGGCCGCGGCAGTTCACGATAATAGGGCGACGTAAAAACCCATCGCACGACACCATCTCGATCGACGACAAAAAACGCCGGTATCGCGTTGTCGGGCTCGGCATTGCGATGATGTTGCACAAGACCGAGCGGTGCGAGGACGGTCTCGGCGGTATCGCTCAGCAGCGGGATTTTCGTGCGGAGAAATCCCGCGAGCATCTTCGATCTTTCGATGGGATCGGTGCTGATCGCAACCGTATCAATGCCGGCGCGGCGAAAATCGCCGGCACGCGCGGTCAGTTCAGCGAGCTCGAACCGCGCGAACGGGCAATAGTCTCCGCGATAGATGTAAACTAAAGTTGCGCTCGCATCGGAAGGCGCCGGTCCACGGCGGATCGAGTCGTTCTGATCGACGAGCGCGAAGCTTGGGAATCGCTGTCCCACCGCGAGCTTCAGCTTAAACGGCGGATTCATCGTCCCGCGCATCGCGTAGCTGACGAATCGGCCGCCGCCCGCTCCAACGACGATGCACGCCATGAATGCGAGCAGACCGAATCCGAGTTTGGCGTGCGGCGAATCGAGTCCCAGTGCGAGTCGCAACCCCACAATCGAGAACACAATCGCAGCTGCCGCGATCGCGAACGCGGGCCACGGAATTCGTTCGTGAATGCCCATCCACGGCGCCGACCAGAACGACACCAGAACATATTCATAGAGCGCGAAGCCGCACGCGATCAGGATGACAGCACCGATCGCTCGGATTGGCTGAAATGGCGGAATAAGCCAGGGCTCGTCGTACAACTCCGGCGCGCCCTCGTCCAAGCCCGGACCGTCCGGTTCCGAGGTGGCCATCAGTTGAGCATGCCGGCATTCATCGGGTTGAATCAGAAATGTTCCGGCTCGCGTTCGCGGCGATTGTCGCATTCAAGCTGCAAGGTTAGATGGTGGATGTCGAACTTGGTCTGGAGCAGATGGCACATCTCGGCGAGCACTCGATCGCGATCCACATCCGGGGCGACCACCGCGTGCGCCGAAAGCGCGATCTGCCGGGTCGTCAGACACCAAACGTGAAGGTCGTGAATCTCTTCGGTGCCGCTGACGGCCAGCAGGTCGTTGCGCATTTCGTCCAGGTCAATATGCGACGGCACCGATTCCATCAGGACGTCCACGCCCTCGCGCACCAGACCCCACGAACCGTACAGCACCAGGCATCCGATCAATATGCTCACGGCGGGATCGGCCTGCGTCCATCCGGTGAAATAGTTGAGCGCGCCGGAAGCGAGCACGCCCACCGAGCCGACGAGATCGGAGATGACGTGCACGAACACCGCGCGGATAGCCATCCCACGCCTTGGGCCGCCGGACGCGTCGGTTGAGGTCATCCACGCGGAGAAGGCATTCACGCCGATTCCGACGATCGCGACAGCCATCACGCCCAGCCCTGAAACCGGGCGCGGGT
>Ga0116114_1001737_pt1 | contig 10767 bp, 11 predicted proteins | sample June2015DPH_10_5_FD_89823 | JGI IMG/M metagenome (GOLD analysis project Ga0116114, IMG submission 89823) | Peatland microbial communities from SPRUCE experiment site at the Marcell Experimental Forest, Minnesota, USA - June2015DPH_10_40 | ecosystem: Environmental > Terrestrial > Soil > Wetlands... | reverse complement strand
GAACAATGCCGTGGACGCGGGCGGCTTCGATTCGTCGCTCAAGGTCTAGGCCGGCGATCAAGTAAACTGATTTCGTGCGGCGGCATGGTGCTGGGCGAGATGCCCGGACGCTCTCTTTGGGAGCCTGAAACACTGCCGCACTGAGTTGCGCGGTTCACCTTCACTGTCCGCGCAATCCCCGGCTATCGCGCTCTCGGTGACCTACGAACGCGGCAGCCTTCGGCGCTGGCCCGGCGTGGGGAAAGGGCACAGGTTGCGCGGCAGGCGCGGGTAACGTGAACGCGCTAGATTATCGTCAAGGCCGATGAATTCGAGCGGGATGCCAAAACCCGCTGCGCCGGTATCGAATCCGGCCCGCGCAGTTGCAAAGGGCTGTAACTCAGTGGCAGAGAGCCGGACACGGTTGGTCCCAGGTTCGATTCCTGGCAGCCCGGCGCAGCACATGGAGAGCAAGCAATGAGTAATTGGATTCGCGTTTCAGATGAACTCCCGGCGATCAAGCAGGACGTTCTACTTTACGCAATCGGCACCTGCTTCGATTGGTCAACATACCGATTTATGACCTCTGGAGCCCTTGAATCGGAACCATGCGGGAAACCGGATTTTCGGTCCCATATTGGCAACCAATTTGTAGATGCTACTCATTGGATGCCGTTGCCTGAGCCACCGACGGCATGACCTACAACGCCGAGTTCGCCGCGTTCCTGCTCGTGGGCGTGGGCCTGTGCCGGGCGCTGGTGCGGGCGGGCATTCAGAGAGGATGGTGGGAGTGAATGGCTAATTTTTCTACTTGTCTCGCTTGGACGTTGACTTTTGAAGACCCATTGCACAAGTACGCTACCACTCCCGATGCGCCTCCGGGTTCCTATGCGATTGCTGGAGTCAACTCTTCCGCTTGGCCGAAGGATTTTGCTACAATTAACGCGCTAGGGCCGGACTATCGGCCAGCAGCGGTGGCACAGTTCTATCAAGAAGAGTTTTGGAATCAATGGCTTGAGCAATTGACATCGGACGAAGTGGCAAAGAGAGTGTTTGATGCGGCTGTCAATATGGGCATAGGAACATCGGTAAAACTTTTACAGGAAGCCTGTAACGCATCTCATGAGAACGAGACTATCGCTACAGATGGCGTATGGGGACCGAAAACGGTAGAAGCTGCGAATTGGTACGATGACGCTGAAATCATTGAGAATTTTCAAGAGTTTCGTAGCCAGCATTATCGGGACATAGTTGCCGCCAATCCTGCGGATGAGAAATATCTAGCAGGGTGGCTTGCCAGGGCGTCGAAATAAGGTAGAATACGAACAAGGTTCCCACCGGGAGAGGGGCAGGCTCAGGCTTGCCCCTTTTTTGCGTTTAGGAGGATGATGTGCCTAGCGGAGAGATCATGGACGACTTCAAACATGGCCGTCTTCATTCTGGCAAGAATGTGAAGGGAAAAAAGAGGAAGATCGTCAGAAATAAAAAGCAAGCTAAGGCGATACTTTTGAGTTATTTGAGGAAAGAAGGAAAGATCGGCCCCCGTAAGAATGGTAAAGGCAAGCATCATTCCAAGAAGCGGGTCGCTGGGAAATAGGAGGAAAGTCATGGCAGGAGACGCAACAGACGATCTGATTGACAAGGCAACACTTGGGCCGTTGCGCAGGAAGCTCACCGAGTACAACGACAAAGCTGACAACGCCGTGAGTGCAGTGAAGTCCGCATGGGAAAATAGCCCTGCCAAGCAAGCCTACAGGAAATATGTTGGGGGAGGTATACCTACAAAAATTACCTATCCCAGCAAATCGGAAACAGAAGCGAAAAAATCCGCGCCACGAAAAAGAGTTGCGACAAAAAAGTAGGACACAAGGAGAATAGCGATGTTTGGAGAAATCGAATCAGCAGAGCAAGAGGATGTGAAGAAACCGAAAAAGCACAAGGTTTCGGAAAAATTGAAGGGCAAGAAGCCCGCAAAGAAAAAGCATGGAAAGAAGCATCATGCGAAGAAAAAGGTAGCGGCGAAGGCGTAAGAGAAAAGATTTTAACGAAATGAGGTGTAACTTGAACAAAAGATTACTGGTAGTTTGCCTATTTCTTTTTGTCTCCTATGCTTTTGCGCAATCATGTGTTCCGGGAAACGGCGTTACTTGTACAGCGAACCTCAATCTTTGGATTCCTCCACTTAACTACCAAAACTGGTATATCCCCCTAAATTCCAATTTCAACACTATTGATTCCGCTGCGGCTAACTGGGTAAAACTGACTACGCCTAACACGTTCACAGGAAGTCCTCAGACTTCCCCGATATTCAATGCCACGACGCAATTTAATGTGAATGGTGTTCAAATAGCATCATCCAACCTGTCCGATGGTGTTAATCTTCCAAAATTGAACATAGGAAATAATTACACTGCGGCGATAAACACATTTCTTACCGTCAATGCGACGGTCGGATATACGGTAAACGGATCGGGAGGGACGGCTGGAAATTGCCTAGCTTCCAATGGGACGGTATACAACACGCCAAGTCTCTGCGGACTGACCATTCAATTGGCCGGAACTGCGCTTCCTCAAGAACCTGCACTAAACTTTGTTAGCGGGGCAACTGTCGTTGATGATCCAACTAACCATCGAACCAATGTGACAGTGGCAAGCGTGGTTCCTAAAGTTCAGTTGTCTCTCTCGGCGACTACCGTAAATGCTAACACATGCTCGTTACCGGCAACCGCGTCTCTGACCGGAGTCACGTCTACATCGACATTCTCGACAGCTTTTGCCACAAATCCAACTGCGGCGGTAGGGTGGGGAGCAAACGGCGGCTTGGTTGTTGAACTTTGGCCGGACGCCTCTCCAGATATTTTGGATTGGGCTATTTGCAACCAGACCACATCTAACATCACGCCGACCGCGATCACTCTGAATGTGGGGGTGAACTAATGCGCTGGTTGATGGTTCTGCTTTTCTCAGTATCGCTGGCCGCTCAGGTTCCGGGGGCTACGGGGAGGACGACCGGATCAAGAAACAATGTCCACAGTTTTCAATTCTCTCCGGGGTTGGGAACGATCACTTGCAGCGGATCGACTTGTAGTGACACTTCCAGTTCAGTTTCTCCGTCTTCTCAGGTAGTCTCCGGCAACCTGCACTTCAATGCGATCCACGATGCCGGTTTTGGTCTCGGTGGGGCATTTGGCGGTGGGACGGGTCAGATGCAGGTGAGTTGCAATGGAGGCAGCACTTGGATGCCGATAGCAAGTGGTAGCGGATCGGTTGGTGGTAGTGTGACGATCAGTTATGCAACCCCAGTATGCTCTGGACCCACTAATCTCAACACTATCCTCTTTCGTGCGATTTTGGGTGGAGGTGGAGATTTCAGTTTCAATATGTCGTTTGAGTCTCCGTCTTCAGTAACTATAACTTGGTGAGCGGTGGGCAATGAGGGCGCATGGGTAACGGAGTTTATACATGGTTGCCAGTATCTACCGCTGTGCAGCAGCTTGCGCAAAGGCTGAACGACCCTAACATGGATTTTTGGGTCTACGAAGAGCTTTTGACGTACATTACACGAGCCTTGCAAATGCAGAATAGCCTCTGCTGGGTATGGAGAACGGACTTCCAGTATAACGATCCATCTAACTTGTGGAATTCGCTCGGAACTATGGCAGGATCGCCACGTCTGAGAACAATTACAGACGTAGAAGTATACGCTGAATTAGAGTTTATGTTGCTTGAGCCGAGCAACCTGACGGGCACATGGACAGGCACGCATCAGTTTTCGCTATCGGTAATGAGCCAAGCATTACAGCGCAGACGCGACGAGATTATTCAAATAACAAATTGCAATCAACAATTACTACCAAATATTCCTCTCACGCCCAACACGATTAGAACCGAACTTCCAGATAATGTAATTGACGTGGAGAGGGTTCGTTACATACCTGGAGGCCAATTGGCGGGAGGTTATGGCACTGGAGGATATGGAGAAGGGGGATATGGAGTAGGAAATTTTACTGGTGGTCCTAGTCCAGTGACGCTGTACCGTGACGATACAGTGGCGCAGGAATTCTACGAGGCTCCCCTCTACCAGTTGAACCCCGGAACACCACAAACATTCTCTTTATCGTCTGAACCGCCTTTGTCGTGGCAGGTTGATATTCCGCCGAACCAGCCAGGAACCTACGAAGCTATCGTATTGCAATCGGGAGCGCCGTTTAACCCTCCTACGCCGACGCTGATAGGGCTGTGGGATGATTGGGCTTGGGTGTTGATCTGGGGTGCGCTTGCCGATTTACTGGGACAGGAATCGGAGGCGAAGGATGCAGAGCGTTCGGCTTATTGCTTGAAGCGTTACCAAGACGGCTTGCAGTTGATGCTCAAGAGTCCGTGGATCGAACTGGGAAATGTAAACGGGGTTGCGGTAAGTTTGGATTCTATCGTAGCGACCGACAGATATAGCCCGGAGTTCGACTCGAATCCTACCGGCTTTGGGCCTGTGATCGTAGTTGGAGGCCAAGACTTCATAGGCGCTCCGGTGGGCAGCGGCGTTGGGGTCACAGTGCTTGGAAACTCTCCTATAGTCGATGCGGGAACCGGAACGTTCCTGCAAGTTTCTAGGTCAGACTGGGATGCTGTTTTGGACATCGCGCAGGCCCGCAGTCTCTTCAAATGCGGAGGCGCTGAATTCAAGGCAGCATTGGAGATTGAGAAGCGTGCGTTGCTTGCTTGTGCCGCAGAAAACACAAGGTTGCGGTCGCTCGGAGCCTTCAGTGATGTCATCGACCAACGTGGGAATCAACAAGAGCGCGACATGCAACGCTTCAATAACGCCAATAAAGGAAAATGATGTAAACTATAGGCATCCACTCGTCTTCCGGGAGAGGCGAACGGTGAAGGCGGCTTCATGGCTCTCGGCCCATTTGATTTCAAAGGATTTTCGGTAGCAGAACCAATAAATCGCCTGAAATCAGGGGTTTGCAGCGTTGCCGTTAATTGCAGAGCCTATTTCAAGGGAGGCGTAACGTTCCGTAATCTCCTTACAGCAGCTATCTATACACTAGGAGCGGCAGTACATAGCCTCAAAAGGCTCAACGACACCACGCCCAACGCTCCAGTTTCCGGTTTCTCGATAATCAACGGCGCTGGTACTGTTTTATCTGCTTGGAACTCAACAATAAACGTCAAGACTGTAGCGACAGGATTGAGTGGTAATCCTGTTTCCATGGTTCCTTTCCGTCCTAATGCTTCCGTACAACCATGGTGCTACGTGGCCGATTCGTCTCCGCAGGGTTCAGTGACCCTAGAGACGCAGTATCTTGGCGCAAATCTTTTTGGTCCTTCTGGTACGCCAGTAAATTTTGTTTCTAATGGGATGATGAAGGTTTCCTGTAATGATGGCTATACAGGAACTCCCACCCCTACTGCGGTGTGCTGGAAAATGGGAATTGCTGAGCCTCCTCTAGCCCCAGTCGTGTCCACGGCCAACTCAGGAATAACGACTACAGGAACTTTAGATGCTAGAGCTATACCGTGGACTAATAACGGTGGAGCTAATTCTGGATACAACTACGGTCATAACGATGCTTATCATGGTCAGCCGGGAGGGGTTGCTCCTTTTGATGGAACAATATGGTACAGCATAGATGTTTTGAATGCTTCCACTGTCACGATCAATAGTTTGTCTCCTGTTGGCACTGTAACTATCAACAGCACACCGATTACCACTCAGGCGGAACTTGCGATCACTTGGGGCGGTAGAGTTGCATCAGGGTTTCCTGGACAATATATGCAAAATTCTGGACCGCCTCCTACGCATCCGAGCCTTGCGTCTTATGTAGTTGGAGCATTTGTTGACGCAAGTGGAAATGTCATGACGACCGCAGAGTTTGGGTGGGTTGCGCCTCTTTACATTCCTGTGGTGGTAGATGTTGGAGCTAATATTGGAACAGAGATTACAGTTCCTAGCGGGGCAGTAGCTTTTCAGGTTGGCATAAACTCCTATCAGAACACATTCGACTCTAACTCCGGTAGCATCACTCTCATTTCGACGGTCACGACCGCTGCTCTTCCTGTGGTTACATCAACATTAGGAACATTGACAGCGTATTACTGGGGAGACTCACCAACATCGGGTCCAACTTCGGGTTATATTTGGAAGAATCCTGACGATCCTGGCGGATCGGGTCCAACTCGCTCTAGCTCGGATGCGATAGGAAGCACGACAGGAAACTCATTTATCTTCGATGTGACGTTTGCTGGAGGAATTCCTGGGCTTCCCGGCATCGGTTGGGATGGCGTTCCGATGCTATGGACGACCCTGAATCCAGATAGCGTAGTTGTAGGTTCTAACCCTGTCTTTGCTGCTCCAATTACTAACCCATACACGACAAATACTCTGTTTGCAAACTTCAACTTCTGCTTAACGGGGAATATTTACTTTCCAGCGGCAGGACAGTATACGTTCGTGTTGACGAACCACGACAGCATAATTTGGGGCATAGGAGGAGGAGTAACTCTCGTTTCGGCAACGACATCTGGAAGTGGTGAAGGTGGGACAGCGACAATCTCAGACTATGGACAAACCATTACGGTAGTAGGTGGATACCCATTGTTGCCAAGAGAGAGTTACACGCATGGAGACGCAGGACACTACGGACGAGCTACTGTGGTTATCTCTGTTCCTGCGTCTGGAATTTATCCCATAGAGGTTGATTACGATTTCTGGGGAACTGGCCATACTAGTGCTACGAATATAGGACGAATTTTATTGATAATGGCAACTCCGAATGCCGGTCCTGCGACTGGTCCGAATATTCCAACCATCATTCCTCCTTTAACGGCAGGAGTCAAGCAGCAAGTTCAATACCGCTATGTCTATAGGTCCAGCGCTACAGGAGCGATGTCTAATCCTTCGCCCGAATCCACAGCAGAGTCTATTCCTGTTACAGCTAACACGATCTCTTCGATTTGGTCACCAGACCCTCAAGTGGACGTTGTAGATTACTACAGAATCGACTCTGTAACGTCTGAATTCACTTATGTGAACACAGGTCCAAACGATAATTTAGGAGTTGGAGGAACAAACACTCCAGTAACGGACTCTTTGCTTGACACGGAACTCGGAACACAGTTGCTTGAATACGACAACTTTGAGCCTTTCCCAAGCATCGACCTTCCGCAGAAGGGAGTGTGTAACGTAAGCGGTGGGGCGATTACATGGGTTTCCGGTGGAGCGATAGGAGGATCGGCAACAGGATTCAATATAAGGTGGTTGGCAGGCACAGAGATTCTTATCGGTTCCCCAACGTCTTTGGCGTACACCTTCATTGCGCGTCCTATCTCTACATCGGAAGTGGATATTCCCGGTGTGCCTGATGGAAGCAACTTGGCTTATGAAATACCAGAGCCAATTCTTGCTGCGCAGCCTTTGCCGTATCTTTTTGGACCAACTGATAATGTGAATTTTTGCTTTGGTGTAGGTGATCCTTTGCGCCCCGGTACGCTCTACTGGTGCAAAGGATCGAACTTGGATTCTGCCCCTGATACCAACCAAACAGAGGTCTGCTCACCTGCCGAACCCCTTATAAACGGAGCGATTGCCGGTGGGCTAGGAGTTTTATTCTCGATTAAGCGTGCATGGCTGATTGTTCCTAGTTCTGGAAGTGCTGTTGCCGCTGCCACAGGAACCATAGGAGATATATGGAACCTACAGGAATCTTCAATCACCAGAGGACTTTATATTCCTCGTTGCGTATGTGTTTCAGGTGGAGGATTGATCTTTTTCAGAGTTAGCGATGGGATTCACGTTTCGTCTTACGGATCGGCTTCGCAGTCAATCACCGACCAAGATTTATATCCACTCTTCGCACATGAGTCATCGGACTCAGGAACTAGTGTTCCGCAACCAGTGACACGAGGAGGAATCACTATCTATCCTCCAGATGACTCGCAGCCTTCAAAACAGAAATTCTCTACGCAGGGGCAACTCGTCTATTATGACTTTGTAGATGTCACAAACACTCCGAGAACGCTGGTCTACGATATAGAAAATCACGGTTGGATTTGGGATGTTTATACTCCTCCGGTGACCATCCACTCTGACAATACAGGTCAAAGTCAACAAGGTGTGCTAACTGGGTGCAGTGACGGTACTGTTAGGCAGATGGCTAGTGGTTAAGGGATTGATAATATCTGAGAAATCTTTTCCATATTGTTTCAAATAAGCAAAGGCATTGATTAACCATTCTTCGTTTTCTATTAGACCCAACTTAATATTACAAGCGTGGCATAGCAGACCACGACGACATTTTTCACACGCCTTCTTTGGACCGCAGCAAGAATGATCGTGGTCGATAGAAAACCGTTTCCATGTTGGATGCTCTTTATCTTTACCGCAAATTGCACACAGGCCATTCTGAGATGAAAGTTTATCATCAAACCATTCTTGATTGACGCCGAACTTTGCGAAGGTTATTCTTGTGATATTCATCTTAGCCCACTCCGGTCCTCTCTTTTCCTTATATGGTTTGTAAGCCCCCTTAAATCTCCCTGGATTATCTTTTGTCTTTTGTCTGTTAAACGCTCTCCTTTTTTCAAGTCTCTTATCTTTATTTTTCTGTAACCATTCCTTCTGCCACTCTGAACAACACGATTTGCAGTGAGATTTCATTCCGTCACTGTAGTTTTTGTCCTTGAAAAAACTAGCAATCGGCTGTTCAAATCCTAAGAATTTACAAGTTGGATTTGAACATATCTTATAGCCGTGAGATGTCGGAATTTTAGGCTTCTTTGTACTACGGCACGCCTTGCATTGTGAAGAGCGTCCATACAAGCCACGATCAGCCTTCCAAAAATCTCCAATACGCTTCGATACGCCGCATTTCGTGCATGTCTTCTCTAGATTTTCAGGATATACTATGTCTTGTGGGGGTGTCATTCGTCCTCCTTGACGAGTAGGCTTTGCCTGGTGCTGAACACACCTGACACTCCCATTATACCGCAAACGGGAGAAGAGAGGACGAAAAATTCATGCCAACATTAGAATCAGCAACGGCTACCGTGGCTTCCCCCGCTATCGGAGGCCGTGGCTACCAGCACGTAGGAGAACTGGTGATCGAATACAGCACAAACGCCACTGTAACGCTGACCTCCTATCCAGCCGATGAGGGGAACGGCAGCTACGGATTCACAGCGATCACCTTGCCGTCAACAAGCGGACAGTTGACGAAGTATTGGTTACGCCCATCGGCAAACAAGTGGAAACTTCTGGTGTTCCAATTTTCATCAGCGTCTAATTTCGTACTCAATTTTCAGGGAACCGTTGCTTTTCAAAAGAGTTGGGGTGATTCTGGTCCGTACACGCCAATTCCGATATTTGGGGGAGCGGGAGGGGAAGGATGAAAAATCCAGTCACAGAACGCAGATGCAGCCGTTGCGGAGCTATAGGTCATGTACCTCATGAGGGGGGATTGTGCCCTGCTTGCACGAAGTGGAAGGAAAAGAATAAGTGAGTACAAATCCAACCAACTTTCGTTTTCCGTTTGAGCCTCATATTGCCAAACTTGAACCTCAAGTGCAGTATGTCATTAGGAATTTATGGAATTCCGTAACTGACGCGCAGAACGCTGTTCCTATCTTAAAGGCTCAGATTGACGCCCACACTACAGCCATCAAAGCTAACACGACAGCCATAAATACAAGCACAGCAAGCCAAACTGTGATTCCATCGTCTCCTTTAATAATAGGATTTGTAAATGACCAAACAGGGAACACGAGCTATACCACTCTTCCTATCGACTATGGTGCTTGTATAGTATTAAATGATGCATCTCCTATTGCGGTTACCTTGACTGCTGAAACTACAATTCAACTGCCGTGGTATGCTAGTTTTCTTAATTTTGGAACTGGTACGGCTACTCTTACTCCAGCATCGGGAAATATAAGCTATCCCGGAAATCTAGCCGCAGCGTCAATGCAGATTACGACAGGACAGATAGGATTTGTGTGGTTCGATGGGATTAACTTTCAGGCTGATTTGCTGTCTTTATCGAGCGGTGGAACAATAACTGGCGTAACGGCAGGAACAGGATTAACCGGGGGAGGCTCTAGCGGCACTGTGACATTGGGGATTGCAACTACGGCTGTGACCCCAGGGAGCTACACGAACACCAATCTCACAGTGAACGCGGAGGGGCAGATAACGGCGGCTGCTAATGGTAGCGGTGGGGGGGGCGTAAGCAGCCTCAACTCCCTCACAGGCGCGTTATCGCTTACATCCACAGGATCGACTGTCACCATCACTCCTAGCGGAAGCGCGATTGACTTGGAAGTGGCGGCTAAGTATCCCACGGTAGTAAATTCAGCCCTGAGCACTGCGGGAACTTCGACCGGCTTTACCTATACGGCTCCCGCGCTTCCAATCGGTTTTTACCGCATCTCAGTGTATGCCGTTTGCACGGTGGGGACAGCGGTTGCTATCGTGGACGCAACGCTCAACTATGCGGATACTTACGGGGCGCAGACATTTCCGCTGATCGCCTTCGAGCCGGTCGCGGGCCAGTATTCGGAGGGATCGACAGTGTTTTACAACGCGGTTGCGGGAGCGACCCCCACGGTGGTTTGGACGGTGAGCGGCGGGGTGGTTACTTACATCCCACAGGCGATTGTGTTGGAGAGGTTGGCGTAAAGAACTGTTGCGCTATCTGTGTTTTGGGGTACATTCACAGCCCGTCAAACAAAGACGGTTGGTCGTTACCAGAGGCGTCCTTGAGAGGGTATTTGCGTAGGTAGGCTTTG
>Ga0116114_1001727_pt1 | contig 10836 bp, 8 predicted proteins | sample June2015DPH_10_5_FD_89823 | JGI IMG/M metagenome (GOLD analysis project Ga0116114, IMG submission 89823) | Peatland microbial communities from SPRUCE experiment site at the Marcell Experimental Forest, Minnesota, USA - June2015DPH_10_40 | ecosystem: Environmental > Terrestrial > Soil > Wetlands >... | reverse complement strand
AGGCCGCCGCGACTGACAAATTTATCGGGGGCGACGAGGATAAGTTCGTCCTCGGGCTTGACCGAATCGCTGGGTTTGCGGCCAAGGCGCTCGTTGACCCTGACCCGGCCCGCCATGACTGCGCGCTTCGCCTTCTCCCGGCTCTCACACAGTCCGCGCTCAACCAATGCCTGATCCAAACGGCCCATGTCCGGAGTATGCTTCAACCAGCGCCCCCGTTGCGAGGTTAAATCGACTTCAGGCGTGGAAGTTGCCCCGCCGCAGGGGGGAGCCTGACCGCGCGACCATTTGCCTGGTCACTCTTTGTTCGTGACGCTGGAGTAGGCCCGGCTTTGGGCTTCGCGGAAGCTACTGAGGAAAAGGGTGTTGTCGGCGACGGCCTTCTCGATGAGTTGCTTGAGCAGGAACAACTCGGAACTGTTGATCACGGCATGAACGCTCTGCTGGAAGGCCTGCAGCGGCGCAAAGGTCTGAAATGAGTCGCCGAAGAGAATGACGGTTGCGTGGCGGCGGTGGCTCATAGCCATGGTCTGCAGCGCCTGCAAAGTCAGGTTCTCGCCAGGGTTATTGGCTGCAAACAGTTCCTCGAGGATGACGACCTGATAGTGAATTTGGCTGAAACGGATCAGGAAGTCGGTGTGGGTCGCTGCCGTGTGGACCTTGTAACCGAGTTCAGTCAGAGCAGCTCTGGCGGCTTCGAGCCATTCCGGGGTTGAGAAAGCCAGCAGGGCCGGCTTGTCAGTCGCGCTGATAAAATCGAATTTGTTAGACATAAACTACTTGAGTTTGAGCGCGGCCGGGAGAGGTGGTCCTCGGTGGCGGCTGGCGTCCTGAAGGGCCTTCATGCGCAAAGAATGCATATTATGCGTGGACTCGCCGCGGGTCTTCTTGATGTTGTCGATCCCTCGTGTGACGGGGCCGCGCTTGGTACAGTAAAGCAGGGCGGTTTCTTCAGTGATTTTACCCTGCTCGTAGGCTTCCAGGGCGGAGAAGTCAAAGGTATGCCAGCCGAAAGGCTGGCTCGCCTCGATAATCTCGTAGAAGCTTTTGCCTTCGCTCTCGCCTAAATGGATGCTTTCCTGGGTTCGCAGATTGGAGCCCATAATCTCGAGCAGAGCGAACCGACCGCCGCCGACCTTGGGAACCAGTCGCTGGCTAATGACCCAGCGCAGCGTGTCGGCCAAACGCGCGCGGAGCTGCTCCTGTTCGTCGGTCTCGAACATGCCCAAAATACGATTGATGGTCTGGCCGGCGTCGATCGTGTGCAAGGTGCTGAGCACGAGGTGGCCCGTCTCGGCGGCGCTCAAGGCGATTTTGATGGTTTCGCGGTCGCGCATTTCGCCAACGAGAATGACCTTGGGCGCCTGGCGCAAAGCGGCGCGTAAACCGTGGGAGAAGCTCTCGAAATCGGTGCCCAACTCACGTTGATTGAAGGTGGCCAGGTCATGCGGATGAACAAATTCAATCGGATCTTCCAGGGTGATGATGTGAACGGGCCGCGTGTGGCTGATCTCGTTGAGAATCGCAGCCAGCGTGGTGGATTTGCCAGAGCCGGTGGCGCCGGTGACGAGGACGAGGCCGGTTTTTTCACGAGGAATCTGTTTGATGATCTCCGGGAAATTGAGCCATTCGAGGGTGGGGATCACCGTGTTGAGTTTGCGCAGGACGATGGAGTAGTTGCCGCGCTGCGAGAATATGCTGATGCGGAAGCGCGCCTTGTCGGTCAGCGTATAGGCGGTATCGCACGAGCCGCGCCGGAGCAAGTCCCCGATGTGCCACAGATTGTCGCCCATCAAGTTAAGGGCGACCATCTCGGTTTGAAAGGGCGTGAGCTTTTCGAGCGGTGGGTCGCAGGTCACTGGTTTCAGCTCGCCGAACGATTCGACTTGCAATGGTTTTTCGGCCGTGAAGATCAGGTCGGACACCTCCGGTTGGGCATCCAACATGGTGGTGAGAATATAGTCAAGTTCGGGGCGGCGCATAAATCAACTCTCATCGTCGTCCGGCGGGTGCGGCAAAAACGTCCGGAATTTTCGTTTGTCAATGGCCTTGTCGTAGGCCTCTTCCGGTGCGATGCGTTTCATCCGGAGGTGCTCCATAATGGCGTCGTCCAGAGGCTGATTCCCGATCTTCTTGCCCACCTGGATCATGCCCGGGATTTGGTGGGTCTTGCCTTCGCGCACCAGATTGGCAATGGCGGTGGTGAAGACGAGGATTTCCAGGGCTGCTACCCGGCCCTTCTTGTCAATGCGTTTGAACAGATTCTGAGCGACAACGCCCTTCAGAGCTTCCGAAAGCGTCGCGCGAATTTTGTTCTGCTGCTCGGCTGGAAAGACGTCAATGATGCGATCCACTGTCTTCGCGGCGCTGGGCGTGTGGAGGGTGCCGAGGACCAAATGGCCGGTGCTGGCCGCCACCAGGGCCAATTCGATGGTCTCCAGGTCGCGCAGCTCGCCCACGAGGATGATATCGGGGTCCTCGCGCAAGGCGCCGCGGAGGGCCGTCGCGAACGATTTCGTGTGGACTCCGACTTCACGGTGGTTGACAAGGCAGTTCTTGCTTTCGTGGACGAATTCGATGGGATCTTCGACGGTGATGACATGATCCCGGCGATTCTTGTTCGCATAATCGACCATGGCCGCAAGAGTCGTCGATTTTCCAGAGCCGGTGGGGCCCGTGACCACGACCAGACCGCGGTGGAGCATGCAGAACTTCTTCAACACGCTTGGCAGCGGTGCGTCAAATTTCTCGAAGTCCTCGAAGGACAGAACCTTGGTTGGAATCTGGCGGAAGACGGCCCCGATGCCATACTTCTGGTTATAGAAGTTGGCACGGAAGCGGGAGATGTGCGGGATCTCGTAGCCAAAATCAACGTCGCCGGTTTCCTCAAAGACTTTGATCTTGTACTCGGGTGCGATCTCGTAGAGCATCTTCTTGAGATCATCGTTCTCGAGCGGCGGATGGTCCACGCGGTGCAGTTCGCCGTTGACGCGGAGCATGGGGTTATTGCCCGAGGAAAGGTGGAGGTCCGAAGCCTTTTGCTCGAACATCAAATTAAAGAAAGCATCGATCTTAGCCATAGAATTCCGTATCGTCGGTGCGACTGGTAGCTAAATTCGCACCACATCCAAACAATTGAGCGAAGCCGCCCAAATAATTGCGGGGGAGATAAAGGAAAGAGGCGCCATCCCGTTCGCGCGCTTTATGGAACTCGCCCTCTATTGTCCAATTTATGGATATTACGAAAGAGAAGAGGACATTATCGGGCGTCGCGGCGACTACTACACCAATGTGAGCGTCGGGAGCCTGTTTGGCGAGTTGCTGGCGTTCCAATTTGCGGAGTGGCTCGCGGAGTGTCAGATGTCGAGCGCCCAGCGTCGAGTGCCGCGCGCGGAGGCCGAGGCAGGCGCGGGAACCGAGGCGATGCGGATCGTGGAGGCCGGCGCGCATCGCGGGAGGCTGGCCAAGGATGTTTTGGGGTGGATGCGTGAACATCGTCCGGGGCTTTTCGCGCGCTTGGAGTACTGGATCGTGGAACCCTCAGACCGGCAGCGAGTTTGGCAGCAGCGAACGCTGGGTGAGTTCGGCCACAAAGTGCGTTGGGCGGGGGAGTTGGCTGAGCTGACGGGCCCGCCAAGCTCTGTGCTCCACGTTCCGCATTCGGCGGGGGGTCGGGGAATTGTCTTTTCCAACGAGCTGCTCGATGCCCTGCCCGTGCACCGGCTGGGGTGGGATGCCGGAGAGCAGGTCTGGTTCGAATGGGGTGTGACATTACAGGCGGGACGGTTTGTCTGGACCCGAATGGAAGGCGGAGGACCGGGAGACCGAAGTCAGCCCTTCGGGGCAGCCTCTCCCATTCCCGGGGTCCACCTGTCAATTGGAAACGAGCTGCTGGAGAGGCTGCCCGACGGCTTCAGCACGGAGGTGTGCCCCGCGGCGGAACAATGGTGGCACAGGGCCGCGGGCGCCTTGGAAGGAGGCAAATTGCTAACCATTGATTATGGTCTGACGGCGGAAGAATTCTTTATGCCGGAAAGGAAGGAAAGCACCTTGCGGGCGCATCGCCGTCATCAGTCGAGCGGCGACGTGCTGGCAGATCCCGGCGAGCAGGACATCACCGCCCACGTGAATTTTACCGCCATTCGAGCTGCGGGGGAATCGGCTGGGTTGACCACCGATGCGTTCTTGACGCAGGCGCAATTCCTGACGGCGATTGCCGCGCGCACTTGGAAAGATAAGCGCTCGTTCGGGCCATGGACCCCGGAGCGCACGCGCCAGTTCCATACGCTGACGCATCCGGAGCATTTGGGACGCTCATTTCGAGTGCTGCTGCAATCGCGGATCAGAGGAGAGAACCCCCCGAAACGTCAACGCGCGGTTTTTCGCAGCTACGAGACGGAGTAGTCCCGGGCAGCGGGCGGCTGCAACTCGTAATTAAGCACGGAGAGGCAATAGATGGTCGCGGTTTCGGCGCGCAGGATCAGCCGGCCAAGGGTGATGGGTACGACGCCGTGAGATTTGATCGCCTCCGTTTCGGCGGGAGTGAAATCACCTTCGGGGCCCACCCAGACGCAAACCGACCTTGGCATTCGGCCGTGCTTCGCATGAAAAGTCCGAAGGTATTCCCGTAGCGGACGGCTGCTGCTCTCCAGCGAGGCGATCAGCGGCAGTTCGAAGCTTTCTCCCCGCGCGAGAAACCGGCTCGGAGTCACCGGCGCCTCCACTTCCGGCAGCCAGGCGGAGCCGCATTGTTTGATGGCTTCCATGGCCACCAATCGCCACTTCGCGGCCTTGTGCCGCGCGTCCTGGTCATCCAGTTGCGCCACCACCCGCTCCGAGAGCAAAGGCACAATGCGAGACGCTCCCAACTCGGTTGCTTTTTGGATGATCGCCTCCATGGTTCTTCCTTTGGGCACCGCCTGCAGCAAAGTGACCTGGCTGGGCAGGGCCGGATGGAAGAGCTTCTCAACGACAACAAGCCTGACTTTATCGCGGGCGTATTCCTGCACTTCACACTGAAATTCATGACCCGTGCCATCCACCACCGCGACGCGTTCACGGTGCCGGACCCGCACGACGTCTCGGGCATGGTGTGCCTCGCGGCCTGTCAGGAACAGGCTCGCCTCTCGGCATTGCTCCGGCGGCAGAAAGAAGCGGTGCATGGAAAAAGGAGTGGCGTCAAGCAAGCGCAGCCGCCGACGGCAGTCGGCGTTGGTTTCTTGAATCCGCCCTGCTCCGTCGCGTTCATTGAAACAGTTTCTTTGCTTTCTCGAAGAAGCCTTGGCTCAGGGGGCTTTCCTTGCCGTTGCAAAGCTCGGCGAATTCCTGGAGCTTGGCCTTTTGGGCGGGCGAAAGGTGAGTCGGCACCTCGACATTGATGCGGACGTGCAAATCGCCGCGGCCATAGCCCTGGACATTCTTGATGCCTTTGCTCTTTAGACGAAACATCGTGCCCGGCTGGGTGCCGGGCGGAATCCTGATCGAGGTTCCTCCATCCAGCGCCGGGACCTCGATTTCCGCGCCGAGCGCAGCTTGCACAAAGCTCACCGGCACTTCGCAAAGCAGGTCGTCGCCATCGCGTTGGAAGAGGGCATGGGCCTGGACGTGGAGCACCACGTATAAATCGCCGGGCGGCCCGCCGCGAAAGCCCGCTTCGCCATTGCCCGCCGAGCGCAGGCGCGACCCGGTATCGACCCCGGCGGGAATGCGCAGCTTGATCTTCGACGAGCGCTCCCGGCGGCCATCGCCGCGACAGGTCTTGCAGGGCTTCTCGAGGACGCGGCCGGCGCCCTGGCAATGCGGGCAGGTCTGGGCGATGCTGAAGATACCACGCGAATTGATAATTTGCCCGCGGCCGCCGCAGCTTGGACAGGTCCGGATGCGTGAACCCGCTTCCGCGCCCGAGCCTTGGCAGACCTCGCAAACCTCCGGCTTGGTGACTGTGATTTCCTTTTCGCACCCGTGGGCGGATTCCTCGAACGCGATCTCCAGGTCGTAACGGAGATCATTGCCCCGCTCGGGCTGGGTGGAATCGGACCTGCCGCCGCCGAAGAGGTCTTCAAAGATTCCGCCGCCGCCGAACACCTCGCGGAAAATCTCGAACGGATCGTGGAAGGCCCCGCCTCCGTAACCGCCCGCCCGGCGGTCGAAGGCGGCGTGGCCGTGCGCGTCGTACAGGGCGCGCTGTTGCGGGTCGCTCAGAATCTCGTAGGCCTCGCCGAGTTCCTTGAACTTCTCCTCCGCCGTTTTGTCACCCGGGTTCTTATCCGGATGATATTTCAGCGCGAGACTGCGGTAGGCCTTCTTGATTTCGTCCGGTTCCGCATCTCGCTTGACGCCGAGGACCTCGTAGCAATCGCGTTTGGCCATGGCTCAGGCGGCGGGTTGCTTGGCCACGACCACGCTGGCCGGGCGCAGCAGCCGATCGCGGAATTTATACCCCTTCCGAAGCTGCTGGACCACCTGCCCTTCCGGCACGTCCGGCGTTTCCTTTTGCGAAAGGGCTTGATGGAGGTTCGGGTCGAACGGCTTGCCCACCGCGTCCAACTCTTCCAGACCTGCTTCCGCCAGCACACTCTTGAGTTGTTGACAGATCATGCTCACCCCCGCTTGCAGCGACTGGCCGGCCTCGGGCCCGGCAGCTTGGGCCGCCGCCAGCGCCATGTCGAGATGCTCCAGCACCGGCACCAGCTTTTGGAGCAAGCCTTCGTTGGCGAACTTAATCGCCTCCTGCTTCTCTCGCGCCGCGCGCTTCTTGAAATTCTCGAAATCCGCGGTCGTGCGCAGCAGGCGTTCCCAATTCTCATCCGCCCGGGCCGCCCGCTCTTTAAGTTCCGTCAGTTGCTCCGCCGTCACCGTCGCCGGCTCAACCGGCACCAGCGGTTCAGCGGCGGCTGGGGCTTCGGGCGCGACCGGCGGCTCGGGCGCAGCCGGTTTCTTTTCAGTCTGGACGTTGGTTTTCTTCATAAGGCACGGCGTGCCGATCCATAATTTCAATGCCGGGACAATACGCGATTGTCCGCCGGGCGGCAACCCGGATGTGCTTGGTGTCACAGATTCTTGCTGCGATTAACAAACGGATCGCCTAATCTCTCAGCGTTGGAAAGACCGGGAATCGAAACAGCGCACCATACTGTCCGTGAACTACACCGAAATCCTCGAGGCCCTGCGTGAGTTTGTCTCGCGCGATAGAATCGAGTTTCTGCCGCTGGCCCCCGATGCCAAGCCGGTTTCCGATTACCCACCCATCCAAAAGTATGTCCTCGACCTGAAGAACCTCGCCAAGCCGGAAACCGCCGCCGAGGACCTTTTCACGGCGCTCTGCCACGATGTCTTGGGGTTTCAGCCCACCCGCCAGGTTGGCTCCGGCGAGGGCTGGGTGGACTTCATGCTCCCCGAGCGCAAGGGCGAACCCCTCCCGCTCGAACTCAAACCGCTGTTTCAACGCGACGGCCCCGATGCCCTCTGGCGCAACGATGCCAACCCGAAACACCACGCTACCCAAATCAAGAAATATCTCCGCGACCACGAATACCTCGTTCTCACCGACCTCCGCGCCGCCTGGTTCTTCAACGCCCGTGATTTCCTCTTCGAGAACAAACCCTTTGCCGAGTGGCCCTTCCCCGATTTCTTCGCCCGCTGCCGCGAAACCGGCAGCGTGCTCGACACCTTGCGCCGCGCCGAGGACACCGCCGAGAAGCCGGAACTGGAGCAGCAGTTTTTCGAGGACCTCAAAATCTGGTTCAACGAGTTCGACAAGGTGGACTGGACGCCGCGCGAACAGGCCGCCGAGTCCATCATTCTCCTCATCAACAAGCTCATCTTCGCCCGCACCATCGAGGATTTTGGCCTCGTCCATTACCGCTTCACCCAGGACGAATACGCCCGCTTTACCAAACTCTGGGAGCCGAAGGGCGCCCATCGCGTCGTGCGCAAGTTCCTCGATTTCTTCGAGGAGTTCTTCGATGAGTATTACGACACCGAGATCTTCTCCCAGCGCATCTGGAATCGCCTGGACCAGGACCCAGCCAACCTCCAGCGCTTCTGCCACAAGCTGAATTTCGTCCTCGGCATCAATGCCTGGGACCAGACCTTCAGCCGCGGCATCGTTCACTACAACTACCGCCGCATTGATGAGGACATCTTTGGCAAAAGCTATGAAATGTTCCTCGCCGCCAACCGCAAAGACGAAGGCATCTACTACACCCCCGCCGCCATCACCGCCCCAATGGCCGACTCTCTGGTTAACTCCCTCGCCGGCAAACTCGTGGATGAAATCTGCGCCGCCGTCGGCAACCAGCGGTGCGACTTCGCCCGCGCCGAACAACTCATGGCCCAACTCGCCGAAATCCGCGTCGCCGACACCGCCTGCGGCAGCGGCGGCTTCCTCATCAAAGTCCTCCGCTCCTTCTGGCGGCAATACCAGCGCATTGACCAGGCCTGCGCTTGGGTCCAAAAGATTCTCCGGCCCGAAAACGGCGAACTCTACCTCGCGGAACTGCCCCCCAATGTCGAGGCCGCCCTCGCCTTCCGCCGCCGCCAGAATCTCGAAAACCGCCGCGTCCTCATCGCCCAGATTCTCCTCCGCCATGTCTTCGGCGTGGACAAAGACCCCGGCGCCCTCGAAGTCGCCAAAACCAACATCTGGAAGGAAGCCGTCAAACTCTCGCCCGCGGACTATAACTACCGCCAGCTCAAGACCGATGTCGTCAGAATCCTTCCGAATCTCGAATTGAATTTCCACTCCACCGACTCGCTGGTGGACGTCGAGCTTGGCAAGCAGGCGGCCTGGCTGGCGGAATATCACCAGGCCGAGCTGAAAAAGCTCTCCGAACTGCGCGGGCGTTATACCGCCAACCCCATGCTGCACGAGCCGCTGGACGAAGCTCTCGCCTTGCGCAAAAAGGTCCGCGCCGATTTGGTCGAGCATTTCCAATCCGAGAATCTCCCCTGCGAGCCGGGCGGCTTCGTCCTCCACTTCTGGCCCTGCTGGTTTACGCCCGACGGCCAGCCCCGCGAAGCTCCCGGGTTCGACGGCATCATTGGCAACCCGCCGTGGGAAGGGTTCAAGCCCATCCGCAAAGAATTCGCCGCCAACTTCTATCGCGGCAAACCGCAGTTCAGCAAAATGGGCATGGACGGCCCGACCTTCGACAAGTGGTTTGCCGAGGAGCTGAAAGCGAGCCCGGAATTCGCCGCCCGCTGGCGTGAGCATGAGGAGTATTACGAGCGGCATAAGGAATTCTTCGGCAGGACCTTCCAGCGCCAGGGCACCGGCGACTGGAACCTGTTCAAGCTCTTTATCGAGCGCGACCTCTCGCTCGTCCGGCAGGGCGGCCAGTTCTCCCTGCTCGTCCCCAGCGGCTTTCAGACCGATGAAGGCTGCGCCGACCTCCGCCGCTGGTTGATCACCGAGCACCGGCTCGACGAATTGACCTCGTTTGAAAACAAAGGGTGGCGCGAAATGGACAAACACGGCAAAGAGAAGCGGAAACAGATTTTCCCGGACGTTCACCCCCAATTCAAATTCGGCTTCTTCAAAGTCGTCAAAGGCGTGCCCACGCCCAAAGACCACGCCTTCGACGGGCGATTTTATCTGCACGATCCAAAGGATGTCTTCGCGGCACCCATTCGTTACGCCGTCGAGATGATTCACCGTTTCTCACCGCACAATGAATCGTTCATGGAATTCCGTTCCCCAACGGACTACGCGCTCGCAACGAAGATTCGTGGCGATCACCGGCTGCTGGAAGAATTCGGCTACACGTTTCGTCGCGAATTGCACATGACGGGTGACAGCCATTTCTTCCGCAAGTTGGGCAGCGAGAAGCCAGGCAAGGGCCAACTCCGGCTCTACGAGGGCAAAATGATTCACCAGTTTGACGCGAATTTCGGCCCGCCCACGTGCGTGGTCGAAGAGGCCGAGGTCCGCGAGGAACTGCTGCGCAAGGAAATCTTCCGCTTGGCTCAATTCGTCCGCGACGAGAACTTGGAGAAGCTCGATGGCAAGGACGTGCCGGAGTCCCGCGAAGAACTGGAGGGGTTGTTGCGAGAGATGTTTGCAAAGCGCGGATTCAGACTCCAATACGAATTCGAGCGCTTCGTTTTCAGAGAGGTGGCGAGTTCAACCAATGAGCGCACAATCATCGCTGCGATCATGCCTGCGCACGTTTGCTCGGCCCACACCCTCATGTATCTCAACCCGTATCATTACCAGGTTGATAGCAAGGGCAAGCTGCAGCAAGAGGGAATCGGGTCCGCTCCGCTTCGAGAGCTTGTATGCCTAGCAAACTCACTCGTGTTGAACTTCTACGCGCGCAGCAAGGTTTCGGCTCACGTCAGTGTCTTTCAGTTTCTGGAGCTTCCAGTGCCCAACCTCACCGCCACGCAGAAAACGCGTCTCGCCGAGTCCGCCGCGAAGCTTTTGAAAAACCCGCGCGACGTGAAGGAACGCGCCGCGCTCGAAGTCTTCATCGCCCGCGACCTTTATGGCCTGTCGCTCGAAGATTGGACCCATCTGACCGGCACGTTCACCTTCGGCAGCGGCCCGACCAAAGAGGAACTGGACGAAATCATCCGCCAATCGCTCGTGCTCTGGGGAAGCTAATACCACTTCGCAATGGAACTCGGCAGGAATGAGTGGAAGCCCCTGCCCCTGAACTCCCAGGCAAAGACGGACCCCTCTCCCCTTGAGAAGGGGAGAGGGAGGTCCGGGATGTCGAACCAGACGGGCCCCCTCCGCGCCCCCCAGCCCTCTTGAGAAGGGGAGAGGGAGGTCGCAGGCCCGGGGGAGGGGACCATACCGATTGTTTCGGTGAAAGGGTATGTTTGGGTAGT
>Ga0116114_1001718_pt1 | contig 10866 bp, 7 predicted proteins | sample June2015DPH_10_5_FD_89823 | JGI IMG/M metagenome (GOLD analysis project Ga0116114, IMG submission 89823) | Peatland microbial communities from SPRUCE experiment site at the Marcell Experimental Forest, Minnesota, USA - June2015DPH_10_40 | ecosystem: Environmental > Terrestrial > Soil > Wetlands >... | reverse complement strand
GGACCAGTTGGTCTTCTACTATTGGATCAGCATTTTCCACGTCTTTTATCCCGCCATCATCGCCGCGGCCGCGGTTTTCCTCCTCCGCGCATGTCAGGAAAAATGCCTGGCCTTGTGGTTGATCCTCGCCTGGGCCGCCGCCGTCTCGGTCCCGCATCTTCTGGCCACGTCCAAACCGATGACCGCAACCCTGATCGGCTGGCCCGCGGCCTGGCTCATGTTCGGCAACCTCATCTCCCGCGCCGTCCGCGGCGACCGGCTCGCACTGGGAACCTGGCTCGCCTCCATGCTCCTGGCGATCCTCCTTCTTCATCACGATTCAATCCCCACCGGCGGCGAAAACTGGGGCCGGATTCCCGCCGGATTCGCCGTCATCATGCGGCAGCACCGTTGGGTTCTCTGGCACGTCCTGGCGGCACTTGCCGCAGGCGCGATCCTCGGCACGCTCGCGATTTCACCCAAAATCCGCCGCTTCCTGGCGGGAGTTGCCGGCGCCGCCGCAATCTTCCTGGCCGCGATCTGGTGGAAGGGCGATCATCCGCCCGGCTATTTCAAGGTCGCCGTCGAAGTCACCCAGATCAACGCCAATTCCCCCGACTTTGCCGACGTCGGCCAGTTCGCCGCCCGGCTGCCGGCCAATTCGGTTTTCCTGGTTGATGAACGTTCCCGCCTGGAAAACAAGTTCGTCGAATTCGCCGTGGACCGCACCTGCTATCCCGCGACGGAAAAGAATTGGCCGGACCTTGCCCGTCAACTGGAACAAGCCGGCGCATTGCCGTATCTGTTCACCTCGGCGAGCGTGCCGTTGCCGGTCGTCCACGTTGACTTGCAAAACGCTCGCACCGTTTACGCCTGCACTCCCGCCGCCAAGCTGGCCGCGACGGCGCGATGAGGAGCGAAATGCCAGATCCGATGATCGAAAAAGTTCGCAAAGCCCTGGGCCGATCGCGGCCTTTGGAAAACCCGCCGACGCCGCCGCAGATTCCCGATTCCATCGCCCGGTTGGCGGCCAAGGACGCGGACCTCGTCGATCTCTTCGCCAAGTCCGCCGTCGGGGCGAAGTTTCTATTCGAGCAAGTCCCCGCCGATCAAATCCGATCTCGCCTCATCGAGTTTCTCCGGCTGCACCAGTGCGCCAAGATCGGCATTCCCGCCTCGCCGCTGCTGGATCGGTTGCAAATCCAAAAATCTCTCGAAGACGCCGGCCTGTCCGTTCATCGCTGGAATGTTTCCACGCTCGACGCGGCCTACGAACTCGACTGCGGCCTCACCGACGTTTACGCCGCCGTCGCCGAGACCGGCTCGCTGGTCATTCGCTCCAATCCCAATCACGGCTCAGCGATATCGCTGGTTCCCCCGATCCACGTCGCCCTCGTCGAGCCGGCGACAATCGTTCCCGACCTGATCGATCTCCTGGAGAAAATCCGCCTCGAGCCTCGCCCGCCGAACGTCACGGTCATCACCGGCCCCTCCAAGACCGCCGACATCGAAGGCGCCCTGGTCACCGGCGTCCACGGCCCGGGCTTGGTGCAGGTGTTTCTGGTGAGAGCAGTGGACAGTGGATAATGGATAGTGGACAGTGGAAAAGGAGGGGGAGCGGGTCCATGGCGCGGCATGGCTGGGCGATGAGACAGAATGAGACACTTTGAGACACTTTAGAGTGTATTGTTAGAGCATACAAGCTTTATGAATGGGCGTAACCAATTTCCATCAATGTGGTTATGATTGTTTTGCGGATGGGCATCGATGAGACAGCAACGAAAGTGTCTCAGGCGAGCTCAACAACGAGGCCATCGTAGATTTGGGGGTGTCTCGGCAAACGGAACAGGAGCGAACCGTTTTTGGGGAATAACTTAGTGCTTGCTAGTTGATGTTTTGACCGAGTTTGCAATGTCTTTGAGATTTGGGATGATTACTCCAACCTTTTCCGCGCCTTTTGCTTGCGTTAACCCCTGGGGGATCGCAAATGGGCAAATCCAAGATGCCTTCTGCCTTGGAAGTGGCTGCCGCCGTGCGGCTTGCCTGGGAGGCTGCGGAACTGCGTTCCAATCCCCAGGCGCAGGGGCGGCACTTGGTAGATGGCATGGCCAAGCTGATCGGGGGCGACATCGGCTTCTATTCCGCAATCGCCGACTTTGTTCCCTCGAAACTGCCACGATGGCTATTTGCCGCCACCGGTTCCGAGGTTCCCAGGCCGGTTTTGCAGTATTTCGCCTGCACGGAAAACTCCATTCTCGACGACCCGGTGATGGATTTGGGCAGGACTTCGACCGGCGTTTCGGTCTTGCAAATGTGCGAACTCCTGGCCGGACGCGATCCAACACCCTATTCGAATGTCGTCGACCTCCTGCATCGTGTGGGCCATCGGGATGCCCTGATTGGATTGTTCCGCCGGAAAGACGCATCGGCAGTCACCGCGTTGAGCGTGCATCGCACAGACCTGAAGCGCGTGCACAATGCGCGCGAGCGTTCAATTGTCCTATGGCTTACGCGGGAACTACGGCACCTCTACGAAACCGGACGGCTTGAGCCAACGTCCGCGGGGCCTTTTGACGTTCTCTCGCCTCGTCTGCGCCAAGTTGCGGAAATGCTGCTCACGTCGGAATCGCAGAAGCAGATCGCCCGAACGCTGCGCCTGAGCCAGTACACGGTGCGCGATTACGTCAAGCAAGTCTATCGCCGCCTCGGCGTGGAGAGTCGCGCCGAAATAATGTCCCGCTACACGGCAAGCATTTCAAAATGACCATCTCAGCCGGACTCCGTGTTGTCGCCGCTGGGCCGCGTGCCGCGGACACCCCCACATTTGTGGGCGATTGAAACCGACCCGATTCCGCGATAGAAGCGTTTTCCATGGGTCGTCAACGAATACCCGCCAGAAGCAAACGGAGCGACGCACCGGTCTTGGATATCGAGGAGTGGCATCCGATCATTCGTTCCCTCGGCCTCTCGAGACGACAGGGCCGAATTGTGGAACTGATCCTTCAAGGCATGCGAGACAAGCAGATAGCCGCCGAGTTGAATTTGAGCATTTACACGATCCGAACGTATCTGAATCGAATCTTTGACAAACTTGGAGTGGATGATCGTTTTGAACTGCTTTTGCGGATTTTGGCCAGCCGCAAATCCAATTGTGGGCACGAGAGGTGTCCCTATAAATAGTGACACAGTAAATAGCGGCTTGTTGCGATGAAATGAGTCGCTATAGTTCGCCGGGCCAAGAGTATTCGGCTCATTTTTTTGGGTTGGGCCTGTCGTAAATAGAGAATGCGAAAGCGTTTTTAGGGAGGTTCCCAATGGTACGATATTACAGAACAGCTTTCGCGGCGATGCTTGGTTTGACTGCCTTGATGCTCCTTCATCAGCCACAGCGAGCACTCGCTGAAGACATTGCAAGGAAGGTTCATATCGTCGCGAAGTGCTGGGGCGATCAAGATAAGAACGCACACATCAGTATTCGGTGGGGACATCCTCATAAGGACAACAACGAGTATTTCCATCAATGGGACATCGCGGCATCAAAGGAAGAACAAAAGGATTTTCAACTCTCAGATGTCGCGAGCGAATTTGAAATTCAAACGCAAGGCGGGCATTACACTGGTTACGACATCAGAATTTCGTTTGACGGCCAGCCGGGCTTAACGCTTGAGTATAAAGCCGCCCCTGGCGGCGAAACGAAATTCGTCAATGAAGGCGTCGTCTACGCCGTTCGTTCCTCGCCGGTCAATGGCTACGGCGAGCAAAACATCCGCATATTTCTGAACCGCGCGCCGAACCCAGGAAATATTCCAGGCTAGGTGGGTCGTTGGCATGAACGGCGCGGTCTTCAGATAGCCATGTTGTTCTTTTAGGAGAGTGGAGATGAAGCACCTAATGACTTTTCTGCCTGTGGTTTTTGCCGTGGTGTTCAATGCCTCACGGCTCGCCAAAGGGTCGGTCTATACCGGCTCGGTGTTGTACCCGTTGAATTTGCCCACCGGATTTAGCGGAGCAGGTCTCTCAGGAAATCCACAGGCGGCCGCAGGGGGGCAGGTCGTGGGCGTTGGTGGTGGCAGCGGCACGGGATACCAGAACCACGCTATCCTGTGGAGCGGAACGGACGGCAGCGCCGTTGATCTTAACCCTACCAACCTGGGTGGGATCACTGCCTCCGAAGCCTACGCCACCAACGGCAACCAGCAGGTGGGCTTCGGCTACGGCAGCGGAACGAGCGACAATGCCCTGCTGTGGAATGGAAGTGCCAGCAGCGTTGTCGATCTTAACCCTATCAACCTGGGTGGGATCACCGCCTCCAAGGCCCTCGGCACCAACGGCAACCAGCAGGTGGGCTACGGCGCTGGCAGCGGCACGGGCAACAACAGTCACGCCCTTCTTTGGAGCGGAACCGCTGGCAGCGCTGTCGATCTCAACCCTACCGACCTGGGTGGGATCACAGGCTCCGCAGCGTTCGGCACCAACGGCACCCAGCAGGTGGGCTACGGGTACGGTAGCGGCACGGGCAACAGCGATCACGCCTTGCTCTGGAGTGGAAGCGCCGGCAGTGCCGTCGATCTCAACCCAACCAACCTGAACGGGATTACAACATCCGTTGCTTGGGGCACAAACGGCGCGCAGCAGGTGGGCTACGGCCTCGGCTACATCAGCGGGACGGGCGACTTTTCCCATGCCCTACTGTGGAGCGGAACGGCAGGCAGCGCTGTCGATCTCAATCCCACCGACTTCAGTGGGATCGCAAGCTCTTTTGCCTTCGGCACCAACGGCACCCAGCAGGTGGGCTACGGCGCGGGCAGCGGCACGGGCAACAACAGTCACGCCTTGCTCTGGAGCGGAAGCGCCGGCAGTGCCGTCGATCTACAAACATTGCTTCCCTCGTCCGGCAGTTGGACGGACTCTACAGCCTACACGATCGACGACGCCGGTGATGTCTTCGGTACCGCGGACGGCACATACAACGGCTTCACTGGAACTTTCGCCGCGGAATGGTCGCCAGTTTCCGTTCCCGAACCCGCTTCCGCGTCGCTGTTCGTGTTGGCCAGCCTCGGCTTGCTCGCCCGCCAGCGGCGCGGAATTACCTGCTGATGTACCACGCTGGCCGATTCCAGTCACGTTTCACACTGAACCAACAAATTTGCAAACACAAAGGGAGGGAATGAACACGAATCACAAGATTATTCTGATGGTGGCGGCGCGGAAATGCGGCTTAAGCTCCCTGTCGGTCATGGCATTGGTCCTCTCGGCGGGAGCGGCATTCATGCCAATAACCGCACGAGGGCAAATCTTTGTCACGGACTCTGGCGACGGCAGTGCCGGCGCGGGCTCGATTGGGGAATACACCCCATCGGGAGCCAGCGTGAACGCCTCGCTAGTCTCGGGTTTGAGTGCCCCATTTGGCATTGCTGTATCCGGATCGGACCTGTTTGTAGCGAGCCAAATCAATGACACAATCGGCGAATACACCACGTCCGGTGCGACGGTGAATGCGGCGCTGGTTTCAGGCTTGGTGGGTATTCCAACCGGGATCGCCGTGTCCGGATCGGACCTGTTTGTCACGAATGAAGGTAGCGGCACCATTGGGGAATACACCACGTCGGGAGCCACGGTGGACGCCTCACTTGTCTCAGGGTTGGTTAATCCCTACGGCATTACCGTATCCGGATCAGACCTGTTTGTCATTAACGAAGACAACGGGGAAGGCAACGGCACCATCGGTGAATACACCACGTCGGGAACGACGGTGAACGCCTCATTGGTCTCGGGTTTTGTTGACCCATACGGCATTGCCGTCTCCGGATCGGACCTGTTTGTCGCCGACGGCGGCAACAACACAATTGGCGAATACACCACATCCGGGGCGACTGTGAATGCCTCTCTGGTCACAGGTTTGGATTTCCCAATCGGCGTTGCCGTGTCCGGATCAGACCTGTTTGCCGTCAACAACCGCAGCAACAGGATTGGAGAATACACCACATCGGGAGCGACCGTGAACGCCACGCTAGTCTCGGGGTTGAATAGCCCGTACGACATCGCTGTGGTGGTACCTGAGCCGGCGACGGGTTCGCTGGTGCTGATCGCCGGTGCGAGCCTGCTCCTGCGCCAACGGCGAAGGCAATTGGTGTGACTCAACCGAGTCGCGGATGGCCCGTCGTTTTCACGGCGAAACGGAAGTTGCAGCCGATGGGGGGGTATTCCACGACAACGAAATGGGTGACCAATCCAGCCAAGTCTCACGCAGAGGCGCCCTTCGGGTCTGAGCCTCTCTTCGAGTCTGAGCCTCAGAGCCGAAGGCAGGGTCGAAGACAAAGCTCGCCGGGTTTTCTCTGCGCCATCGCGCCTCTGCGTGAGACTTCTTCTCCAATGGGCCGAATTCCAAGGGTTCGGGAGTGGATTCACCGCGTCTTATGCCACGCGGATGAGGGGCTTGATTCGGCGTTTAACCTGGATGCGGCCCAGGTTGTACGCGTTGTCAAGATTGAGCCAGAATTGCCGCGTGGTTCTCAGGGCGCGGGAGAGTTTTAGGGCCATTGCGGGCGAGATGCCGCGCTTTTCGTTGCAGATTTGGTTGATCACGCCGATCTGGACTCCGATATGCCGGGCCAAACGGGTTTGCGTTCAAGGGTTCAAGGGTTCAAGGGGGATGTTTTTCCCGTGAATGTTTATCCTTTGAACACAAACCGCCGGCTCAAATGCGATGGCGCCTCCCTTGGCGTCCCTTGCGTCTTCTGCGCGAGACTTTCTCTCCTATGGATTCCAAATGGAATCCTGCCCGCTCTACGGTCCCTCTACTTGCGTGTCCGGTCCCGATCCCTCGGTGATATCAAGCTGTGTATCGCCAAGCTTCGGCCCGCGGGCCCGCAGGCGGATGCCCTGGTCCGTCCGCTGATATCGGATCGGCTCCGTGCCGGTGGCTGAGAACATCTCCAGGGGTACTTGCGGCAAATAGGCTGGAACCAAAACTTGCAGCGTGTCGGGCCAATTGCCTTTGTCGGCGCGATATTGCGCCGCTGCCACCACTGCCCGAGCCATTGTCTGGCGCATCGAGCCGCGACGGCAGGTGTCCTGGGCCCGCCAGAGACTTGGCGAAATCGCAGACAGAATCGCATCGGCCACGCGCTGGGTGTAGGCTTGGTTCGTTTCGTCCGGCGTCTTGGCCAGGTTTTGGTGAGATTGCTGGTTCGCTTTTACCTTCTCCATTTTCCAATCGAAGATCTGGCGGGCGATTTGCTCATCCTTGAGCGAGGGAATTTTCATGATCTCCGTGAGTTCATCGCTCACGGCGTTGAGCCGCTGGAGCACGACGTTCCAATCCACCGAATCCCGGTCCACCGCCTTGAATGCCCTTGTCAACTCGCCATAAGTCGATGACAGCTTCCCCATCGCAATTAATTCGGCGAAATTCAACATGGACCATCGCTCGCCGACATCCATCGTTTGCCAAACCGGGGGAATCGGCTCCATGGCATCCATGGCCTTGGCCAATTTCGCGCACTGCTCGCCGGAGAATGTGCCGGCACCGGCGGTGGCGCCGATGGCCTGGTCGGCGGTTTCGTCGATGCGGTTGGCGACCAACTGACCAATCAAGGTCCAACCCACCGCTCGTCGGCCGAGCCGTTTGGCCGTCACCACGTCCGCCAGAAACCCGTCGAAATCGCCCTGCTGTGCCCGGAGCAAGGATCGGGCGCACAACGTTTGCGATACCAGTCGCAGCACATTCAATTCCGGCAGCATGACCTGCATGACCGTTCCATCCAATGAAACGGATGGCGCCCACCACTGCGGTTTGTCGGCGGCTTGGGCGGCGAGGGCAAGGCTGTCTTCCTGGCGTGTCAAATACGCCGCATACGCGGGAAATTCTTCCGCCTTCCACATTCGGATGGGCTGATCATCCAGCGGCGTCTTGTTGTTGTAATCCGTCCATCCCGGACCCAGATTCGTTTGCTCCGGAACCCCGGACAGCGTCAGCGACTGCTTGCGAATGGTTTGGGGAACGCGCGTTCCCATCACGCGCAGCCAGAGGACGAACCCGTTATTGTCCGGCGTGACGCCTTGGCCGTAGCGCTGATTCAGTGCCGCCACATAGTCCACGCTGCCGTCATCGAGCAGCGGCCCAGTTACCGCCGTGGTTTCCTTGGATACCGTAAACGGGGGCGTTTGGGCGCCATTTGCAACAACCGCGGCCGCGGAATTGATCGCGATCGCCGCGAGCATGACGGCACAATTCAGCTTGTTCACCATGGAATTCGCTCCTTTGCGAGGGGCTGGAGGCGACGTCCCCGCACGGGTATGACGGATTGGGCAAGGGGGGATTTCGTTCCAACCATCGAATGAGGTTGCGATTGCGGAATGGTGTTCCCGTTATGCGACACAAACACATTTTTTGCTTGACTGGAGTGCATGAACCTGGTCATAATAACGCGAGATAGCTTAACGGTTGGCAATCAGCCGGGCGCTGTTGACAAAATAATCTATCGTGCAACCAGTGTGAGTGGATGGGGTAAACCCGGATAGGAGAAGCACATATGAATAGGACCAAGGGAAAACTTGGCATTCTTTTCAGTGGAATTGCGGCGGCGTTGCTTTTGCCGAGCGCTGCCCGCGCGATGGGGCCTCAGTACCAGATCGTTACCGATCCGGTCGCCGGTACGCTCAATGACGTGGTGGCGCTGACCAGCAACAATACTCTGGGGAGCGGAAGCGTCATTGGCGTAAGTCCGGCCGCCCCTAATGGATCGGTGACGCTCGCCATCCTGACCAATCAGCACGTTGCCTCCGGCGGAATTACCACCGTGGATTTCGGCCAGGGCAATGGCGTACCCGCTGTCGGCGCCCCCTGGGGAACTTTTGCGCTGACGGCGCCTCTTACCGGAGGCGTGCAATTCTTCAAGCTCAACGATGCGGTGAACAATCCGAACAGCTTGTCCGAGGATTTGGCCATCGTCCAGGCGCAGGTAAATCCAGCCGGTCTCGCGGGAGCGGCACTGGCGGAATGGAATCTCGTTGCCGCCAACCCGATTCATCTGACGGCATTCGTGCCCGCTCCCCCGGCAGCCACGCCGCCGGCGGTCAATCCGCCCAACAGCAATGTGGCAAATGTTGCTTACACGCAGGTCGGCTATGGTTTGGGGGCCGTGTACGACACGGCCAGCAACGCATATCTCGCCACCGCGCCCGCGGGAATCCGTCGATTCCAAAACAACACTTCCAATACTGTTTTTAGCGCTTCGGTGAACAATGAAGGAGGCTATTTTGAGCCGATGGTTACGGCGCTGGCTCAGGCCCCGTCGGCCAATGGCGGTGGATTGGCGCTTTCGGGAGATTCAGGCAGTCCGTTCCTCACCCAAACCGGCGGACCGGATCAGGACGTCATTCCAAGCTTCAACGATCCAAACAATCCGAACAACCCGGACATTCCCGAAGACACCGTGAACATCAACTACACGGATTACGAGTCGGCGGTTTACTGGGGAAGGCCCAACGGAGGGCTGGCCGTTGGCACGGTCCAGGGATATATCCCGCTGATCTCGACGGGAAATGTGGCAACGGGCTCGCTGAATTGGGCGCAGTATTATGCGTCGAATCCAACGCTCATTCCCGAACCGTCATCACTTTGTCTGCTGGGATTGGGCGGGCTGGCGTTTCTGCGCCGCCGGCGGCAAGTGATCTGAGCTTGGCCGCGAGTTGAAATCTGGCCACGGGCTGTCCAGCCGGTTCTGGAGCCCGTGGCCTTGGTGTTGGCGCGGCCGTCGCCGTCCTGCCAATTTTGCGTCGCCTTTGCGGCGGAAGGGCGGCCATGGATATAATCCGCGGCCATGGACACTGAAAACCTCTTCAAACTGCTGGATCAATTCAACATCGAGACGCCAAGCTGGGGTTATGCCGATACGGGCACGAGGTTTGGCAAGTTTCTTCAGCCGGCCGCGGCTTCGACGATCGAGGAGAAGCTCGCCGATGCCGGCGCGGTGCACCGGTACACCGGATGTTGCCCGACCGTGGCGGTGCACGTGCTGTGGGATTTTTCGATGGGGGTGGACGCAACCGCAACCGCCGCCGTCGCCGCCAAGCACGGCGTCCGCATCGGCGCCATCAACCCAAATCTTTTTCAGGACCAGGTCTACAAATTCGGCTCGGTGTGCAATCCCGATGAATCGGTGCGCGAGCATGCCCATCGCCATCTCATGGACTGCATCGCCATCGCCAAGGCCGTCAAGAGCGATCTGCTCAGCCTTTGGTTTGCCGACGGCACGAATTACCCCGGCCAGGACGACATCGTCGAGCGCAAGCAGCGCATGCACGGCGCCTTGCGGCAATGGCACGATGCCATGCCCGGCGGAATGACCATGCTCGTGGAATATAAGCCGTTCGAGCCGGCGTTCTATCACACCGACGTCGCCGATTGGGGAATGAGCTACGTTTTCGCCAAGGACGCCGGGCCCAATGCCCGCGTGCTGGTCGATACCGGCCATCATCTGCAGGGGCAGAACGTCGAGCACATCGTCGCGTTTCTCCTCGATGAAGAGATGCTCGGCGGGTTCCATTTCAACGATCGCAAATACGCCGATGACGATCTGACGCTCGGCAGCATCGACCCCTACGCGGTGTTCCGCATCTTCCACGAAATCCGCAACGCCGCCGACCTCCGCGGCCGCGACGTTTCGGATATCGCCTACATGATCGATCAAAGCCACAACCTCAAGCCGAAAATCGAGGCCATGATCCAGACCGCCGTCACCGCCCAGGAACTTTACGCCAAGGCCTGCCTGGTGGACCGAAAGAAGCTGCGCGACGCCCAGACCCGGATGAACATCGTGGACGGCGAGCAATGTTTGCGCGACGCGTTCTTCACGGACGTGCGCCCGATGCTGGCGGAATGGC
>Ga0116114_1001707_pt1 | contig 10941 bp, 10 predicted proteins | sample June2015DPH_10_5_FD_89823 | JGI IMG/M metagenome (GOLD analysis project Ga0116114, IMG submission 89823) | Peatland microbial communities from SPRUCE experiment site at the Marcell Experimental Forest, Minnesota, USA - June2015DPH_10_40 | ecosystem: Environmental > Terrestrial > Soil > Wetlands... | reverse complement strand
TTTCCCACATTCCCACAGCGCCGACGACGGTTCCTCTTTCTCTCTCTGAACTCAAAACGAAAGGACCCAGCCTGCCGGCCGACCTACCTCCGTTCAGGCTCATCCTTCAATGAGAATATGCTTACCCTCCGCTAGTTCTAGGACTCTTCACCTCGTGCGGGTGCGCTGGTGTCCGCATACACCACACACATCCCGGGGGCTATCCCTCGAATCCTCCCGCCGCTTCGAACGCGCCGGCCAGACGGAACATGCCTGCCTCGTTGAAATGGTTGGCTAGCATCTGCATACCCACCGGCAGACCGGCGGCGGTGCGGCCGCAGGGCACGCTCATGCATGGAATGCCTGCCAGGTCGCCTGTGATCGTGTAGATGTCGGAGAGGTACATCTCGAGCGGATCGTCCAGCTTCTCGCCCAACTTGAACGCCGGAAAAGGAGAGACGGGGGTTACGATGGCATCCACTGCCTCAAAGGCTGTGGAGAAATCCCGCGCGATCAGGGTCCGCACCTTCTGTGCCTTCAGGTAGTAGGCGTCGTAATAACCGGCGCTCAGGACGTACGTGCCCAGCATGATGCGGCGCTTGCACTCGGCGCCGAAGCCTTCGCCGCGCGTGTTGCGGTACATGTCGCTCAGGGTCTCGGAGCGCGTCGAGCGCGATGTGTAGCGAACGCCATCGTAGCGCGCCAGGTTCGAGCTGGCCTCCGCCGTGCAGATGATGTAGTAGCAGCCTATGGCGTATTCGGTGTGCGGCAAGCTGATCTCGCGCACCTCGCAACCGAGCTTTTTGAGCGTCTCGACGCCCTTTGAGATAAGATCGCCCGTCTCGCTGGCCAGCCCCTGGAAATATTCCCGCGGGAGGCCGATCTTCAGCCCGCGGACCTGACCGTCGAGCGCGGCCGTGTAGTCCGGAACCGGCGCAAACGCGGAAGTCGCGTCCCCCTCGTCCCGGCCCGCGATCGCCTGCAGCAGCAGCGCGGCATCGTGCACGTTGCGCGCGAACGGGCCGATATGGTCGAGCGAGCTGGCGAACGCCGTCAGGCCGTACCGCGAAACGCGGCCGTAAGTGGGAGTCACGCCCACCACGCCGCAGAACGAAGCGGGCTGGCGGATCGACCCGCCGGTATCGGAACCGAGCGCGACGACGGCCGTGCCCTGGGCGGTGGCGGCCCCGGAACCGCCGCTCGATCCGCCCGGCACGCGGTCGGGCGCAACCGGGTTACGCACCGGACCGAAGGCCGAGTTCTCGGTCGAAGAGCCCATCGCGAATTCGTCGCAGTTGGTCTTGCCGAGGATCACGCCGCCCGCCGCTTCCACCCCAATGACGGCCGTGGCGTCATAGGGAGCGACGTAATAGGCCAGCAGCTTCGAGCCGCAGGTGGTGCGCACGCCCTCAGTGAGGATCACGTCCTTGACCGCAACCGGAACGCCGGCCAGCACGCCCGCATCCTCGCCGCGCGCGAGCTTTTCATCCACGCGGCGCGCAGCCGCCAGCGCCCGCTCGGGACAAAAGTGCAGGTAGGCGTTGGTCTTCGGGTTCTCCGCTTGGGCGAAGCGCAGGGCTTCCTGGGCCAGTTCTGCGGCGCTGAACTCGCGCGCGGCCAGTCCCTGGCGCACCTTCGCGACGGTGAGAGACGCAATCTCGGAGGAAGTCATGAGCGTTCGATCACCTTGGGGACTTTGAAGAATCCCGCGCCGGCCAGCGGAGCGTTGGCGAGCGCGGCCTCGGGGCCGATTCCTGGGCGGTCGATGTCCTCGCCAAGCGTGGCGGTTTCCGCGGCATCGTAAAGGACCTGCGCCATCGGCTCGACTCCGGCGGTATCGAGCTCGTTGAGCTTTTCCATATGCGTTAGAACCTCGCCCAGGTCCTCGCACATCTTGGCCACTTCCTGGTCGCTGAGATTCAGGTTGGCCAGAGCGGCCACGTAGCGGACTTCCTGCTCCGTGAGTCTCAAGTTTTCTCCGTTAAGCCGACCGGGCGCGCGACGCTTTGTAGAGCCGCCGCAGGATGGGGTCCTGGATGCCGTCGGCCTCATCCGGCGCGGCGCGCACGCTGCCCGAGCGCTGCGGCTCGCGGCGCGGCACGCCTGGACGAAACTCGATCCGGGCGACCACGTCGGCGCCAGCGATCCGCCGCAGGCATCCCAGGAGCTGGCCGGCGAGCGTCCGCAGGTGCTGCAGCCAGACGGAATCTTCGACTTCGACCAGCAGGCAGCCTTCCCGGAACCCGACCACCCGCGCGTGGGCGGCGATACGTTTGCCGACCGCCTGCGGCCAGGCCGCGCGCGCCAGGTCCGCCAGGGACACAGCCCCACCCTGGAGGTTCAGCCCGCGCATGACGTTCCCAGCCCGGTCCATGTGAGTCGAAGACGCCATTTTAGCACTGCGGCGGCCGGGCTACGATGTCAATATGCTCATTCTCGCCTCGCGTTCGCCGCGGCGTCGGGAGATCCTGGCCGCCGCGGGCATCCCCCACCTGGTGCAGCCGGCCGAGGTGGATGAAACGATTCGGGATGGCGAAGACGCCGAGGCGTACGTGAAGCGCGTGGCCCGGGCCAAGGCGGAAGCCGTCCCTGCCGGGCCCGGTGACGTCGTGCTGGGCGCCGACACCGTGGTCGTGGTCGACTCGGAGATTCTCGGCAAGCCCGCCGATGAGGCCGACGCTCGCCGCATGTTGCGGCTGCTCGCCGGCCGCGAGCACGTCGTGATGACCGGGATCTGTCTCCGCAGCGACGGCGGCGTGGTCGAGCACGCCGAATCCACCCGCGTGCGCTTCCTGCCTCTTTCCGAGCGGGAGATCGAGACCTACGTGGCCAGCGGAGAGCCGCTCGACAAGGCCGGCGCCTACGCCATCCAGGGCCTGGCTTCGAAATTCATCGACCGGGTCGAGGGCTGCTACTTCAACGTCGTCGGCCTGCCCGTGGCGAAGATTTACGGGCTCCTGCGGCGCGTTTCGTATTAGACTGCAAACAAGGAGCAAGCAGGATGCGAGCATGGGGCGTTCTAGCCCGCAGTGCCGCCCTTCTGGTTCACTCCGCGGCGTGCCAAGTCCCGCCGGGCGGCGCCACGCCCCAGATCAGGAAGGAATGGACCCTGGACCGGCGCGTCGCCAACGACCCGGAACACCGCGACGGCAGGATCTACGATCCGCTGATCGCCGGATACCTGCAGAGCCTTGAGAACACGATCGCGACCGCGGCCGGCGCCGAGGCCGCCGACGTCCGCCTCACGTATAGTTCCGATCGACACGCGTCCCGCCTGCCCGGAGGCGTCCTTTACATCAGCGCCGGCCTCTTGGAAAGTATCGAAAACGAAGCGGAACTCGCCGGCTTGTTGGCCCACGAGCTCGCACACGCCCCCGGGGAGAGTTGTGTGCTTGCTTCGCCGTTGGCGCCCGAGGCCCCACATGCCCGCGAGCTCGAACGGCGTGCCACCGCCACAGCAACAAACTACTTGAAGGCCGCAGGCTACGATCCGGCGGGTCTTCTGGATCTGCTGTCGAAACTCGCCTATGAGCACCCCGCGTGGGCGAAGGCGGTTCTTCCGGAGGATCTGCTGGACCTTCGCGCCGGAACGGAGCCCGATGCCCTACCGCCCGGAGAGTACCGCATCGACAGTTCCGAGTTCCAGCGAGCGGAAGCGCTGTTGAGGGCGGCACTCGAGCGGGGCGCCAAGCCAAGTGACGGCGACGTAAACCGACGCGCGTCGGCTCGAAGCCGCTGACCGGCCCGCCCGCCGTTCACTCCACCTGCCCCACCCACACTCCGTACGGCGGCAGCGCCAGCCTCGTCACGTCGGCAGTGTCGCCCGCCTTCGCGAACGTGCTGATCAGCGGGGTTGCCTGCCCGCGGCCCACGTGGTAGCTCACCTGTTGCGGGCCACCCGTGAGGTTCAGCGCCACCAGGACGGTCGTCCCATCCGCTGCCCGCCGCAGGTAGGCAAGCACGTTGTCGTTCGTCTCGTCGATCGGTTCGAAGCCGCCGGAGTGCAGCGCGGGGTTCTCCCTCCGCAACTGGATCAGCGCCTTGTAGAAGCTCAGCAAAGAATCCGGGTCCTTCTCCTCGAGGGCCACGTTCCGCGCCTCGTAGCCCGGCGCCACCGGCAGCCACGTCGCCTTGGCCGTGCTGAATCCGGCATGGGGGCCGGCGTTCCATTGCATCGGCGTGCGCTCGCCATCGCGGCCCTTCTCCCCCGGCCAGCCCAGCCTGCCGATGGGGTCCTTCACGTCCTCCCGACGCTTGGGATCATTGTTCTCCATCCCGATCTCTTCGCCGTAGTAGACCAACGCGGTGGCGCGCGGAGTCAGAAGGAGCGCTGCCAGGAGCTTCGCAATCGCCAGGTCATGCACGCCATCGCCGTAGCGGTTCCAACTGCGCCGGTTGTCGTGATTGTCGAAGACCAGCAGCGGCATGTGCCCGTGGATCTCCATTTCGGCCTCGCGCAGCCGGGCGCGGAAGTCCGAAACCGAAAGATGGTTCGTCATCCCGAACTGCATGTCCATGGGCAGTTGCAGCTCGTCGTCGTTTCGGCCATACATCTTGAGCAGCTCCTGCACGTTGGGCAGGTAGGTTTCCCCGATCAGCGCGCGGCCCGGAAACTCGTCCGTCACACGGCGCAGCTCGCGCAACACGTCGTGAACCTCGGGCAGATTGTCGGTGTACTCTTCGTTCAGGATGGGTCCTCCATACGCATTACGGCCAGGCTGAAGGACGGGTTCATCGCGTAGCTGGGGATCCTCGAACAGGCGCGAGATCGCATCCAGGCGGAAGCCGGCCACCCCGTGCTCCATCCAGAATCGCGCCACGTCGTACATAGCCTTCCGCACGTCCGGATTGTTCCAGTTCAGATCGGGCTGCTCTTTATAGAACTCGTGATAGTAGTATTGGCCGCGCTGCGGGTCGTATTGCCAGGCTGAGCCGCCGAACAGCGACTGCCAGTTGTTGGGGGGCTGATGGTTCGGCTTGCCGTCGCGCCAGACGTACCAATCGCCCTTCGGGTTGCTCCGCGAGGAGCGCGATTCAAGGAACCACGGGTGCTTGTCCGAGGTGTGATTCAAAACCAGGTCCGCGACCACCCGGATGTCGCGCTTCTGCGCCTCCGCCACCAACCGGAGGAAGTCCGCTAGCGTCCCGTACTGCGGATCGATGTTACGGTAGTCCGAAATGTCGTAGCCGAAATCGACCTGCGGAGAGTGGTAGAACGGCGTGATCCAGATCGCGTCGACTCCCAAATCGCGCAGATAGTCGAGGTGGGCGGTGATGCCGTTGAGATCGCCCACGCCATCGCCGTTCGTATCGCCGAAACTCCGCGGGTATATCTGGTAAATGACCGCCTGCTGCCACCATTCGTTGACGGGCTGGGCCGGCTGGGGCGCTCGGCTGCAAGCTGCGCCAAAGAGCAGGAAAAGAACTAACGCCGGACGGCGTGTCCGCACCATGGCTCAATTATGCCGAAATAAGCGGCCGGCCGGGCACAAGCCCTTCAGTACTTCGGCACGCTCGGATCCACCTTGTCGCTCCAGGCCAGGATGCCGCCCGCCAGATTCGACACGTTCCCGAATCCCGCCTTCTTCAGGAACTCGACGGCTTTCGCGCTGCGGCCGCCGCTCTTGCAGTGCACGACAATTTCGCCCGCCGGATCCAACTCGCCCACGCGCTTCGCCAGCTCGCCCAGCGGAATCGGCACCGACCCCGGAATGCGGCAGATCTGGTATTCGTGCGGCTCGCGCACATCGACCAGCAGGAACCGGTCGCCCCGGTCGATCTTCGCCTTCAGCTCCGTCACGTCCATCTCGCCCTCCTTGGCCCCAGCCTGCGCCTGTCCGCCGCGCGGCACGCCGCAGAATTGGTGATAGTCGATGAGTTGCCTCACCGTGGGATGGTCGCCGCACACTGGGCACTCCGGATCGCGCCGCAGCTTCAACTCGCGGAAGCGCATCGTCAGAGCGTCGTAGAGCAGTAGCCTGCCCACCAGCGGCTCGCCGATCCCCATAATCAACTTCACGGCCTCGGTTGCCTGCACCAGGCCGATCAATCCCGGAAGAATGCCCAGCACGCCGCCCTCCGCGCAGCTCGGCACCAGCCCCGGCGGCGGCGGCTCCGGATACAGGCACCGGTAGCACGGCCCGCCCTGGGTTGCGAAAACCGTGGCCTGTCCTTCAAACCGGAAAATGGACCCGTAGACGTTCGGCTTCCCCAGCAGCACGCAGGCGTCGTTCACCAGGTAGCGCGTGGGGAAGTTGTCGGTCCCGTCCACGACGATGTCGTAGTCCTTGAGTATCCCGAGCGCGTTCTCGCTGGTCAGCGCGGTGTCGAACCGGTCGATGCGGACGTGCGGATTGATGCCGCTCATCGTGTCGATCGCCGAATCGAGCTTCTTGCGCCCCACGTCCGCCGTCGAATGGATCACCTGCCGCTGCAAGTTCGTGAAATCCACCACGTCGAAATCGACCAGGCCGATCCGTCCCACGCCCGCCGCCGCCAGGTACAGGCCCAGCGGCGCTCCCAGGCCGCCCGCTCCGATCAGCAGCACTTTCGCCTGCTTGAGCTTGAGCTGGCCCTCCATCCCCACCTCGGGGATGATCAGGTGGCGGCTATAGCGCAGAATCTCTTCCTTCGACAGGCTCGCCGTCCCGGCCGGAGCCGTCGCGCCCCCTGCGATACTCGGCACGATCGAAATCGTGTCTTGGGCGGCCACGCGCGTTGCTTCCTTCTCGAGATGCCGGATGTCCTCGTCGTTGACGTAGATGTTCACGAAGCTGCGCAGCTTGCCCTGGTCGCTGTAGAGGTGCCGGCGCAGTTCGCCATGCTGCTTCGACAATGCGTCGAGCAGTTCCCCCACCGTGCTCCCGGTAACCTCCACCTCGCTCTGGTTGCCGGCGTACTGCCGCAGCGGCGTGGGAATCAGGATCTTTGGCATGCGCTCTCCTCGATACTTGGATGAGACAGCTCTTCAGGCTCCGCGGCCGTCTGGTCGGCATTGGGGCGGAAGCTCTTGGCGTGATCGAACCGGCCCTCGCGAATCGAAACCACCACGAACGAGTACCAGGGGCAGGAATTCTTCAGATCGGTCTCGGAAAAATACGCGTCGCAGTCGGGATGCGAGTGGTAGATCCCGATCAACTCGAGCCCCGCCCGGCGCGCCTGCCGGTCGGCCGCCAACAGATCCTCCGGGCGGATCTGGTACCGGTCCTTCTGCGAGCCGTGGTAGGCGTTCTCGAGAGGCACGGCTATCGAAGCCGACGCGCCGCCGCCGTCGGGCCGGCCCAGCATCGCCCCGCAGCATTCGTTCGGATACGCCCCTCGGGCATGGCCCACGATGGCGGCCCATGCCTCCCTCTCAATCCGTATCATTCCAGAACCGCTCGCTGAGGTATCTCTCTCCACCATCGCACAGGATGGTGGCGATGTGGCCCCGGCGCCCCTCGGCGGCCAATTCCCCGGCGATCCGCACCGCCGCCGCCACGTTCGCGCCCGCCGAGACGCCCACCGGCAGGCCCTCCTCGCGGGCCAGCCGCCGCGCCATCGTTTGCGCCTCTTCGGTCTCGACGAAAACGTTGCGGTCCGCCAGGCTCGCGTCGTAAATACCGGGCCGCACCAGCGCCGATTCCATGTTCTTCGCTCCCTCGATGCCGTGGAATCCCGAGGGCGGCTGCACCGATATGCACTCCGCCTGCGGGAGCTCCAGTTTTAGCCGCCGGCTCACACCCGTGAACGTGCCGCTGGTGCCCAGGGCCGCGACGAAATGCGTCACCTCGCCCCCGCTCTGGCTCACGATCTCCGGCCCGGTTGTTTGGAAGTGGGCCATCCAGTTCGCCACATTGTTGTACTGATCCGGGTAGTAGTAGAGGGACGGGTCGGCCCGGTAGATTTCGCGGCATCGCAGGATCGCCCCATCCGAGCCCGCGCCCGGATCGGTCACCACCAGCTCCGCCCCGAAGGCCTCGAGCGTCCGTCTCCGCTCCTCGGATGCGTTTGCCGGGATGCAGATCTTGGCGCGGTATCCCATGGCCGCCCCGACCATCGCGTAGGCGATGCCCGTGTTGCCGCTGGTCGCGTCCAGGATCGTCCGGCCCGGGCCGAGCGCCCCGCGCCGTTCCCCAGCCCGAATCATGCTCAGCGCCGCCCGGTCCTTGACCGACCCGCCCGGATTCAGAAACTCCGCCTTGGCGTGGATCTCGACTCCCTTGAATTCACCCGCGATCCGGGCCAGGCGCAGCAGCGGCGTGTTGCCGATCTGGTCGAGCACACTGCCGCCCGCCCTCTGGAACGGCGTGGCGGAAACCCGTGCAGCTCCCATTTGCTTCCATTCTAGACTATCCCTGTCAACAATGCTATGATTGCTCCAAAAGGGCTCATGAGGGGCCTGGGAGGCTAAACAATGACCGATTACGCTCACCCTGAAAACCTGGTCGGCACGGAATGGGTTGCCCGGCACGCCGGCGAACCCAACGTGCGTGTCGTCGAAGTGGACGTCGAGACATCCGCCTACGACGAGGGCCACATCCCCGGCGCGATCGCCTGGGCATGGAAAACGCAGCTAGCCGACACCGTCCGCCGCGATATCCTGCCGCAGCCTGCTTTCGAGGCCTTGCTGCAGGAATCCGGCATCGGCAACGACACCACCGTGATCCTCTATGGCGATAACAACAACTGGTTCGCCGCATGGGCGCTGTGGCAACTGAAGATCTACGGGCACAAAGACGTCCGCCTCATGAATGGCGGCCGCAAGAAGTGGATCGCCGAAGGGCGGGAGCTGACGACCGAGGTCCCCGTCGTCGCACGCACCCGCTATCGCGCCGCGAGTCCGGACCTCTCGCTGCGCGCCTTCCTCCCGCAGGCGCAGGCCGCCAGCTCGGGCCGCGCCGCCGCCCTGGTCGACGTTCGAAGTCCAGCCGAGTTCACCGGCGAGATTCTTCGCTCCGCCGGGCCTGCCCGAAACCTGCCAGCGCGGCGGCCACATCCCCGGCGCCCGCAACATTCCCTGGGGCAAGGCCTGCAAGGAGGATGGCACGTTCCTGCCCTACGAAGAACTGAAGGCTCTCTACGCCGCCGAGGGAATAGACGGCTCGCAGCCGGTAATCGCCTACTGCCGCATCGGGGAACGCTCCAGCCACACCTGGTTCGTGCTGCGCTACCTGCTCGGTCTGCGCGACGTGACCAACTACGACGGCTCCTGGACCGAGTGGGGCAACCTGGTCGGCGCACCCGTCGAGCGTGGCGCGACTGCGGCCGCGCGGGGCTGAACAATGCGGCCGGAAGAATACGCCGAACGCCGCGTCGCGGTCGAGGGTTGGGAGGTCAATCTCGCCTCCTACCGGCTCGGGGACGTCTTTCACTGCCAGGCCGATAACGTGTCGCCGGGCGCGCGCCTGGCCCGCACCACCGCGCCCACCCGCACCGAAGCCGAACAGAAAGCGCTGACGCGTGCGGGCCAGTTGCTATCCCGCACGCGCCGTTACGCCTGAGGCACGGGGCAGGCGGGTGCGCCTGCCTTGTGCCGCTCAGCCAGTCCTTGCCTCAGTCCGCCAGTGTCCAACTCGTGATCGCCGCGGTGCTGCCGTCGGAGTAGTGAATGGTTCCCGTACCCGACGGATCGACAGTGCCGGTCGCCAGCGTCGTGCCCGAACTCGTCTGCGTGATCGTGATGCTCGAATTGCGGGACGTATTGTCGATCACCGAGATCACGAGCTGCTGATCGTGCGCCGCATCCGTGAGCGTCCAGGAGGTCGGCGTCGGCGGGAAGAGCGCGAATGCGGCGGAGCCGCCGCTGCCAGTGGTCGAGCCGAAGGCCGTTCCGCCTTGAATGACGAAAGAGGACGAGGTCGGGTTGGTCAGCGTCAGCCCTCCGATTGGCCCGGTCACGCTCGATCCGCCGCCGGTGAAGGTCACATTGGTGGTATTGCCCGACGCGTCCGCGTTGATGGTTATGAGTATGGATGTGACGCTGCCAATGGCCAGGTCCAACGTGGGGAAATCCTGCGATACTGCCCCCGTGCACGGCACATTCTGGGCGCCCGAGAAACTGGTAATCGTGCATGCCAGGCCCAACTGCACCGGTGTGTGCAGGCCGCTGGCCGGTATGAATGTGCCCAGGCCCCACATCGAGGCGCCGCCGAGGCCGCTGCCCGACAGCGTTTCCACCAGCGTCACGTTGAGCGTCAAGGTTCCAATGGTCGTTCCGTTGGGCCCGTAATAAGTGGCAGTCTCAGTTAGAACCCCACTACCTTCCCCCGTCTGCGTCGCCCCCGTGATGTCAGCCAGGAGGTAAGGCTGTGCGCACACATCGTCGTAATACACGGTCACCGGATACATGGGATGCCCCTGCACCGTTACCGTCGGGGTTGCGCCCGATTGCACACTGCCGCCCGCACTGAATGCGTAGCAGGGGGCGGATTGGGTGCCGCCCTCGAGAATAACGTACAGTTGACTCTGCAGCACATTGGATGCCAGCGCGATCGACAGCCCCGTCTGCGCCAGCGCCCGTTCCGCCACCGAGCTAACAGGCGGCGCCGTTGGCGTGCACGTCACCACCACGTTGGTCACGTCCGCCGACACCACCCCCGGCCCGCCGTCCGCCACCACGCAGCTTTCCCCGCCCGGCTGCGTTCCCACCGTCACCGCGTAGCTCGCCCCGCTCGCCAGCGGCGTCGGGAAGGTGAACGAACCGTTCGCGGAGACCGTCAGTGCATTCGCACCGTTGTTCAGCAGGACCACCGAGGCTCCGCTGTTCAGCCCCGAAACCATCCCCGTGATGGTGTAACCGTTAGGAGCGCTGCCGCCCGATCCGCCGCTGGCGGCGAAATACCCGTTGATGTCCAGAATCACCTGCGTCTGGTTCGTCACGTAAACGTCGATCCCGCCGCCCGGGCCCGCCGGCACGATCGCCGCATTCGCCACCACGCTCCCGTCAAAGGAGTTCAGCGTCGAAACCAGCGGCTGCGTCGA
>Ga0116114_1001688_pt1 | contig 11017 bp, 16 predicted proteins | sample June2015DPH_10_5_FD_89823 | JGI IMG/M metagenome (GOLD analysis project Ga0116114, IMG submission 89823) | Peatland microbial communities from SPRUCE experiment site at the Marcell Experimental Forest, Minnesota, USA - June2015DPH_10_40 | ecosystem: Environmental > Terrestrial > Soil > Wetlands... | reverse complement strand
CGGCGTCCTGCGGCTTCAAAATTCTGGCGGGCAGCGTGGCCGGCACGGTGCGCACAAAAGCAGCCCCGCTGCTTTCCTTAAGCCATGCAATGGCCTGGCTTTTGGTCAAGCCGTCCCGGCGCATAACAAAATCAATCACACTCCCCCCGGCCTTGCATCCCGGACAGTGAAAGAGGTTCTTCGCCGGGGTGACGTGAAAGCTGGGGGTCTTTTCCTCGTGGAAAGGACACAGGCCAACGAAGTCCTTGCCCTGCCGGGCCAGCTTGACACCCCGCGACTGCACCACGGCCACCAGGTCAACGCTCGCTTTGAGTTTCGCCAAGTCCACGGTGTTCATATCCAGGATTTCCACTCGCCGGTTTTTTCGTCGTACTCCCCCCGGTAGCCGTCCGTGTCAAGCAACCGATTCCAGCGTTGCCGGGCCGTGGCCGGTGAACGGAGCGCCAGCTTAATCATGCGCTGGCCTCGGTCATACCAGCCGCAAAGGCTTTTCAGCCGGTCCGTCCAGTCGTGCTGATAGGCTTCGCGGATGGTGGCCCGGCCCAAGCCAGCCAAGTCCTGGGACACGCCCGCCTTTACCGCGTCCCTGGCCCAATCATCCCAAGGGTAGTGGCCGTAGCTGCATTGCAGGACTTCCGAGTTGAACACGTCCAGGGGGCGGCGGAACTTTTTCATCGGGCCACCGCCAGTTCTTCGAGCAACGCCTTGAGTTGCCGGATTTGATCGTCAATCATGTTTCCCGATCCGCGCACCATGTCCCCGTCGAGCACGTCATCGCCACAGGCCCTCAACAGCCCGCTCAACGTCTCGATGGCGTAGCAATGCTCATGCGCCTCATCCAAGCATTCAATCCAGTGCTTGCCCCTCCGGGGGGCTTTGCAGCCAAGAACCGGCGCTGCCTTGCGGCCAGCGCCGGTTCCGGGCCTGCCAGTGCCTGGGTGGGTGCGTGGGGGAAAGTTTGGCCGGGCGGCTCCGGGCTGGCGGAAAGCCGGTGCCGCCCACCAGGCGGCACCGGCTCCTGTCCGTGCCTGTGGGGGGCGCTTCGCGGTTCCTGGGGAAGTTTGTTCAAGCGGGCGGCGCGGGCCTTTGGCGGAACCCGTCAAGCGCGATTTGAAAGATTTTGACATCGGTAAAAATTACAGGTATTGCCTTTAATTATGCAAGCACTATCCACACATTTTTCAAAGCACGGGTATTGTGAGGCCATGAAGAAAGATGCAGTGGATAAAAGTGTCGGCAGGCCCTCAAGCCAAGAGCGCACAGCTTTTGGCGAACAGTTGTATTCTGCCCGGACAAAGTTGGGACTCTCTCAAGCCGAAGTCGCGGGAAAACTCGGCATCACACAAGCTGCTTATGCCGATTGGGAGCGTTATCCGGTCGCTCTGCGTCCCGACCAAATAGAAAGCGTCGCCAGTATTTTGGATATTCCGGTGAAGCGTCTTTTCGACAAGGCCCCCCCGCAAAATGACTTGCCCCCAAACTCCAAACCCACAGTCAGATTGCGCAAAATCTATCATCAAGCTGGCCGGTTGCCTAATGAAGCCCAAAACAGGGTCGCTGAGGTCGTTGAGGCGTTAGTCGAGAAGCACGCCAAAGCGTCCTGAGTTTTTTTCCTTAGCCGCTGTGCCTGGCAGCGGCTAAGAAGAAAATGTGCGTTAGCACCGCCCTCCCAGCTTGACGATTACTCTTTCGGCTTTTGCAGCGGTATGGCAACGGCCGTCCGGCTGCCCCAAAAGCTCGGCTCAAAATTGCGCTGGTCGTATTGCGCCAGCAAATACGGCCTGCCGTCAAACCGCTTGCCCGCCTTGGTGACGATGGCCGTCACCTGGCACTGGTTGGCCGGGCCGCCGGTCTTCAACCGGGTCGCCGCGTCGGGGGACACCCAATACTGGTCCACCAGTTGCTCGGTTTCGGAGTAGGTCGTTTTGCCCCGGCCAAAGCCGCGGGTTTCGCTGGTCTGCGTGATGCGCCGCTTGCCGATGGCGTCGGCAAAGGCCCGCCGCGTGGCCTCGTGGCTGCATTGGTGGAGGATGTGGGTTTTCAAGCAGGCGCACATGGAGTCCACCCGGTGCTGCCCCGCGCTCCCCGGCGATTCCGCAAGATAGTTGCTCCGGTTCTGCGTCAAATAGATCGTGGCGCAACGGGCGCTCCGCGCCGTCGTTTGAAAAAGATGGTCGTAGTCGGTGATGAAGTAATGCGATTCGTCGGAAAAGATAAACACCGGGCGCTTCCGGCCGGCCCGGCGCTGCAAGGCAAGCTGCACACAAAATTTCCAGACGATGGAGGCAAAGCGACCGGCGGCGTGGTAATCCAGCACGGGCAGATTCACCACCACGATTTTGCCGCCAAAAATGTCCTCCGGGCTGACGGTGGTGCCGCCGCCAAACATGCGGTGCATGATCCGGCTGCAAAAATGATGCGCCACTGACGCGGTGAACGTCGCCACAATGGATTGCCGGGTTTTTTCGGGCAGGCGCGGAAACTCCTTCATCCAATACGCCTCGGCCATGCGGTAATCGTGCGTGTCCCCGGCCCGCTCCTTGCCTTGCGCCAGCAGTTGCCAGCATTGGGAGGACTCCCGCCACTGCGGGTCTTTGGCCTGGTCGGGCGACAGCGGGCCGTCCCCGATAATCTCCCTGGCTAAAAGCATACTCGGCGTGGCTTCCGCCGCCGTCATCAGCTCCAGCGTGTGGCCGATCAACATATCCGCCGATTGTTGCCAAAACCGGTCGCCGCCCTCGGCGTTGTGCTGCGCCATGTTCACCAGTTCGGCTAAAATGCGGGTGGCGTTTTTGCTGCCCACCCCCAGCCGCGCCCCGTGCTTTAATTCGTAGTCAAGAAAGTTAAAGCAGCCGCCATCCTCGGAGCCAAAGAAAACGCCGTCCGCCTCGCGCCCGTTCTCCGCCAGGTTGCGCCGCCATTGCTCGGTGTCTTCCGGTTTGACCGTCAACACCAGCCCGCCGTAGCCGGCGCGGAGCATGGCGGCGGCAAGGAGCTTTGCGCTGGTGGAGCTTTTGCCCGCGCCGTTGTCCCCGAAAACCTGCACCCCTTCAAACGAGTCGCCTATCGTCCAGGGCTGCGCGTTATTCCAAAGGACGAGCGGCTGGCGCTCGTCCCAGGGCTGCATCGGTTTGGCGAAAAAGTTAAAGAGTTTCATAATGGATTTTCCTTTAGTTGTTTTGCCCGTCGGGGCCGGAAGCTTGCGGCGTGGTGCCGGTTTTCTTTGCGTGGCCGTTGCGCCCGGCCTTGCTCTCCTGGCGCAAAAAGCGTCCAACGGTGTCCTTGGAAACGGTGATCTGGCACTGCGCCAGCATGGCCGCGATTTCCCCGCCGCTTGCGCCTTTGCCGTCCAGTTCGATGATCTCCTGCCGCAGCGGCATCAACTCGGCAAACTTGCCGCGCAAAGGACGCCGGTAAGCGTCGGTGAGACGGCGAAGCTGCTGCTTCGCCGCATTAACATCTGTGTCATTCATAACTTTTGTTCCTTTCATTTGTTCCTGCGCGGCGCGGCGGCGGTCCGCCGCCGCCGCGCCGCGCTCCCGTAACGCAAAGCGTTAGGAGATGGTGTCCACTGTTTCTCCATCTCCCAAAACGCTTTGGATTCTGTCATTGATCGCCGTATCCTCGGCCCATATCCCCAGGGTGTTGCGCGGTTGCGCCACCATGACTCCCATCCCGATAACCAACGGGCTGTCGCCTCCTGTCATTGACGGCAGCCGCAAGGTGATGCCGTGGTAATAGACCAGGGCCTGGCGGTTGCCGCGCAGTTGGGCGCTGGCCTGCTCCACCACTTGCGCCGGATCGAGCACGTAGCCGGGGAATGCCTGGTCATGCAGGTCGCCCAGCAGCCCCAGCATTTCTCCGGTGTAGTCGTAGTCGCCGACTTTTTCCCCATACATCTCGGCGTAAAAGCTGGCGATGAGGGTCACGAGGTCTGTCTTTTGCGTTTTCATAATTCACTCCGATTTTTGACAGCCTTCCGCTACTGTGATTTCGCGGACGGCGGGGGTTGTTTGGGTGCCATTCGATTGCGATTGCCCGCCGCCCACTCGAATGACTTCCGCCCGCCCCTTCTGGATCACCAAAAGGAGCGGCAAAAGCCGGGTGCCCCGGATGGTCACGGTATGCGTGACGTAAAGCAGGGTGAGAGTGTCCAGACTGGCGCCCGCCGGCGTCGGGGCCTGATGCGCAAAGAGCAGCGCGGAACCGGGGAAAAGGAACACCCCTTGCCGGCCGGTTTCAATCCGGGTGAATGGATTTTGCTCGGCGGTTTCGTAACAAGTTTTTGATTCGTCGTTCATGGGATTATCGGGTAAGGGATGGTCTGCCGCGTTGCTGGCCGTAACGCTGGGTCTGGCGAATAAACCGGGCGGCGTAATAGATCCGTTGCTGCAAAGAAAAGGTCGGGCTGAAGGTGTAGGGATTGATGCCCGCGGCGCGGATTGCCAGCAACGCCAGACGCACGCCGGCAATCCAGTCCAACTCTGGGGCGGCGACAATCGCCGGTTGCCGGCGCGGGACCAAAGGCGGGGTCAAGGGCGGGCGCGGGCCGGCCAGCGCCAGCGCCTTCACCTGCTCCAACTGCCGGCGCTCCCCGGCGGACAACTGCGCAAGCTGCATTTTCCGCAACGCCTCCGGGGCAATATGCCGTTGCTTTTTGGCCCGGTTTTGGTGGACCACCCTGGACACCTCGCCCTTGGTCAAGGGCCGTCCTAATTCCTGCTCCTTCAACGTCACCAGCGCGTCCCGTTGCGCGGCACGTTTGGAAAAACGCGACATCACGGCGGCGTCAACGCCGCGTATCTGCACGCAACGGTGCCGGTCAAGGCAGGTGTCGTAACCCAGCGCGCGCAGGGATTCGGCCAAGTGCGCCCGGTAAAGCTGCGTCAGGTCCCGGGCGTGGTCGTAAAATGGACGGGCTTCCAATGCCTTCATCCGCTGTTCCACCGGGTCAAAGGTGACGTTGAATACAATGCAGTGGTTGTGCAACTGCGGATCAAGGGCGCGGCTTTCCCGGTGCGGGAAGATGGCGCAAACCAGGTTGCCGGTGACGCGGCTTTGCCGGGTGTCCGCCGCCGCGCCTTGGCGCACTCGCGCGGCGGCCAGCTTCTCGGCGGCTTCCAACGTGGCGGCCACCGCCTTTTCGTGCGCGGCAATCAGGCGCTCGTCCCCGGCCACCAGCGCCATGACGGAGAGCGATTTGGGCGCGGATAGGGTCAGGTCATAGATAGAGCGCCGGCGGGCCGCCGCCCGCTGCGTCAACCGCGTTCCGTCGCCGGGCCGCAACCCCTTGCACAAAGCAACAAAATCGTCCTGGCGAACCGGGGCCTGGCGGTCAAGGCCCAGCGCCTCGCACCCCCGCCCAAACCAGCGCCCCGGCGTGTGTTGCTGCCCGGCGTAATAGTCGTCTCTGGACAAGTGCTCCCGAAAATATCGGGCCTCACTGGCCGGCGAAGATTGTGCCTTTATGGCAAGCATGGCTTTGACCGGGGCGCGGTTTCCTGCCGGGCCGGCTCCACCAGGAACCTGCCAACTGACGGCGATAACGCGCCCCTCTGACTGTCATTTTAGGGCGGGCGATGTATCGCTGCGGCATGGGGCGTCACTTTTTTTGCCGGAAAGTGACGAAATATGCCGAAATCTATAACGAAACTCCCCAAAGCCGCCTTCGCGGCGGCTCAAAGCGGGCAAAAGCTACCTTCCCGGCCTCCCGCCCTGGCGGCGGGGCCGGCGTGGGGCTGGCGTTACGGTTGGCGCGGTTTGTGCCGGGCGGGCCTGCGCCTCCCGGCGCTCCCTGGCGCGGCGGCGGTAAATGCCGATGGCCGCTCCAAGCAGGAAACCCGTGGCGGCGGCGCGATATAAATCCCTCAAAAATCTCATAGGCGTTTCAATCCTCGGTCGGGAGCATGATGGTGATGGCCGGTCTTGGGTCGTCCATGTCGAGGGGGCCGCAAACGGCGGTCAACCTGACAAGGCGCGGGCGGCGGTTGTCGTTGCGGACATACAACGCCACCGGCAACCGGTCGCAACCGGGGCGGCTGCGAAGGATGGCGAAACGTGCCATAGTCAGGACATCCCATAATCTACCAGCTTCATCCTGGCCGGCCACGCCGGGCGGCACGGTCACGTAAGCGTCGTAAACGGCGCGGGTAAGGAAAACAGGGAAGCGGATTCCCGCCTCCTGCGCGGTCGTGGTGACTTCAACCTGCCCGCCGTCGGCCACGGCCTGGCGTCGGCTATAGGAATAGATCACCGGGCCGAATGGCTCGGCGTCGGGCTGGGTGGGGGTGGGGGTGTCATTGTTATTCATAGGTTTCTTGGTGCTTTGCGGTTAAGGATTTCCACTTCGGAGTCGGAAGAGATTCGGAACATGGCGGGCGGCGGCTGGAAAGAAACGGGCTTGTCGAAACGGGTGGTGAACACGCGCGGCGGGCGGTTCATAATCACAACCGCCGCACAGTCATTGACCCTGACAACACGGCAAAGCCTCTCGCCATAACGGATGACATCGCCCGCATGAAGCCGAAAAGGATGGGCAAAGGGTTTCCAGATGAGGCCCACAAACTTGGTTTGCGCCGGGTCGTTCCCATGTTTTGCGCGCTTTGTTTTCATAGCTGGGCCGCCTCCTGGGATTGGGTGGAAAGCCTCGTTAAATCCCATGCAGCCCGGTCGGGGCTTTGCAGAAAAGCCCGGATTAACTCACCGTCCTGCGGGCGTGATTTCAAGCTCATGCTCTCGCTCTCCCCGCCGCACCAAAAAGCATCTGCCCCTTGAAAGAAAAATCCCGCGCTCACCGCCTGCACGTCCCCGCATTGCCGCCGGATATAGTCAAATATATCCGAGTGCTTCGCTTTGAATGGAAAGGTGACAACCTGCTCCTTCTCCTGCCATGTCAAGATGATGTATTTCGCAAATCCCGCTTTCCCCACAAGCTGTGCGGTCCGGTTCTGGAGCCTTGAATCTGTATTGGGTGTTTTCATAGTCTTTTTTTTTCTGCTGTGCGTTCTCGGCCTCTCGCCCTTCACCAAAAAAGCCTGCGGCACAGGGCGGCCAGTGGAAGGATTCCTCGGAAGGTCGCCACGCCCGGCCCCCTGTGCGCAAGCAGGCTGGTGAGGGCGAGAGGCTGGGAACGCGGGCAAAAATGACTTGAAAACAAGGGCAGGATTCCCCCCTCACTGTCGAGCGTCTGCGAGCTGATCTATTCCCCTGGCTCGCTTGGGAGTTTCGCCCGGCGTGAGCGCAGCGGAGCGTTTGACCGGGCCGCCCGCGCAAGGGGATGGGGGCGCGGTAGAGCGGCTAGGGCAAAAAGCGGAACGGAGCGGCGGCGGGCGAAACTACCAAGGGAGCGCCACCGGGAGAGCCAAGTCTTGCCGGATTGCGCGGCGTAGTCTCCACGAGGGGAAGCGCAATCCGGTAAGTCTTGGCGACAAGGGGGAACTGCCTGGCTTGGCGGTGATGGCGCGGGCTTCCATGTTGCGAGGGGCAGACAGGGCGAAAGCTGGAAGCCAGCGACTTCACGGCCAGTCTGACTTTGGGGCGGAGTGCGAGTCTGAGCCGTTTGAGGCGTCGTCTTTCAAGGGGAATCAAACGGCACAGTCTCGACGAAGAGGGCCGTCATTGCGCTTGCATTGTGTTCGGGTCGCCTTCCCAATTCCGGGAACCGTTGGTGTTCGCCACCCCGCGCAACTCTAAAGACATTGGGCCGTCCGGCTTTTCGTTGATGCCAAAGGTAAGCCATGCCTTGCTGTAAACTTGACCGTTTCGGCTCTGGATAAAATACATCTGCTGGATTACGTCAACGCCAGTGCGATTGCTGGAAGCGGTCTGTGTGTCGCTTGGCTCGTATCCGTCCTGCGGGGCGGCGTGCGCGACTCGCGCCTCGTCCCATGATGATCTCACAACTCCGCCGTCAATCGCTTCAACGCGCACGCCCCAGTCCTGCTGATGACGGCCCGATATTTCGCCCGGCGGACGATTCACGGTGATTTTGAGGTCGCCGCCCGACTCAACCAATTTTCCCGCCAGAAGATCAAGCCGCAGGGGAGCGTCAGCGTAGTGGAACCGGAGCGTTTGATTGAAGCTCAAAAGCGGCTCCGCGCCCTGCATCTTCCACATTTTGACCACGATGAGATCGTGTGCGCCGTGAGCGAGTTTTTGTTTCTGGCGCAGTTCCTCGGTGTACGCTCCGTTCGCGTTTAATGACGCCAGAGCGTACCCCGCCTTGCGGGGATTGAGCGAAAAACTCTCGCCTGGTTTGCTGCTTTCCTGGAACAACCCCTGTGCATCGCTCTCTGATTCCGTATCCCCGGTGGCGGGCGTAAAATTCTCATGTCGGCGAATGGTCGCGCCGGACACGGGCTGTCCAAACTGATCTTCCAGTTTGTAATAAAAATGAACCCGGTGGAACCACTGCGGGGCAAGGAAATAACCCGAAACGGCGAGCGTCAATACAAAAAGCGTCCCGCTGAAAGCTAAAATCCGCTTCGTCCCGGTTGCCTTGTCCTTTTGTTCGCGTGTCAGCGACAGCCAAACCGCCAAGTTCGCCGGGAACCAAATCAGGCAAAAACAGACGGGAATGAGAACCATCAGGATAAGCGGGGCCAGCTTCGCCATGCCAAACGAACCTTCTCCTGGCGGCATCATGTGACTGAGCAAGGCAATGGCGGCGATTATTGCCAAGACCGCAGAGGCGATGAATATGGCGACAGCTTTCACAACAGCATCAAGGAGATTAAACCGGCGGCGTGCCGGGTTTGTCCGGGTCGTTGTCGGGAGGCGGATTGAGTTGCCGCTGGAACGTCGCCACTATCATCAAAACAACTGAACCAATCACCGTCAGGATTGCTTCCGTGCGCATGTTGTGGAAGTAATCCAATTTCGAGTCAATACTTGGAAGTATCCAGCAGTACGCGGCAATCGGTGTAGAGAACAGAACTCCGCAGACGACGGCAGCGAGCGCCGTCCGCGTTTTGACAACGAACAAGGCCAACAATAGGGCCGGAATGCCAACTGCAAGCCAGAGATACGAAAAATCCACCGGGCGACCCATTTGGGCCAACATCCAGACGGGCGTGCCAACAGCAAGGCCGATGGCTGCAATAATACCGAGTATCAAAGAACGCCCCCAAGGCATGGGGGCTTTCACGGCGTTCTTGCTTTCTCCGGCGGGCTTCCTCGAAAGCCAAAACCCCACAGGCCCGCTGCCAAGATGAAAGCCAGCGCAATCAATCTCAAAGGTTTATACCCATTTCCGCCAGACCAAAGGGAAGACACGTACACCGTGAGGCCCGCCGCTGCGACGATTAAAAACACCAGCGCATACCAGTAGGCCACGCAACGCATGGCCCCTTTCAAAACATTGATCGCGCTGAGGAACATCAGGACAAAGGCCGTCATCGGCACCAGCCAGATTCCGACTAAAAGCAAAAGTGTGTGCAGGGGCAGCGGGACGGGTTGTTCCCCCGCGCCGCCGTCGCTCATGCCGTGAAAGGCCCATCCAAGCCATGCTATTCCCACCGGCACAAGACACCATGCGATGGCCGCAAGCACCGCAAACACCGCAATCAGGATGCGGCTGGCACGCTTCATTGCGACAACGCCATTGTGTTTGGGTCGCCCTCCCAATTCCGGGAACCGTTCGTGTTGGCTACGCCGCCAAAAGCAATGGACATAAATCCGTCAGGAGCGTCGTTGATGTCGAACGAAAGGCCCAGCTTGCTATACACTTGGCCGTTGCGGCTCATCAAAAAAAAGCCTTGGGTAAAACCACCAGCCCATTTATGCGGAGGGGTTGTCGAAAAAATAAGAGTCATGCCCGGCTGGTAGCCGTTATCTGGTGCTGCATAGGCAACTCTGTCTTGCCCCCCGGAGTCCATTAAACCACCGTCAACGGCTTCAATCTGCACACTCCAATCCAGCCGGTTTCGCCCCGATATAACACCGGGCGCTCGGTTGACTGTAATTTTAACATCGCCGCCCGTAGGAACGACTTTTCCCGTCAATAAATCAAAGTTTATCGGCTCGCCGGTATAGTGGACTTTGTAGTGTTGGTTTATGCTTAACAACGGCTCTGCTCCTTGCAGTTTCCACATTCTGATGACTGTGGGATTATTCGCATCGGGAACGAAAAAACCGGGCGAGATTTGCGAGTAACGGAATGACGTGCCGGTGGTGGCCAGCGCATAACCGGGCTTCTTCGGCATGATGCCCAAAGTGGCCCCGGTGTAGCCCGATATGGTGAAAAAGCCATTGCCGTCGGATGTGACTTGCCCTCGTTTGATGCCTCGGTCGCTCGCGTTCTCATATTGAATGCTGAGGTTGACTTCGGCCCCGGCCACGCCATTGCTGAACTGGTCTTCCAACCGACCATAAAACACAATGTCCGCGTCGTTCGCGTTAAGGATGTCTCTGACTTGTGCCGACTTGCTTTCCGGTGCCGCTGGCTGGAGCGACCTCGGCTGATTAGGAGCAATCGTCACGTTTGATGTGGCCTGCGCCGATTTCGGCTTGTTTATCGCATTGGTGGATTGGGCCACGGTTTGTCCCGCGACAGTCGGCGCAGCTTTGGTTTCCGTTGGTGTCGCCGATGGCGTCTCCAATGTGTTTTTTCCATGCCAAAGCAGAACTGCGAGCAACACCACAACGATGGCAGCGAACCAGTAAATTGAGCGTCGGATGTTCATGGTCATTTAAGGTTGAAGGCTTCCGACCCTAAAAGTTCGTTCCAATATGGCCCTTGGAGAGGATTGTCGCCACGAAATTGGGCGCTGTGCCAGAAGTGAGCTACATAGTTATTCGGGTCGCTCGGCCATATTGGGCTTGTTACACGGGTAAGATCAATGGTTCTTCTCATGTTTCCAACGCCCGGGGTCGCGCCCAAAGCTGTCGAGTAAGATTGCGCTGCGTAAGCCATGACTTCGTAACGGTCGTTGAGGCTGTGTACGATGTCAAAAAAAGTCACGGTCGGTGAGCCGAAGAAGGGCGTCGTTTGTTTCCAAAAATTGTTCCACGGCGGCGG
>Ga0116114_1001681_pt1 | contig 11052 bp, 9 predicted proteins | sample June2015DPH_10_5_FD_89823 | JGI IMG/M metagenome (GOLD analysis project Ga0116114, IMG submission 89823) | Peatland microbial communities from SPRUCE experiment site at the Marcell Experimental Forest, Minnesota, USA - June2015DPH_10_40 | ecosystem: Environmental > Terrestrial > Soil > Wetlands >... | reverse complement strand
TTTCCTCTTAGTTAATAACTGTCGCAGTTAATCTGCAGAGGAAATTTATTCTTATTTTAATGTTTTAAGGTGGTCAATTTTCAGGCGGAAAAGTGGTCAGTTTTCAAGCGGAAAAAACAATTATATCATGTTCAGATGAAACAGAGGAATATATCTGTTTGCCAAGAGGCTGCGAAGAAGACATAATCAATCTGTTAAATAAATTTGATGTAGATTTAAAGATAGTAGATAAATCTAATTATGGCAGAATAATTAATGTTGAGTTTAATGGTAAGCTAAGAGGGGATCAGATTTCTGCTGTAAATGAACTGATTAAATATAATAATGGAGTATTAGCCGCTACCACAGCATTCGGCAAAACTGTGATTGCTGCAAAACTTATTGCCGAACGAAAGGTTAGTACGCTTGTATTAGTTCATAGGCGACAGTTAGTATCGCAATGGATAAAAAGTCTATCGGAGTTTGTAAACATTAAAGAAGAATTACCGGCACTCGATAAAAAATCAGGAAGACAAAAGAGACAATTTTTAATCGGACAAATCGGCGGCGGGAAAGAAAATATAAGTGGTATTATTGATGTCGCTATAATGCAATCACTATATAAAAAAAATGAAGTTAGAGATTTCGTTAAAAATTATGGTATGGTGATTGTCGATGAATGCCACCATGTTCCGGCTTATAGCTTCGAACAGATTCTAAAAGATGTTCACGCAAAATATGTTTATGGGTTAACGTCTACACCGGTAAGATTAGACGGACATCATCCAATTATTTTTATGCATTGTGGACCGATAAGATTCAAAACCGATGCAAAAGAACAAGCAGCGCAAAGGCCATTCAATCATTATGTTATTCCCATATTTACCAGTTTTATAATACCTTTCGATAAATATGAAGTTAATCCTGTCTCCGGTGAAAAACAAATTACTATTCAGGAACTTTATTCTGAATTAACATTTAATGGAATGCGCAATCAACTTATCGCAAACGACGTTATAAAAAATTGTGAAGGCGGTAGAAACTCTCTTGTATTAACGGAAAGAACCGCTCATGTTGAATTACTTGCGCAAAAACTGCGTGAGAAAATATTGGATGTTATAACATTATCCGGAAAGAACGGTGTAAGAGAAACTTGGGAAGCCTTTAATAAAATAGCTGAAACACCTCCTGGAAAGCCGCTAACATTGGTAGCAACCGGTAAGTATATTGGAGAAGGTTTTGATGAGCCGCGTCTTGATACTTTGTTTTTGGCAATGCCGGTTTCATGGAAAGGCACCTTGCAACAATATGTTGGCAGACTTCATAGATTATATGAAAATAAAAATGAAGTTCAGGTATATGATTATGTTGATACTCGTGTAAGAATGCTTGAAAAAATGTACAACAAACGGCTTAGCGGTTATGCTTCATTTGGATATAAAACAAGGGGTGAAATAGTTACTGCGCAATCTGCAAATTTTATTTTTAACAAGAGTAACTTTTTATCGGTTTATAACAACGACATCGTAAATGCACAACGCGAAATATTTATAATCAGTCCTTTTGTTACCATGAGACGAGTTGAACAAATGCTTCAATATTTAAAGACAGCAATGGATAACAGTGTTAAAGTAATTATTATGACAAAACCTTATGAAGATTTCAATGAAAGGGGCCGGTTATTTTTGCAGAAAAATTTGGATGTTTTAAAAAATGAAGGGATCAATTTATTATTCAAATCAGATATACATCAGAAATTTACGGTAATAGATAGACGAACAGTTTGGTATGGGAGTATAAGTATTCTAAGCTTCGGAAGCACTGAAGAAAGCATAATGCGGCTTGAAAGTACCAATATCGCAAATGAGCTTTTGAAAGATATAATTTTATAATTCAATCTATATCACAACATAATTTCAGGTTTCGCACTATTTGGGCTTATCTTCAATTATTTTTCTTGACTATTGTACACTATATTACTATGTTCACAGTCAGTGTACGATTAAATATAGTGTACAAGTAAAATATGAAGAGGATTGAACAGGAAATATTAAAAAGAACTTTAGCGCGGTTTAAAGAATTAACCGGTCAGCTTACAGCGATAAAGATAGGAGTTGGGCTTCCCAAAGATGGGGTAGTCGATGCTATAATTGAGATTCCAAAACTTGAGGCAACTCTGTATGCTGAAATAAAATGTAATGTTACTAATCAAACTCTTGGTGCAATTGTTCATCAATTAAAAGTAATTAATGCGGTAGAAAGAAACATTCTAATTACACAGTATATTACACCGCAATTGGCAGATAGATTAAAAGAATTGGATATGCAGTTTTTGGATACAGCAGGTAACGCATATATCAATCTTCCAAACATGTTCCTTTTTATAAAGGGAAATAAAGCAAAAGAAAAGTTTGTAAAAGAGAAGCCAATGAGAGCATTTCAACCTGCTGGCCTGCAACTAATTTATGCTTTGTTATGTAATCCTGGTGAGGAAAACAAACCTTATAGAGTGATGGCTAATACTGCAAATATTGCCAATGGAGCTGTAGCATGGGCTATCAAGGATTTGAAAAAACTTGGATACCTTATAGATATGGGCAAAAAAGGGAGACGCCTTATAAAGAAAAAAGAATTATTGCAACGATGGGTTAATCTTTATGCTGAACTGTTAAGACCAAAACTCTTAATTGGCAGGTATACAACAGATAATACAGATTGGTGGAAGAATCAGGATATAATAAATGTAAATGCCTTATATGGGGGGGAGACTGGGGCTGCTCTACTTACAAAATATCTAAAACCGCAGAACCATACTATATACACCAAAGATAATTATGGCAAATTACTTCTGCAATTGAAGCTTAAGAATGATCCGAACGGAAATATTGAAGTATTGAAGCAATTCTGGAATTTTGAAGATACAAGGGCTGAAAAAAATTTAGTAAATCCTGTGTTAATATATGCAGATCTCCTTGCAACCGGGGATAATAGAAATATTGAAACTGCAAACCTAATTTATAATAATGAAATTATTCGATATATCGGACAAGATTGATAAATTTAGATTAGAAATCATTACCTCGTTAAAAGATGAGTGCGATTCTCTTAATATTCCGTTCTTCATCATTGGAGCGACTGCAAGGGATATTATTTTGGAATATTTTTATGAGAAAAAAATATACCGCGCAACTAATGACATTGATTTTGGAATATGTATTGATGATTGGATGACATTCGATTCTCTGATTTCAGCCCTATTAATAAATGACAAATATTCTAAAGGTGAAAAAATAGAACATCGTTTATTTTATAATAAGTCCTATCCAATAGATATCGTACCTTTTGGTAAAATTGCATCAAAGGAAGGCACTTTTACGTGGCCTAAAGGCAAGAAAGTGTTTACTGTCCTTGGTTTCCAGGAAGCCTATGATAATTCAAATCTTGTGAAAGTAAAAAATAATCCCGAATTATCTGTTAAATTCGCGTCTCCCGAATCATTATGCGTGCTTAAAATAATATCATGGTCCGAACGTTATCCAGAACGTTCCAGGGATGCAACTGATATAGTTTCCTTAATCGAGTCTTATCTGGAAGCCGGAAATCAAGATAGGTTAATTGATGAAGAATCTGATCTTTTAGATGATAACTTTGATTTTATACTTTCGGGTGCACGTTTATTGGGTCGTGATATAGCAAGGAATTTTGAAAATGGAACGATAGCGTATGTCATCAATATACTAGAAAAGGAAACCGGAGAGCAAGACAGATACAGATTTGTTGAAGATATGATGAGTGAGAATAGATTTAGAGAGGGAAAGGATTTTAATTATTACTTAAATCTTTTAGAGGGGCTTAAAACAGGTATTCAAGAAAGAATAAAAAATAATTGAATTTTTGAAAGGAGTCTATAGCGGTTTCTGATGCAGGAACAGTCCTTCAATAATCCCGGGAAACACTTGAAAAGGAGTCTTAAAGCTTGCTTTCCCATTTACCATCCGCGAGCATCAAAAACTCAGTCTATCTTAATATCCTGCCAATTTCTGCATTAAATCCACTATTTAGACACATTTTAAATAACATAATTTATGTAGGATCTGATTTTTAAAAACTATTAAATACCCCTGCATTTATTAATATCCATACCTTCTAATACTATCAAGTAAACGTTCAAGTCTTTATAACAATAAGCCATTTAATCAATACGCCTGATATGGAGAAAATCTGTACCGGGTATTTTATTGCCCAAATAATAAAGGAGTACTTATGCAAGAAATACAAACGACTTTGCAATTGATCTGTCCTTGGTGTTTCGGTATGGTTCCTATTGAAGCTGAAGAAGAAGAATCATTCATCTGTCCGATCTGTAGAAGATCAGTTAATCCCGAAGACCTGGAGAATGATGAAGAATAAGGAATATGGGTAGTAAGGTGCGCCCGATTTTTTATTAATTTAGTATATAGGAAGGAGAATTATTATGAATAGAGGTGGATTTTCTTGGATGAGGTTCGTAGGCATATCAGCCGCTAAAGCGAGGATATCTCGAAAGATAGGGATACCACTTACCAGGAGTGGCCGGAATCAGAAGGTCGGACTATTGTTTTTATAAGAATAAAGAAGCGGGTAAGGTATTAAATTATTACCTATTATTTGTAAATATTTGAACTGGCTTTCCAAAGTATAGATTGTATATCAGGCTTATCTTATTTTTGTTATAACCGGAATAAAAATAAATAGTAAAAGATAAAATTATGGACAATATTAATTCAATTATTAATGATCTTAAAACAGATCTTAATGCTTTGATAAAAAGATTTCTCACTATCCAAAGCCTATTTGAGCAGATTAAAATTCTTAAACAATGGGAGACTTCTAGCAGAGTCGAAGCAATTCAACGAGGGGCATATTTTTTCACACTTGTTAAAATTAGTTTTAGAAAATCAATCGAAATTGACCTGCATACTCTATATGAGTATAAATCTAAAACATCTCTCATAAAATGGTTAAGAAGAGCGCGGGCTTACGCAGAAACCGGAAACAATGATTTTAGTAAATTAACTTCAGCTCAATATATTAAGGCAATTGATAGTCATCTCAAGAGAATTGAAGATAATTCAGATTTAATTAAGAAAGTGAAAGATAGACGAGATAAGTTTTGGGCACATATAGATATAGAATATTTTAAAGATCCTAATAAGCTTTATACTAAAATTCCGGTATTGGAAAGCGATCTTGAAAAATTGATAAAATTAAGCAGAGAAATAATGGAATATCATTATGAAAAATGGTTCGATGCAGATTTGACCATCGAGGTTAAGAGCATATCAAATATTGATGAAGTATTAAGGCATGTTCGCGCATTCAATAGAGTATGGAGAGATAAGAATTTATCGAGAAATGGTGTTCAATTATATGTATATAAAAAGGATAATTATATTGAAGGTAGTAGCTTAAAGGATTCTTCACATCAATTTATAAAACCATAAATAATTTATTTATATGAGTGTTAGAATGGTGCATATAACACTTAGGGAGAAATTAAAGGCTGTTCTTAAGGAAGTCAAAGAAAAAGATTATTTCGCCGCCGAAATTCCTTCTGATATATGCAAGAGTTCGTTTCATTGCTTATGACAAGGATTCAAGGTTAAGTGGCATAGTCTATTTTACTGGGCCTATTAAATCATAAAGTAATTTTGACATATCTTTCTCAGGCCAAGTTCCTTCAATGATACCACCGACGATTTTTTCTGCTTCTTTAGGGGCGATATTATAATATTTTGGTCTTTCAGTTGGACGAAATAGTTCTCTTATATATTTCTGCTCATCCTTGCTTTTAGAAAGATAATCTACAGCAAAAATTAACAATGGATATTTTACTTTCATAAGAAGGTTTTGGACAGCGCTATTGATTTCCCAATCGGAAGTTTGAAAAGCAGATTCAAGGGCCTCGTTTAATGTTTTTTTAGCATATTCTTTTTTAACACTATCTGATTCCATATTAATAATTTTATCTTCATACTCTTTTTTAATATTTTCTTTTTCTTGTTTAGCTTTTTCTTCGTCTACCTTTCGAATTTGATCAATGTTGTTTAAGATTTCCATTGCCATATCAAAAGGTTTTTTCATAACCTCTGTTTGAGTTTTAATAGAATTTATGACTTCCTTATGACTTTCGATAGCATCTTTTTGTGCTGTATTTGTTTCTTTAAGGGTTTTAATCAAAGGACGAAGAAAATAAATTAAAAATCCAATACCCACAATTTCTATAATATTTCTAATAAGTTGAATGTCCATACTTCCCTCCAATTACTGTGCATGAAATAGAAAACTATCCGGGCCTATGCAAGACCCGGATAATGTTCAAGGGGACACTACGGCACCTTTGGGTAGATGCTATAGAGTTGTAGTAGAAAATTAAGTAAGAAATAAAGAGAAATCAAGAATCCAACTAAATTATCTATTGTTTTATCGCCAGAATTTTATTTTTAAATTTTCAGTCCAATCAACAATTACCGAAACCCTCAGTTCTCAATCGAGGTTACCGGGGTATCCTGTAAATAGCCCATTCACACACGACAGACCGAGTCCCAGGGACTGTATGGGGTAGAGATAGAGTAAAATCTTTCCGAGCCACCGTATAGTTTACCAGAAATAACAATTTAACAACAGCCTGATTCTCAAGTAGAGGACCGGGCTTTTTTTATTAATTAATCTAATAAGGAGTTCATCATGGATACGCAAACATCAAGCAATGTTTTTTCCAAGAAAGTTTCTTCAACTCAAGTGGAGACTAATATCTCTCAAGGCGCTTATCGCCCTTTTTTCTTCGATCTACCAGAGTTTAATATAAAGCGAGCAGAATTCAATTCGTTGTTTTTCAATAAAGAAGATGTTGAGAAGCAGTTGTTACAGGGCAGTTTTTCCTTTTGTTACTTGCGGGAAGATAAGCTTAGGACTATTGATGCTTTTTCCAGCAGCGGTGATCATATTCAATTCAAGGATTTCCTCAATCATTTTGGGATTGACATTCATTCAAAGAACCTTTTCAAAACAGGCAAGTACTTATCCCGGGTATTCCGACCAATAAAGTATGGATCTTTCTTCAGGGAACTGGATGTCCAGATCAATACTAACCATTCAGGCAAGATAACAGATGGTATAAGTTTAATATCAGTGGACCTTGCAAAGTCGTTAGGTTGGGAAAATGCACAACCAGACATGTCGGCCCAGTTAACTCTTTTCTTTAATGGTGGATTAATAAAGGGACACTGTGTATTGAGCGATAAGATAACGCATGATATAATCATCTATGGTAAAGAGAATATCAAAACGGAGATATCCTTAAATAACGGATATGAATATGTAACTTTGGAGCCGGTTAAATTAGGAGAGTCTTTGCGTATGGATATTCAATCGATGTTGAACCTATGGCAGTTGTTTGGCCCGGAGCAGTTTCTCTTATGGTCTTATTCAGGTATGAATAAGTTTAAGGAAGATTTATTCGCGGGGAAGCTTAGTAAATGGCTTGACAACTTCGACGAGATAGATAAGGATGAATACGATCAAGAACAATGGACCCTAAGAAAAGCAATTTGGGCTAAAGTTGATTACACCAAATACCCTGGATTAATAAGACTTGCCTGGTCAATGATGAAGAATAGTATTATGCGCTATGCAGACAATATCCATGGACTGCCTGCTTTTCGAATTCCAGTGATTGAAGGCAAGAGAGCATATCTTCGCGTGGATTTAAGGGATCACGATATAGATGGAAACTTCTTACCGACAGTTGATGAAGGTACAGTTGAACTGGATAAATATGGGAATCTCTGGATCAATCAGGAAGATGTTATCGAGTTCATGGCTGTTAAAGGTGGCAGCGATATGGACGACAGTATTGCAATTATTCCTATTGAAGATGGCAAAGCTGTAATTTATCGCAACCCCAACCAGTATTCAGAATACGGTATCCATAAGATTATTAGTTCCGATGTGGAATTAAAGCATCAATATAAACTTATTGGTGAAGTCCCGATAAAGGAAATAATAGAAGAAAAAGCCAAATTGGCCGGCGATCTTTTTTATTCTAAGAATTCCATCCTCAACAATTTCCTTCAAACGTTGGAACCACTACAGGAATATTTCATTGACTACAGCTTACCAAATCTAATTAGGACTTATACCAAAATTGCCGAGAATACGGCGAGCATAGGAGTAGCAGCGAACGCAGAGATGATACGTTCAGCTATAGGAATTACAAAGCCGAAGCTATTAATGAAATTAATGAAGCAGTTCAATTGGAACCTGGAAAGGATCATTGATGCAACCGTTAAAGATGGTATAGATTACGGAGATTATATAGAACAGCTTACTTACCTGCTGTTCCTTAAAATGGCCGACGAAAAAGATGTACATATTCCGGATGGTTACGGCTGGGACAGCTTGAAAGATAAATCCGCTACTGCGTTGACTGACCACTACACGGAAATCCTGCGTAAGCTTAGAGAAGAGAAAGGGATGCTCGGTGATATTTTTGCCCAGTCAATGCCGCGTTTCAATAACCCTGTAAATCTTAAGCGTCTTATTACTCTTATTGATGAGGTAGAATGGACAGAACTTGGTGTTGATGTAAAGGGTGAAGCATTTGAAGGACTTCTTGAAAAAGCTGCAAGCGAAGGTAAGAAAGGCGCAGGCCAGTATTTTACACCGCGCGTTCTCATTCAATCTATTGTGCGTCTAATGAAACCCGATCCGCGCACCCATAAAGAATTTACTATTTGCGATCCTGCCTGCGGCAGCGGCGGCTTTTTGATTGCCGCCTATGAATGGCTTTTGGATACTACAAACAAAGGGGCTTTATTAGACCGTAATGATTATAAGCGCATTAAGAAAAAAACTTATTTCGGGCAGGATCTTGTCCCACGCCCGCGACGCCTTGCACTTATGAATCTTTATCTTCATGGCATTGAGCCGACCATTTATCTTGGCGATACTATTTATGAACCAAATAAAGGTGAACGCTATGATTGTATATTAACAAATCCGCCGTTTGGTACTAAAGGCGCTAACCAGGCTCCTGAAAGAAGTGACTTTACAATTGCAACAAGCAATAAACAACTAAATTTTGTTCAGCACGTTGTAAATGTTCTTAAACCGGGTGGACGCGCTGCAATGGTTTTACCGGATAATGTACTCTTTGAAGATAAAGCCGGCGATGTTTTCAAAATCTTAATGGAAGATTGCAACCTGCATACTATTCTAAGACTGCCACGAGGGACATTCACCCCTTACAGTCAGGGAGTTAAAGCTAATGTTATCTTTTTCCAAAAGGGATTAGCAACAAAAGAAACCTGGATTTACGATGGAAGGTCAAATGTTCCGGGTGTTACTAAAAAAGACAGGCCTCTTTCACCCGCACATTTTGAAGAATTTGAAAAATGCTATGGCAAAGATCCCAATGGCAAAAGCAAACGTACCGATCTTGGCGAAGAAGGCAGGTTCAGAAGGTTTACTCTCGATCAGATAAAAGAGCGTAATTACAAACTTGACATCATGTGGTTAAAAGATGAATCCCTTGAAAATGCCGAAGACTTACCAGATCCGCAGGTTTTGGCAAGCGAAGCTATTACAGAACTTGAAGCTATAGTTGACGATCTCAAAGACATTCTTGAGGAATTAGAAACCAATGGCAATGGCAGCTAATCTTGATCTGTGTTATCAGTAAGTTATTATTTTTAATATGAATCGAATCTTAGGCAAATTTTGTATATTTGCCTAAGAAATGATTCAACTTTAATATGACTAATTTTCAAAAAATATTTAGCGATCATAATGGCTTTGCCAGGATGCAGGAACTCCGGAATAATGGTGTCCAGACAAGAACAATCGCCAAGGCTGTTAAAGATGGCGTTATAGAAAAAATTAAACCAGGCCTCTATAAACTTGTGGATTATCCATGGGACGAGCATGGCAGCTTTGCAGATGTTTGCAATTCCTATAATAAGGCAGTTATCTGCCTAACTTCCGCCGCTGCTTATTACGAGCTGACAACATTTAATCCGGCATATATCACTGTGGCGGTTCCCCACAATACGCCCGGCTTTAAGCTTGATTACCCGCCGATTCAGGTTTATTATTTTCCATATAAGTATTATGAAACGGGGATAAATGAAATTGATACCAAAAGCGGCCATATAAGAATCTACAGCCAGGAGAAAACAATATGCGACCTGTTCCGTTACGTGAATAAAATAGGCGATGATATCGTAATTGAATCGCTTAGGAATTATCTAAAGCAAAAGAAACGGGATATAAATAAGCTGTTTGAATATGCAGAGATACTAAAGGTAAAAGAAAAAATACTACCTTATGTTAAGGCAATAATTGGCTGATGTCTGAAAAAGAAATCAAAAATATCGCCGCTTCCGTAAAAGAAAAGTTAAATAATTATTCACGTAAGAATTCTCTTGAGTTTAATTCAGTACTGCTTCAATATATTCAGGAAAGATTTTTATTCAGAATCTCAAAATCTAAATATTCAGATAACTTTGTACTTAAAGGCGCTCTTCTTTTCCTTGCACATGATATAAGCAGATTTCGCCCTACAAAGGATATTGATCTTCTTGGAAGCTCTATACCAAATAAAGTAAATTCGTTAAGAGAAATCTTCCAGGAAATTGCTTCAATTAATTTTGATGATGGACTGGTTTTTGATCCTGATTCAGTTTCGGCGGAAGAAATGACCGGGCAGGACGAATATCCCGGTGTCAGGATTAAATTATCTGCCAGGCTTGGCAGTATAAGACAGAAAATACAAATTGATATCGGGTTCGGAGATGTTATTTATCCGGGTTCAGTAATAATGGATTACCCTACCCTTCTTGATTATGAAGCCCCGCACCTGAATGTATATTCACTTGAATCTGCAGTAGCAGAAAAATTTGAGGCTATTGTTTCACTTGGCGTTGCCACAAGCAGGATGAAGGATTTTTACGATATACATTTCTTTGCAGCAGGTAAAGAATTTGATCTTCTTACATTACATACAGCTTTAACGGAAACATTTAATAACCGGCA
>Ga0116114_1001669_pt1 | contig 11118 bp, 9 predicted proteins | sample June2015DPH_10_5_FD_89823 | JGI IMG/M metagenome (GOLD analysis project Ga0116114, IMG submission 89823) | Peatland microbial communities from SPRUCE experiment site at the Marcell Experimental Forest, Minnesota, USA - June2015DPH_10_40 | ecosystem: Environmental > Terrestrial > Soil > Wetlands >... | reverse complement strand
GAAGGGGACGAGGCGGGTGGCTTCGTCGGCGGTGCTGGCGCGCATGTTGGTGAGGCGCTTCTCGCGGACGCAGTTGACGTCGATGTCGTTGTCGCGGGAGTGCTCGCCGATGATCATGCCCTCGTAGACCTCGGTGCCCTCGGGGACGAAGAGCATGCCGCGCTCCTGAATGCCTTCCAGCGCGTAGGGGGTGGTGACGCCCTGGCGGTCGGAGACGATGGCCCCGGTGGTGCGCTGCGGAATCTCGCCCTGGTAGGCGATGTGGCCGTCGAGGATGGCGTTCATGACGATGGTGCCGCGCGTCTCTGTGAGCATTTCGGAACGCAGGCCGATGAGGCCGCGGCTGGGGATGCGGAACTCCATGCGGACGCGACCCGAGCCGTGGTTGGTCATCTTGGTCATCTCGCCGCGGCGCGGGCCGAGGCGCTCGATGACGGTGCCGACGAAGTTCTCGGGGATGTCGATCATGAGCTGCTCGACCGGCTCCATGAGCTGGCCGTCGATGCGCTTGGTGACGATCTCCGGGCGGGAGACCATCATTTCGAATCCCTCGCGGCGCATCATCTCGATGAGGATGGCGAGTTGCAGTTCGCCGCGGCCGAGGACCTTGAAGCTGTCGGGCGAGCCGGTCTCCAGCAGCTTGAGCGAGACGTTGGTGAGCAGCTCTTTTTCGAGGCGGTCGCGCAGGTTGCGCGAGGTGACCCAGCGGCCCTCGCGGCCGGCGAAGGGCGAGTTGTTGACGTTGAACTGGATGGCGATGGTGGGCTCGTCGATGGTGATTCGGGGCAGCGGCTGCGGGTCTTCCAGGTCGCAGAAGCTCTCGCCGATGGTGATGCCGGGGATGCCGGCGATGGCGACAATGTCGCCGGTCTGCGTCTCTTCGATGTCGGTGCGCTTGAGGCCGCTGAAGCTGAAGAGCTTGGTGATCTTGTGCTTGCTGAAGGTGTCGTCGACGCGCGCGACGTTGTACTCCTGGCCGGTGCGCATGGTGCCGTTGAAGACGCGGCCGATGGCGAGGCGTCCAAGGTAATCGGAGTAGTCGAGGTTGGTGACGAGGATCTGTAGCGGGCCGTCGGGATCGCCCTTGGCGACGGGGATGGTCTGAATGATCTGCTCGAAGAGCGGCTGTAGGTCGGTGCCGGGATTGGCCATGTCGAGGGTTGCGGTGCCGACCTTGCCGTTGGTGTACAGGACGGGAAAGTCGAGCATGGATTCGTCGGCGTCGAGATCGATGAAGAGGTCGTAGACCTCGTTGAGCACCTCCTGCACGCGCGCGTCGGGGCGGTCGATCTTGTTAATGACGACCATGGGCGTGAGCTTGGCTTCCAGCGCCTTGGAGAGAACGTAGCGGGTCTGCGGCAGCGGGCCTTCGGAGGCATCGACCAGCAGAAGGACACCATCGACCATCTTGAGGGCGCGCTCCACTTCGCCGCCGAAGTCGGCGTGGCCGGGCGTGTCGACGATGTTGATCTTGTTGCCGTGATAGTAGAGCGCGGTGTTCTTGGCCATGATGGTGATGCCGCGCTCGCGCTCCAGGTCGTTGGAGTCCATGACGCGCTCGGCTACGGCCTCGTTGGCGCGGAAGGTGCCGGACTGACGCAGCATGGCGTCGACCAGCGTGGTCTTGCCGTGATCGACGTGGGAGATGATGGCGATGTTGAAGATGGGCTGCTGGGCAGGCTTCTGCACGACCGGGACGCCGACCGGGTCGTTTTGCGGCGTGTCGATCTCTGGATTCGGGATGGTTTGGGGGCTGCTCAATGCGGGTGATTATCCTGACTGGCGTTCTGTTTTGGGCGCGTTGGGACAATGCCGAATGGCGAAAACGCGCGTCACCTTTAGTTTACCGCACTGCGGAGCGGTAATAGCCGCAGCCGCGCGGAGATGAGCGCGGCGGTTCGAGCGAAATGATACGGTGAGTTTAAAAACCAACGCGGTCCCCTTGAAGAGAACCGCGTCGAGATCATTCATCAGAAAAGGCCGGATGCACCGAACGAGTACAACAACCTCCGATTGGAGGTCCTGAGGAACTTGGAGAAGACCTCAGAACCTCCTCCGTCGGGCGCGGACGGTTTGCGCGCATTGGCCCTGCGACGCAAACCATGGATTGGAGCGCATTGGCCCTGCGACACCAATCGTAAAACGATGCGACGCGGTTTGCGAACATTGGCCCTGCCCGCAAACCGCGGACCGGTGCGCATTGGCCCTGCGTCACTGATCTTGATGATGGAACCATCATCGCTGCATTGCGTGGGGCGCGCAGTGATCCTTATCACATGACTTTGGATCGCCACGGCGGACTGCATTGCGATGATTTGGCGGCTTCGCGGCGCGGGATTGCGCTACCAGAGGCCCCAGGCGCGGCTGATGTAGTCGGACAGCGTCATGGTGACGAGGACGAGGAACATGAAGAAGCCCGCGCCGACCGTGACCTTGATGAGGCGCGACTGATACTTGACGTGCATGAAGAAGAGGATGACGATGACGCCCTTGAAGCAGGCGATGGCCAGCGCGATGATGGGATTGAAGACGCCGAGGTTGATGTCCGCGGCAAAGACGGTGAGCGCCGTGCACGCGAGCAGCGTGGCGAAGACCGCGGCGTAGACGCGCGGCGTGACGATGTGGTGCGAGGCGTGCTCCGGGTTGGTGACGTTGGCGGGATCGTGGAGGTGCTGCTCGGGTTGAGTCATGATTCCCTCAGGGGCTAAAGCCTCATTTGATTTTTTGACGCTTATGGACGGGCTAAAGCCCGTCCCCTTCAAAGCCCCTGCAACGTCCGATCAGTGCGCCAGGGGGTGACGGTTGATGAGGTAGAGCAGGGGAAAGAGGAAGATCCAGACAATATCGACGAAGTGCCAGTAGAGGCCGAAGTTTTCGATGGGCGCGACGTATCCGGCGCTGAAGTCGCCGCGCTGCGCACGCGCCAGCAGCCAGAAGAGAAGGCCGATGCCGATCACCATATGCAGCGCGTGCATGCCGGTCATGGCGAAGTAGAGAAAGAAGAACATCTGCGTCTTCTGGGCTGCGTCGGGAGCGAGCGGCTTTTCCTGTAGGCCGAAGGCCGCCGGGTTGATGAACTCGGAGGCGTCGAAGCTGGCGCCGGGGATGTGGTGCTTCTCCCACTTCTCGTGGTACTCATCGGCCTTGATGCCGAGAAAGGCGAGGCCGAAGACGATGGTGAAGATGAGGAAGACGACCAGCAAGGCCTTCTTGCGCACCTCTGCCGCCCACACCGCCAGCGCCATGAAGAAGCCGGAGGTGATGAGGATGGCGGTGTTGGCCGCGCCCAGCGGCACGCTGAGCTGGTTCGACGCGGTGACGAAGGCGTCGTAGTACCAGTTGCGGTAGAGCAGGTAGGCGAAGAAGAGGCCGCCGAAGAACATGATCTCGGTGAGCAGGAAGAGCCACATGCCGAAGCTGCCGGCCTCGCGCTGCTGTTCCTGGGTGGCGAAGTGATGGCGGTGCTGGGGCAGGACGACGTGTTCGTGCTCGGCTGTGTCGTGCTCGGCCTGCGGGTTTGCGATCGCGCTATCCAACGTGGGTCACCTCGTCTGCGGTCTTGTGCTCCAGCCAGTCGTAGTCGTAGGCCTCGTGGTCCATGATGGGGATCTCGATGAAGTTCTCGGTCAGCGGCGGCGACTGGGTCTGCCACTCCAGGCCGGTGGCCTGCCAGGGATTGTTGCCCGCAATCGCTCCGTACTTCAGCGACCACGCGAGGTAGAGCATGGGCAGCAGATAGCCGATGCCGAGGATGGTTGCGCCGGCGGTGGAGAGCACGTTGAGCACCTGAAACTCCGGCGGATAGGCGTGGTAGCGGCGCGGCATACCAAGATAGCCGAGGACGAACTGCGGCATGAAGGTGAGGATGAAGCCGATGAAGGTGACCACGGCGGCGAGTTTGGAGAGCGACTCGGGATACATGCGGCCGGTCATCTTGGGCCACCAGAAGTGCACGCCAGAGAGGAAGGCCATGAGCATTCCGCCCACCATGACGAAGTGGAAGTGGGCGACGATGAAATACGTCTCGGTAAGCTGGATGTCCATGCCCAGCGAGCCCAGAAAGACGCCTGTGAGTCCGCCGATGGTGAACAGGCCCATGAAGCCGAAGGCGTAGAGCATCGGCGTCTCGAAGGTGATGGAGCCCTGCTGCAGGGTGAAGCACCAGTTGAATATCTTGATGGCCGATGGAACGGCGACCAGCATGGTGAGCAGGGAGAAGATGAGCGCCGAGTAGTTGGAGATGCCCATGATGAACATGTGGTGCTCCCAGACGAAGAAACCGAAGAGGGCGATGGCGACTGAGCTGAACGCAACGGCGGTGTAGCCGAAGACGCGCTTGCGGGCGAAGGTGCTGACCACCTCGGAGATGACCGCCATGCCGGGCAGGATCATGATGTAGACCGCCGGGTGGGAGTAGAACCAGAAGAGGTGCTGGAAGAGCAGCGGATCGCCGCCCTTGGTGGGATCGAAGACGCCGATGCCGAAGATGCGCTCCAGCCCGACCAAGACCAGGGTGATGGCCAACACCGGTGTGCCCAGCACCATCAGGATAGAGGCGGCGTAGTGCGCCCACACGAAGAGCGGCAGGCGGAACCAGGTCATTCCGGGGCAGCGCATGCGGTGGATGGTGACGATAAAGTTGAGCCCGGTAAAGATGGAACTGAAACCCGCAATAAAGACTGCGCACGCGGTGGTGATGACGTGGGTATTCAAATAATGGGTGGAGAGCGGGGTGGTGAAGGTCCAGCCGGTATCGACACCTCCCTGCGCCATTGCGGTAAGCATCATGATGCCGGCAGCCATATAGAGATACCAGCTGAGCAGGTTGATCTTGGGAAAGGCGAGGTCGCGCGCGCCGATCATCATGGGGATGAAAAAATTGCCCAGCGTGGCCGGGACCGACGGCACCAGGAAGAGGAAGACCATGATGATGCCGTGCATGGTGAAGAGCTTGTTGTAGGTGTCCGAGGAGACAAGGTCTGGCTGCGGCGTAAGCAGCTCCAGCCGGATGAGCCCGGCAAACGCGCCGCCGATGAAGAAGAAGAAGGTGATGGAGATGAGATAGAGGATCGCGATGCGTTTGTGGTCGCCGGTGAGCAGCCAACTGAGCAGGCCATGCTCCGCGTTGATGAAGTTGCGGTGGGGCATCGTCGCGGTGCGCTGGTCGGGAAGGTTGAGGATCGTGGGATTGGGCGCGCTCATGGTTTCACCACCCCTGACGCCGGAGGCGCCGACTGGCCGGACTGCGATATAGTCAGCGTCTGCTGCACGCGGTCGTTGCTGTTCAGGTTCTTGAGATATTCGACCAGGTCGATGAGGCCGTCTTCGCTGATCTGACCCTGATAGGTGGGCATGATGGGCGTATAGCCCGACGTGACATGCTGCGACGGGTTCAGAATGGCGTCGCGCAGATACGCCTCGTTCACCAGAACGTCCGAGCCGTTGGTCAAGCGCAGCGTGGAGCCGAAGACACCGGCGAGGTTTGGCCCGCGCGCCGCGGCGTTGCCGGAGTGGCAGGCATTGCATCCCATGCTGGCAAAGATGCGCTCGCCGTTCTGCGCCAGCGACATTCCGCTGGTGGACTGCTCGGTCCATTTTTTGTAGTCGGCGGGCGAAAGCGCGGTGATGGTGCCAATCATGGCCGAGTGGTTGGTGCCGCAGTACTGGGTGCAGAAGAGGTGGTAGCTGCCCGGCGTAGTGGCCTCAAACCAGACCGTGCTGTAGCGGCCGGGAATCACCTCGCGCTTGATGCGGAACTCGGGAATCGAGAAGCTGTGAAAGACATCCTGCGAGATCATGGTGAGCTGGATGGGCTGCCCGGTGGGCACATGCAGGGCGTTGATCTCGTGCTGGCCGCCGGGATGCTCCGCCTTCCACATCCACTGCTTGCCGACGATGTAGATGTTCATCGCGTTGGCCGGCGGAGTGTAGATGCGGAAGTAGAGCAGCGCGCCCCAGACGAAACAGATGAGGAAGAGGCCGAGGGGAATGATGGTCCAGGTAGCTTCGAGCAGGGTCGATCCTTCGATCTGCGTCGCCACCGGATGCACCGCCTTGCGGTAACGGATGGAGAAGGTAACCAGCAGCGTCGTCACCAGAAAGATGCCGACGAAGGTGATGGCCAGGAGGAAAAAATACAGCGAGTCCATATACGGCGCAATGGTGGACGCCTCGCGCGGAAAGAGCGCGGAGGCGTTGAGCCACTTCACCAAAAACTGCCACAGTACTGGACTAATCCCCATGGTTACCCTTCATCGTCCGTTCGCTTGCTGGTCAGATCGTGGTTGCGGCCAAGCTGGATGTCGCGGCGGAACATGACAAACATGAAGCTGCCGAGGCTCACCACCGTCATCATTCCGCCCAGTTGGACCACGCGCGCCACGATGAGCGAGTGCCGGTTGGTCTGCGGATCGTAGTGGTAGCAGTAGGTGAGGATGTTGGCCACCGGCGAGCCGATGCGGTTGCCCGAGGCCTCGATCAGGCCCAGCAGAATGTCCTTGGGCGAGAACTCCACGCCGAGGTAGTACTGCGCCAGGCGGCCATCGGTGGTGACCACTTCGATGGCGCTGGCGTGGGCGAACTGGTCCAGCTTGCCGTCCGGCCCCGGCACGCGGACGTAGCCGAAGCCGGTGGCTTTGCATACGGCGTCGATCGCCGCCTGCTGGCCGGTGAGGTAGTGCCATCCGTTGGCTGTCTCGGGCCGTCCATAGCGCTTGACGTAGAACGCTTTTTTCTTCGCGGCGATCTGCGGCGTCTCGGTGGGGTCGATGCTGATGAGGATGATGTTGAAGTCCTTGCCCGGAGTGAGACGCACCATCTCCAGCGCGCTGGCAATGCCGTCCATCTCCTCGGAGCAGAGCATGGGGCAGTTGTAGTAGACCAGCGAGAGGATGGCGGGGCGCTTGCCGAAGTAGTCGCCCAGGCGCACGGTCTTGCCGGTGTCGTCGACGAACTGCGCGTCCAGCGGAAGCATCTGGTTCAGGCGCTGCGTCACGCCCACCTGCTGCAGAACCTGGGGCAGTTGGTCGCCGGAGTTCTCGCCCGCCTGCTTGTCACCGTAGCTGGAGACCTGGCCGCGCGCCGACGCTGCCAGCAGCACACAGCAGAGCGCCGCGCCGATTCCGCCCCGCGCCATCGTTTGCCGAATTGTCCGACCGTTCCTCATCTGAATCACCACCATTCCATCTCAAAAAAGTCTGAGGCTCCGTGCCTGCCTTTCCTCGAACCTCGAACCTTGAACCTCGAACCTACTTCGCCGGCATCTCCGCCTGCGCTGCTTCCTCTTTGCCGTAGATCATCTTCTGTTGGCGCGCCTCGATCGTCGTCAGCTCGAATCCAGTGCGCGCGAAGCCTGTGGTCAACGGCGCCTCGATCTCCGGCCGGGCTGCGTAAGCAACCGAATCGGCAGCGGTAGAAGTTTGATTCGCGACGGGCAGCCCGCGCTGCACAATCAACTGCATGGCGCGTTCGATGGGGATGCGAATCGTTCCCGGCTGACCGTCGACCAGGCTGTAATGCTCGAGCAGAAGGTCCTCGCGCGCGTGCAGGTCGGCCGTGGCCTGGTTGCCGTCGTCGATGTCCAGCCGTGGCTCGGGGAAGGTGCCGGTGATCTGCTGTAGCTGTTTCTGCTCGATCTCCGGATTGCTGGCCAGGTCCTTGCCCTTGCCCGCGGGTGGAACCGCGCCGGATGCGATCTGCCATTTGGTGGGCGAGCCATCCTGCTTCTGCCACGCGGCGTTGATGGCGCGGCCCATGTAGAAGCAGAAGAAGAGAAATACGACCAGCGTTCCAGCGAGACCGCAGAGGAAGACAATCACACCGCCGACGTTGGCATCCGAGGTCTCGTAGCCCGGATGCTCGGCATCGAGCGGCCCGTTCTGTCTGCCGGTGTTCTTGCCCGTGTTGTTGCCGTCAGTATGCATGTTCCGGCTCCAAAAGCTCTTCCAGGTGCGGATCGTTAGTTGATATGAGAGGCCGCGCCCGCAACTGCGTGATGTAGTACGCCGACCACAGCGCAAGCAGCGCGATGGGCACGGTGATATACGCCAGCATTCCGCCGCCGATGTGCAGATTGCCTGCTGAGTCGGAGAAGTTCGGCTCGATGAGCCAGAACATATCGACCAGGCGAGCGAAGATCATGAAGCACGCGATCCAGATCATCCTGCGCTTGCTGCGCTTGAGGTCCCGCGAGAGCAGCAGGCAGAAGGGGATGAGCCAGTGGCAACAGAAGTCCAGGGTGCAGATGGTCCACCATCCGCCGTGAATGCGGTTGAGGTACCAGGGGATCTCGTCGGGAAGATTGCCCGACCAGATGATGAGGAACTCGGCGAAGCAGAGATAGATGTTGAGCATGACGAAGGCGAAGAGGAACTTGCCCAGGTCGTGCTGCTCGGTGGTGCGCAGCAGCGTCTTCATCGGCCCATAGCGCGAGAGCAGAATCACGCTGAGGATGCCGAGCGCGAGTACAGCATAACCCTGCGCGACGAGGAATTGCAGACCCCAGATGGACGAGTACCAGGTGACATCGAGCGACTTGACCCAGACGATGGCAGCCAGGGTGAGCAGGATGACGTAGAGCAGAATGCCCGGCCCGCTGAGGTTCTCGAAGCGCGTGCGCCAGCGCTCGTAGCTGGCCTGCGTGCCGCGCAGAGGGTCGTCGTCGCATTGCAGCGACCAGCGGTTCAGCAGAAACATGAAAAGAAAGAGAACCGCGAAGATGATGCAGGACTCGACGATCAGCGCGTGCGGGTTGAGCATGGGACGCTTGAAGTCCGCCGTCAGCGCCTGCTCGTGGGTGATGAGGTGATGCAGATATGCGTTGTTGGTGGAGGTCGCATCGGGATAGCGGACCCACTGGTAGAGATGCCCGCCGATGCGCGGCGCCAGGATGGGAACGAACATCAGCGCCACCAGAGGCAGGGTGCGCGTCATCGCTTCCAGCGGACGGCGCAGCAGCAGACCCCACTTGCCGCCCGTTACATACTGCAGCATGAGCAGGGCAAGCGCGCCGCCGGCAAAGTTGAAGCAGGTCATATAGCCCATCAGGTAGGCGCGGATGATGTGGTCGCGGCCTTCGCTGGTGAAGGCGAAGAAGAGCGTGAGCAGAGCGAAGACGACTGCGACCACAAGCGCGCGCCTGCGCCACGCCAGCAGCACATCCGGCGCGTCCAGCGACGCAGGCAACGTCCGCGGCGCGTGGTGGGCGTGCGCTCCGTGCTCTCCGTGTTGTTCGTGTCCAAATGACATTTCGTTCAGCCTTGGTGAAAAATCGGTGTCTATTTCTTCTTCGTGCTTGTGGTCTGGGCCGCCGGATATTTGCCATTGGCGCTCGGTGGCAGCTCAGGCGGAATGCCGTTGTCCTGATTGTTGGGTGTGCCGTAGACGGCGGTGGGCGGCAGCGTCCACTGATTTGCGAAGTTGGCGGGCAGTCCCTCGCTCTCGGCGATGGTGGCAAGCGACTGGATGCGCGCGCCCGGCGGCGCATCGGCGGGCTTGGCGCTCTGGCTCAACTGCAGCGCCTTGATGTAGGCAACGATGGCCCAGCGGTCCTGCGGCGCGATCTGCGAGGCGTACTCCGGCATCGCGCCGTATCCGTGGGAGATGACATAGAAGAAGTGGCCCAGCGGGGCGGCCATCAGGCGCGGCGTGTGGTAGTTGCCCGCTGGACGATAGCCGCGCTGGACGATCATTCCCGCGCCGTTGCCCACGCGCGAGTGGCAGGGCGAGCAGTAGATGTTGAATCGCTCCTGGCCGCGCGCGAGGACCTGCATCGTCACAGGAAAGGGCATCACATTGCCCTCTTTGCCGTCCACCAGTCCGGTGTAGAAGTACGCGTCCGCGTGGAGTTGTCCGCGCGCCACGGTGTTGGCCACCTGCGGGCGAACGGAACGGCCATCGGCGTAGAAATCGGTTCCGCGCTGCGGAATGAACTTCGGCTGGTCCTGCATGTCCTGGCGGCAGCCAATGAGCAGGCCGGCAGCCGCAAGCGCGCAGAGCGCGAAAACGCTGCGCACGCTGTTCCCTCGAACCTCGAACCTTAAACCCCGAACCTTCGTCACAGTTCCACCTCCACAACGGAGACGGGCGCGAACTTCTCCAGAAAGGCGCGCGTCTCGAGGATGGAAAAGCGTGGGTCGGTTGCTTCGAGGCAGAGAAAAAATTTGTCGGTCGACGCGCCATCGCGGAAGTTGGGCGCATTGAAGAGCGGGTGATAGAGCTGCGGCAGACCGTTCAACGCCAGCATTCCGAATGCGGCCGAGAGCCCGGCGAAGAGGATCGTCCACTCGTACGCCGGAACGATGAACGCTGGCCACGAGAAGAGCGGGCGGCCCGCGATGTTCATGGGATACGACCAGACCGTGATCCACGTCTCCATGAGAAACGCGGTGAGCATGCCCATGACGCCGCCCAGCAGGCAGACCAGCGGCACGCTCGTTTTGTGGAAGCGCAGCGCGACGGCGGCCTCTTCCACCGGGTAGGGCGTGTAGCACTCCATGCGCCGGAAGCCGGCCTGGTGCGCCTGCTCGGTGGCGCGCACCAACTCGCCCGGAGTGGAGAACTCCGCCAGCAATCCGTAGATTCCCTCGCGCGGCGTCATCAGAGCGTCTCCTCAACAACGGTTTCGGCGTCGGCCCCGCCGGGACGGATTTTGCTCTGCGGAAGCATCATGCGTATCTCCGAGATGGGAATCATGGGCAGGAGGCGCACGAAGAGCAGGAAGAGGAAGGTGAAGAGCCCCCACGTTCCGATGAAGGTCATGTAGTCCCAGCGCGTGGCGCGGTAGGTGCCCCAACTGCTGGGCAGATACTCGCGATAGAGGCTGGTGACGACGATAACGAAGCGCTCCAGCCACATTCCCGTGTTCACGAGGAGCGAGAGCACGAAGAGATAAACCACGTTCACGCGCAGCTTGCGCGACCACAGCGTGGTGAGAGGAATGGCGAGGTTGGTGAGGATGAGGGTCCAGTACGCCCAGCCCATGGGGCCGAACATGCGGTTCCACATCATGAAGAACTCCCAGTGGCTGGCCGAGTACCACGACATGAAGATCTCCATGCAGTAGCCGTAGCCGACGATGCATCCGGTGGCCAGCATTACCTTGGCCATGTTGTCCAGATG
>Ga0116114_1001660_pt1 | contig 11194 bp, 10 predicted proteins | sample June2015DPH_10_5_FD_89823 | JGI IMG/M metagenome (GOLD analysis project Ga0116114, IMG submission 89823) | Peatland microbial communities from SPRUCE experiment site at the Marcell Experimental Forest, Minnesota, USA - June2015DPH_10_40 | ecosystem: Environmental > Terrestrial > Soil > Wetlands... | reverse complement strand
CCGACGATTTTCATCAGGCGGCGTATTACATGACCAACGCTGGAGGCAAGTTTGTTGTGATTGCCTCCCGTGGACAAGAGAAAAAGAGAATTTATTATGAGCACGTTAGGAGAATTTCGACGGAGCACAACGGATTCGTTCTGCTGATCGATGGAAGGGACTTGGACATCATTATCCGGCGAACCATAAACGGGAAGAGCATCCAGCCCCATATACAGGAACTCTTTGACCGCACGATTCGAGAGATTTCCTAGCGGGCGCAGGTGTCCGACGCCCCGCGCTGGTCGTGATGAGAAATTCGGATCGCGGTAGGGTTCTTGACCTCACGATGTCTCGGTACTGTGCTGGTGCGTTGTGCGATGGGATTATGGAAGACGCTATGGTTAGCACCCTCGCGAAGCAGCACGCAGCCATGGGATTCCAAATGGCGGATCAAATCAATGCGCTTCACGAATCACGTTACCGGAACCGTGATCTTTTCACGGGCAACTTTTTTCCCGCGATGTGACTGACTGGCCAGTTCCCGATTAGCCTCCAGCAAGATCTCGATAGCATCGCGGAGATTTCTGCGCGCCTCCTCCAGCGTGTCACCTTCTGAAATCGCACCCGGCAGTTCCTCCGTGTAGGCAACATAACCGCCACCCTCAGATTCCGGGACTTCCTCGTAGACCGCGCTCAGAGTCAAGTTCATGAAAGTATTTTACGTGGAAATCAGCTCGAAAAGGCAGGCATCCCATTTTCCTTGCTCGCGTGGACGATTGCCTAAGCGGACCCTCGACCGAGATGCCGCCCCCACCAAACAACCACCTATGTAATAATTACCGTGTAATAATTACTCGCATGTGGCTTTCTAACCACATCAACGCCTGAGCGTTATCAAAGACTTACAAGCCCCGCCGGCGAACCGGGATCTCGCGGTTTTCAATCTTTCGCTTGTTCTTCGCCTTATTCCATACACATTGGTACGCACAATTAATCCTGCATAGTGTTTCACGTGAAACACTTTGTACATACATCTGCCCTACGAGAATCTCACTTTGACATCCGGCCCCTTATCCAAATGGATGCTCTCAATAAACCGCACCCGTCCCGTCCGCAACGTCAGAATCACCGAAGAAGTCCGCGTCCCTTCGCCGAAGAAGCGGACGCCTTTCAGCAGCGCGCCTTCGGTCACGCCGGTTGCGGCGAAGATCATCTGTTTCCCCGGAGCCAGGTCTTCCGCTTCATAAATTTTCTTCTTGTCTTTGATCCCCATCTTCGCAATGCGCTCTTCGAGTTCCGGCTTGTCGATCACGAGGCGCCCCTGCATGTATCCGTTCAGGCAGCGGATCGCAGCCGCCGTAATCACGCCTTCCGGAGCACCGCCCGATCCCATGACCGCGTGCACCCCGGTTCCGATCACCGCCGCGGCAATGCCGGCCGAGAGATCGCCATCGCCAATCAGCTTGATGCGTGCGCCCGCCTTCCGAATGTCGCTGATCAGTTTCTCGTGCCGCGGACGGTCGAGCACGATCACCACCAGGTCCTCCACACTGCGATGCAGACGCCGCGCGATATTTTTCAGGTTGGCCGCGACCGGAGCGTCCAATTCCACCGCGTTCTTGCACGACGGGCCGACCACGATTTTTTCCATGTAGCAGTCGGGAGCATGCAGCAGGCCGCCTTTTTCCGAAGCCGCCAGCACCGTGATCGCCCCCGGTGATCCGGTGGCGCAGAGGTTCGTGCCTTCCAGCGGATCGACGGCGATGTCGATGTGCGGAACCTCGCGGCCGTCCCGATACGTGCCGCCGACCTGCTCGCCGATATAAAGCATGGGTGCGTCGTCGCGCTCGCCCTCGCCGATCACAATCGTGCCATGCATGGGGACGGTATCCATCGTCTTGCGCATGGCCTCGGTGGCCACCTGATCGCTCAGCGGACGGTCCCCCTGACCCATGGTGCGCGCCGACTCGATGGCCGCGTTCTCGACCACGCGCAGGAATTCCAGCGCCAAGTCGCTTTCAATATTTTCTCCAAAATTTTTCGCGTGCACTTCGGGACGGGTTTGAGTTGCCATAAATTCCTCCGAAACAATTGCGACCTAGGAATATAGTCCGTTCGGAGCAGAGATGGAAGGGCAAGCATCACATCCTGACAAGTTAATGGTGGCGCGGGCGGCGAACGATGCCAGCATCCGCAACGGCAAACAGTCTTCTGCTAATCTTGCCTCATGAGCACTGAACCCATGGCCTCTGAACCGACGCTCCCTGAAGCAACGACCGCTGCCGCAACAACCAAGAACCGCAAGGAACCAGCCTATCTCTTCACCGAAAAGCAGGTTGCGGAGAAGAGCGAACTCGCCCGCCATTTTCTCGACAATCGCACTCGTTTGAATGAAAACGTCCACAAAGCCGACAACTTCCTGGTCAAACGCTTCTACAACCTGGATCACAACACCTACCTGGAAGGCTCTCTGCCCGCGAAATACAAAGAATTGATGGGACTGGTTGGCTCCGCCTGCTTGCGTTGCGACGACTGCATTTACTTCCACGTAATTCAGGCCTATCGCCTGGGTGTCGCGCGCGCCGAGCAGGAAGAAGCAATCAACGTGGCGCTGGTAGTCGGCGGCACCATCGTGATTCCGCACATGCGGCGAGCGTACGAGCTGCTGACGGAGTTGTATTCCGGCTGAGAGCCAGGTTCGAGGGGACCGTTGCTGTGTATGTACATTTAATGTACACTATATCCAGTAAACATGGCAAAAGCGAAAACGAAGCCGACAGTCATTCCGAAGTTTTCCAGTGAGGCTGAGGAAGCGGAGTGGTGGGACGATCATCGTTCCGAAATTGAGGCGGAAATCCGGCGGCGGATGAAGCAGAAGCGGCCGCTGACCCTGGCTAACTTACTCCGAAGAGAAAAGCCGTCGCAGCCAATCACGCTGCGTATCGCGACGAGGGACCTGGAAACGGCGCGCCGATTGGCGGCGCGAAAGGGCGTGGGGTACCAGACTTATATCAAGATGCTGCTCCGCGAGGCGCTGGCGAAGAACGCAGCCTCGTCCGCGAGCTAGGGCGTTCACGGCGTATTGAGAAACATGATGAGCTCAACCGCTCTCGGTTCGGAGACTTCATACCCGACTTTGAGATTTACAGATGCGTGGAAGTCTCCGAATCGTTTGTCAGACCGGATAGTGTTCACACGCCGGACAAACTCTCGGAATTTGGCGATTTTGTTGAGACGGTAGTGGTGAGGCTTTTCCTCGAAGACATAACCATAAATTTTGTTATCCCAAATTGGGAAAACATCTGGCCTGACGAAATGCAGTAGTTTTGATGTTCCAACCAAGGAGTTGTTTACGACGCGGACGAGTGCGCTGAGCTGTTCGTCTGAGATGGTGCCCTGGGTCCGTGCGCCTTCGAGAAGAGAGGCAGCTTGAGCGAGTGTCAGATTGGGCGGCTGAGGATAAAGATCGAGAGCGGTTGGCATCCATCCATAGACAAGGTGTGCGCCTCGGACGAAGTCGGCGACATCGAGAGAGCCGCGGTCGGCGAAATACGAAAGAATGTGCGGATAGGACAAGATATAGCTAGTGGCTGGAATATTCGTCGTTCGCTCTAACTCGAAGACATCATGCATACTGCGATACCCTAGCAGGCCTATTGATTCCGTTCTGTGCGCGGTTGTAAAAGACCGCGAAGAGTGTGGCGCCGGATAGAACTTAAGACCACGGGCGAACCCGAAGTCAGTTTAGTCGCTTTCTTCGCTTAGGGTTTTTGCCGTACCCGAGTGCAGCGTCGTTCTCCCTAGGTGTGACTCGATTTCCTCCTTGGAGTGTCTGGGCTCTGTTGACATCCTGATAGAGGCGCAGCAGTGGAGGGAATAGGGGTGCTTCGACTGTGGTTGAGCTTCGCGTTGCGAAGCTCAATCCTCGCTCAGCATGACAGGGTTGTCCTGCCCCAAACCTATTTGTGAAACACGCTCAGAACGCGTCAATCCCGGTAACGCTAGCCCCGATAATCAGCGTGTGAATATCGTGCGTGCCCTCGTAGGTCTTTACGCTTTCGAGGTTCATCAGGTGCCGCATGATCGGATAATCGTCGGCCACTCCGTTTGCTCCCAGAATATCTCGCGACGTCCGCGCGCACTCGAGTGCCATCCAGACGTTGTTTCTCTTGGCCATCGAGATATGCTGATGCTGTACTTTTCCGGCATCTTTCAGGCGTCCCACTTGTAGCACGAGTAACTGTGCCTTCGTGATTTCGCTGATCATCCACGCGAGTTTCTCCTGCACCAGTTGATGCGAGGCAATGGGCTGATCGCGAAATTGTTTTCGCAGCAACGAATACTGCAGCGCGCAGTCGTAACATGCCATCGCTGCGCCGACCGCGCCCCACGAGATTCCATAACGCGCCTGGTTCAGGCACATCAGCGGAGACTTCAATCCTCCCGTTCCCGGCAACAGGTTCGACTCGGGGATGTGCACGTCCTGCAACGACAAGCCAGACGTCACCGAAGCGCGCAGCGACCACTTGCCGTGAATGTCGTCGGCCTTGAATCCGGGGCGGTCGGTCTCGACCAGAAATCCGCGTATTTCATCGTCTTCGTCTTCCACCTTCGCCCAGATTACGGCCACGTCGGCGATGGTGCCGGAAGTGATCCACATCTTCTCGCCGTTCAGCACGTATTCTTTTCCAACTTTGCGGGCGCGCGTCCGCATGCCGCCTGGATTCGATCCGAAGTCCGGCTCGGTCAATCCGAAGCAACCGAGTTTTTCGCCTTTCTGCATGGCGGGCAGCCAGGTTTTTTTTTGGTCATCCGACCCGAAGGTATAAATCGGATACATCACCAGCGCCGACTGCACGCTGACGAACGAGCGCACGCCGGAATCGCCGCGTTCCAGTTCCTGCGTGACCAGGCCGTATTCCACATTTGACATGCCGGCGCAGCCGTATCCGTTCAATGACGCGCCGAAGAATCCGAGATCGGCCATAGGTTTGACAAGTTCGCGCGGAAAGCGGCCGGCGCGGTTGCACTCCTCGATAATCGGCACGAGGTTATCTTCGATGAACTTGCGCGCAGTGTCGCGCACCAGGCGCTCGTCGTCATTCAGCAACGTGTCAAACGCTATGAAATCCACACCACGGAATTTGATGGCCGCCATTGCGTCACCCCACTAAGGTCAGCAGACTCGGAACAGGAAACCATTCAAAGTAGCAGAGCGGCGGGGAAGTCAGCAATGCGAGCCGTGAGATACGACGACGCCGTCATTATTGCCGAGGGGATGACAAGAAACGCAAGTCGGGATGACAATGATGTAGCGTAAGTCAGCATGAAAATAATAGAGGATCGTAACCGATGACCGACTCCCGCGCGTTGTTGCGCCACACCCTTGCTACCGTCGCCTATCGCGGAGCGAAAGCAATCCGCAACGCTGGACCGAATTTTGCCGACTATGGCTCTTCTGAAACTTCGCGCACTCCGGCGAAGATTCTCGCGCACATCGGCGACCTGATGGACTGGGGTCTCTCGATGGCCGACGGAAGCCGAGAGTGGAACGATTCCAAACCGCTCGCATGGGACGAGGAATGTGCGCGCTTTTTCGCTTCGCTGAAAAACTTCGATGACTTCCTCGCCTCGGACAAGTCGCTCGAAGTCTCCGCCGAGAAATTGTTTCAAGGTCCGATCGCTGACGCGCTCACGCACGTTGGACAGATTGCGATGCTGCGGCGGATGGCTGGTGTCCCGATCAAGGGTGAGAACTATTTCGTAGCCGAAATCGCCGTTGGACGCGTCGGTGCGGATCAGGCGGCGCCGCGCAAGGAATTTTGACTAGGGCCTAGCTATTTGTCCCTGCAATCTCTCGCACCGCGCGATAGCCCTGATCGATGGCGGTGTTGGTGTAGGCATGGCCGTCGGCGTCCGCGTTCGCGATCTTGATTCTTCCAAAGGGCTGCCGGCCGATCACACACGGACGCTCCGACTTCGGGCGATCGAGAGGCTCGAACAATTCGTTGTATTCGTAGGTGTATCCATGAGGCCAGCGGTTGACGGTAATCGCTTCGATGTCGCGAGCGGGATCGAAGCCGCCGGCTGAGAGTGTGCGGCCCAGTTGATCTCGCACATTACGCTCGAAGGTTTCGAATTTCGTATTGACGAGTTCGAACCGTCCTGCGCGATACTGCTCTTTGCAATCGAGGCCCGGCTCGCACGGCGTGCGCAGAAGGTGAAGCAGGCAGGATTCATCCGGCGAACTGGGAAAGTGGTAGTTGCCCATGGAGACCGGGAAATCCAAGGTAACGTGGGTGAAGTAGGCTCCCGGAGCGTAGATTGCGCTGATGCCGAGTTTCTGAAACGCCTTCCAGTTGCTGATTTGCACGTTGGTGTAGACCAGAGGCATCTTCACACCGTAGGCAAGGGCTTCTTTCTGTTTGGCGGGCATCTCCGGACACAGATAGGGAATGACCACGTTGTAGCAGGCGAGTATGCAATTCGCGCCGTGGACACGGTGGGCCTGTCCGCCGCGAACGTAGGTGACTTCGACTTCTTTTGCCGTCTTTGGATCTGGATCCGGATTTGGATCTCCAATGTGCTTGACCTTCACGGCGGTGCTGTTCAGGCGGATGCGAATCGGGGAAGATGCCTCGTCGAGGCGAGCATAGTTCGTGGGGGCCGTGACGATGTCCTCCATGGTGTCACCGGGAAGGGTACCAGGCACCAGGGATCGCACCAGCATTCTCGCGATGGAAGCATTGCCATCCGGAAAATGGAAAATGTAAGGCTCGTCGAGCTCAGGATTTTCTTCATGACTCTTGGGGAGAGCCATTCCCTTGAAGCCTGGAAATCGTTCCCGGGCGCAGTCTCGCGCTGAAACCGCATCAATTCCGACACAATACAAATCATGGGTCGAAGTCTGAAAAATTTTGACCACATCGGGGTGTACCTTGACGGATTGCAGCAGGAAATCCTTGTAGCTGGTCTTGGTCAGCTTGTTTTCTTTCTGCTTCGGAGTAAGGCCGGGCATGTAATCGACGCTGGCATGCTGCAGGCGGAGGAGATCCTTGCGGGCCGTTTCCGCGATTGGAATCTGCGAGACATTGTCTAACGTGAAATCGAGGCCGAAATAGTGCAGACGTTTCTGGGGCACAAGGCGGTCGGTGCCAAAGGTTTCCTTATCGAAGAAGACGGCTTCTTTCAGGTGCATCGAGCTGAACAATTTCTGGTCGTAGTACTTGAAGAAGCGCTGTACGTCGATTCCGAGTTCCTTCAAAAGCCCAATCGACACTTTGCTGTAGTTGCCGGGCGCTTCGATGGACTGAGTTCCACCGTACCCGAGCAGCAATCGCTTTCCAGCCTGAAATTCATTGCGCTTGGCGTGACCTCCGAAATCATCATGATTGTCGAGGATGAGAATCCTGGATTGTTTCCCGGCAAACTCGCGATAGAAGTATGCCGCCGCCAGGCCGCTCAAACCAGCACCGACAACGACCAGATCATACGACTCGCCGTCGTCGACGGACTCGGCCCAGGCTTTGTCTTTGCCATCGCGCAGGTCGTGCGCTACTTCCCAGGAACCGTCGTGACTGCCGCGCATGCCGGTTTTCGAAGGCGGGTAATAACTGGGGTCCTTCTCCGGAGCGAAAGGGCGCGCAAACGGGGATTGGGGCACGCCAAAGGCTTCCAGCCAGGTGGAATTCGCGGCCATGAAGGATGTCCCAACCGCGATGCTGATTCCATTCAGGAAATCGCGACGAGTAATCTCGCGCCCCATACCCAATTCACGATCGTGATTCTTGTCGCTCATTCGCTTTACTCCGCAAATTCAATGTCTCTGGATTCGTACCCGACTTGCCGCCAGCCATTGTGCACTCAATCGGCAGCTGATGTCGATACAACTCGGACCGCGAGACACCCGAGTTGCGATGCCACCAAAAAAGAAGCCAGCCCCGGAGCGAAACTCCGGAGCTGGCAGGTCGTAGTCCGTGTTGGCGACCGTGTTGGCGACAGTTACTCTTTTTTCCGCGGAGGTCAGGCCGCGTCGAAGCGATCGTGGTCCATCACCTTGGTCCACGCCGCCACGAAATCTTTCACGAACTTCTCCTTCGAATCGGCGCACGCATAAACTTCCGCGAGGGCACGCAGTTGCGAGTGCGAACCGAAGATCAGGTCAACACGGGTGCCGGTCCACTTGACCTTGTTCGTCTTGCGATCGCGTCCTTCGTACACGGTTCCCGAGCCATTGGACTCCGTAGACGGCTGCCATTGCGTGCTCATGTCGAGCAGGTTGACGAAGAAGTCGTTCGTCAGCGTCTCGGGCCGTTTGGTGAAGACGCCGTGCTTGGACTTCCCGGCATTCGCGCCCAGCACGCGCAGGCCTCCGACGAGAACCGTCATCTCGGGCGCCGTCAACCTCAGCAGTTGCGCTTTATCTACCAATAGCTCCTCAGCCGGCAGGCGCTGCTTGCCGCGGATATAGTTGCGGAACCCATCCGCTTTCGGTTCGAGCGGTTCGAAGGATTCGACGTCGGTTTGTTCTTGCGACGCGTCCATGCGCCCCGGCGTGAAGGAAACTTTCACCTTGTGGCCGGCTTTTTTCGCCGCTTCCTCAATCGCTGCACAGCCGCCCAGAACGATCAGGTCGGCAAGCGAGACCTTTTTCTTGCTGGACTTTCCTCCGGACTCTGACCCGTTAAACTCCTTTTGGATCAGCTCCAGCTTGCGCAGGACCTTCGCCACTTCGGCCGGCTGGTTCACTTCCCAGTCCTTTTGCGGCGCGAGCCGAATGCGCGCGCCGTTCGCTCCACCGCGCTTGTCGGATCCACGGAATGTGGACGCCGACGCCCAGGCCGTCGAGACCAGCTGGGAGACCGACAGTCCGGATTTGAGGATCTTTGCTTTCAGTGCAGCAATTTCCTTCTCCCCGATTAACTTGTGATTCACAGCGGGGATCGGGTCTTGCCAGGGCAACGCCTCCTTCGGAACGAGCGGGCCAAGATAACGCACGATGGGACCCATGTCGCGGTGCGTCAGCTTGAACCATGCCCGGGCAAACGCGTCTGCGAACTGATCCGGATGCTCGTAGAAGCGCCGGGAAATCTTTTCGTACGCAGGGTCGAATCGCAAGGAGAGGTCAGTGGTCAGCATGGATGGCGCGTGACGCTTTGAGGGATCGTGGGCATCCGGCACCGTACCTTTTCCTGCGCCATTTTTCGGCGTCCATTGATGCGCGCCGGCTGGGCTCTTCGTCAGTTCCCAGTCGTACTTGAACAGGTTAGTGAAGAAGTTGTTGCTCCACTTCGTAGGCGTCGCGGTCCAAGTGACTTCGAGGCCGCTGCCGATGGTGTCAGCACCATGTCCTTTACCAAATTTATTCTTCCACCCGAGGCCCTGGTCCTGGATGTCGGCAGCTTCTGGTTCGGGGCCCACGTAGTCCGCGGGAATCGCGGCGCCGTGGGTCTTGCCAAACGTATGACCGCCGGCAATCAGCGCGACCGTTTCTTCGTCGTTCATCGCCATACGATGGAACGTTTCGCGAATATCCCTGGCTGCTGCGACGGGATCCGGCTTTCCATTGGGCCCTTCCGGGTTCACATAAATCAGGCCCATTTGCACCGCGCCGAAAGGATTTTGAAGATCGCGATCGCCGCTGTAGCGCTCGTCCGCCAGCCACGTGCCTTCGGGACCCCAGTTGAGTTCTTCGGGCTCCCACACATCCGCGCGTCCGCCGCCGAAGCCGAAAGTCTTGAAGCCCATCGACTCGAGGGCGACGTTGCCGGCGAGAATCATCAAGTCAGCCCACGAGATTTTGCGGCCGTATTTCTGCTTGATCGGCCACAGCAGCCGGCGCGCCTTGTCGAGGTTTACGTTGTCAGGCCAGCTATTGAGCGGTGCGAAGCGTTGCTGGCCGGCTCCGGCGCCGCCGCGGCCATCGCCGATGCGGTACGTGCCTGCACTGTGCCACGCCATGCGGATGAACAGCCCTCCGTAGTGCCCGAAGTCAGCCGGCCACCAATCCTGCGAGTCGGTCATGAGCGCATGAAGGTCTTTGATCACGGCTTTCAGGTCGAGAGTTTTGAATTCCTTGGCGTAATCGAACTCTTCGCCCATCGGATCGGACAGGTTGGAATGCTGATGCAGAACCTGCAGGTCTACCTGATTGGGCCACCAGTCGCGGTTCGTGGGAGCGGAGGCTCCGTGGTGGAATGGGCACTTCGATTCGGTTGACTTGTTTTTGTCTTGAACTTTGTCCTGAACCTCGGGGGAAACAGTCCCCGATGAAGAGGCGAGTGTGTTTTCCATATGCGTTGGATTTTCCATATTTTTTCCTTTGAATTAGTTCCAATGAATTAGCTCAAAACTCAAAACGTTGATGATCTGCGAACCCATCAGCCTGCGGTTCGCACAATTAGGTGTCCACGCGCTTTCTTGATCGGCAGTTCAAAAAGTATCCACACATCTCCAGACTTAACGGGAAGCACGCGGAGCGCACTTCCTGCAGAGTCCCCGGAAAATGAGTTCGCATTCGCGAACAACGCGCTTGCCGAGGGAGCCCGAAGCAGGCCTGCGCACGTCGTACCACTCCATGTCCTCGACATGGCCGCAGCGGTCGCAGATGAAGTGGTGATGCCGCGTGCCTTTCGCATCGAAGCGCGCGGCGCGGCCCTCGATCGCCACTTCACGCACCAACCCCGCCTTCACCAGGTCCCGCAGATTGTTGTAAGTCGTGGCTCTTGAAGAGCGCGGATCGACGCGATTCACAGCTTCGAAGATTTCCGCAGCCGTGGGGTGCCGGTTGTGTTCCACCAGAAATGCCATCACGGCGTAGCGCTGGGCGGTGCACCGCAACCCGCTGCCGTCGAAGAACCGCTTAATCGCTTCGGCGTCCATGAACGGTTTAGACTATGTCTAATGTGAGATTTTGTCAAGAGTTGCGGGTTTTGGATTTTGCTGCGGGCAGAACGCGATTTTTCAACAGCTAATGTCCAACCCCCGTGCAATCAAGCGCATTACGCCTTCCCCAAAACTCGTTCGTATAAAATTGCACGGTATACCAATGGCTCTCAAGTTGACGTACTTGAGCAACCTCGCATGGTAAGCCGTTGAACTTGCCGGGGGCGTGATTGGTTGCCGCCGCCGAGAGCGAATCCGTCGAATCGAAAACAAGGTAGACATTTGTGTCCTGTCCGGCCCACCCCCAGCCATCCCATTCGATATGCTT
>Ga0116114_1001653_pt1 | contig 11255 bp, 8 predicted proteins | sample June2015DPH_10_5_FD_89823 | JGI IMG/M metagenome (GOLD analysis project Ga0116114, IMG submission 89823) | Peatland microbial communities from SPRUCE experiment site at the Marcell Experimental Forest, Minnesota, USA - June2015DPH_10_40 | ecosystem: Environmental > Terrestrial > Soil > Wetlands >... | reverse complement strand
GAATTCGTCCTCAAGTACGCCGATGGGCGCGGCGAGATCCACCAGCAGGTGGCGACCGCCGGTTCGGAAAAGGAACTGCGCGACCGGTACACCTCCCAGGGCTTCCTGGTGTATTCGGTGAAGACGCGCAGCGCGGGATCGGGCTTCGGGCGGAAGAAGAAAATCAACCTGGAGAAGTTCCTCATCTTCAACCAGCAGTTCGTGACGCTGATCCGCGCCGGCCTGCCGATTCTGAAGGGGCTCGATCTGCTGGCCGAGCGGCTGACCGATCCCAAGCTGGGTCCTTACGTCAAGGCGGTGCGGGATGAAGTGCACTCGGGCACGCTGCTCTCGGAAGCCTTCCGCCAGCAGGGCGTGTTTCCGAAGATTTACGTCACTTCGGTGATGGCGGGAGAAAAGAGCGGCAGCCTGACGGAAGTGCTGGACCGGTACATCACCTACCAGAAGATCTCGCTGGCGGTGAAGAAGAAGGTGATGGTATCGCTGCTATATCCGAGCGTGCTGATCGTGCTGGTGGTCGTCCTGATGGTGTTTCTGGTGACTTACGTGGTGCCGACGTTCGCCACGCTCTACACCAGCATGCACGCGCAACTGCCGGCGCTGACGGTGTTTCTGATCTCCATCGGCACCGCGGCGCGCAGCTACATTCTGGTGTTGGCGGCGGCGCTGGCCGGCGGGATCGCGGGCTTCCGCTGGTGGTCGCGGCAGGAAGCGGCGCGCAACCGGCTGGATCGGATCAAGATGAAGCTGCCGGTGGCGGGCGAAATCTGGCTGAAGTACCAGGTGGCGCAGCTTTCGCGGATCCTGAGCACGCTGCTGACGGGAGGCATTCCGCTGGTGCAGTCGCTCGAAACGGCGGCCGATTCGCTGTCGACGCCGGTGATGCAACGGGCGATCGAGACGGCGGGCAGGATGGTGCGCGAGGGGCAGCCGCTTTCGGCTTCGCTGCGGGCGTCGAAAATGTTCCCGCCGCTGGCGCTCGATATGATCGAAGTGGGGGAATCGACCGGCGCTCTGCCGGCCATGCTCAACAGCGTGGCGGAGTTCTTCGAGGAGGACGTGAATACGCGCATGACGGCGACGCTCTCGCTGATCGAGCCGGCCATCATGATCGTGATGGGCTCGGTGGTGGCGTTCGTGCTGATTGCGCTGTATCTGCCGATATTCTCATTGGCGGACACGATCCGGTGAGCTGACCAATGGCGAGCATAGACAGAATCCGGCTGATCGATCCCCTGGCGGAGGCGCAACAGGCGCGGGCGATGGCGGAGCGCTACCGTTCCGAGTTCGTGGACCTGCACGAGACGGCCATCGACCACGACCTGTTCCGGTCGATTCCGGTGGACCTGATGTTCCGCTACAACTTCGTGCCCATCCAGGCGCGCGACGGGACGCTCGAGATCGCGCTGGCCGACCCGCGCAACCTGACGCTGATCGACGAGTTGACCGGTCTCTTGCACAAGCGGCTGCGGGTGAAGGTGGCGACGCTCTCGCAGATCGCCGAGCTGCTGAAGAAAACCGAACAGTCGCAGCGCGTGCTGGAAGAAGTCACCGAGGGCTTCACGCTGGACGTGGTGGCGGAAGACGGCGACACGGACGAGACGCTTTCGATCGACAAGCTGACCGCGGTCGATAGCGACATCGCGCCGGTGATCAAGCTGGTGGATACGACCATCTTCAACGCTCTCGAGCGGCGGGCGAGCGACATCCACATCGAATCGCGCGACCAGGAAGTGGCCATCAAGTACCGCATCGACGGCGTGCTGCACTACGCCATGCCGCCGATCGCCAAGGACTGGCAGTCGACCATCATTTCGCGCATCAAGGTCATGTCCGAGCTGGATATTGCGGAGAAGCGTGTCCCGCAGGACGGGCGCTTCCGCGTGCGCTACAAGAACCGGCTGATCGATTTCCGCGTGTCCATCATGCCCACCATCCACGGCGAGGACGCGGTGCTGCGCGTGCTCGACAAGGAATCCATGAGCGAGAAGTTTTCCAAGCTGTCGCTCGACGTGGTGGGTTTCTCCGAATCCGACCTCAACAAGTTCCGCCGCTACATTCTGGAGCCCTACGGCATGGTGCTGGTGACCGGGCCGACCGGCTCGGGCAAGACCACCACGCTCTATGCGGCGCTGAGCGAAATCAAGAACGACGAAGACAAAATCATCACCATCGAAGACCCGGTGGAATACCAGATCAAGGGAATCACGCAGATTCCGGTCAATGAGAAAAAGGGGCTGACCTTCGCGCGCGGGCTGCGGTCGATTCTGCGCCACGATCCGGACAAGATCATGGTGGGCGAAATCCGCGACCAGGAGACCGCGCAGATCGCCATCAACTCCGCGCTCACCGGCCACCTGGTGTTCACCACCGTGCACGCCAACAACGTGCTGGACGTGCTGGGGCGCTTTCTCAATATGGGCGTGGAGCCGTACAATTTCGTATCCGCGCTGAACTGCATCCTGGCGCAGCGGCTGGTGCGGGTGATCTGCGAGCACTGCCGGAAGCGGGTGAAATACCCGGAGTCGATGCTGGTGGAGAGCGGTCTGAACCCCGACGAATGGCGCGATTTTCCGTTTGTCGAAGGGGCGGGTTGTTTCGAGTGCGGCGGCACGGGGTTCCGCGGGCGGTCCGCGATTCACGAGCTGCTGGATTTGAGCGAGAAGATCCGCGAGATGATTCTCGACAAGCGGTCGACTTCGGAGATCAAGCGGGCGGCGCGCGAGGACGGGATGACGTTCCTGCGCGAATCGGCGGTCATGAAGATGCGCGCCGGGGTGACCACGCTACGCGAAATCAATAAGGTGACGTTCATTGAGACGTAAAACCATGCCGCCGTGGCGCGGGCTGTCAAGCCTGCTGTGTCGAGATTCGTCTCGACATTTCTTCGCCCTTAGGTGGGATAGACGATCGGTTTTTGTCGTCTGTCAAGGCGGCAGCATGACAGACCACAAAAGGCGATGGCCCATCCTACCTAGGCGCGGCGGAGGTTCGCTGTGTTCCTAGACCGCCTCAAGGCCTACATCCAGGACCCGCCGCCGGATCTGGCGGTGGAGATTTCCGAAGCCGGCCTCGCCGGGGCGCGGCTGGGAGCGCGGACCGAGCTCGGTTTCGCGCCTCTCAAGGCGGGTGCGCTGGCGGTGTCGCCGGTGCAGGAAAACGTAATCGATCCCGACGAATTCTCGCGCGCCGTGCGAGCGCTGGTCGGCGTGGAAACCGGCCGCAAGCGACGCGACGTGGCTCTCATTCTGCCGGATTACTGCACACGCATCGCGGTGCTGGATTTCGATTCGTTTCCGGGCGACGCGAAAGAGCAGGCGTCGCTGATCCGCTTCCGGCTGAAACGGAGCGTACCGTTCGACGCCGAATCGGCGGCGATGAGTTTCTGGCCGGAGCCGGGCGCGGCAGGGAAAAAGGTGGACGTGCTGGTGGCCATGGCGCCGCTCGAAGTGGTATCGCGCTACGAAGCGCCGTTTCGCGCGGCGGGAATGAACCCGGGGCTGGTGATCCCATCGTCGCTGGCGGCGATCGAGCTGGCGCCGGACGGCGGATTGAGCGTGCTGGCGAAGCTCACCGGGCGGGTGCTCACGGTGGTGGCGCGGCAGGCGGGTGTGCCGAAGCTGGTGCGCTGCCTGGAGCTGCCGGTCTCCGACCTGGAGGAGGTAGGCGCGGTGCTGGCGCCCACTTTCGTCTACCTGGAAGACAACCTGGGAGGCAAGGCGGAGAAACTGTACCTGTGCGGCTTCGGCGCGGAGACGGACGAGGCCGGGCGGCGCTTCGCGGAGGAACTGGGCGTGCCGGTGGAAACCGTGCGGTCGCCCTTGGGCGTGCCCGGGGAAAGCGACGCCGGCCTGCTGGGCTATCTGCGATCCATCGCGAGAAACAATTGAGATGAGGATTCCGATCAACCTGGCGAGCCAGCCCTTCCGGCGCGACCGGCCGATGCTGGTGGCGTCGGCGGCGGTATCGGCCGCGCTGCTGGTGACGCTGGCGCTGCTCGCGTACCTGACGTTGCTCGACCGGGCGCAGCTCGAGAGCTTGCGCGGCGAGATAAGCCACCTGGATAGCCGCTTGCGCGTGGTGCGGGCGGAGCAGGCGCGCATGGACGCCGTACTGCGCCAGCCGGAGAACGCGAGCGTGCTGGAGCGCAGCGTCTTCCTCAACGATCTGATCTATCACAAGGCCATTAGTTGGAGCCGCATGTTCGCCGACCTGGAGAAAACCGCGCCCTACAACGTGCGCATCACCGCGCTCCACCCGACCATCAATTCGCGCAACCAGGTGATGCTGGATATGACGGCGGCGTCGGACCAGGCGGAAGGGATTGACGATTTGCTGAAGGCGCTGGAGGCGTCGCCGATCTTCGGCTACGTCTACCAGCACAGCACGCTGCCGCCCACCCAGGCCGAGCCGCAATACCGCAGCCGCATCACGGTGCCCTATGACCAGAAACTTTGATTGGGCGAAGATCAAGGAGCCCCGCGTGGCGATGCGCGCCTTGATCGGGGTGCTGGTGGCGGCCAACCTGGCGGCGGCGGTGATGGCGTTCCGGCCGTTCGGCGGCTCGGCGGAAGATCTGCGGCGGCGGGCCTCGGACTTCGAGGACCAACTCGCGGCGGCGCAGGCGCGCGTGGCCATCACGCGCAAGCTGGTGGACAAGGTGGAAGGCGCGCGCCGCGACGGCGACCGGTTCCTGGCTCAATACGTGGTGGACCGCCGCAAGGCTTCGTCGGCGCTGAACGAAGAGTTGTTCCGCATGGCGCAGGAGGCCGGCGTCAAGCCAGGGCAGATTGCGGACGAATATGAGGCCATCGAAGGCAGCGACACGCTGCAGATGGTGAATATCCAGGTGGCGTTTGAAGGCTCGTACCAGAATCTCACGCGGCTGGTGGACCTGATCGACAAGTCGCCGCGGTTTCTGATGATCGAAAGCATACAGGCGGCTGCGCCAGCGGGCAAAACAGCGGTGATGGACGTGCAGTTCAAGATCCACACGTTCGTGCGGGGCGCGCTGGAGGATGCGCCGTGAAGACCGGCCTGGAAGATAAGAGAAAGGTAGCCGCGCTGGCGGCCTTGGGGCTGGTGGCGGCGTATTTCTTTTACGCCAACGTGCTGGCGCCGCAGGGCACGACGCAAACCAGCGGGCCCGCGCCGGCGGTGAACGCTCCGCCGGAGTCTCCCGCCGATGTCGCGGCGGCCCATCCCGTGGTTCGAGCGCCGGCAACCGAGCCATCGCCGCATGCGGCGGGGCGGCCGGCGCGGTCCGCGGAGCGCAACCGGAGCGAAGAGTTTCATCCGGTGCTGCATTCCAAGAATCCGGAGGACCAGATCGATCCCAATACGGTGGATCCCAGGATCCGGCTCGACCTGCTGGCTAAACTGCAAAGCGTGGCGCCGGCCGGCGGGGGGCGCAACCTCTTTCAGACCGGCCCCGCGCCGCCGCCGGCGCCGAAAGGACCGGAGCCGATCATCAAGCCGCAGAAGCCGCTGCCCGGCCCCCCGGACGTCTTTCACACGGAACCGGTGGTCGCGGCGGGTCCGCCGCCGCTGCCGCCCATCACGTTCAAGTACTATGGGCTTACCACAATTCGCCGGAACGGTAAGCGCACCGCATTTTTCATGAGCGGCGAAGAGATTCTCATTCGGGCAGTGGGCGACACGGTTGCCGGCAGCTACAAGCTGGTGAGCATCGGCCTGACGTCGGCGGTGGTCGAGGATTCGCAATCGAAGCGGCAGCAGACAGTGCCGCTGGCCGAGGAAGCGCAAGTATGACGGCGATCGCGCCAACGCATCGGAGCCGCGACCGTCAGGGAGCGGTTGCTACCGCTACTACGAAACTGAGCCCTAATTCCCCCGCCCACGAGGGCGAGCGCGGCTTCGCCCTGCTGCTGGTGTTTCTCATGGCGGCGGTGATCGGCATCGCGCTTTGGGCGGAGCTTCCGCGCGTGGCCATCCAATCCCAGCGCGCCAAGGAACAACTGCTGATGGAGCGCGGCGAGCAGTTCAAACGCGCCATCCAGCTTTTCCTGCGGGCCAACAAAGGGACGCGGTTCCCGGCCGATATGGACGATCTCGACCGGGGATGCAACAACCTTCGTTTCCTGCGCCATCGCTACAAGGACCCGATGACGGGCAAGGACGAGTGGCGCATCATCCACATGCAGGGCGGCGTGCTCACCGATTCGCTGCTCACCAAACCGAAGGACAGCGATAAGCCGGAGGCGTCCACGCTGGGGCAAAACATCAGCGCGCAACTGGGGCTCGGCGAAGTGGCCAACGCGGGCCAGGCGCAACCGAACGCGATGAACCGGCGCCGGCCAAGCGAAGGCGGCGCGGGCGGAGGCCTCGGGCCGGACGGGCAGCCGATTCAATCGGCCGACCAGGGGAATGGGACACAACCGGGCGTGGGACCGGGCGGAACGCCGCAGCCGCCGGGCACTCCCGGCATGCCGGGCGGCCCTGGCTCGCCCTTCGGCGCTGCGCCGGGCGCGGCGCCTGTTCCGGGGATGCCAGGCGCGCCGGGGCAGTTCCCAGGCCAGTTTCCGGGCCAGTTTCCGGGCCAGCCGCCCGGCATGCCCGGGCAATTTGGCTTGCCGGGGAGCAACCCCGGCGCAAACGCCGGCGGGGCGAATGCCGCCAACACGGGCGATAGCGGGTCAACCGTTGGCAGTTATGGTTCGACGGTGGGGAGCAACCCGGCGCCGGCGAACGCGGCGGGGCTATCCGGCGGGCTGAATCCGGCAAATGCCGGCAATGCGGCGAACGGAATGATGCCGGGGCAGAACAACGCGGCGACGAATATGCTTCAAAACCTGCTGGGAACGCCGCGGCCGAACGGCGCTCCTCCGGGGCTTGGCCAAGGTCAGGGCACGGTGATCGGCGGCGGCATGGCGGGCGTGGCGAGCAAGCTGGATGCCGAGGGCCTGATGGTCTATAACGACCGCACCAATTACAAAGAGTGGGAGTTCGTTTACGACCCCAGCAAAGACCGCCCGCGCCCGGACCCGCGCAACATGATGGTCGGCAACCAAATGGGTACGCCTTCGACTCCCACGCCAGGCACCGCCACGCCATCCAGCCAGTCGGGCACGTTCAGCCAACCTGGACAAAGCGGGACGAGCGGACAGATGGTAACCAACGCGCCGGGCGGCACGGGCGGAACCAGCGGAACGACGGGATCCAACGGGCAGACCGGCACGCCCTCGGGCACCGGCACCTCCAGCCAGGGCGCGCAGACCGACCACCGGCCAGGGAAAAAGTAGCGGGCACATCTAACCCCAATACTGTCATCTAGCTAGTTTGTGGCGCAGGCTGTCGAGCCTGCTGAGCCGAGAGTCGCCTCGGCTTTCCCACAACCCATTCTCCCCAAGCTTCTCAAGTGACCCACAAAAAGTTCTTTACAAGGCACATAATGTAATGTATAAATAACTTAAAGTAGTTCTTATTTAACATCAAGGAGTTTTGAACATGTCAGATTCGGAAAAGTGGGCTCGTTGGACGCTCGGAGTGGTGGCGCTGACCATCGCTGCGTACGGTGCCTTCGTCGCATTTCTGGGGCACGGTCCGGCCACGTTTTCGGTTTTTGCGCTGTTGGCGCTGACCAGCGTTCCGGCTTCCAGCCGGCGCTATTTCAAAGGCCAAAGGTTCGATGAGCGGGAACAGCAGATTGCCAGCAAGGCGAACCGGGCGGGTTTCGGCGCGTTCTGGTTGGCGTTCTGCGGGCTCATTATGGCAATTTATTTCACCAAGGGATGGAACGCTACCCTGACCGTGCCGGTTTGGGCCCTCACGGAAACGCTGATGTGGGGGTTCATTCTCATTGTGGGCGTCGAAGCCGTGACAACCATCGTGCTCTATCGCGGGGGACTCCATGCCTAGCCCGGAAGCGGAGATCGTTAACCACATTCGCCGGCTCCGTTTCGAACACGGAGAAATGACCCAGGAGAACCTGGCGGAACAGGCGGGCGTGACGCGCCACACCATCATGGCGCTGGAAGCGGGCAAGTACTTCCCTTCCCTGCTGCTGGCCTTCCGCATCGCGCGCGTCTTCGGAGCGCCGGTCGAGCAGGTCTTCGAGTACCACGGCGAGCCGAGGTGAGGATCGGGGACCTCGCAGGCCGGGGGCCTGCGCCATCTACATCCGGTGAAAGGCCTTCAAAATCTCCCGCGTGGAGTAATGCATCGCAATCGGCCGGCCGTGGGGACAGCTCATCGGGCAATCGGTTTCGGAAAGCGCGCGCAGCAGCCATTCCATTTTGGCGGCGTCGAGGCGGGTGTTGATCTTGATGGCGGCGCGGCAGGCGATGCCGGCGGAGATCTCGCGCCGCAGATCGTCGAGCGAGCGCTGCCGCAGCTCTCCCTCGGCGATCTCCAGAATCTCGAACAGGATCTGCTCCAGATCGGCCGCGCCGATGGCGGCGGGCGCGGATTTCACGGCGATGGTCCGGTTGCCGAACGGCTCGGTTTCAAAGCCGGAGGCGCGCAGCTCATCGGCGATGCGGGCGTAATCGATCTGCTGTTCGGCGGTGAGCGTGAGAATCATCGGCATCAGCAGGCGCTGCGTTTCCACGCCTCCGGCGGCGCGCTGCTTGAGCACCTGCTCGAACAGGATGCGCTCGTGCGCTACGTGCTGATCCACGATCCACAAGCCGTCGCGGCCGGCGGCTATGATGAAGCTCTCGTGAATCTGGCCCAGCGGACGCAAATCGGACAGCACCGAAAGCGACATTTCGGGCGGCGGGACGGCCTCCGGCGGAAATTCGCCGTGGGCATCCAGGTGGCGCGAAAGTTTCCCGGAAGGGCGCGGCCCTGGCGCCACTTCGAGCGGTGGCGCGCTGAAATCGAGGCGCGGCGAAGGACCGGTGGTGGGACGCAGGGCGAACTCCGGCAGCGGCGGCGGCTCGCCGGTGGACGGGGTCGTTTCGAGCGGCGCGGTTTCGCCAGCCGCAACTGGAACCTGCCCGGCTGGAACGGGCTCGGCGTCGACCAGGCTGGCCGCGTCGGGCGCCTGGTTTTCGATCATCTGGCTGAACTCGGAATACGGCAGCCGCGCGGCCGGCTGCCCTGCGGCGGAGCGCGCGGGCTGGAACGAAGGCGCGGGGCGGCTTTCCATCAGCCGGTCGCGAATCGTGTCGCGCACGAAATCGTGGACGAACGAACCGTGGCGGAAACGTACTTCGGTTTTCGACGGATGCACATTGACGTCTACTTCCTCGGCATCGCACTCGAGAAACAGCAGCGCGAACGGGTAGGCTGCCGGCGGCATCAGGTTGTGATACGCCGAGGAGAGGGCGTGCAGCAGCAGGCGATCGCGAATGAGCCTGCCGTTGACGAAGATGAAGACCGAATTGCGATTGGCCTTCTGCACCTGCGGGCGCGAAAAGAAACCGGTGAGGCGGAAGCGGCGGGTGGGCGGCTCGTCCGGCTCCGCGCGGTATTCGGCGACGGCCTGCGTGGGCGGCGCGCTCGGCTGCGCCACGAACAGATCCTTCTCGCGCTCGCCGATCTCGACCAGGTCCTCCAGCGTGTGGCCGCCGAAGACCTGGTAGACGCGCTCGGCGAGGGTGGCGACCGGCGTCACGTACAGCAGCTCACTCCCGCCGCTGATCAACTGAAAGGTCTTCTCCGGGTGGGCGAGGCTGTAGTGAGTGGCCAGGCTGGCGATATGGGCGAGCTCGGTCTGCTCGGTGCGAAGAAATTTCTTTCGCGCGGGAACGTTGTAGAACAGGTCGCGGACGGTGATGGCCGTGCCGCCGCCCAGCGCCGCTTCCTCGCAGCGCAGCATCTTGCCGCCGGCGATTTCGATGCGCGTGCCGGTGGTCTCTTCGGCGGAGCGCGTTTCGAGCAGCAGCCGCGATACGGAGGCGATCGAGGGCAGGGCCTCGCCGCGGAAGCCGAGCGTCGAGATCGAAAGCAGGTCCTTGACGTCGCGCAGCTTGCTGGTGGCGTGGCGCTCGAAGGCCAGCAGAGCGTCGTCGCGCAGCATGCCGCAGCCATCGTCGGCGACGCGGATCAAACGGCGTCCGCCGGATTCGACCTCGATGCGCAACTCGGTGGCCCCGGCGTCGAGCGAATTCTCGAGCAGCTCTTTGACGACCGAAGCCGGACGCTCGACGACTTCACCAGCGGCGATCTTGTTGGCGACCTGGTCGGGCAGGATGCGGATGCGGCCCATGGGCGATCTTATAGTTCACTATAGCCCACAGGCGCTTTCGGGGCAGCCGAAGATGCTTCACGCCGGCGTCCGCTACGGCTTCTTCGTGTCGCCGAAGGTGATGGTGGATTCGCCCGAGTACTTGTGATAGTTCCGGAAGTCGATCACGTTGCGCTGGCATGAGTCGGAGCCACGGAAACAGGTCAGATTCTCCGAGTGAACCGGCAGCAGGTACTTTCTGGCATCGCCCATTTGCACGTACTCGTAGTCGGTGGCGGATTCCACGTGGTCGGAGGGGAAGTCGGACGGGAAACCGTACGCCCGTTCCTCGATGCGCAGCACGCGCCCCGTCAGCGAGTCGATCCACACCGCCCCCTTGTACGGCGGCATGTAGCTTTGCGACGACACGATGATGTTCCAATGCGAATGCGGGTGGTCCACCGTGAAATCGTAGACCCGCGCGTTGACGCCGGCGATGCGATCCGTCTGGCGGAAGCGGAATTGGGCGTCGCTGGCCGGCGAGAACAGGTCGATCAACAGAGTACCGAATTCGCCGGTGGACCAGGCGCCCTCGGTATCCTTAAAGCTATCGCGCGGCTTGTTATTCACCTTGATGTTGCGGTAGTCCTCTTTCCCGTTCTCATAGATCACGGAGGCCGAAACCAGGTCGACGGACTGCCAGTTCGCCGGCCGGGTGTCGCTGGCGTAACGGGCGATCTGCTCCTGGCACACGTAATTGGGCAAGCCCTCGGTGAAATCGAACGCCGCCCCGGCGGCCCTGCGGATCAGGTCGTCGCCGTGCTGAGGACGCGCCTCGGGAACGGTCTCCTCGTCGGCATCCCGGTAAGCCGGGGCCGGAGGTCTCGCCGCGGCCTCGGTGGTCCCGGCCTGCGAAGCGGAAACCGGCGGGGCGTTGCCGGCCGTTCCGGTTTGCGCGGCCGGCTCCGCTGGTGGCTCGGGAGCATGCTCGCGCGACGCGTCGGCCGGCTTGCCGCGGTGCAGAACGGGCGGGCCGGGATCTTCGGCGTCCGGCTTGAGCGGCGGTGGCGCCACGTGGGTAACCGGCGCAGCCGCCTCCGCGCTGGCCGGAGCTGCTTCCTTC
>Ga0116114_1001643_pt1 | contig 11301 bp, 7 predicted proteins | sample June2015DPH_10_5_FD_89823 | JGI IMG/M metagenome (GOLD analysis project Ga0116114, IMG submission 89823) | Peatland microbial communities from SPRUCE experiment site at the Marcell Experimental Forest, Minnesota, USA - June2015DPH_10_40 | ecosystem: Environmental > Terrestrial > Soil > Wetlands >... | reverse complement strand
CTCGATCCAAAGAGTTCGCCGTGCGCGCCGCCCTCGGATCCGGGCGCATGCGGATCGCGCGGCAGCTTCTGATCGAGAGCCTCATCCTCGGGCTGCTGGGATGTGGCGCCGGCGTGCTCCTCGGGTGCTGGGCCCTCGGCGGTCTCCAGGCGGTGCTCCCGGCGGGCGCGTCGCGCATGGACGAGGTCTCTCTCGACAGGTGGGGGATCGGGTTTGCCGTCGTCGCCAGTCTCCTGGCCAGTGTGCTCTCCGGGCTGGTGCCCGCGTTTCATGCGGGCCGCCAGGACGTGCGCGAGGGGCTGGCGCAGGAGAGTCGGGCGGCGGGCTCGACGCGCGGCAACCGCTGGCGTGCCGGGCTGATCATCGGCGAATGCGCTCTCACGAGCGCCCTCCTGGTCGGGGCCGGCCTCATGATCCGCACGCTGGGCAATCTCTATCGATCGGATCCTGGCTTCAAGACCGAACGCCTGCTCACCTTCAACTGGGTTGTGAGGGGAGGCCGCTACGACTCCCCGGCGGTGCGCTACTGGTCGATCCACGGTGCGCTCGAACGCCTGGCCGCGGTGCCGGGCGTCGCTCACGTCGGCATCGTGGACCCCCTGCCGTTTGAGGGCAGAGACCAGAAGACCATCTACCTCGTCCGTGGGAAGGCCATACCCGGAGAACGTGGGCCCTGGCCGTCGGCCAACTACGGGATCGTCGGCGGGGATTGGCTGGGTGCGCTGGGAGTCAAGCTGATCGCCGGTCGCGCCTTCGACGCCCGTGACGACTGGCGGTCCACTCGCGTGGTGATGGTGGACACACAGTTTGCGGAGAAGGAATTCCGTGGACGGGATCCGATCGGTCAACGGATCTGGACTGGCAGCGAACCGCCGGAGCACGAAACCGATTGGTTCGAGATCGTCGGAGTCGTCGGGCACATAAACACGCTTGGCCCTGGCCGGCCCTCGCACCCGCAGATCTACTTCCCTACCGTGCAGACGATACCGCAGTCCATGGGCTTCGCGGTGCGCACCGAACGCGAGCCGGCGGCGAGCGTGCCTTCTTTGCGGGCCGCGCTGCGCGAGGTTGCCGACGACCTGTCGATGGCCAACGTGCGCACGATGGACCAGATGTTCGACTCCAACATCGCCAACCAGCGGCTCGTAGTAACACTGCTGGGAGCTTTTGCGGCGCTGGCGCTTCTGCTGGCGGGCGTGGGGCTCTACGGTGTAGTGAGCTATAGCGTCGGTCAGCGCACCCGCGAGATCGGCGTGCGCATGGCGCTGGGTGCCACGGCAAGCTCGGTAGTGAGCCTTGTGTTGCGCAACGGCCTGAAGCTGGCCGGCATCGGCCTTGCGCTCGGCTTGCTCGCGGCCGTCGGCCTTACGCGATTCCTGCGGGGCTTGCTCTACGGAGTATCGGCTTTCGATCCGGTGAGTTTTGCTGCTGTTGCGGCCGTGCTGATCGGCGTCGGCATCCTTGCCTGCTGGTGGCCCGCACACCGCGCGGCGAAGGTCGACCCCGTGGTGGCGTTACGCAACGAATAAGGAGGAAATGATCGGTGGACTAAACCAGGACTTACGCTACGCACTGCCGCAGTTGGGCTGGAGCCAGGCGTTCGCCGCCGTGGCCGAATACGTCGTTCGACGAAATAGATCCTCCCTGGTCACGCAGCGTTTACCGATAGCTGGCGTGAACAGCCCGTCCGTCCAGCAGCGCGGATAGATCTCGCGAATCGGCGCTCACGTCAGTTTGAGTTTCCGGCAGTCCATCTTGACTCATAGTCGCCAAACCGTCGAGTGGGCCTCGGCCAGCCATGAGCGGCGCCCGGTTGACGCGGGCGTTATTTGGAAATGTCGGAAGCCAACTCCGTCGGCAAGCCGGCCCGCCACGCTGTTTCCGAGTAGCCCGTGATCCGACCGGAGACGGTTGGGCTACTTCCACCAACCTGACTTGAGGCAAGGCTCAGCCTGCATCCTATTGTCCGCTACTCTTCGCCGGCTCCAGCAACCAGATGTTGCCGGTCGCCTCCTCGTGAGCGAATACGACGAGCTTCGGGCCTACGCCAATCTCGTCGCCCGCAAAGGCGGGGGAACGCTGGCTCTTTTCGGACGGATACACCGCGACCGGCTTGCCATCGGGCCGCATGTCCGCTTTGAGCCTTTGCGCCCAGAAACGAAAACGGCCAACCTGGCCATCCAGGTCGCCCAGGCTCGACATGAAGAAGATCTGCCTGTCGTCATAGGAAAATCGCGGCTTGTCGTCCCACTTGCCATCGGTGATCGCGATCCATTCGCTCCGCGGCACAAGCGCCTTGCGGAACGGCGCGACATAAATGTGCGACGTGCCATTTGTTGTAGCATTGAACGTCACCCAGCGCCCGTCGTGAGAGAAGTGCGCTTGCCACAAGGCGAATTCCGGATCGTCGAGGAACATGGTTGTCGACAGCGAGTCGAGATCCAGTTGCCGGACCATACCCTTCAACGGTTTGCTCGGATCGTCGCGCGTGAAGAACAACAAAGTCTTGCCGTCAGGTGCCCAGTCCCAAAGGAAATCCACGAATGACTTGTCCCAGATCTTCTTCGGCAGATCGCCGGAGAGCGGCACGCGATAGATAAAGGGGGGCCCGCTGAAAGAGAGGGGCTCAGTTCCCAGAAAGGGGGAATGTGCGCACATGATCTCCGTGCCGTCGGGACTGAAAACCGGAGACCAAAAACCGTATCCATCCGCTGAAAGATTCCTTTCCTGGCCAGTCGCGAGGTCTTTGTAGAAAAGCCTGAGGCCGTTCGGCCGCTGCGAGACGAACGCCACCTTCCTGCCGTCTCTCGACAAGAAAGGTTCTCGCTCGCCCGCCGAGCCGTACGTGATCTGTTTCGGTTCTCCAGTGGCCTGGCCCCTTCCGTCGATCGGGAGACCCCAGATGTGACTCACCACCCCAGAGACAGAGAACGCCATGCGGCCGTTCCAAGCGGCGGACAAGTGTGTGACATTGTCGGTAAAAGAAGTCAGTCTCTGTGAGGGCCCGGTGACCCTGGTGCCGTCGGCGGAAACCGGCATAGCCACGATGTATGTCGCGTCCCCAAGCCTCTGGTGGATGAGCAGACGTGGAGGATCGGAGATCCACTGATCGACGGGAACTCCAGGAACGTCGCGGTTGGACTTCAAATCTTTTCCGTCGAGTGCAGAAACCCAGGCAGTCGGCACATCATTGCCGCACTCCCCCAGGAACAGAATCCGGCTGCCATCCGGCGACCAGATCCCCGTTCCCGCGATCCCGCAGCCGGCGCCGACTTGCGTAGCCCCGCCACCCGATATGGGCTGAACGAAAAGCCCCGAGTTGCGCCAGCGGAGATCTCCGTCGTTCAGCGGACCGGTCCAGTACATCAGCCTGCGGCCGTCCGGCGAAAAACGAGGTTGGCGGCCCTGCGGCACCAACTGTCGCGCCTCGCCGCCAATAACGGGGGCGGTATAGATGCCGCCGCCCGCGCGCTCCGACCGAAAGGCGATCTGCGTTCCGTCCGGAGAAAACGTCGGGTCGGAGTCACCCGCCGGGTCGTCTGTGATCCGGAGCAAGCCGCTGCCGTCAACCTGCTGGACCCAGATATCGTCATTCCTGACGTATGCCACCAGCTTGCCATCGGGAGAAATGGCAGCGCCGGTGGTGAGACCAGGGTCGTTCGTCAGACGGCGCAGGGTGGTTTGCGCCGGCGCGGGGGGCGTGGGCGGACGCACCGCCAGCCAGTAAGCCACGCCCGCGGTCGCGAATGCCACCAGTAATGCCGCCCATTTCCACCTTACCCGCCGTTGCGGCGCGGCCACCTGCGGCAAAGATGGCGACGATGATTCGAGCGCGAACCCGAGGTCCGCCGCGGACTGGAACCTGCGGGCCGGGTCCTTCTCCAGGCAGCGGCGCACGATGCGATTGAGCGTCGACGGAACCGAAGCCGGCAGGTCCGGCGGATCGTCCTTGAGGATGGAGTTCAGCACCTCGATAGAGGAGTCTCCGGAAAAGGCCCGCCTGCCGCTGAGCATCTCATAGAGCACCACGCCGAAGCTGAACAGGTCCGACCGGTGATCGGCGGGGTCGCCGCGCACCTGCTCCGGCGACATGTAGCCAACTGTGCCGAGAACGACGCCGGCGCCCGTGATGGTGTCGCTTTCCGGGCCGGGACGAACCCGCTTCGCCAGTCCGAAATCCACAATCTTCACGCGTCCGTCCCGGCGCACCATGATGTTGCCCGGCTTCAAATCGCGATGCATGATTCCCGCCGCGTGCGCCGCCGCCAGTCCCTCGGCAACTTGCGCTGCAATGTCGATGACCTTGCTCACAGGCATCGGACCCTTGCCCATCAGGCGATGGAGAGATTCGCCGTCCACCAGTTCGGACACGATCCAGTAGACTCCGTTCTCGTTGCCAATGTCGAAAACCGAAACCACGTTGGGGTGATTCAGAGCGCTCGCCGCACGGGCTTCGTACTCGAACCGGGCGATGCGTTCGGGGTCGCGGGAAAAGGCCGGCGGGAGCAGCTTGATGGCAACGTCGCGCTTCAGGCGCGTGTCGCGGGCGCGCCACACTTCGCCCATGCCTCCCCGGCCGATTCGCTCCACCATCTCGAAACTGCCCAGCCTTGCGCCCTGGCGGAAGCTTTGCGACAGCAGGGAACCTTCCAGGAATCCGCCGGTCGGCTGATCGAGCAGCGATTGCACTTCGGAACGAAGCCGCGCATCGTCGGAACAAGCCTCATTCAGAAACGCGGCACGCTGCTCGAGCGGCACGGCCATCGCCGCGTGATACAGTTCTTCGACTTTTTTCCAGCGCTCAGCCTGCATGGGCGGCAACCCCACAGGTCAGCTCGCGCTTTAGCCATCTGCGCGCCAGTCCCCAGTCGCGAATCACAGTATTCGGATGAACGTGGAGCACCTCGGCGGCCTCTTCCACGCTCAAGCCTCCGAAGTAGCGCAATTCAACCACCTGGGCCTTGCGTGGGTCGATCCGCGCGAAGTCGTTCAACGCATCGTCGAGGGCGGCGAGCGCGGCAGACTTCGCCGGAGAAAAGACCAGCGCTTCCTCCAGCGGCAGATGGATCGCGCCAGCGCCGCGCTTGCCGCGGCCCGCCGCACGCGCGTGATCCACCAGAATGCGGCGCATCAGCCCCGCAGCCACGCCGAGGAACTGCGCGCGGTCCCGCCAGTTCGCCCGCGACTGGTCTGCCAGCTTCAGCCATGCCTCATTGACCAACGCCGTGGTTTGTAGCGTGTGGCCTGGCCGTTCCCTGCGCATGTGCCGGTGCGCGATCCGGCGCAGCTCTTGTTCCACCAGCGGGATCAGTTCGTTCAGGCAGTCCCGGTCTCCCGCGTTCCACCGGAGAAGAAGTTCGGTGACCCCCTCGGAAGCGTTCGAACCCATTTTCCCCCGCTTGTGTCTGTCAACGTAGTTTATCGCGTTCTAAAGCACAACGGTCAGTCCGACCGATGGAAAAAAGCCATCGGGAACACAAATTACAAGGAGAGGAATATGAAATCGACGACTTCGGCGTGGATTTTGGCACTGATGTTCTGCGCCATACTGACAAGCTCGTTTCAATTGGTGGCGCAGTCCCCGGCCGGCCAAACACCAACATCAACCTATCGATACAGAGCGGTCGATATGGGAACGCCCCTGGGCGGTTCCAAGAGCACCGGTTGCGTCCCCGATTGCCGCTACGTGAACAACCAGGGAACTGTGGTTTTCAATACCAACACGCCCGTTTCCAACCAGTCATTCGGCGTCGAATGGCAAAACGGCCGCTTCACCACTCTGAACCCACTGCCAGGTGGCTCCTATGAATTCCCTTACTGGACTAGTGACACGAATCTGGTCGCCGGTTACTCCTATAACGGAGCGCTCGACCCCGCGACGGGTAGTCCGGAAATCAGGGCCGTCCTCTGGGATGGCGGAATCCCGGCCAATCTCGGAACGTTTGGCGGCAGTGCGAGCCTCGCCTGGGGCGTGAACGATTCCGGACAGGTGGTCGGAGGCGCTGCCAACACGACGCCGGACGCGCTAGCGGGCGACTTTTATAACGTGGACCCTTTCCCATATCAGGTGTCCACCGAAATCCACGCATTTCTCTGGGATCGAGGTGAGTTACATGACCTCCAGACACTGGGCGGTCCGGACAGTGTTGCGCAATACGTAAACGAGAGCGGCCAGGTAGCTGGAATCTCGTTCACCAACAGCACTCCGAACGCGACCACAGGCTTGTCAACCCTCGACCCCTTTCTATGGGAATACGGCCAAATGAAAGATCTCCATTCGCTCGGCGGCACGATGGGATTCGTGAGCGGCCTCAACAACCAGGGCCATGTCATTGGCACGTCAAACCTCGCTGGAGATGCGACGTCTCACCCATTTGTGTGGCAAGAGAACCGCCTCATCGATTTGCAAACCCTCGGCGGCGATAACGGATCGGCGATTTGGATCAGCGATGCCGGCGCCGTGGCTGGCTGGGCGGACTTGTCGGGCAGCGAGGTTCATCATGCGTTTATCTGGACGAACGGGGAGATGAAGGATCTGGGAACGATTGGGACCGATCCTTGCAGCACCGCCTACGGCATGAACGCTCGCGGCCAGGTCGTCGGCAATTCCGGCGACGGGTCCGGCATCGAGAGTTGCGGCCCCAAGATTCACGGCTTCCTCTGGGAAAACGGCGGACCCATGGTGGACCTGGACACCCTGTTTGCCCCGTTGGCGAACGGCCTGCAATACTTCGGTGCATGTTGCATTAATAACAGTGGGGAGATCCTCGGCAGTGGGAAACTCCCTAACGGCGACATCCATGCACTGGTTCTGATCCCATGCGATGCCAATCACGAGGACGCCCCGGCCTGTCATGCCAGCCCCACGGATGTGGAGATAGCTGCTGCGCCCCGCACAACTCCGCAGGCGGCGCCCGGCGCCGCGGCAAGCGGGATCATCAACAGGAATCCGCACAAGCCGCATTCGTGGTAGGCTCCGCGGGTTAAAAGGCGGTACGGCGAAGGAAGGCACTGCTTGGCCGCGGCTCGCAGGGCGCCGGAAAGCGCGTTACGAGGCGCGGTCAAGTCAGACGCAGCAAGTGGAAGAGAAAACACGACGGACGCAGAACTCGGGTTAAGACGAAAAGAGCTTATGAAACTGGGCTAGCGCGGGATCTATCCGCCCGTTTGCTGGACAGACGTGGTGGCGCACCAGACTGTTGCTGCCCCTCGCGGGCTGGGATCCCACAACCGGACTTGCATGAAACCGCTGGCGCAGCAGGTAAGAGCCTCTTGGATCTCTGGGCGAATCGTCGCCGACTCGGAGACTGTTGCGGGCGTCGCGGGACAACTTCAGCGAGCGTTATCACCTCATATCGGCAGTTTGCGGTAAGGCAAGGCAGACTGCCGCGCGTGTTCCGCGAAGGTTCCCTTATGGGACGGCTCCCACCTTCCGCCAGCCCGTTTGACGATCGCGATGGCCCTCCATCACGCGGGACTGACCACTTCTCAGCAACGGCGACTTTACGCTCATGTGGAACCAGGGAGACCAAGCAGGCGGGCTGAGTTTCCCAATATTACCGCGCCCGTCGTAGCGGCAGGTGCGAATCCGTCAGGGCCTAGGCCGGAGGGCTGCACAACGTCGCGAAAGGCTTGCCCGCCGCGCGGATCTGATCGATGTGCGCCAACCCCGGAAGGCCAATCACTCGCAGGGCGGTTGACACCGTCTTGCGCTGGTCCTACGATTCAAAGTAGCCGCGTCCGCGTGATGAGCCCTCCGTCGCTCAGGCGTCCGCCTGGGAAACTCTGAGCGCCATCACTAATTGCCAGGTCAAAATGCGAAACGCGCGATGTTATCTCCTCCTGATTGCCACCACGGCGGCCTGCTTTGCCCAAGGTCCGTCAGTTGTCTTGGTCGTTGGCGGTGCCGATTATAGCGATGCCGTGTCGGTCGGAATTCCGCTCGGCAGTATCTTCACCATCGAAGGGTCTGACCTTGCGCCTTCAGTCGCTCAGGCTACGGGGTTGCCCTTACCGACCACTCTGAATGGCTTAACCGTGCAGATCTGGGACTCGGCGGGAAGCGCTGTGCTGGGAGTGTGTCCCTTATGGTATGTCTCTCCCACCCAGGTGAACGCCGTCCTGCCGTCGTCCCTGGCCGCCGGCACCTATGATCTCAGCGTCAGTATCTTGACCGCGTCTCCGTTCGGCAATATTCCGCTTTCCACCCCGCGGGTGCAGATCCTGGCCACCAATGGCCGGTTTGCTCCGTTCACGCTGGGCAGCCGTGGTTTTGGACCCGCCGTGGTCCAGCAGTATGACTCGGCTGGCGGCCCTTTCCTGAACCAGCTCACAGCAGCGGCGCCCACTGGCTCGGTTCTGGTGCTGTGGGGAACCGGGCTAGTGTAGTGTCTCAGAAATAGCTTTACCTTTGTCTGGGATTGCCCCATATACCCGTTCCCGCGATGAGCGCGCCATCGCGCTGCAATTGGACATTTTCCGCCAACGAAAACGTGCTCCAGGGCTCGACGCAGCCGGGCTGCACGGCGTACCCTCGGGTGTCGCCCCGCTCGGGAACAGTCCCACCGGAGTCGCATGATCACAGCTCGCCTGGTCGTGGTCGGCAAAGCTGTCTGGATCTTCTTGGTAGGTCGGATTATGAACGAGCTTAAGCGTCCCTTCACGCGGAGTCGATTGCTGCCGAGTCCCGTCGTCCGTTGTCGTACTACCAAAATTTGCGCGGCCAACACCAGGGCGTTCATTTCCCCACGGGTACTTACGGCCATTCACGCCCCTCGCAGCCCTTTCCCATTCGGCTTCCGTCGGCACCCTTTGACGCTGCATACTCGGCGGCATCCATGTCGCGGAATTTTCGCGTCACCGCCAATGCGCTCCAGGAACTCGATGGCCTTTTGCCGCTTTGTTTCGGCTTCGGCCTCACTCATGAACTTCGGCACGCATTCATTATTCGCCTGCGGCGGAAGATCTGCCAGATGGATAAAAACAGTCGGAATTACGTTCGGGAGTACAAAAATCAGCGGGGTTTTTGACCTACAAAGTGAGACTGAGGTATTGACTTTACTTCGCGTTCATCCTTGCTAGCCGCTCGTCCTTCGGCAGTCGCCGCGCGGCGCTTCGGAGTGCGTCTTTAAACGACTTCTTGTCGTCGCGAGGGATCTCCAGGGCACTGCAGATTTGTGCGGGGGACTTTCCTTGTTTCCATAGATCCAGAGCCCTAGGGTCAACTCTGCGCCATGTGCCTTTCGGACGACCAGGGTCGCCCTTTGGCCGCATGTGGAAGTACTGGCGCAGCAAAAACAGCTCCAGGTGATGCATAACCATTGCCATCCCCTTAAACGGGGTCGAGGCCAACTTCTTGTCGAGGTGTCGAGTCAGCTTCTCGAAAGCCCGATCAGGCTCGTCGGCTGGTTCGTCATCGCAATCGGCGACTTCATCCTGGGAAGCAGCCTTAGGGTAGACCCACTCCCCACGGTCCACCCATCTATCCATTATCGAGTCGCGCTCAACAGCTTGATCGTCCTCGGCACCCATATGGTGCCTCCTTCTTCAGTCGTGATCGCTCAGGATAAGCGGCTGCCCTTGGCCGGCCGAGATCATTGCATCCAGTTGCTCCAAGTCTTGGAGGAATTCGTCTTTCTTCGCTTTTAGGTAACGCCACGCAGAGAAGACAAGCGGGGCGTTCGTATCAATTGACTTGCGAGATTTCCTTGCGAATTCCCGGGCGGATTCAGGGTCCCCTACGGCCCAACTTGCAATTGCCAGGCACTGATGATAGTTCGCATTTTGCTGCTGGCGAGGTGACACGCGATCTAATTCAACAACTCGCGAAAACGCTTCCTGCGGAACAGCCTTCGTCCTCCCCCAGAGCGCCATTGCGTAGTTAAACGTATCCTGAATGATGAGTTCGGAGGGCCGGCCCAATGAGAGGATAATATCCTCGGCTTCCGCGAAACGCCTCTGCCCAATGAGGCACAGCGATAATTCAGTAATCGCCAGCGGTCTCTCCGGCTGCTCAGGGACGATCAGGGGCCGGAGGAAGTCTGCGATAGGAGGGAGCGCCTTTCGTTGGATCTCAAGCCCACTCGCGATATAGAGCTTCTCATCGACCGAGAGACCTCTCGCATTCACTGTCCTTAAGCCCTCGCTTAGGAAATCGACATCACGATTCGCGACTAGAGAGAGTACACTCACAATTGCGAACACGCGATTTCTCGCCACGTCCAACGCCCTACGGACGAGGTCGCGGGCGCAATCCTGTGCACCGCGAGAGTATTCCTTGGAGGCTCCTTCCAGTAACTTTTCCTCGGACTGAAATCCTAGGCGAGCGGCGTCGTTGAGCAGTGCCTGAGCTTCCTTATCGCGCCCGAGGCTATGATGCGCCTGCCCCAGGGCATACAGAATGGCTCCGTCCTTCGCATACAGACCCCTTATCTTCTTCAATCGCTCATTGACTAGTTCTGGGGGTCTGTTTCTGGGTTGTGAGACCACAGTATCCAGAAACTCCGTTACAACAGCGAGGTCACCTAGGTTGGCTTCGGTGATCGTCTTTGCCAGCCCATCGTACTCACGTGCGAGCTTTGTCCGTGGATGCTCGATTGTAAATATGGTCTGTTGAAGCAACGACAGGCTGTCGTAGTGATGAATCGTGCCATGGGGAACATGTCCCATTATCTGCCGAAACTTTGCCATTTCCTTTCCAAGAATGCCATACTCATCATCGAGATCGGGGACGTTCGCTGCCACAAAATACTTCTCGATCATGCGGCCAGATTCATTAGACTCGCGGTCGATATCGCGAACTAGCGCTTCAAGTCCTCTCCTATTCTGCTCATTGGGGAAGAAAAAGAGAGCCACCGCATCGGGCAGTTGGCGCGTGCAGATCCCTCCGACGTCAGTGTGGCCAGTTCGGGAATCTATAAAGACGTAGTCCGGGCTTAGCGCGCGGGCCCACTGTTCCTTCAAGTCTTCGAAGAGAAGGAAGCCATCCTGCTCCGCGTATAGTTGTGACCAGTCGATCGCATTCAATCGACTTCCATAGTCACCATCTTGTTTACCAGTTGGCATGACCCACACTCTAGCGTCCAGGTTTGGATGAGTGGGCTCATAGACGAAGTTCGTTACATCGGGAACGGCGCGAGTGTCCCGATACTCAGTCACAAAATCGACCAAGCCAGGTGTCGGCTCGGAGGGCCTGAGCAAATCAAAGGTATCGAGCCCCGGCGCCTCAAGATCGAAGTCAACCAACAGGACCCGCCGACCTGACCGGGCCAAAGACAAGGCGACGTTGGCCATAGCCATGGT
>Ga0116114_1001641_pt1 | contig 11309 bp, 7 predicted proteins | sample June2015DPH_10_5_FD_89823 | JGI IMG/M metagenome (GOLD analysis project Ga0116114, IMG submission 89823) | Peatland microbial communities from SPRUCE experiment site at the Marcell Experimental Forest, Minnesota, USA - June2015DPH_10_40 | ecosystem: Environmental > Terrestrial > Soil > Wetlands >... | reverse complement strand
GGAACTGGGTTTTGAGTTTGACGGGCCCGGCGGAGTAGGCTGTTATTTGTTCGGGCAGAAGCAGTATGTACTTTATAATATGTGCGACAAAGCTGCCCCTGTATCATTGAGATTTACCGGCAAAACACCAACTGAAGGCTGGAAAGAATTAGTGCATGACAAGCTGCTTTCCGTAAAGCAGGATTCAACGTCCAGATGGTTTGGCGGCGGAATGAAATTTACAGATGTTTCTTATATTCTTCACCCTTATGAAATGACGATCGTACAGGCGCCGTAGGTTTATTTTAAAATAGTTGTTTTGTAGGCCGGGCAGCTTGCCCGGCTTACATGCGGGGAATCTGATTTGCTCCTTCCGGCATGTGGATGCTAAACAATACAACATTTATTGCGAATATTTGTTAGTAATGTCAATTTCGTTTATTTCACTCCAATAGAGTAATATTAAAAGCAATTCAAATAATTTTTTTATCAAACAATCGCGGATATTCAAATCTTATATTGAGATAAATAAGCTTTTTTATCTCATTTCTGTGCATTTAATTCTTGTAAAACATTCGAATTTCGCATCTTTTCGTATTGGCATATCAGTTGAATTATTTGTAGAAATTTTAATGATTGACAATTAACTTAGGAAAAATAATATGAAAAAAGTTCTTCTTTTCTTCGCCTTTTTTGTTATCACTGCAACTATCTCTTTTGCAAAAACACAAAGTATTGCAGTAGTATCAGCAGTAGATCAATGTATTACCCTTACTTTGGCGCCTCCTTACAATGAGGGCGTTTATTGCGGTACTCTTAAGGGTACTATAGACGCTGGAACAGTGGATTTTTACTGCATTGATATAAAACATCTGCTCACTTTTGGTACTCAATACCAGGATATAGACTCTTCTACGAACTCAAAGGTTACTTATATATTGAATAATTATTATCCTTATAAAAGCCTGCCTTATACGGGATCGTTAACGACAGCTAATGAAGCCGCTGCTGTTCAGCTTGCTATATGGGCTGAAACAGACTCTCTTAATATTTCCGGCTGCACTCCCTATGGAGGTGGTGGTTCCATAACTACCGTAATAAATAGAGCCCTGCAAATATTAAATGATGCTAATACAAATGCTGGCACAATTCAGCCGTTTAAAACTCTTGTTATTAACATTCCGAACCAGTCACCTGGTATCGGATCAGCAGTACAGTTTTATGTTGAGGCTTATAATGAGATTGGCGCCCCGATAAAAAATGTACATATAACTCTTTCAGTAAATGAGGGAACTTTATCAACTACTTCTGTAACTACAGATTCAACCGGAGTTGCGGGTCCTATCTCGCTTACTGCCGGTCCTGACAATGCAACGGTTATTACAGCAACCGGTACGGTTACTATTCCTGAAGGTACTGAATATTTCGCCGTTTCAAATCCGGACACCCAACAAAAACTGGTTATTGCCACACCGGTAACATCAACTAAATCTGTTACCGCTAGTGTGCAATGGTGGGGTTATGTTTCTTTAAGTATAGCAAAAACAAGCGCTACAGTTACTGTAGGTAATGGAGATAAAGTAACATATCAGGTTACAGTTACAAATAACGGTACAATACCGGCTACAGGTATACAGGTATCCGATGTGCTTCCAAGCGTTTTAACTTATGTTTCATCAGACGGTAATTATAATCCTTCTACAGGTATATGGTCTATTGATTCGTTAGGAGTAAACAAATCCTTAACATTGAATTTAACAGTTCAGGCAGCCTTATCGCAAAGTTCAAGTGTCTTTGATCTTGGACCAGCCAAAGGTTATAACGTATTTGTTCTTAATAATATTACCCAGCCGTCGGCTGATACTCAGGGTAAAATGGCTGTCGGTAATAATGCTACATTATCCAATTACAGCGTAGGCGATAAATTAGTAAGCCCGACAGGCGATGTTTTAATTGTTGGAAGAAAACTTACTTTCACAAGCGGTTGGGTAAACGGCAATGTTGATTTTGGTTCTTTCATTGATACAAGCCAGTGTGGATTGGCTAACGGAATAATTAGGCAGGATTCAGTCATAAACTTTTCCGCAGCAGCGCTTTATTTGGATAACCTGTCATCCCAGATGTCTGTCCTTACTTCGACTGGAACAGATACAATGCAGTGGGGGATGATTACATTAACAGGAACAAGTACACAAATAAACAGGTTTAATATTAATGGAAACGACCTTTCCAACTGTAATACTCTGACGGTAAATGTTCCGGCAGGTTCAGTAGTCCTTATAAATATTTCAGGCGATACCGTTAGCTGGAAGGGCGGCTTTAGTGTTCACGGTGCGACAAGCTCAAATGTTCTCTTGAACTTTTATCAAGCTACATTGCTGCAAATTTATGGAATAAATGTACTTGGTAGTGTTCTTGCTCCACTGGCAACTTTAAACTTCCCTACAGGGCTTATAAGCGGGCAGGCAATTTGCTTAAATATTAATGGTGCCGGTCAGTTTAATAATGTCCAATTCACGGGTACTGTAACACTGGATACAACTATTACAAACTTTGCAACGCTTTTTAAAGTAAATCAGCCTTTGAAGAGCGTGGTTCCTAACACAATGGCGCAGGTTAGATCGCTGCAGAATTTATCCGGTATTACCGGTGTTCAATCTACCGGCTCAACGGTTCCTTCAAAAATGGAGTTAATGCAGAATTATCCTAACCCATTTAACCCGTCCACACAAATACAATTCTCAATATCAAAGGCGGGCAATTATATGCTGAAAGTTTATAACATACTCGGTCAGCAAGTAGCTGTATTAGCTAGCAGAAATTTCAGCGCAGGCAGTTATACTGAAAGCTTTAATGCAAGCCGGCTAAGTTCGGGTGTTTACATCTACCAGTTAATAGGTGAAAATGTTAATCTTGTCAAGAAGATGATGTACATGAAATAATTCAAATTGAAGGCGCGGTTCCGAAATCTTCTACCTAACGGTAAACAGGTTCGGAACCGAGTTGCCGATAAGCAAGACATATCAAAAGATTAATAAATAAAAAAGCGCACTATAAAAGGTGCGCTTTTTTTTTGTCATTATTATATAATTATAAAAATATTTTTAAGACGGGTATTATTTCTTCTGTTGAACTGTAGGGGTGAATTTTACACACTTCTTACCTTAAGTATTAAAAACTTCTACCGAAGGAAGTCCCTTTGATTTAAACCCGAACAGTTTGCAGCCGTAAGGCTGTGCCTTTATCCAGGTTATTTTAAAATGGGCGCATTTTATACAATCTACAGGCATAATTCTTTCTTGATAATCACAATTAATTATCGAAATGAAAAGAAATAAATTTAGGAATATAATTCGCGCTCTGAGCCTAAATAATTCATCTGCGTTTTCCGCATTTCTGATGAAGGTCGTTCCTTGCAAAGGCACACAACCCGCGAATAATAACCCATGACTTGAATTAGTTATTTGCATATAATATCTTGCAATTTATAATAACTTTAAAAGTACTTATGGATTCCGCATCAATTATGTCTCTTGCAATAGCATTATTTGTTCTTGCCGTTACTCCGGGTCCTGGTGTTTTAGCTACAGTTGGGCGCTCGCTTTCATCCGGGTTTAAACCGGCAGCTTTTTTTGTTCTGGGAATATTGTTTGGTGATTTATTCTTTCTGTCGCTTGCTATTTTAGGTTTAGGCTTTGTAGCGGCTGCTATGGGTAAATTTTTTATTATAATTAAAATATTGAGCGGCGGTTATCTGGTGTTTCTCGGGGCAAAGCTTTTAATAAATCCTCCCGGCAATATTAAGATAGAAGTTCAGCAGAATGAAGGATTGACTTTTAAAAATACGCTTTCCGGCTTTGGACTAACATTAAGCAATCCCAAAACAATTTTATTCTATGTTTCTTTTCTTCCCACTTTTATGAATGTAACTTCTTTCAAGCTTAATGATTTTTTTATTGCTTCTACGGAAATATTTGTTGTTATAGGGGGGGTACTTCTAAGCTACGCTTATTTAACCGGTTATGTAAGAAAATTGATCAGTAACCAACAATTTATCAGGCGCATGAACAGGACCTCCGGCGCGCTGCTGGTTGGAGTGGGTATTGCCGTCGTTGTGAAATAAATAATTCATATTTAAGTTTTGTTCGTATTTGAAATACTTGTTAATTAAACTTATTTTGTTATGTGCATTTAGGGATAATTAAAATTTTATATTTTATTAATAGCACATAAAAATTGATTCAAACAAAAATAGTTACGGAATTTTTTCACAATGTTCAGGCTGCGAGTTCTGAGTTAGCCAAGAAAGAACATTTTATTACCCTGTTAAGCAGACTTTTCGATAATGACCCTTCTTTGTCGGTAATAATTGATGAAATAAACAAAGGGGCAGAGCATACTGTTTTCAAAATACCCCTTGAAAATAGAATTAAAACAGGAGCTGCTGATACTCAATTCAGAAATACAATTATCGAATTTGAAAGAGATTTAAAAAGAACAGAACTTCATGCAAAGGAGCAGTTAATTGAATATTTTGCAGGCAACTGGAATTCCGGTAATATATACGATTTTTTACTGATTGCCACTGATTGTATTACCTGGAAAATATATTCGCCGAATTATGAAAAATTAATTGATACTGTAAATATTACTATTGCAGATGTCGAATTAGAAGAAAAATCTTCTTTTATATTAACCGATAAAAACGGTGAAGAATTTTTCTTTTTTATCGATCACTACTTTTTCAGGAAACAATTACAAAAACCCACTTATCAAAATATTAAAAATGATTTTGGCGATTTATCGTCTACTTTCCTTTATTCTATTAAAGAATTAACGGAATATTTCTATCAAATTAAAGATGATTCGGAAATAAAAATTGCCTTTGAAGAGTGGAACTTATTTTTAAGCATTGCCTACGGAAAATTTACAGGTACCGGTAAAGTATTTTTAATTCATACTTACCTCAGCATTTTTTCAAAAATTCTTGCATACGCAGTTATAACAAAGAAGCAAACAGTATCCGATGAGGAAATTCAGGAAATTCTAAGCGGTGAAATATTTAATAGGTTAAATGTAGGTAATTTCATTGAGAGCGATTTCTATTTTTGGGTAGCCAAAAAAGAACATTACAAAAATCTTAAAAAGGTTTTTAGAAGAATTATTAATCAAATCGGCGATTATGATTTTTCAAAAGTCGAAGAAGATGTACTAAAAGGTGTCTACCAGGAACTTATTGATATTGAAACCAGGCATGGTTTAGGTGAATATTATACTCCTGATTGGCTTGCGGACAAAATAGTTGAAGAGCTGCCGTTACAAAAAGACTCGAAGATACTAGACCCGGCTTGCGGAAGCGGAACGTTTTTAAAATCAGCAATTTCAAAACTGAGAACAGAATATCCGGATATTACTTTAAATGAAATTTTGTCCCAGGTAATTGGTATTGATATACACCCTCTTTCCGTTCAAGTGGCTAAAACTACAATATTGTTGTCTATAGCCGATAAACTTAGAAAAGCAAAAAAACCGGTTAATATCCAGGTTTATTTGGCTAATACATTAATTATTCCTACAGAGGGAGTCAGTCTTTTTTCAGAAAGCTTTGATGTACCGATAAATAAGAAAATATATCATATCACTAATGAAATGTGGAATAATGATACTTTTTATGATGAATCAATTGTTTATTGTGAAAAACTTGCTTTAATGGATAAGCACAAAATAAGTTTGACGGAAAAGAAGTTTGGCGAAGGGCTTTCAAATGAATTTAAAAATTATAGAGTTTCTAATAATATAATTGACAGTTTACACAGGATATATTTAGCTCTTAAAGAAGCAATTGAGAATAAGCAAAATAGTATCTGGAGCTTTATACTTCAAAATTCTTATAAACCGTTTTTTATGAGGGGACAGTTTGATTTCGTAATAGGCAATCCTCCCTGGCTGCCATATAGGGATATGAATAATGAAGCATATCAAACACAATTGTTCAATATAGCTAAGACATACAACCTTGTCCCGAAACATGACAGTATCACACATCTTGAACTTGCGGCAATTTTCCTGTCATATTGTTCAACAAATTTCTTAAAAAAAGAAGGTATAATTGCTTTTGTGCTTCCAAGAGGTTTTATTTCCGCCGATCATCATGAAAATACCCGCAACGGTTCTGCTCAAGGATTTAGAATTAAACAAATTTGGGACTTAAAAGATGTAGCCCCGCTTTTTAGAATTACATCCTGTGTGGTTTTTGCTGAAAGAAAGATTATCCATATAGAGAAGGGTAAATCTTCTTTGCTTTATGAAGACGGTAAATTAAGAGGCTATATTTTTAGCGGTAAGCTGCCTGCTTATAATGTAAATTTAGCAGAAGCTGAGAATTATTTGGAATTTAAAAAAGTAAATTGGTTTTATTCCAGGCTCGGCAAGCGTTCCTCATTTTCAATTCATAAAATCGATTTTTCTTCCGAGGGTAATTTTTATCTTGAAAAATTTAAGCAGGGTGCAACAATAGTGCCGCGAAATCTTTATTTTGTTGAACTGCTGCAGGATAAGCCGGAAGATTTTGCCGATAGAATACTTTATGTTCAGACAGATCAAAAAATTAAAAAGGAAGCAAAACAGCCTTGGGCTGATATTGATTTGAAAATGCAAATTAATAGCTGCTTTTTATTTAGAACTGCAATCTCAAAAAATATTTTACCCTTTGCTTTAGTAAACCCGGTATTTGTTCATTTACCTGTTGTTATTGATGATAATAACAATCTGTCTCTTTTAGATTGGAAAGCAATTAGGGAAAGAGGTCTTCTTGCCAGTGCAGGATGGTTTCAGAAAGTTGAAGAATTTTGGGATAAAGATAAAACAGAGAAGAGCAAAAATATTACATATTTACAGTGGCTTAATTGGCAAAGCAAGATAACCGACCAAAACCTGTCTAAAAAATATCTTGTTCTCTATACTGCCTCTGCAAAAGATGCAAATGCCGTAATTGTTGATAGAACTAAAATTGATTTACCGTTTATTATGGAAAGCAAAACATATTGGTATTCGACAAACATCAAAGAGGAAGCCGCTTATTTAACAGCGTTTCTTAATTCTAATTTTGCAAATGAATCAATAAAAGATTTTCAATCTACAGGATTGTTTGGACACAGGGATATTCATAAGAAAATTTTGGAAATATCTTTACCGCAATATGACGACAAAAACAAAACTCATAAGGAAATATCGCGTCTTAGTAAAATTTGTTTTGAAAAGACAGGGAGGTTCGTCTCTACACTTACTTATAATAATGAAACAACCGGCATAAAACTCGGCAATGCACGTTTAGAGGTTAGGGAATTATTAAAAGAAGAATTAGGGAAAATAGACCCGTTATTAAAAGAAATTATTGCTCATAAATAGTTATTGTGATAGGTCGCTTGCCCCTATGGGTACCTGTCACTATAACTAAATCACTTTCAATATTACTTTAGAACGAGGAAGAAAATGAAAAGACAAATGCGGACAATATTTAGTATTCTAATATTTATATGGCTGTGTATTTGCGCAGCCTTATCAGCTCAGCAATACCCGTTTCAAAATCCAAATCTTCCGGTTGAAGAAAGGGTTAAAAATATTATTTCATTATTAACACCGGATGAAAAAGTAGCTTGCCTTAGTACTAATCCAAGTGTACCTCGCTTGAGTATTAAAGGATGTAATCATGTAGAAGGGCTTCATGGTTTAGCAAGAGGCGGTCCCAGTAACTGGGGGAAAAGAGATCCCATTACAACAACTATTTTCCCGCAGGCTATAGGATTGGCAGAATCATGGGATCCTGAAGTCCTAAAGCAAGCTGCATCAATTGAAAGTTATGAAGTACGCTATATCTTTCAGTCGCCAAAATACAAAAAGGGCGGGCTTGTAGTAAGAGCTCCTAATGCGGATATCGGAAGGGATCCCCGCTGGGGCAGGACGGAAGAATGTTACGGCGAAGACGCCTGGTTCAATGGAGAAATGGTAGTTGCTTTTGTCAAAGGATTGCAGGGTGACGACCCTGTATATTGGCGGACGGCTTCGCTGATGAAACACTTCCTTGCTAATAGCAATGAAAATGGGCGTGACAGCACTTCTTCCAATTTTGATGAAAGGCTTTTACGCGAGTACTATTCTTATCCTTTCTACAAAGGCGTTGTTGAAGGCGGTTCGCGCGCTTATATGGCTTCTTATAATGCTTATAACGGCATTCCAATGACTGTAAATCCTATTCTAAAAGATATTACCGTAAATGAGTGGGGTCAGAATGGAATAATTTGTACCGACGGCGGGGCTTTCCATTTACTTTTAACCGCTCATAAGTACTACAAGGATAGCAGTATTGCCGCTGCCGGATGTATTAAAGCAGGTATATCCCAGTTTCTGGATAGGTATTCAGGTAGCGTTACAAGCGCACTTGCAAATGGTTCTTTGACTGAAGCTGAAATTGACAATGTTATTAAAGGTAACTTCAGGGTTATGATAAAACTTGGTCTGCTTGACCCGCCTGAAAAGGTACCTTACAGTAAAATCGGGATAAGCGATACAACAGATCCTTGGTCAACGGAAAAGAACCGGACTGCCGTAAGAGAAGTAACACGGAAAACCGTTGTCCTTCTAAAGAATTCCAAGAATATTCTTCCTCTCGACAGGAATAAATTAAAATCCATTGCGGTAATCGGCTCTCTTGCAGATGAAGTCCTTTTGGATTGGTATAGCGGTACACCGCCATATACAATATCTCCGTTGGAAGGAATTAAAAACAAAGTTGGAAATGCTGTTGTAGTAAAATATGTAAAAAACATCTCAGACAGCATTTCTTTTAAGATTGCGAAGGATGCTGATATTGCAATTGTCTGTGTGGGGAATCATCCTACCTGCGATAGTGATCCCTGGGGAGAATGTACCACTCCAAGCGACGGTAGGGAAGCAGTAGACAGGAAGGCGATAATCCTTGAACAGGAAGAATTGATAAAAGAAGTTTATAATGCAAATCCAAATACCATTGTTGTGCTGATTAGCAGCTTTCCATTTGCCATTAATTGGACGCAGGAAAATATTCCGGCAATTATTCATATCACTCATTGTAGTGAAGAGCTTGGTAATGCATTGGCTGATGTTTTATTCGGAGATTATAACCCCGGAGGCAGGCTTGTACAGACCTGGCCAAAATCTATGGATCAACTGCCGGATATGATGGATTTTAATATCAGGCATGGAAGAACCTATATGTATTTCAAAGGTGAACCGCTTTATCCATTCGGTTATGGCTTAAGTTATACCACATTTAATTATTCCGGTTTAAATGTCGGTTCCGGTAATCTGAAAACGGATGGTGAAATTACTGTAAGTATAGATGTAAAGAATACAGGAAACCGTACAGGTGATGAAGTTGTTCAACTTTACATAAAGCATCTCAACTCTGCCGTTGATAGGCCCATTAAGGAACTCCGTGGATTCAAACGGATTACTCTTTTGCCCAATGAGACTAAAACGGTACAAATTCCTTTAAAAGCAGAATCCCTCGCTTATTGGGATGCGAACAAACACAGCTTTAATGTTGAAGAAGATAAAATTCAAGTTATGGTTGGAGCTTCGTCGGAAGATATAAAATTACAGGATACTATTGAAGTTGTCCGGTAAATTTGAGACTTAAATGCAAGGACTTCAATTTTTTTCATAATTGATTAATAACAATATTTTTATTGAAAACGAGTGCATATTCAATTAAATTGTAACGGTTATGAAAAAAATTTCTTTTTTTAAGATGTGCGGCGCCGGGAATGACTTTATTCTTGTAGATAAAAACATTAATCCGGGGTTTGTTCTGGATCAATACATAATAAAAAAAATTTGTAACAGGCGTTATAGTATTGGCGCTGATGGCGTTATTACTGTTTCTAATTCAAGCAGTTATGATTTTGTTATGGAATATTTTAACGCCGATGGCTCTACCGGAAGCCTGTGCGGCAACGGCGCAAGATGTGCCATTAAATTTGCGGACTTAAGCGGCAGAATTAAGCATGAAACTACTAAATTTCTGTCTAATGGCGTTGCTTATTCCGGTAATGTATTAAATGAAAATGAAATAAGGTTTTTCTTTAATCCGCCTCAAAAATTAAAGCACAATTTTAAGATAAAGGCGTTTAATCAATTAATTAACGCATGTTATATCGATACCGGTTCACCGCATGTGGTTATAAAAATTGAAGATGTTCTTAAAAATCCGGCTAATCCGAAATTATTTTATGAAGATTTAAATAACTTCCCGGTAATTGAACTCGGTCGGGAGATAAGGTATCATAAAGATTTCGCCCCGGAAGGCGCTAATATTAATTTTATCAAATTAATAGAAGGAAAAATTCATATCCGTACTTATGAGCGCGGTGTTGAAGATGAAACGTTTGCATGTGGTACTGGTTCAACTGCCGCCGCTGTCATAAGTAATGCTTTATTTAATATAAAACCGCCTGTTTATTTAATAACAAGAGGTGGTGATGAATTAATTGTTGATTTTAAAATTGAAAATCAAAATATTAAAGACCTGTCGCTGACGGGTCCTGCGTTAGTAACCTTTACAGGTGAATTTACATTAAACTAGTTTTTCAATATCCGGAGATAAAATGTCGAAAATTATTTTCACAATTCAATATGAATTAAAACCTGAAAAAAAAGAAGAATACATGGTAATAGTAAAAGAATTGAAAAATCTTCTTAAAGCGGAGGAGCTTGAAAGTTACTCGGTTTATGAAGTAAAAGGGAAACCCGGTCATTTTCAGGAATTTTATTCTTTCACCACTCAGGAAGCTTTTGAAGCTTTTGATGATAATCAAAATGAAAGGATAAACATTCTTATAGGTAAACTGAATGCATTGACGGTTGATAATTCAACCAGGTACTCCACACTTAACAAAATTTCGGAGGATTAATTTTATAATAAAAATGAAGAACATTAAGCCGATTTATGTTTATGGAGTGGGTATAATAATTGCCGCGCTTGTATTTATAATCCTCTCACAGAAGGATGCTTCCAAGGCAGCTAAAGGCCCGGGTAGCCTTACAAATATGCAAATGCCTAACGATTCCTTACATAGAGGGCTTACGGGCGCTATGCAGCCCGGTAAAGACAATGTTATGGAAACTATAAAACAGCATCTTGCAATGCTTAAAAAGTCAGTGGATGAAAATCCGGGCGATACATTAATGATGAGACATTATGCGGACTTTTTAGCCGCGGCCCACCAACAGGATGAAGCGCTGGTTTGTTATAATAAGATACTAAATGTAAATAATAGAAGGATAGATATTTT
>Ga0116114_1001630_pt1 | contig 11386 bp, 5 predicted proteins | sample June2015DPH_10_5_FD_89823 | JGI IMG/M metagenome (GOLD analysis project Ga0116114, IMG submission 89823) | Peatland microbial communities from SPRUCE experiment site at the Marcell Experimental Forest, Minnesota, USA - June2015DPH_10_40 | ecosystem: Environmental > Terrestrial > Soil > Wetlands >... | reverse complement strand
TTTGCATTGGATATTAATGAAGAATATAAATTTGGAATAAATAATCTTAAGAAATCTAAAAAAGGCTGGCCGAATTATTTAATGGGCGTTGTTGAGCAGTTAAATATTTCCGGTTACTCCTTTAAAGGATTTAATTGTGTCTTTGGAGGAAATATCCCTATGGGAGCAGGCTTGTCTTCGTCTGCGGCGCTTGAAGCAGGGTTGGCTTTTGCTCTTAATTATATATTTAATTTTGGTATTGATAAACTTAAACTCGTTAAAATGGCACAGAAAGCTGAAAATAAATTCGTGGGTGTTGAATGCGGAATTATGGACCAGTTTATTAGTTTATTTGGTAAAAGCGGAAATGTATTGAGATTAGACTGCCGTTCATTAGAATATAATTACTTCCCTTTTAATTTTGAGAATATTTCTATCGTCCTTTTCGATACTTGCGTCTCTCACTCTCTTGCTTTTTCAGAGTACAACCAGCGAAGAAAAGAATGTGATGAGGGACTAAAAGTAATCCAAAAAGATTTGCATCATTTTCAAAATCTTCGTGATGTTTCTATTGATTTGCTTAATGAAAATAAAGCCAAGCTGAACAAAATAATTTATAAAAGATGTGAATATGTAATCCGGGAAAACGAGAGAGTATTAAAAGCATGTACCGCTTTGGAAAACCATGACTTGGCGGCATTTGGTTCATTAATGTATAAAACCCATGAAGGTTTAAGCAAAAATTATGAAGTAAGCTGTAAGGAGCTCGATTTCCTTGTGGATTTAACTAAAGATAATCCTCATGTGTTCGGATCGAGAATGATGGGAGGAGGATTTGGCGGCTGTACAATTAACCTGATTGAGAATGACTCAATCGAATCTGTAAACAAAATGATTGCTGCTGAATATAATAAGAGGTTTAATATTGAAGCAAAAATTTATGTAACCAAAATCAGCAACGGAACAAATATTATTGATGTTAATGAAAATGAAAAAGCCTGATTTCAACAATAACACGCACCGCAGGAAAAATATTTTAACGGGTGAATGGGTTCTGGTTTCTCCTCACCGGATGCAGCGACCATGGCTGGGCGAGGTCTCCAAATCAGATGTCAATACCCGCAATCAATATGACCCGGATTGCTATTTGTGTCCCGGTAATATACGTGCCAACGGTGAAATTAACCCTCAGTATGATAGTACCTTTGTTTTTACAAATGACTTTGCTGCTCTTAAAGAAAATATTCCGGGTTTGAAGTTGAATAAAAACGATTTACTGATTGCCGAAAATGAAACAGGTATTTGCAGAGTAGTAAATTTTTCTCCAAGACATGATTTGACATTAGCCGAAATGAATGAAAGTGATATTGAAATAGTAATACTTGCATTGTGTGATGAATATAAAAGTTTAGGATCGAGGCAGGATATAAACCATGTGCAAATATTCGAGAATAAAGGTTCGATAATGGGAAACAGCAATCCTCATCCTCACGGGCAAATTTGGGCGCAGAAAAGCATTCCGGTTGTGCCGAAGAAAGAATTACAGCAGTTTAAAAAATATTACAAACTAAATAAACATAGCCTGCTTTCAGATTATCTAAAGCTGGAAATAAAGCTTAATGAGAGAATTGTATATGAAAATGGTTCTTTTGTTATTGTGGTACCCTTCTGGGCAGTATGGCCCTATGAAACTTTAATTATTTCTAAGCGAAGAGCTGCTAACCTTCTTCAATTTAATAAACCGGAAATCAAAGATTTTGCTAATGCTATAAAGATTATAACAACAAAATATGATAATTTATTCCAGATATCATTCCCATACTCGGCAGGGATGCACCAGGCGCCGACAGATGGGAAAGATCATAAAGAATGGCACTTCCATATGCACTTTTTCCCGCCGCTTTTAAGATCAGCAAGTGTGAAAAAATTTATGGTCGGATATGAAATGCTGGCTGAACCACAACGGGATATTATCCCTGAATTTAGCGCAAAAGTGCTTAGAGAACTATCCACGGTGCATTATAAAATTACAGCCAATAAATAAATATTGAAAATGTAGGCGGCAACGTTGAAGCAAACAAAATATTTTTGCTGAGATATTTTTAAATAACCCTGCAATTTAATCAAATTATTAACTCACCTGTAAGTGAGATTTTTTTTCAATACTTTTATATATATTTGCATTTAAATATTTTAGAGATGGATTTATAACCACGACCCCTGCCTGTCGGTAAGTGGACCTGTCCGCCGCTAGGCGGATTTAAGTTGTGGCTATTCGATAATAAAATTTTGCGTGACATGAGTAAGAAAAGAATTAAATTTTTCTATAATCCCAAACAATTATATTAAGGAATAAATATATGAGTGCTATCGGTCTGTCGTTCGTAGATTGGCTAATTATAGCAATCTATTTCGGGTTTGTAATCGGAATTGGCTTTTATCTAAAGAAATTTACTAAGAACGAAAATGATTTTTTCCTCGCAGGAAGAAAAAACAGTTCCTGGGTCGCAGGGCTTGCATTTCTTTCTGCTAATCTTGGCGCATTGGAAATCCTGGGCATGACAGGTAATACTTTTAAATATGGAATGTTTGTTGCCCACTTCTACTGGATTGGCGCTATTCCCGCAATGCTTTTCCTCGGAATTTATATGATGCCGTTTTATTATTCCGGCAGGATAAAGTCAGTTCCCGGTTACTTAAAACTTCGCTTTGATGAAAAAACCAGAGTATTAAATGGAATTGCTTTTGCTTTTATGACACTACTTGTTTCCGGCATAAACCTTTATGCTATGGCATTGGTGCTTCATACTTTCTTTGGATGGTCTTGGCATGTAAGCATGTGGGCATCTGCGCTTACGGTTGCCGTATATGTTACTCTAAGCGGCTTAATGTCTGCAATATTTACCGAGATTATTCAATTCTTTCTCATATGGTTCGGATTATTTCTTGTTTCTGTTTTAGGCTTAATTGAACTTGGTGGAATGCGCCAAATTATGGCAAGAATTCCCGCATCATTTAATACCTTATGGTCAACTTCAGGCAGTCCGTCACAAAACGGAATGATGGTAACATGGGGCGGAATTGCTCTTGGATTAGGTTTTGTCCTTTCATTCGGATATTGGACAACTGATTTTCTTGTTGTTCAAAGAGCATTCTCTGCAAAAGACCTTCGTTCGGCAAGAATGGCTCCCATACTTGCTTCCTTTTTTAAAATGGCTATACCGTTTATTGTTATCCTTGCCGGTCTTATAGCGCTTGTTCTTGCAAATGATCCTAAAAGCGGTTTTCATTTGCTGACCGATAACGGGCATTTAAACTATGACTCGGCTTTTCCATTACTAATTGCTCGCTATTACCCGGAAGGTTTAGTCGGTTTAGGCGTTACGGCTTTGCTTGCAGGATTTATGGCGGGTCAGGCAGGAAATGTTAGTGCGTTTAATACTGTTTGGACTTATGATATATATAAATCAATTATTAATAAGAACGCTTCTGCAGCCCATTTATTGTGGATGGGCAGAGTGGCGACAATTGTCGGAATAATTATCAGTCTTGGAACTGCCTATTGGGCGATGAGTTTTCCCAGCATTATGGATTATATGCAGGCGATTTTCTCATGGGTCAATGCTCCTCTGTTTGCTACCATGCTGCTTGGTATGTTTGTAGTCTGGATTACTCCTTCCGGCGCCTTTTGGGGATTGATTACCGGGATGGTCTCGTCAATCGTAATGTATTTAGCAGTAAAATTTAGCTGGATAAGTTTAAGCCTGATTACTCTTTCTAGTCCTGCAAGTGATATGGCTGCAAATTTCTGGCGCGCTTGGTGGGCATGGCTGATTTGTTTTGTTGTAACAATTGTAATTAGTCTTTTCACCAAGAAAAAACCTAAAGAGGAATTGGTTGGGCTTGTTAAAGGTTTAACGAAAGAAAATTTAAATAAGGATATCAGCTTTTTTAAACGTCCTGAGTTTCTCGCTCTTATTTCGCTTGTCGTTCTTATCTTGTTGAATATTTATTTCTGGTAAATTAAAATATCCCGGAAAATTTCGGGGTTAAAGGAGATATTGTTATGAAACCAATATGGTATTTCGTTGGATTAATTCTTTCCATTATGGGAGTGGTAATTGAAATAAATGGAATATATTTGCTTGTACATCCATCCGCAGATAAAAAAGTTCTTTTCTATCTCCATCCTGATATTTGGTGGGGTGGAATCATGATTATTATGGGAGTAATTTTTGTACTAAAAAACAAAAATGTGAAAATATTGTAATTTTTAAGAAACAAAAGTTTTTTAAATTGCTTATCGTGTATTAAATTTCTAACTCTATAAAATTAATGAAAAATAATTTAAAGGATCAAAAATGAAAACTTTGAGACTTCTAATATTATATTTATTCCTGCCAATTACCATGGTTGCTCAAACAAATGTTGATAAACTTGTTAGTAAACTTGATAGCTTGATAAGTGGTTCGCTTGATGATTGGAAAATCAGTCAAAATCTAAGTGGGAAAAATATTTCCTTTAATGGAAATCCCTATGATGTTAACTTCAACGATTCAACATGGAGTATATTAAAGATAAATGAAAATAATTATGATGATTCATGCTGGCTTAGAAAAGAAATTATTCTTCCCGATAAAATTCTTGGTGAACCTGTCCGGGGAAAAATTAAACTCCTTCTCTCAGTGGATGATTACGGTTATTTATGGATTAATGGTGAAAGTAAAGGTTACTTCCCATGGGATGGTGATTTTGTCTTAACTGAAAATGGGAAACCGGGGGAAAAATTCACAATTGCTGTTAAAGCAATAAATACCGGCGGCTCTCTCCGGCTTTTACGTGCGGAGATTCAATCCGCTAATTCCGAAAAAATCCAACAGTCGATTAAAGACTTTCTTTTAAGCTTGCAAACCGGGGAGAAGCTTCTGTCTTTTGATACTTATCAGACAAATAGTAATGTTAAAATTGATCCGCATATCGATAAATCTGCAATAGATAAAAATGAAAAAACTTCTTTAAATGAATTGCTCCAAAAACTTGCTGCAGAAGTTGATGTTGATGCACTGAGCAATGGTTATTATTCAAAATTTGTAGCATCTATGGAGAATGTCCGTTCGCAGTTGACTCCTATTAAAGAATTTGCAAAAAAGTTTACATTATATTTTGATTCAAATGCCCATATAGATGCTGCATGGCTGTGGCGTTATATAGAAACCGAACAGGTATGCGAGAGAACTTTTAGCTCGGTTTTACATGTTATGAATGAAAGGCCCCTGTTTACTTATACGCAAAGCGCTGCTCAATATTTTAAATGGATGCAGGATTTATACCCGGATGTTTTCCAGGGTATTAAGGACAGAATAAAAGACGGTAGATGGGAAGTTGTAGGCGGAATGTGGATTGAACCGGATTGCAATTTACCAAGCGGTGTTTCATGGGACAGGCAATTACTTTATGCTAAATCTTATTTTCAAAAGAATTTAAATGTTGATGTAAAAATAGGCTGGAATCCGGATTCGTTTGGTTATAATTGGAATATGCCGATGTTCTATCAAAATTCTGGCATCGATGCATTCATTACGCAGAAGATAGGATGGAATGAAACAAATGTTTTTCCATACAGAGTATTTTGGTGGCAATCTCCGGATAGTTCAAGAATACTTTCATATTTCCCGTTTGATTATGTTAATACTATTACTCAATCTTATCAACTCGTGGATTGGTTACGGCAGTTTGAGGCAAATACCGGTTTCAGAAAATTTATGATTCTCTTTGGAGTCGGTGATCATGGCGGTGGCCCTACTATCGATATGATTGATAGAATTGAACACTTAAAAACTCTGGATATCTATCCAAATATCGAATATGGTACTGCTGCAAATTATATAAACTGGTTGAAGAATCAGGACTTAGCAACACTCCCCGTTTGGAATGATGAGCTATATCTTGAATTCCATCAGGGTACCTTTACATCACACGATCAGATTAAGAAGTATAACCGTCAAAGCGAAACACTTTTATCGGAAACCGAGAAATTTTCAACTCTCTCAACTTTGTTTGGAAATAAATACAACTCCCACGATATTGATGATGCATGGCAATATACTATGTTTAATCAGTTCCATGATATTTTACCCGGTTCAGGTATAAGAGAAATTTATATTGATGCGGTTGAAAATTATAAGAGAGTAAAAGAAATCGGGGATTACTTACTCAATGGTGCGTTTGATGAAATTAGCAAAAATGTAAATACATCAATGATAAAAACAGGTGAGCCCTTAATAGTTTATAATCCTTTAGCATGGGATAGAACCGACGTCGTTAAATTTACCCTTCCTCATGGAGATAAGGATGAATATAAAATACTTGAAATCGGCGGTAAAGAAATTCCGTCTCAACTAATAGAAATAGACCGATATACTAATGAAATATTATTTGTCGCTGGTAATATCCCATCACTCGGGTATAAAACTTTTATACTTAAGCAGGGGAAATCCACTGAAACTAAATCGGATTTAGTGACTGCAAAAGACGGAATAGAAAACAAATTCTTCAAAGTGAAAATTGATACTTCTACGGGTTGGGTTGGTAAAATTACCGATAAAAGAAACAACCGGGAAATATTGACGGATGAAGGAAATAAACTTCAGCTTCTTCAGGATGTGCCTAAAGAATATGATGCCTGGAATTTAGGATTTACTGGTGTTGAGTATCCATCAACTTTCAGAAAGGCTGAGGTAATTGAATCCGGTCCCGTAAGATCTATTGTAAGGTTATACCGCGATTACTTGAAGCCGGGAGTAAAGAAGGATTTTCCCACGGAGGACTTTCCAACGTCATTTTTTGTACAGGATGTAATCTTATATAATGGAATCGACAGAATTGATTTTAATGCAAACATAGATTGGTGGGAAGCGCATACAATGTTGAAGGTTGCTTTCCCTGTTTCGGTTAATGATTCTGTTGCTACATACGAAATTCCTTACGGAACTATCCAGCGTTCAACTCAGAGGATTACAAGCTGGCAGAAAGCAAGGTATGAAGTCCCTGCTGAAAATTGGGCTGATCTTTCTAACAATGGTTATGGTATAAGTTTGCTTAATAATTCAAAGTATGGTTATGATATAAAAGATAATTTAATGAGGCTTTCACTGCTTCGTTCGCCAAAGTCCCCTGATCCTACTACCGATATGGAAAAGCATTCAATTGATTACTCTTTATACCCCCATTCAGGCGACTGGAAAGAAGCAAATACAATCCGTAAAGGATATGAATTCAACCAGCCCTTAATTGCTCAGTTAAGTTCAGTACACAAGGGTAAACTGCCGGAAGAGAAATCGTTCATCAAATTGGAAAGCGATGATCTGATTTTGACTTCCGTTAAGAAAGCCCTCGATTCAGACGCATGGGTGATCCAATGGTATGAATCTAAAGGAAAAGATTCGGAAGCAACATTAACTCTCCCCGGCGTTCCTAAGAAAGTCGTTGAATCAAATTTTATCGAAATAGACGGACAGCAGATAAAATTTGAGGGTAATGTTATTAAATTGAATACAAAGAAATTCTCGGTGATGACAATAAAAGTTTATTATTAAACCAATATCCACTTTATTCTGGAATAAACCGTAAAATGAAAAAATCCATCCGGTTGTTGCTTCTTTTTTCAATACTATTAATTCCTTCAATATCTTGTTTGGCAAACCACGCCACATCATTTTTTAATGTTAAAAATTATGGTGCAATCGGAGATGGAAAGAATATTGATAGTAAAGCAATAAATGCAGCGATTGAGGCTGCATCACTTTCCGGTGGTGGTACTGTTTTTATACCGGCGGGTAATTATTCTTGTGGCTCCATTCATTTGAAAAGTAACATAACATTGCTGATCGATCAGGGCGCTACTATCATTGCAGCGCCGGTTAATGCCGAAAACGGTTACGACCAGGAGGAAGAAAGCATCAGTGTTAAGTATCAGGATCTTGGACATAGTCATTGGAAAAACAGCCTCATCTGGGGATATGACATTCAAAATGCTTCAATCGTAGGCGCCGGCTGGATTAACGGGAAAAATTTGTATAAAGATTGGGTCCCGGGTTCAAAACAAGATGCAAATAAAGCCGTTAGTTTATACCGCTGCCGCAATGTCATTATGCGCGATATTTCGATTATTCATGGAGGTTGGTTCGCTATTTTAGCTACCGGTGTTGATAATCTTACAATAGATAATCTTAAAATTGATACCAACAGAGATGCTCTAGATATTGATTGCTGTAAAAACGTGCGGATTTCTAATTTATTTATCAACTCGCCTTATGATGACGGAATTTGTCTGAAGAGTACTTTTGCTTTAGGCTATGCACGCCCCACGGAAAATGTCACAATCACAAATTGCCAGTTAAGCGGTTACGATGAAGGAACTCTGCTCGACGGAACTTACAAGCGTTCTAATAATCCTGAATACGGATATCATCCAACCGGAAGAATTAAATTTGGTACGGAATCCAACGGGGGATTTAAAAATATTACAATCTCCAATTGCGTGTTTGACTACTGCAGAGGATTGGCTTTGGAAACTGTTGACGGCGGACTTCTGGAAGATGTAACGATTGCCAATATTACAATGAGAGATATTGTTAACGATCCAATCTTCTTAAGACTCGGTGCAAGAATGCGCGGCCCCGAAGGAGTACCAATAGGCAAACTTAGAAGAATCAAAATAAGCGGCATTATAGTGTATAATGCGGATCCATCTTATGCCTGTACAATCGCCGGTTTACCCGGTCACCCTATCGAAGATATTCAGTTGAGCAATATCCGGATTTATTATAAAGGCGGAGGTACTAAAGAACAAGCGGCAAGAGAAATACCGGAAAATGAAAACAAATATCCGGAACCGGGTATGTTTGGTATTCCTCCGGTTTACGGTTTGTTTGTTCGCCATGCAAATGATATTAAAATCAGTGATGTTGAATTCAATTTTCTTGAACCCGATTATCGCCCCGGGCTTATTTTTAACGATGTTAACTCTGTTGATATGCGAAATGTAACGGTTCAGCGGATGGAAAATGCAAATGCTATTATCCTAAAAAATGTTATGAATTTTAATATTCTTCAAAGTAAGGATATTGAAGATCAGAAATTGGATAGCGTAAAAGAGAAAACACTAAATTAAACGCTTTTGATTCCGATATACGAAAATATTAATCTAACGGCTCTATCCGCTGATCTTAGAGGTGCTGCTCTGCACGTCGTTTCACATAAACCTGACAATACTGGAAATATAGTCGAGAGCCTAAAGTAACTTTTCTGTTTAGGTAGGTTTTAGTGGGCTTTTATTACTTCAAACTTATAAAACAGCAGCTTTCTGACGTTAATAAACTGAATGGATAGGTTTTGATTATATCAATTTTATCTGAAATAATCTTTTTTAGAAAATAATTAAAAGGAATAACGATATGGCAATTGCAAAAAATAAATTCAATTCAAAACCAATTCTGATCAAATTGAACACTAAATTGACAGGATTAATAATCATGCTTGTATTATTTTCATCGATGCTCATTGCTCAAAAAAATAACAACTTTAATGTAAGCTCGCCGAATGGTGTAATCAATATGCATATCGAAGCAGGTGCCAAACTCCAATGGTCTGTTCAGCATAACGGTCAGGAGATTATTTTACCTTCGGCAATTTCCTTACAATTGGAGGATGGCAGCGTACTTGGTGATAATGCAGAAATTATCTCCTCCAATCAGGAAAAAATAGATAACGTGATTGCTGCAATAAATTATATAAAAGCAAACATTCCGGATCAGTATAATCAGCTTACAATAAATTGTAAAGGCGATTATGGGGTAATTTTCAGAGTATATAATGATGCCGCTGTATACAGGTTTTTCACAAAGAAAGAAGGCGAGATTATTATAAAAAATGAAGAGGCCAACTTCAATTTTGCCGGTGATTATAAAACATTTATGCCTTTTATGTGGGATTATAGAGGTAATAAAATTTTTAATTCATCTTTTGAAGCCCTTTACCATGAGATCAATATTTCTCAATTCCCGGCCGATTCATTGGCGTTCCTGCCGCTGCTTGTAGATGTAGGCAATAATAAAAAAGTTGTAATCACCGAAGCTGACCTGGAAGACTATCCCGGTATGTACATGAATATAAATGAAACACAAAAAGGACTTAAAGGAGTTTATGCGCCGTACCCGTTGGAAGCACAGTTGGGCGGTTACGGAAATATAAATTATATTCCTACCAAAAGAGCTGATTATATCGCTAAGACAAACGGTACACGAAATTTCCCGTGGAGAGTAGTTGCTGTCAGTAAGAGCGATAAGGATTTATTGAACAATGATATTGTCCAAAAGCTGGCTTCACCCCCAAGATTGGATGATGTTTCATGGATTAGACCGGGACAGGCCTCATGGGACTGGTGGAATAATTGGAATATTACCCATGTCGATTTTAGAGCCGGCATAAATACACAGACTTATAAATACTACATTGATTTTGCCGCCGCTAATAAAATAAAATATATTGTTATGGATGAAGGCTGGTCCAAACTTACAGACCTCTCAGTTATTGTCCCGGAAATAAATCTGCAGGAAATTATAGATTACGGTAACCGGAAAGGTGTGGATGTAGTTCTTTGGGCTTCATGGTATTATGTTACTCAGCAGATGGATGAAGTCTTTCCTGTATATTCTAAAATGGGTATAAAAGGATTCAAGATTGATTTTGTAGACCGCGATGATCAGGTTGCTGTGCAATCGATTTATAAAATAGCTAAGAAAGCGGCTGAATATCACCTGTTTGTTGATTTTCATGGGATGTATAAACCAACCGGTATTCAAAGGACTTATCCTAATGTAATTGGCTTTGAAGGTGTTAAAGGATTGGAAAATTATAAATGGGCTATTGAGGATCAGCCTCGTTACATAGTCTCCATTCCTTACATACGAATGTTCGCTGGGCCGATGGATTATACGCCGGGCGCTATGAGGAATGCCAATAAAGCTAACTTCAGGCCTATAAATGATAATCCGATGAGCCAGGGTACGCGCTGCCAGCAGTTGGCAATGTATGTCATTTTTGAAGCTCCTTTTCAGATGCTTGCTGATAATCCTACTATCTATAAGAAAGAACAGGAGTGTACTGATTTTATTACAAAAGTCCCGACAGTATTCGATGAGACCGTTCCGCTTGATGGAAAAGTAGGAGAGTATACTGCGCTCGCACATAAGAAAGGAAATATATGGTTCGTAGGCGCAATGACAAATTGGACACCGCGGGATTTAACTCTCGATTTTTCATTTTTAGGCAAGGGGGCTTATAAAGCGGTGATATTTAAAGACGGCATAAATTCTGACCGGGATGGCACAGATTATAAAAAAGAAGT
>Ga0116114_1001627_pt1 | contig 11406 bp, 9 predicted proteins | sample June2015DPH_10_5_FD_89823 | JGI IMG/M metagenome (GOLD analysis project Ga0116114, IMG submission 89823) | Peatland microbial communities from SPRUCE experiment site at the Marcell Experimental Forest, Minnesota, USA - June2015DPH_10_40 | ecosystem: Environmental > Terrestrial > Soil > Wetlands >... | reverse complement strand
GCGCTCTTCGGAGAGGAAGCGTTCGAAGAGCAGCTCCATGCCGACGGGATCGACAGCGGTGATCCGCAGCACGTAGCAGACGGCGCTGTTGGCGGCCGATCCGCGGCCCTGCGCCAGGATGCCCATTTCGCGGCAGAAGCGTACGATGTCCCAGACGATCAGGAAGTAGCCGGGCAGCTTGAGCTTTTCGATGAGCGCCAGCTCGCGCTCGATCTGGCGGCGGGCGCGCTCGTGATACGGCTGGTAGCGGCGGCGCGCGCCCTCATCCACACGCTGGCGCAGGAAAGACATCTGCGTCTCGCCCTCCGGCACCGGGTAGCGCGGGAATTCATAGCCGAGGTCGGCCAGGGTGAACTGGAGGCGCGAAGAAATTTCGAGTGTGTGAGCGATGGCTTCGGGCAGGTCGGCGAAGAGGCGCGCCATCCGGGCGGGCGTCTTGACGTAGCGCTCGGAGTTGCGCTCCAGAAGCCGGCCGGCTGAAGCGAGCGTCGTTTTTTGGCGCACGCAGGTGAGGACATCGAGCAGCTCGCGCTCGGCAGGCGCGGCGTAAGCGACGCCGTTGGTGGCCACCAGCGGCATGCCGAGGCTGCGGGCGCATTCCACAATGGCCTGGTTGCGCGCTTCCTCCTGGCGATGGTGGTGGCGTTGCAGCTCGGCGTAGACGTTGTGTTTGCCGAAAATCTCCAGCAGGCGCGCATCGGGGTGGCGCGTGAGACAGATGAGACCGCGGGCGAATTCCGCCAACTCCTCGAGCGTGGCCGCGCCTTCGCCTTTCTTGGCGCGCAGCTTCATGCGGGTGACCAGGCGGCACAGGTTTCGATAACCTTCGCGCGTTTCCGCCAGCAGGGGATAAGTGAGACCGTTGGTGCAGGTGATTTCCGAGCCGATGTGCGCGCGAATGCCGGCCTTCTTGGCGGCCATGTGGAAGCGCGGCGCGCCGTAGACGCCGTTGCGGTCCACCAGCGCCATGGCGGGCATGCCGAATTCCGCGCAAGCGCCCGCCAGCTCCTCCGGCACGGACGCGCCTTCCAGGAAGCTGAAGCCGGAACGCGCGTGCAACTCGACGTAGCTCTCAGTCATAGCTGCCTTCGACGAACCAGCCGCGCGGCTCGCGGTAGATGCGGTAGAGCGCGCCATCGCTGAGTGCGATGTCCCATTCGTCGCGCGCCCAGGGGTTGGAAGTCCACCAATCGCCCGAAGTGCGCCAGGGTCCGGCCAGTTCAAGAACCTTGCCGCGAATGCCATCGGCGGCGACGAAGCCCGGCTGCCCGGAAGCCATGGCCACGCTCGCCGCGCGCGGCGGACGAAAGACGCGGAGGACAAGTTGACAGACGACAAAAGGCGATCGTCTGTCCCACCCGGGCCGAACCATACGGAACTCTCCGGGGCGGTGCGTATCGATCAACTCCGGCGAACCTACACGGCCTTCCCCCACGATTGCCTGGATGCGCGCCAGGGTCAATTCCAGCTTCACCGGCTCGGGCGCAATCGGCACGAACAGACCGCCCTGCGCGGCGCGCGGTTTCACCGGGTTCATCCCCATCCATACGCGCACAATGGGCGCTTCGGGCGGATGCGCGGCCAAGTCGAGCTGCAACAGCTTCAAAAGCGCTTTGGTGTCGAGCGACGGCACGGGCAGCCGCAGTGTGCGCTCGTACGTGGCGCGGTTTTCGAGCTTCAGCCGCAACCGCAGCTCGTCGGTGGCCAGCGCGCGCGTAGCCAAGCGCGCCGCCAGTCCGTTCAGCAGCCGCGCCAGCAGAAACGCCAGCGGCTCCAGCAGTTCCACCGGGTATTCCAGCTCGATCTGGTCTTCGAACTCGAGCGGCGGGTCCAGCGGCACAAGCTTGCGATCCGCCTCGCCGCGCGCCAGTTCACGCAGCCGTAATCCTTCGGGACCGAGGCGCTCGGCGATGCCCAGCGGGGGAAGAGCGGCCAGGTCGCGAAACCGGCGGATGCCCCAACGCTCCAGGGTTTCCAGCAATTCCGGCGACGGGGCCAGCAATGTGAGCGGCAGCGGGCCGAGGAATTTGGCCTCATCGCCTTGCGGGACGATGCTGATGCCGGGACCAGAGGGCACCCCGCCGCGCGCTGCGCAGATGGCCGCATCGGGATTGGCGGCGAGTGCAATATGGACTTTCACTCGAATTTCCGCGGCCCGGCGCGCTATAGCCGCGGCCACGTCCTGCGGAAACCCGAAGAGACGCTCGAGACCGGAAACATCCAGCGTCACGGTGTCGGGCGCAGTCTGCTCCACCAGCGGCGAGAACTCGAACGCCAGCGCCGTCAGATTGCCACTGCCGTGAAGACAGGCGAACATGTCTTGCTCCGCTCGGTGGGGCCCAGAGGGCGCCCCGCGCGCACCCTCATGCCGCGCAGCAATTGCGAGGTTCCGCGCGTTCCCGACCACGTCACCCGCTCCCGCGCGCATTCGAGCACCAGCGATGCGCAGGTTCTGGCGTTCGATTGCCGCGCCACCGTCACCAGCACGGTGGGGGTATGCTCCACCCCGCGGCGCAGACGGAACCACGAAGTGAGCGAAATGCGGCGTGCGGCGTTGGACGGCGTATCTCCCAGATCCATGGCCACCAGCCCGAAGCCGCCGCCCTGAATCAACAGATCGGCCGCCTTGAGCGCGTGCTCGGCGTTGTGGCTGCAACGCACCCACAGCAGGCGTGGTAAACGCACCCCGGCCGCGGCGGCGGAGAGGGGGTCGAAAGTATCTTCCGCATCCACCAGGGCGCAGACCTCCTCGCGCGCGGTGGCCGCGGCCAGGATGGCAACCAGCAAGCTGGTCCGGCCGGAAGAAGCCGGCCCGATAATTTCGGTCAGGCAGCCGCGCGGCAGCCCGATTCCGGAAATGCCGCTAGGAACCAGTTCGGGCATCGGTCTGGATTGCCAGTCCAGATGACCGCCAAGCACGGATTCGAACTGTTTTTTGAGGACCGCCGCACGCATCTGTATTCGCTTTTTCTTCTCCTACACTATTTTTACAGAATGGGGGCAGGGCTGTCAATGGCCGAAATGGCGCTACCAGGCCAGCGCCATGGCCGCCGTGCGCGGGTCGGCGCCGGCGCTCACCGTACCGGTTGCGGCTTCCACCATAATCCCCGCGCTGTCGTTCATCGACCAGGGACCTCGCATGGTCACCTTGTGGCCGCGGCGCTCCAGCTCGGCGCGCACCGCATCGAGGATGCGGCCCTCCAGCCAAAGGTCGCCCGGGTACATGGTGTGGGGGAAGGGCGAGGCGGGAAAACTGCGCGTGGACCAGCGCGGGGCCTCGATGGCTTGCTGCATGTTCATCCCGAACTCGACGATGTTCAGCAAGGTTTGCAGGGTGCGCATGCACTGGTCATCCGCGCCGGGGCTGCCAGTCACCAGCAAGGGCTTGCCATCCTTGAGCACCAGCGTGCCTTGCAGCGTGCTGCGCGGGCGCTTGCCGGGCGCGAGCGCATTGGCGTGGCCGGGCACGAGCGAGAAATAATCGCCGCGGCAATTGAAGATGAACCCCAGGTTGCCTATCACCACCTTGGTGCCGAACGCGCTGTGCAGGCTGGGCGTGAATGAGATCATGTTGCGCTCTTTGTCCACCACGGCAATGTAGCTGGTGTCGCCTTCGTGATCGGCGTCCCCGCCCAGGTTCACATCGATGGGGCGGGACACCGGCTCGAATCCGGGGGTGTATGGAGCGGGGTTCCCCGGACGAAATTCGAGCGACGCTTTGGCGGGATTGATCAGCTTCCGGCGCGCCACGGCGTACTGGTTCGACAGCAGACCCGCGTAAGGGATCGGGATGAAATCCATGTCGCCCAGGAAGGCGTCGCGATCGGCCATGGCGAGCTTGATGGCCTCGGCCGAAGTGTGGATGTAATCGGCGGAGTTGAGTCCCATCTTTTTGAGGTCGTAGCCTTCGAGCATTTTAAGCGCGAACAGTTCGGCAGGCCCCTGCGTGGCCGAAGCGTTCTTGTAAATCGTGTAGCCGCGGTAGTCGATGGCGACCGGCTCTTCCACTTTGGCGGTGTAGCCGGCGAAATCCTCATAGCGGAACAGGCCGCCGTTCTCTTCGGAGAAGCGGGCCATCTCGCGGGCGATGTCGCCTTTGTAGAAACGGTCGCGGGCGGCTTTCAGCGCGGCCTGGCGGCCCTGGGATGCGGCCTGCTTCTCGGCCTCCACCAGGCGGCGCAGCGTGCGGGCCAAGTCCGGGTTCTTCCAGACTTCGCCGTCCTTCCAGCTCCGGCCGTCGGGAGCGGCGAAAACCCGGGCGCTCGTGGGATACTTCTGCAAGGCCGGCGAATTCAGTGTGGGTCCCATGGGAACGCCGCGCTCGGCCAGTTCAATGGCGGGCGCCAGCAATTCGGCGAAGCTCCTGGTGCCCCAGCGCGAGAGCAGGATGTACCAGGCATCCACCACGCCCGGCACGGTGCCCGAGAGCAGCGAATCATCCACCGGGATCTTGCCGCCCTGGTTGACCTTGTACCATTCGATGGTGGCGAGTTTCGGCGCGGTCCCCTCGGCATTGAGCGAGAGCACCTTCTTCTGTTGGGCGTCGTAGATGAGCAGCGTGGCGTCGCTGCCGACGCCGTTCAAATGGGGTTGCACGATGCCCAGCACGGCCTGGCCCGCGACAATGGCGTCGAAGGCATTTCCGCCCGAGTTGAGCACGTGTTCCGCGGTGAGCGTGGCCCGCGGCGCCATCGAAGCCACGGCATATTCCGTGCCGCGAGCCAGTTGCTTCATGGTCTGGGTTTGCGCGCTGAGAGAACCCACTGCAACCAGAAACAGTGCCAAGGCTATTCTGAGAATCATCTTGCCCTCCTCGAACACGCCTAGTATCTCAAACCGGCGCGGCGGGGCCAAGCGGGGCAAGCCGGTCACGCGTAATATGGTTGTATGGCGACGGCGCAGATTCGAGTACCTGAGGCGGAGATCGCCAAATTCTGCCTGCGCAACGGCATCCAGAAGCTCTCTTTTTTTGGCTCGGTACTCACCGATCGCTTTTCGGACGAGAGTGACGTCGACATCCTGGTGGAATTCGAGCCAGATTGCCGCGTTGGCTATTTGGGGCTGGCTGCCATGGAGCGTGAACTCTCCGAAGTACTCGGCCGCAAAGTCGATTTGCGAACTCCGGATGAACTCAGCCGGTACTTTCGCGAGGAAGTGTTGAGAGCTGCGCGGGTTCAATATGTGCGAGTGTGACAGAGTCCGCCTGCGCCACATGCTGGACGCGGCAAGGGAGGCGGCCCAATTCGGGGCCGGGCGCCAGCGAGGCGATCTGGAGCGCGACCGTGTGCTGGCGCTGGCACTGGTGCGCTGCATCGAGATCATCGGTGAGGCGGCGTCCAAAGTTGGCCCCGACGTGCGAGCCAAACACCCGGACGTGCCCTGGAACGACATTATCGGAATGAGGCATCGCCTGGTTCACGCCTATTTCGAAGTCGACCTTGGCCGAGTATGCGATACTCTGGCCAAGGATCTCCCTCCCTTGATTGTTCAGTTGGAGCGTATCCTCTCGGATTGACGCGGTCCACGAGAGGGATGGTTGCTGGATCATCCCAGGCTCCGGAGAAAATCTTCGATTCCGATGCCGGCCTGTTTCAACGCGCCGCGAAGGGTTCCGATGGCCAAAATAGAATGGCGGGGTATAACGCAGCCATTCTCGCCTTTCTTAAGAACCACATGGCTGCCTCTCTGCCGGACCTGTGCGAATCCAAGGCGTTCCAGAGCGCGAATAGCTTCGTCTCCGGAAACCTGCCTCAGCCTAGGCATAGCCTAGACACACTTGGCCTCAAAGGTGGTCAGGAATGCAGGCGGGCCGTCCTTCAGCGGAAACTCTTCGAGATACAGTTCCGTGGCCTCCTTTAGATTGGCCAGCGCGTCCTCGACGCTGCTCCCCTGACTGAAGGCGCCCACTTCGGGGCACTCGGCCACCCACAGGCCGGCTTCTTTATGCAAAATTGCAGTGAATGTTCGAGTTGCCATTTGATGACGATTATATCCTGTGGAACGCCTTCAAAATCTCGCGCGTGGAGTAGTGCATGGCAATCGGCCGGCCGTGGGGACAGCTCATGGGGCAATCCGTGGCCGCCAGGGCGCGCAGCAGCCACTCCATTTTGGCGGCGTCCAGACGGGTGTTGATCTTGATGGCCGCGCGGCAGGCGATGGAGGCGCAGATGCCGCGGCGCAAGTCGTCCATGGAGGCGCCGCGCAACTCGCCTTCGGCGATTTCCAGAACCTCGAAGATGATCTTCTCCAGGTCCGAGGCGCCCACCGCGGCGGGCGCGGCCTTCACCGCGATGGTGCGGTGGCCGAACGGCTCGGTCTCGAAGCCGGCGGCGTGCAGCTCGTCGGCGATGCGGGCGTAATCGATCTGCTGCTCGGCGGTGAGTTGCAAAATCAGCGGCATGAGCAGGCGCTGCATCTCGACGCGGCCGGCGGCGCGCTGCTTCATGACCTGCTCGAACAAGATGCGCTCGTGGGCCACGTGCTGGTCGATGATCCATAGGCCGTCGCGGCCGGCGGCGATGATGAAGCTCTCGTGGATCTGGCCGAGCGGGCGCAGGTCGGAGAGCACCGAGAGCGATATCTCGGGCGGCGGGAGGGCTTCGGGCGGGAATTCGCCGTGCGCGTCGAGCGTGCGCTGGAGCTTGCCGGATGGCGGTGGGCCGGGTGTCACCTCGAGCGGCGGCGCGCTGAAATCCAGGCGCGGCGCGGGCCCGGCGGTGGGCCGCAAAGCGAATTCGGGCAGCGCAGGCTCCGGGCCTGGTTCCGGCAACGGCTCGGGCTCGGCAAAGCTTACCGCCGCCGGCGCCTCGTTCTCCATCATCTGGCTGAATTCGGAGTAGGGAAGGCGCGCGGCCGGCTGCGCGGCTGCGGAGGGTTGCACGGCCGGTGAAAACGCCGGCGCGGGCCGGCTCTCCATCAACCGGTCGCGTATGGTATCGCGCACGAAATCGTGGACGAACGACCCGTGCCGGAAACGCACCTCCGTTTTGGAGGGGTGCACATTCACATCCACCTCGCCAGGGTCGCATTCCAGAAACAGCAGCGCGAAAGGATACGCCGAAGCCGGCATCAGGTTGTGATAGGCCGAGGAAAGCGCGTGCAGCAACGTGCGGTCGCGGATGAGGCGGCGGTTGACGAAAATGAAAATCGAATTGCGGTTGGCTTTCTGCACCTGCGGCCGGGAGAAGAAGCCGGTCAGGCGGAAAGTGCGCAGGGGCGGGTCGTCATCCGGGCCGGGTTCGCGGCGGTATTCGGCAATGGCTTCGGAAGGCGCGACGCCGGGCGGCGGCAGGAATATCTCCTTCTCGCGCACGCCGATATCCACCAGCTCCTCGAGCACCTGGCTGCCGAAGACCTGGTAAACGCGCTCCTTCAGCGTGGCCACGGGCGTCACGTGCAGCAGCTCGGCGTTGCCGCTGGTGAGTCGAAAGGTCCGCTCGGGGTGCGCCAGGCTGTAGTGGGTGGCCAACGACGCGATGTGCGCCAGCTCGGTCTGCTCGGTGCGCAGGAATTTTCTCCGGGCGGGCACATTATAGAAAAGGTCGCGCACGGTGATGGTGGTGCCGACGCCCAGCGCGGCTTCTTCGCAGCGCAGCATCTTGCCGCCGGCGATTTCGATGCGCGTGCCGGTGGTCTCCTCGGCGGAGCGGGTTTCGAGCAGCAGGCGCGAGACGGATGCGATGGAGGGCAGCGCCTCGCCGCGGAACCCCAGCGTGGCGATCGAGAGCAGGTCCTTGACATCGCGGAGCTTGCTGGTGGCATGGCGCTCGAAGGCCAGCAGCGCGTCGTCGCGCAACATGCCGCAGCCGTCGTCCAGCACGCGAATGAGCCGCCGCCCGCCCGATTCGACTTCCACCCGCAGGTTGGTCGCGCCGGCGTCCAGGGAGTTTTCCAGAAGTTCCTTGACCACCGACGCGGGCCGCTCGACCACTTCTCCGGCGGCGATCTTGTTGGCCACCTGGTCGGGAAGAACGCGAATGCGGCCCATGATGCCCACTATAGCCCAGCGCCTCGGGGCGCAACTGTGCCGCGTGGATCGCCATCCCACGGACCCTTCGCAACCTCCGTGTTACAATGCGGGTGAAATTATCTCCCATTGCGAGGTTGCCTTACATGGCACAGGAGAATGACGTTTCGCGCCGCGATGTACTGAAAGCCGCCGGGGCCGTCACCGCCGCCGCCGCCCTCCCGGCGATTCAGGGAGCCCCTTTCATCCAAAAAGTAAAGGCTGCCAACCAACAGGTGCAATACGGCATGATCGGTTGCGGCAGCCGCGGCACCTACCTATTGAAACACCTGAAGAAGATCGACAGCGGCCGCTGCGTGGCGCTGTGCGACATCCTGCCGGAAGCCATCGACCATGGGGTGCAAACCATCGGCGGCAATCCGAAAACGTACAAAGACTATCGCGATCTGCTGGCGCAGAAGGATATCGACGCGGTGTTCGTGATCGTGCCGCTGTTCGTGCACTTCCCGCTTACTCGCGATGCTCTGCTGGCGGGCAAACACGTGTTCTGCGAAAAGTGCCTGGTCTTCAAGCCGGAGGAAGTACACGCGTTGCGCGCGCTGGCGTGGGAACATCCCAGCCAAATCCTGCAAACCGGCCTCCAGCGGCGCTACAGCTACTTCTACCAGGTGGTGAAGAACATGGTGGACAAGGGTATCCTCGGCGACGTCCACCACATCCACGCGCAGTGGCATCGCAACATGATCAACAAGCCAAGCTCGTTGTGGACCATGAAACCGGGCGGCGAGTCGAACATCGCCAACTGGCGGGTCTACCGCTCCATGTCGGGCGGTCTGCCGGCTGAGCTGACCTCGCACCAGGTGGATGTGGCCGATTGGATGTTCGGCTCCTCGCCGGAATTCGTGATGGGCCTGGGCAGCCTGGACACTCTAAAGGATGGGCGCGACGTCTACGACAACGTGCAGTTGATCTACCGCTACCCCAAGGGGCAGAAGCTCACCTACTCTTCCATCAGCACCAATCAGTTCCTTCCGATGTTCAACGGCGCGCGTCCGGAGATGGGCGAGATCATCATGGGCACGGATGGCACCATCGAGATTACGGTGGGCGACGACCTGCACACGGCCATCGCCTGGTGGTACCTGGAGCCGCCCAAGACCACCACGGTGACCAACGTGGACGCCAAGAAGAAGGAAGCCTTCGTGGCCGGCGCCACCATGGTAGCGTCGGGAGGCGCTAACGGGCCCATTCCGATCATGACCACCGACTTGGACTTTAAACCCGATGCCAGCTTCCTGGCGCGCGAAACCAAGTTTGCGCGGCGGTGGCTCACCGCCAAGGGCATTCTGGTCCAGGAGGAACAGGACAACCCGGTGGACATCGAGCTCCAAAGCTTCTTCCAGAGCTGCCGAGATCAGACGCATCCCAAGGCGGACCTGGAGATCGGCCTGGCGGATTCAGTGGCTGTGATGCTTTCCAACCTGGCGATGGATGAAGGCCGCCGCGTGTACTTCAATGAGATCGACACGATGGGGCGTGGCGACGAGAAGGCTGGCAACGGGCGGCAGACGAATTAGAGGAGAGCTGCCGGGGCGAAGGGTTGCAGGTTCGAGTCCTACGTGGGGAGCCAAATTCCCATATCGCGTCCTGACCCGCCGTTTTCCTTTTCTTTTCTATAACTTTCCTGGTTCGAATGGCGCAAGATCTCGAACGGTTCGAACAGGGTCGTTCGCAACGCGCCGTCCTGCCACGCCGCCTTTTCAACAACCACCTGGAGCAATCGGCGTTGCTCGGCGGCGGTCTGCTGCAGGAACAACTCGCTCGCCCGGCTCGTCAGGCGCAGCATGTCGAGTGCCTGATCGATTGGGGCCGGCGTGGCCTTTAGGGTCTCTTGGATCTTGCGCTGCAGCCCGTCCTGTTCGGAGCGCCAAGTCGCCGATTGCTTGTCGAAAAACTCCTGCGTGATCCGCCCATCGAGCTTGTCCAAGTACATCGTATCGATGCGTGCCTGGATTTGCTCGTGCCGGGCCTGCAACTTCTTGATCGCCTGCGCGCGGGCCGCCTGCTCGGTCTGGTCGGAGGTGAGTACATCGCTACCGAGCCATTCGAGGATGGCCTGCGGAATGACCAGCTCCTGCAGAACTTCGGCGAACTCGCGAGCGAGAATCTCCTGACGGGTGTATGGCTCCTCGCATTTTCCTCGGTTGCCCGTGCAGTGGTAGTATACGTACTTCCGCTTCTTCAACTCGCCGACAAACAGGCAGCCGCAATGGCCGCAGTGGACCAGCCCGGTGTACGCGAAGTCGTGCTTCACTTTCCGGGTCCTGTTCTCGGCGCGAGTATCCAGCAACTCCTGAACACGCTGCCAACATTCGCGCGTGACCAGAGGCTCGTGAGAGCCTGTGTACGTCCTGCCGTCCCAATCGAAATCGCCGGTGTACAACCGCTTCCTCAGTATTTGGTGAACGACACTGCTGTAGAGCTTGCGGCCGCGCAGCTTGAGGCCTTCACCGTTAGCTTCCTTCACGAGTGCCTTCAGCGAATATCGGCCGCTGGCGAACCGTCCGAACAATTCGGTTATTATCGGCGCAACGTCCGGGTCCGAGACAATCACACGCTTGCCGTTGGGACCGTCCGCATTCCGATATCCGACGGGTGCGCAGCTTGGGTAGATGCCGGCACACGCTTTCTCGGTCATCCCCTTTACGGTCTCCTCGCCCAAGTTCTGGCTGTAGTTGCGGGCCATCAAGACCTTTATCCCATGCACAAACTGTTCGTTCGACCGTGATGAGCGGCTGATGATTTCGTTCTCTTTGACGAAGTGGACCTCAACATCGAACTCGTCTATGGTCGCGTAATCCTTGATGTTCCGGTAAAGGCGATCAGTCTTCTCCACCAGGATCGTCCGGCACTTGGTCTGATGCTTTTTCAGATACATCAGCATTTCGTTGAAGTTGGTCCGACCGCTGGCCTTGGCGGTTTCAACGTCGGTGAACTCCTGCGCAATCACGAAGCCTTTGTTCGTGGCATAATCTCGCAGGAGACGGAGTTGCGCTGGGATGCTGAAGCCCTCCTTCTCCTGATCCTTGCTGGACACCCTAGCGTACAGCACCACTTGGATGGCACGCGCCGCCGTCCCGTTCTTGGAGGCTGGCGTCAATGTTAAGGTTCTGGCTGGCATAGCACCTCAACATTACCTCGCCGCGACGCCGTCGTCTTTCGGTCCCAACCGCGCAGAATACCCGCGAAATCCAGGAGCCTGGCCCGCGCCGCCGCCCATTCGGCATCGGTGAGCGCCCGGCCCGCGCGCAGTTCGATTGCGCTGCGCGCAGCGGCCTCCATCTGCCCTCCACTTCGGTCAGCGCGATTGCTCTGTGCGTACATAGCGGTTGGGGAAAAAGCTCTTTGGCCCGCGGCCAATCCTAGCGGGCTGCACTCCG
>Ga0116114_1001619_pt1 | contig 11458 bp, 12 predicted proteins | sample June2015DPH_10_5_FD_89823 | JGI IMG/M metagenome (GOLD analysis project Ga0116114, IMG submission 89823) | Peatland microbial communities from SPRUCE experiment site at the Marcell Experimental Forest, Minnesota, USA - June2015DPH_10_40 | ecosystem: Environmental > Terrestrial > Soil > Wetlands... | reverse complement strand
CGAAGTAGCGGAGATTGATCTCCGCCGTGACAAGTTCCACGGAGACTGGAACTACACGCTGCATCCCAGGCGGCACTGAGATTCTGAGATTCTGCATACTTTATTTCGTTACAGTCCCTAAGAGGTGTTGCCCCGTGATGTACGAGGACATGAAAGAGAAGACTCGACTCCGATGGCGCATCAAACGAAGGTGTGCCGTCTGGAGAGGCGCATGGGCCGCGCAGTTCTGCGACACTTTCAGAGAAGTCGTAGCCGCAGCTTGCGTACCCCACAAAGCGAATCATAGCTTGCCAGCCGGCTTGGCCGGGGCCTCCCAGTTCGATACCATCTTCAGAAACTCAGCCACCGCGCGGGGAGGTCCCTGCACGACGCAGTCCAACCCGTCCTTGTGCACTGTTGCCCGAACCTGGTCACGCCGCGAACCGTCGCCGTCTTCAGGCAAGTCGCCCGTTTCGGTGAGCTCTTTGACCTTCGATGGCGCGGGCGACCCCGCGGCCTCATGGAGACCTTCACCCTGAGCCGCCAAAAGCCGCCGCCAGAAACCCTCAAACTCGGCGGCTCCCGTGGAATGATTTCGCCCTGGTGCTGACGAGGACAGTCGCTTCAACGGACGGCACGGGAACAGCGCATCCCAGAGAGCTTCGCAGCGAGTTGCGACCATGCTGTGCCGATCTCCGGACTGCGTTAGAAACCAGTTGCTGAGCAGAACGTAGGCATCACTCTTCAGCGGCGTGTCCGGCTGGCCGAACCACCGCCGAAACTCTTTGCAGGCACGAGAACTGAGGGTAAGCCCCCTGTGCGTCTCCTCTTCGATGGCATCTAGAAGTTCATTCATCCGGGCAGAATCCAGTTCCTGCGGGTTTGCCAACACCACGTCAAAGTTGTTGGCAGAGTTCTGAAACCGCCGAAGCCATCGCGCTCTTGCGCTCATTGTCCCTCCGTTCTTGTAGTTGATCACTATGCCAATAGCATTGTGCCACATAAAAGAACCACAGTCAAGCACAAGCATATACGGCAATCAATAATGAGTACCGAACAGTCGCCGAGCACGTGACGAAAACGTCGCAAGGACAAACGCCTTCTGAAGTCGCGTAGGTGCCGCGGGGCGTTGCGGGAACCCGAAGGGTTAACCCTTGAATTCGACTCGATGCCCGTGAAGCCAGAGGGACGGAACGACTTCAAGCGCCTTCTCGCGAGTCCTCGCGTGATACGCCGTAGTGCAGAACGAACTGCTCCTTAGGGTAGCCAAAACCTGGAAACGTCCGTCTGTCCCCGGGTTTTTCGCGGGTCTTTCGGGTTCTTAGAGCAGCTTGGGGAGCAACTCGCCGGCGGGGCCCTGTAGCGCGCAATCCACCATGGCCGAAAAGGGCGTGGGCTCGAGGTTGATTTCGATCACCTTCGCCCCGGATTGGCGGGCGTATGGGACCAGGCCGGCGGCCGGGTATACCACGGCCGAAGTGCCGATCACCAGGAATACCTGGGCGGACCGGGCGGCGTGTTCGGCTTCGTTCATCATGCCCTCCGGCAGAGGCTCGCCGAACCATACCACCCCGGGCCGCGCCAGTCCGCCGCAGCGGCAGTGCGGCGGAATCATGGGCAATGGCGCGCGGCGGTCCGGCCAATCGGCACCGCAAACCATGCAGCGCATCCTCCAGATATCGCCGTGGAGCTTGAGGATTCGCCCGCTTCCCGCGCGGTCGTGCAAACCATCCACGTTTTGGGTGATGAGGGTAAACCGCGGTTTGCGGGTTTCCAGTTGCGCCAGGGCGAGGTGCGCCGAGTTGGGCGCGGCCTTGGCGATTAACTCACGCCGCCAGTTGTACCACTCCCAAACCAGGCGCGGGTCGCGCGCAAAAGCCTCGGGCGTGGCCAGATCTTCGGGCCGGTAATTCTTCCACAGGCCGGGATACCCTCCGGGTCCGCCGCGAAAAGTGGGGATGCCGCTTTCCGCGGAAATGCCCGCGCCGGTGAGCACTGCCACGGAGGCCGCCTGGGCCAGCCATTCACGAGCCTGCCCGATCACTTCGGACTGGATACCGTGTCTCCCACTTTGGCCGGGGCTGGTCCCGTAAACTTGCCGACCGCGGACGCCTCGTCCACTTCGGTGATGACAATCGAGCCGACCGAATCTTCGATGCTGCGGATCACCTTGCCCGTGCCCGGGTCACGCACCTCGCGCACCTTGCGCCGAATGTCGAGCTTGTCGCCAACCCTCACACCGCCCTTCGAGCCGACATTGATGATCACGGTGCCGTCGGGCGCAGCATCCGCCACCAGTCCACTGATCTGGACGACGTTGGTGGGCAGCGCCCCGGCCTTGGCATCCAACTGCTGGGCCAAATCGGCGACGGCCTTATTGGTGGCTTCGCCGAGGATTGTGGCGCCAAAATTGCTGGATTTCATGTCCATCCCGCCCCCACCCGCCCCAGCGCCGCTGCCGCCCGCTCCGAGGAGGCCCGTACCGGAGCGCGACGACTCGCCTTTGCCGGAGGCGCTGGCGAGGATTTCGGCGGTGCTGGTGTCGATCATCCGGGCGGTGATCTGGACCACGGCGTTGGACTGGCTCTTGCGCACGCCACCGATGCCGAAGCGCCCCGTGACGCCGCCCAGCGCCCCGCCGCCGACGTTGGTGGCCTTGTCGTCGCGGCGGGGCGCTGGGTGATGCTGCCGATGATGATGGTGTCCACGCCGAGGATGCGCGCGATCTTGGCCGCGGTGTTGGCGTCGGCGCGGTCGCTGTTGGAGAAATTCTGTTCGGCGAGAATCTTATCGAGAGCAGCCCGCTCGATGACGCGGTAGGTGCCGTCCGCGACGAGCTTGTCGACCAGAAGGTCGGTGATTCCCTTTCCGACATCCTGATCGGTACCCCAAATCGACGCCACTTGGCTCCGGACGGTAGCATAGTCGAAATTCATCACCGCCACGCGCTTCTTCTGTTGGGCCTGCGCGGTCGCGAGAGCCGCCAGAACAAACACCAATACCGCTGATTTACGGAACATCGGACTCCTCCATCAATCAAACATATTGAAATCGCCGCACAGAGTCAACTGGCTGCCGCAATCGCCGCTCGGACGCGTTCGAGAATTTCGAGCGGGTCGGGCCGGTCCACGCGAATGACGGTGGCCCGCTCGCCAGTGGGGCGCCACCGCTGGAACATCCGCGGGGCGGGAAAGCCGGCGAAGATGCTGACGAGCGGCACGCCGCACGCGGCCGCGACGTGCTGCCCGGCGGAGTCGTAGCCCACATACAGGCGGCTGGCAGGAATGATGGTCGCAAATCCGGCGAAGGAGCCTTCCCAAATTATGGCCTTGACGCCGGAGCGTTGGACGGCGCGATCGACGCGCGCGGCTTCCTCTCCACCGGCGCCTTTATCGATGGCGAGCGTCGCGCCGGGGGTGCCCTCTGGGCCCGCCAGCAATGCCAGCAGCCGCTCTTCGAACGGGTCGGGAATGCGCTTGGCGGGGTTCTCGCCGACTCCCAGGCTTACGGCGGTGTGGGGGTGCCCTCTGGGCCCGGCAACACCAGGCTCCAAAGCAACATACGGCTTCGACTGCGGCACGCCGAAGGTTTCTTCGGCCCAGGCCGCGGCTAGTTCGGGAAGCGCGCGGTCCGTCTCGCCGCCATACCCGCGGCTTTCGAAGAGGTGAAAGCGATCCTCAGGGCAAACCGGCAGCAAGCCCAGTTGGGTGAGGCGGGAATCGGGATCGATCACCACCGAATCCGGCGCGGCCAGCAAGGCCTTGAGCGGTTCCCAGACGGCCAACCGCTGGCGCAGGCCGCCCCGCCGGTAGGCGATGTCCGCGTGGCGGAGGCGCGGGTCGCCGGCGAATAGCTCGAAATTCTTGCGCGGCCCTACAAACACGATCTCGGCATGCGGGAAGCGCTGCTTGGCCGCAGCCAGGAGCACGCTGGTCACGGCTACATCCGCGCCCAGGGTGACGCGCGAAAGCACAAACACGCGATGCGGCTCGAAAGAAATGGGGCGCGGCCGGCGTACGCGCTGGTACCGGGCCATGAGCTGAGCGGGGTCCAAGTTTCCGGCCAAGTGGGCCACAGCTTGGGAGAACAGCCGCGCGTAGAGGTCGCACAGCGGCGGCTCGAAGCGATCCGCCAGACCCTCGACCAGGATTCCGAACAGCGCTTGCCCGCCGGGATCTTCGAGCAGCGCCGGAGGCAATTCCGCGGGAGGGCGGCCGGCGAGACACCCCTCCAGGAGTTCGTGCGCGATCTCGTTACACGAAGTACTTGTCAATCAGGATCCCCAGCTTGCGGCGCGTGGCCACCGGAACCAGTTGGCGGTCCGTGATGATGGCGTGGGCCAGCGCCGAGCCGCACCGGCAGCCGCGGTCTACAGGGGTTCGGGCGACGGCCTCGGCCACCAGATGGCACGCGTTTTCGGCGTTCTTCATGAGGTTGGCGATGATGTCGTTCACGGTCACGGCGTCGTGGTGGGGATGCCAGCAGTCGTAATCCGTCACCATGGCCACCGTCACGTAGCAGATTTCGGCTTCGCGCGCCAGTTTGGCTTCCTGGAGGTTGGTCATGCCGATCACGTCCATGCCCCAGCTCCGGTAGACGTTGGATTCGGCCTTGGTGGAGAAGGCCGGGCCCTCCATGCAAAGGTACGTGCCGCCCTTCTTAATGTTGACGCCCGCGGCGCGGCCGGCGGCTGTCACCACCTCGCTCAGCTCGGGGCAGACGGGGTCGGCGAAGCTGATATGGGCCACCAGTCCCTCGCCGAAAAAAGTGGAAACGCGGCCGCGCGTGCGGTCGAAAAACTGGTCGGGGACGACGAAATCCAGCGGCCGGTGCTCCTCCTTGAGCGAGCCCACGGCGCTGAGCGAGATAATGCGCTCGACACCCAGCGATTTCAAGCCGTAAATGTTGGCCCGAAAATTCAGTTCCGAGGGAGAGATGCGATGCCCGCGCCCGTGACGCGCGAGAAATGCCACCTGCCGGCCCGCCAGTGTGCCGATGACGTAATTGTCCGAAGGCCACCCGAAGGGCGTTTCGATGGTGGCCTCCTCGCGAGTTTCAAATCCGGGGATGGAGTAGAGCCCGCTGCCGCCGATAATTCCGATTTCCGCTTTCAACTTCCGCTCCCTTCGCCTTAGACGATCTCTTCCCTGGCCGCATCCCAGCGCACGGTGCGCTGTTGCCGGTAGCTCTCGACCGCCATGCGGCACGCGATGGAAACGCGGAACCCCAGCTCGAACGGACAGTTCGGTTCCTGGCCCGAGCGGACGCAATCGAGGAAATTCCGCATGTGGGCGCGCGGCACGCTACGCGTGACGCCCATCATTTCGTTGCCGTCGGGCCGGTTCACCTTTTGCGGGGTATAGCGAATCTGCTGGCCCCGGCAAATGGCGCCGTTTTCGCCCAGCACATCCTCGGCCACCTTCAACTGGTCGTTGCCGAAACCGGAATCCCAGGAAAACAGCATCTCCTCGGAATGTTCCATGGAGACGTTCATGGTGTCGGGCACTTCGCGGCCGTCTTTCCACAGGTAGACGCCGCCGGTCATGGTGACCGCTTCCGGAATCTTCAGCCCCAGCGCCTTGTACCAGAAAGCAAGCTGGTGGCACATATTCTCGTACACGTTGCCGCCGGAGTAATCCCAGAAGTAACGCCAGTTGATGAACCGGTGGGCGTCGAAATCATGCGCCGGCGCCTCTCCCAGGAACGATTTCCAGACGATGTTTTCCGCCGTCATGTCCGGATAGACGGGCCTGGCCCACTGCGGCTTCCCATGGGGCGTGTTGCGGTACATGTGCGCGCGGATGGCGGTAATTTTGCCCATCAGCTCGGGCTTCAGAAAACTGGCGGCGTCGGGTACCTGGCCGCTGGAGAGCCACTGGTGCCCGATCTCGACGGTGCGCTTGCCGGCCCGCTGCCAGGCGGCGCGCATCTTCTTGGCGTGCTCCACGGTAAACGCCATGGTCTTTTCCTGGTAGACGTGTTTGCCGGCGTCGAGCGAGGCCACGAAGTGCTCCGAGTGCAGGTGCTGCGGGGTCGAGATCAGCACCGCGTCGATGCTCTTGTCTTCCAGGAGATAGCGGTAGTCGAGGTAAGTCTTGGCGTCGGGCGCGATTTTCTTGACGTCTTCCAGACGCTTGGTATAGACATCGGCGGCGCCGGCGCATTCGACGTTTTCGCAGGCCAGCGCTTCACGCAGGAGCTCGGTCCCGCGGGCCCCGGGTCCGATGATGCCGAGGCGGATACGGTCGTTCGCGCCCAGCACGTTGGAGGCGGCCAATGTGCCTGCCAGCCCGGTAGCCACTTTGCTCATGAAAACACGGCGAGACTGCATGAAGGAACTCCAGTTTGGAGGATCAAGCTAATTATATACTTGGCGCGGAGGCAATACTAACGAAGCGGCGTAAGCGTAAGCCAACACGCCCGCCAATCCCGCGCATGTTACGCTCGAAATTAGTGTTCCGCCGCGTAATCTGGATCGTGCTTGACAGTGTGGGCATCGGCGCAATGCCGGACGCCGCTGAATATGGCGACCCTCCCGGCGCAGACACGCTCGGCAACATCGCCCGCATCCGCGGCTTGAAGCTTCCCAATCTCGCACGGCTGGGGCTCGGCAACATCAAGCCGCTGGCGGGCATCGCACCGGCCGAATCTCCCGCCGGCGCCTATGGGCGCTGCACGCTGGCCTCGCCGGGCAAGGACACCACCACCGGCCACTGGGAAATGGCGGGCATCCACCTGGCGAGTCCCTTCCCGCTCTACCCGCACGGGTTTCCGCCGGAAATCATGAGCGAGTTCGAGCGGCGTATCGGCCGCAAGTCTTTGGGCAACGTGGCGGCCTCCGGCACCGAAATCATCAAGGAACTGGGGCCCGAGCATATGCGCACCGGCTCGCCCATCGTGTACACCTCCGCCGACAGCGTCTTCCAGGTGGCCGCGCACGAAGAGGTCATTCCGCTCTGGGAATTGTACAGAATCTGCGAAACCGCGCGTGAGATTCTGCGCGGGCCGTATGAAGTGGGGCGCGTCATCGCCCGGCCGTTCATCGGCGCGCCGGGCAGTTTCACGCGCACCGCCAACCGTCACGATTACGCCGTGCCGCCGCCCAAAGGCATGCTGCTCGACCGGCTCGAAGAGCGCGGCGTCGAGGTCTACGGCGTCGGCAAGATCTTCGACGTGTTTCTGGGCCGGGGCATCCGGGAATCGGCGAAGACCAAGAACAACGCCGACGGCATGGCCAGGACCATCGAGGCCATGAACTCCCTGGAGGCCGGCCTGCTCTTCGTCAACCTGGTGGATTTCGACCAGCAGTACGGCCATCGCAACGATATCGAGGGCTACGGCGCCGCGCTTGAGCAGTTGGATGCCTGGCTGCCCCAATTCCAGACCGCCCTGCGCCAAGACGACGCCGCCGTCTTCACCGCCGACCACGGTTGCGACCCCACCGTGCCGGGCACCGACCACACGCGCGAGTATGTGCCGCTGCTGGTCTTCGGTCCCAAGGTCCGCGCCGTGAACCTCGGTTTGCGCGGCTCGTTATCGGATATCGGCCAGACCGTGGCCGCGAACTTCGGCGCGAGCATCGATCACGGCGTCAGCTTTCTAACGGAAATCACACTATGAGAAAACCAGTCATGGCGGGCAATTGGAAGATGTACAAGACGCCCGCGGAAACCATTGCATTCTTCGTGAAATTCCGGCCGCTGGCCGGACAAGCGGAACACTGCGAGGTCGTGATCTGTCCCCCTTTCACGAACCTCGCCGCGGCCGTCGAAGCCGCCCAGGGAACGCGCATCCAGATTGGCGCGCAGAACATTGGCTGGGCCAGGGAAGGCGCCTTCACCGGCGAGATCTCCGGCCCCATGATCGTGGCCGCCGGCGCAACTTATGCCATTGTGGGGCACAGCGAGCGGCGCCAGTATTTCGCCGAGACCGATGAAACCGTCCTCAAGCGCACCCAGGCCGCGCTGGAATTCGGCCTCACCCCCATCGTGTGCGTGGGAGAGCGCCTCGAGGAACGTGAAAGCGGCCACACCGAAGCCGTGCTCGCGCGCCAGTTCCAGAATGGAATCGCCGGCCTGTCCGAGCAGCAGTTCGCCCGGATTGTGATCGCCTACGAGCCAGTGTGGGCCATTGGAACCGGGAAGACCGCCACGCCGGAAATCGCGGCCGACGCGCATCGCGCCATCCGCGGCCAGGTGCGGGCGAAGTTCGGCAAGGAGGCGGGCGAGGCCATCCGCATTCTCTACGGCGGCAGTGTCAAGCCCGATAACGCCAGGTCGCTGATGGCACAACCGGAAATCGACGGCGTGCTGGTGGGCGGCGCGAGCTTGGACGCGGTGTCGTTTGCGTCCATCGTGAACTTCTAGGGGACTGACCCCTCTGTCCCAAGGCGCGCTTGTTGCGCCGCGGGGACAGAGGGATCGGTAGTGGGTAAGTTTGAATTTCCATGGGGTTAACATTGGCGTCCGGATTGCGGCCATACTGAAAGCATCATGCCTGAGCGGTCAAAAAGACCCCGCGATCCGCGTCCGCGCGATCCGAACCAGAGAGCGTTCCAGGTCATTCTCGAAGCCAGAGGGCAAGCACCCAAAACGGAGCCTCCCGCCGACCCCCCCATGCCGTAGCCCCGGGGCCGTCTGGGTGGCCTGAAGGGTGGCACGGCCAGGGCAAAGGCCCTTAGCTCACGCAGGCGCTCCCAGATCTCAGCGAAAGTGGCGAAGGCAAGATGGGGCAAGAAATGACGCCACAGTTTGAGAGAGACGTTTTCACTTCGCTGGTGGATACAGATCAATAGATTGACACGCCTTGATCTGCTCTGTCTCCCTAGTGGTTACATCGGAGGCTTTCTCGTCGATGGTCTTTTGGTAGACCGCAGCACATTCATCGGCGTGTTTGAGTTTGATCTCTAAGCGCGAGGATTCAATTGCGACGGCTGCTGCTTCAGCAGCTGTGTTGTCTGCCACCGCTTTTTGGCATGCGTCCTTGCGCGCTTCGTAATTCGCGAGTGCTTCCTTTTTCTCACTCGATTTCTCGTGCGCTCTGAATACGGGTCGACCAGAGTTAGGTTCATCGAGGTAGCTGCAGGCGCTTTTCATCCTCTCACCATTTGCTTCTGCTAACCTCATTAGCTCATCGAGTCGCTTGGCCACCGGTTCAAGTTTCTGCCGCGCATATTTGTGCTCGGCGGATTCGGTCGTGCTTTCGGGTTGGGGAATCTGCGATTTGTCCTGCGCCTGGGTTGCGGGCGGAGGAAGTTGCGCTTTGTCCTGCGCTAGCAAGCAGACAAAGCTGGACGCCGCCAGCGCTATGGCGAATAGAACGCCCGTAAGGGATTTCATATCAGCATTTTGCCACAGGTTAAATCAAACCTGCAAGTTGGACAGGCGGATCGTTGACACCTTCCCATGCAGTCGAGTGACTATCCCCTTCACTCAGCTTACCCCCGCAGGTTGTGGCTTGCAGAATCCAGCGGTATACTTCTTGCATGCCATCTAACTTAGATCCTGCAGCCCGCTTTTCCATTGAGTGCCCGAAGTGCGGCCATAAGTTCGAGCGGTCTATCGGAGGCGTTAAAGGCAAACCGATTTTTTCCTGCCCCCACTGTGGGCAGTTGTTTGATGGAAAGGACTTCAACGCCGGGGTTAAACAAGTCGATAAAGCCATCGATGATTTCGTTGGGGACATCGACGGCATGAAGTTTTAGCAACCTCGTAGCCTCGCGGAAGATCTAAAGAGATTGTTCTACTTCCGCTTCGATACTAATTTTCATTGTCTCCCTTATGTAAGCCCGGATGGCGCTCCAATTCACTTTGCAATCGGCCAATCACCCAGCCCGAAGCAGCGGCACCGCCCCGCTCCCAAGCGCCACGGATATTGTCAATCAAAGCTTCAGATGCTTCATATGCATCCATCTTTCCAGCGCCGTCGGCCACCTTTACAACCGTATGCCTTCCCACGCCCTCCGATAATTCGGCCCTGAATTTCGATTCACATGCGTGCCAAAGCACGCGAGGCAGTTCCATGGTGTAATTCACAGAATGCCGAAGCAGGGAGTTGATCGCCTCGTTCGCTCCGCTCCCTATAGAGGCCCACCCTGCAAAAGTATGGCTTCTAACGTCGCCGGGATGTTCCACTGTAAAGATAAAACCGTCACCCGCAAAATCGAAGCCAGCCACGAGCAGTTCACATCCCAGATCAACCGCCGACAATTTCTCCTTTAGGTCTGGATGCCGTTCGCTATTGGCCAAGAACCGCTCCACGGTAAAGCCAATTGGCGATAAAACCAAATCTGCGGCATAGCGCATCCTGATAGCCATATAAGCCTCCAAGACACACCGCTCCACGATGGCCGCTGTATTGGTCGAATCAGATACTCTAAAGAGACTGTGAACCACAGCGTCAAGCACAGATGGGACCTGCGTTATGTCGTTCGCTGACACCATCGCCCACCACTGAAATTGATCCGATAATGGGAACATCTTGTTTGCGGCTCTATCCCCGGAAACTTCCCCAGCAGAGAGCCTGCTGTCGCATACCAAGACCAGCGATTTCCCCAAATCTGCGAGCGCTGCAATGCAGACCGTCATAGGTCTACAAGCATACATCAAGCGGGAGCGTTTGTCCCAGTACTCCTTGTCCTTGTACCCCGGGGGGTCCGCTCATACATGCAACCCTCTCTTGCCAAGGCTTGACATCTTCAAACTGACCCACTGCCGAGCGGTCTGTCCCCGAATTTCGCTCACAGCCGCCGCTCGATCTCGCTCACGAACTCGCTCTCGCGTTCGATGGTCATGCCGGCCTTGAGCCAGTAGAGCGGCAGCGGCGCCAGCAGGTCGTCGGACGATTCGCAGAGGTTCATGACGTCCTTCTCGGTGGTCACCAATGCGGTGGCGCCCCGGGCGCGCATTTCCTGCGAGATATGCCGCAGCTCGCGCGGGCGGTAGCGGTGGTGGTCTTCGAAATCCACCCAGCCCACCAGTTTCACGCCCAGCCGCTCCAGCGTGCGGCGAAACGCTTCCGGATTGCCCAGCCCGCAGAACACGCCCGCACGTTCGAAGGGCCGCTCCGCCGGCCCGAACCGCCGACCGCTGCGGTGCTCCACCCAGGCCTGGGGTTCGACGCCCGCGCGAAAGACCGGCACTCGTCCGTTCCACCGGCGCACCTGGCGCTCGATGTTGGCGGTCAGGTCGGAGAGGTCGCTGCGCGTGATGAGGACCAGGTGCGCGCGCGCCAGGCCCGCGGGCGGCTCACGCAGGCGGCCCAACGGAAAGATCTGGCCCCCGCCAAACGGGTCCAGGGCGTCGATCAGCACCACGTCCACGCTGCGCGCCAGCCGCTGGTGCTGGAACCCGTCGTCCAGCAACAGCACGTCCGCGCCGAAGTCGGTGAGCAGCAGCGTGCCGGTATGAAAACGGTCTACTCCTATGCCCACCGGCGCCAGGCCCGAGCGGACGAATATCTGCGGCTCGTCGCCGGAATG
>Ga0116114_1001596_pt1 | contig 11550 bp, 6 predicted proteins | sample June2015DPH_10_5_FD_89823 | JGI IMG/M metagenome (GOLD analysis project Ga0116114, IMG submission 89823) | Peatland microbial communities from SPRUCE experiment site at the Marcell Experimental Forest, Minnesota, USA - June2015DPH_10_40 | ecosystem: Environmental > Terrestrial > Soil > Wetlands >... | reverse complement strand
TTATTAAGGTTACTTCTAATCCGGGCGAAACATATATTGATAAAATGATTGCACTTGTAGAAAATGCCAAGAGGAAAAAAACTCCCAATGAAATTGCCCTTTCTATTCTTCTTTCGGGTATGTCAATCATCTTCTTGATAGTAGTTGTAACATTAAAGTTTTTTTTAAATTATTATCAAACAGCTCTTGGGCAGGATATCAGCGTAGTATCGGTGCCGGTTTTAGTTTCGCTCCTTGTTTGCTTAATTCCTACTACAATCGGCGGATTGCTTAGTGCTATAGGTATAAGCGGAATGGACAGGCTTCTTCAGCATAACGTTATTGCAATGAGCGGAAGGGCAGTTGAGGCTGCCGGTGATATTGATGTCCTTCTTCTTGATAAGACGGGTACTATTACTCTCGGCAATAGGATGGCAACGGAATTTATCCCTTCTCCGGGGGTAACGGAAGAATACCTTGCTGATGTGGCACAGCTTGCCTCGCTTGCAGATGAAACACCTGAAGGAAGATCAATTGTAGTGCTGGCAAAAGATAAATTCAAAATACGGGAAAGAAATATAAGCGAGTTAAACGCCCACTTCATTCCTTTCAGCGCTCAGACGCAGATGAGCGGTGTGAATATATTATCATCGGACGGCACACCTGAAAGATCAATTCGCAAGGGCTCACTTGAATCTATAAAAAAATTATTTGCGCAGGAAATTTCTTCCGGTGCTGATTCACAAACAGATTATTTCTTCACGCAGATGATAGGTGTTGATATTGCGCTTGCGGGAGGAACCCCGCTAATTGTTGTTGAAAACAAAAAGATACTCGGTGTTATTCAATTAAAGGATATTGTTAAGGGGGGAATAAGCGAACGGTTTGCCCAGCTTAGACGAATGGGCATCAAAACCGTTATGATTACAGGTGATAACAAGCTTACTGCAACGGCTATTGCTGCTGAAGCAGGTGTTGATGATTTTATTTCCGAAGCGAAGCCGGAAGATAAGCTTAAGCGTATCCGTGATGAGCAGTCAAGCGGTAAAATGATTGGAATGATAGGCGATGGCACAAACGATGCGCCCGCATTGGCTCAGGCTGATGTAGGTATTGCAATGAACAGCGGAACACAGGCTGCAAGAGAAGCAGGAAATATGATAGATCTCGACAGTAATCCTACAAAACTTATTGAGGTAGTTGAAATTGGTAAGCAGCTTTTAATGACGCGTGGGGCGCTCACAACATTCAGTATTGCAAATGATGTATCTAAATATTTTGCCATCATCCCGGCAATTACTTTGTCGTTGTTTGCATCTAATTCAATTAACGGACCTTTATCCATTTTGAATGTAATGCACCTTGCCACTCCGCAGAGTGCAATTCTAAGCGCAGTAATTTTTAACGCAATAATTATTGTGTTCTTAATTCCGCTGGCTCTTAAAGGTGTTAAGTACAGACCGGAAAGCGCTGCTATTGTATTAAAGCGAAATATTACTCTGTATGGCGTGGGTGGACTGTTGATTCCTTTTATCGGGATAAAAATTATTGATATTATTTTAACTGTTCTTAAGTTAGTGTAATTATTCAAAGTACAAAAAGATTATGAATGCAAAAGAAGCAATAAAAAACTCGGTCAAAATTTTATTATTTTTCACTGTAATTACAGGAATAATTTATCCTGTTATTATTTTCGGTATCGGTCGGATGTTTTTTGATGATAAGGCGAACGGAAGCCTGGTAAAAGAAAGTGATCGAATTGTCGGTTCAGAATTGCTCGGACAAAAGTTTATAAGCCGTAAATATTTTTGGTCGCGTCCTTCGGCAATTGATTACAATCCGATGCCGTCGGGAGGAAGTAACTTATCTTTAACCAGTAAAGTGCTGGTTCAGCAGTACAAAGACAATAAAGCGGCATTTATGAAAGAGAATTTGTTAAAAGATACTGTTGCTGTTCCTTCCGAAATGCTGTTTTCATCCGCAAGCGGAGTTGATCCGGATATATCCAGAGAAGCAGCTTATTTACAGGTCAAAAGGATAAGCGAAGCAAGAAAATTCAATTCTGGACAAAAACAAAAATTATTTAACCTGATTGATTCGCAAACAAAGAGCAGGCAGTTTGGATTTCTCGGTGAAGAAGTTGTAAATGTTTTAGTGCTGAATATAAAACTGGATGAGATGAGTAAATAATAAACTTGAAATTCTTATTGACTATGCGATAAGCCACTAAGAAGATAATAACTTTTCTTAATGAAAAATAATTATAAATTCATAGTTAAATGATGGAGCCATCAGAACAAAACCGTCCTGATCCCGATGAGTTGTTGAAGAGAATTCAGAAGGATGAAGTTGAAAGCACTCAGGGTAAGCTGAAAATATTTTTCGGTATGTGTGCGGGTGTGGGTAAAACATACACTATGCTCGAAGCTGCGCATAAAGCCAAAGAGGAAAAAATTAACGTAGTTGTCGGTATAGTTGAAACCCATAAAAGAACCGAGACTGAAGGACTTCTGCAGGGGTTGGAAATAGTTCCTTTAAAAGAAATAAATTATCGCGGAACCATATTCAAAGAGATGGATCTTGACGCTATACTTGCAAGGCAACCTTCGCTTGTGCTTGTAGACGAACTTGCACATTCAAATATACCCGGCAGCCGCCACAATAAGCGTTACCAGGACGTTTTAGAATTGCTAAACAACGGCATAAATGTTTATACAACATTAAACGTACAGCACATCGAAAGCCGCACCGATACCGTTCTGCAAATTACGGGTACCACTATCAGGGAAACCGTTCCTGATTCTGTTTTTGACAGGGCAGATGATATTGAGTTAGTAGATATTACTCCGGATGAACTTCTTCAAAGATTATCTGAAGGTAAAGTTTATACAACTGAAAAATCGAGACAAGCAATACAAAACTTTTTCAGGAAAGGGAATCTTACTGCTTTAAGGGAGATGGCTCTTCGTATTGCAGCGGAAAGAATAGATAAAGATGTACTCGATTATAAGACTGAAAAAAGAATTGATGCTACATGGAAATCGGGACAAAGGCTAATGGTTGCAATCGGGCCAAGCCCTTATTCTGCCAATTTAATAAGATGGACAAGGCGGCTTGCATATTCTATGGAAGCTCCATGGATTGCACTTTATATTGAAAATGATCTGAAAATATCCGATGAAAAGAAGAAAATTATATCCGATAATTTTAATCTTGCAAAAGAATTGGGCGCCGAAGTAATTATGATCCAGTCAACGGAAGTAATTAACGCATTAATTCGTGTGGCAAGAGAAAATAACGTTACACAAATAGTAATCGGCAAATCAAGGCGTCCTTATATCCTGCATCCTTCTTTTAGGAAAGATCTTGTAAAAGAGCTATTGAAAAAGAGCGGCGATATTGACGTTTATATTGTGGGAGGTGAAAGGAAAGACTTAAAAAATTTATTCAAAAATCTATTATTTATTCCTCAGTCATCTTTTAAAAAATATATTCAAGCCATCATTACAGTTTTTGCTATTAGTTTAATTTGTTATGCGTTTCGCCTGGATATAGGTTACCAGTCGATCTCGTTGATATTTCTATTATTTTTAGCCATTATGCCCTTGTTTAACTTCGGACGCGGGCCAATCTTGCTGACGGCATTGCTTAGTGCGTTTAGCTGGGATTATTTTTTCATTCCGCCTCAATTTACTTTAGCCATTGCTAAAGTAGAAGATTTCCTGATGCTGATAATGTACTTTATTGTAGCTACGGTAACAGGCACGCTTTCATCCAAAATTCGGACACAACAAATGTTTCTCCGACAGCGGGAAAAAAGGATTATTTCATTATTTAATCTTTCAAAGGAGTTGTCTGCCGCAGTAGGGCTTGATGATATTGCCGGTATAGCCGTTAAAAAAATCGAACAGACTTTTGAAGCTAAATCGGCGGTTATATTTTATGAATCGGTAAATAAACTTAGTGCAAGGTCGTGTAAAGCAAGTACAATAGCGAACGAAGATATTGAATGGAATATTGCACAGTGGGTTTTTCTTAATGGTCAAAAAGCTGGGAAGTATACAAACACGCTTATGTCGGCGGCAATATCATACTACCCTTTAAAAAGTAAAAGCGGTTCGCTCGGTGTTGTTGCATTGAAGTATAAGGATGATGAGACTCCCTCATTTGAGCATGAGAACCTGCTGGAAAATTTCATCTCGCAAATTACTAATGCAGTTGAAAGAGAATACCTGAATGATTATGCAAAGAAATCTTTAATTGCCGATGAATCCGAAAAATTATACAAGACTTTGTTCAACTCGATCTCACATGAATTAAAAACGCCTATTACAACCATAATGGGCGCTGTAAGTTCGTTTAAGGATGAGAAAATATTTCAGAATAAAAATGTGTGGAAAAAATTTATTGAAGAGATTGATATTGCCGCTGAAAGGCTCAACAGGCTGGTGGAAAATCTGCTTGATATGGCAAGGCTCGAATCTGGCAATTTAAAATTAAAATTGGACTATCATTCCATTGAGGACCTAATTCATTCCGTCCTTGAAAAGCTGCATGATGAGTTAGACGGGCATATAATAAAAGTTAACATACAGGAAGATATAGAAATATTTAAATTTGATTATGCGCTTCTTGAACAGGCTCTAGTAAATATTGTTCATAACTCTATTCAATATACACCTGCGGGTAGTGAAATAAAAATTGAGGTGAGAGCAATAAACTACAGGTGTCTTATTCTTATTTCAGACAATGGTAGAGGATTTCCGCATGAATCTCTTGATAAACTGTTTGACAAGTTTTACAGGATTCCCGGGACAAAAGCGGGCGGCACAGGTCTGGGACTCTCGATTGCCAAAGGTTTTATTGAAGCGCACAAAGGAACTATTTCAGCCGCAAACGGCGATAACGGCGGCGCCGTATTTACCGTGTCTATTCCAATTAACATTTTACCGGAGCCGAAGTGAGCGTTAAACAGACAGTTGTTATTATTGATGATGAAGTGCAGATAAGGAAAATTCTTAAGATTGCTCTTGAGTCATCCGACTTCAAAGTTATCGAAGTAGAAAACGGTAATGACGGAATCGTTCAGATAGCAACAAATCATCCGCAGATAGTAATATTAGACATTGGACTTCCGGATAGAGACGGATTTAGCGTTATTAAAGAGATAAGAACATGGTCAAAAGTCCCGGTAATAGTTTTATCGGTAAGAAATACCGAAGAAGATATTGTCAACGCTTTGGACCTTGGCGCAGATGATTATTTAACGAAGCCTTTTAACACATTGGAACTTCTTGCAAGGATAAGAGCCAATATAAGAAGATCGCAGGAAATTGAAGGGGAAAATACTTTTATAAACGGCGGTCTGAAAATGGATTTAACTGCCAGAACTGTAACAAAAAACAATGCAGAAATAAAATTAACCAACACGGAATATCTTTTGCTGGTATTATTCTTCAAGAATGTAGGTAAAGTTTTAACCCACACATTTATACTTAATCAAATATGGGGACCGGGTTCGGTCGAAAACTCACAATATCTTCGGGTATTTATCGGACAGCTTAGAAAGAAAATAGAGGACGATTCCTCTGATCCCAAATTAATACTTACCGAATCAGGGGTTGGTTACAGAATGAAGATGGTGAAGTAGCTTCGTTAGAGGCAAAAAAAAGCCGGTTGCATGATTTTCAAATCCCTTTGATTGCTTTCCCTTCAAATCTCCGTTGACAGATTCACTTAGGTAATAAACATATTGGAATTATTAATCACAAAATTATTAATTGCATAATTTAATTTACTTATTTCTATCCAAATCCTTTTTATTAATCTTATTTTGAAAAATTATTAAAGTTCCTTAGTTTGGATTAGGTTAATATTTATAATAATTCATTTATTTCAAAAAGGATTTATATGTATGATAAAATAATTTTCAACCGTTCCCGGAAAATTCCTTATTTATCATCTTTAATTATAATAAGGTGCATACAATGAACAAGAAATTATTATTTGCAACCATAGTATCGGCGCTGGGCAGCTTTCTATTCGGGTTTGATACGGCAGTGATATCCGGTACGACAAAGTTTATCTCATATTACTTTCAGTTAACTGATACTACACTCGGTATTACTGTATCAATAGCTTTATGGGGAACAGTAATTGGCTCAATAGTAATTGGCAAGCCTGGAGATGTATATGGCAGAAAGATAATGCTGTCGATATGCGGAGTACTTTATTTCATCTCTGCCCTTGGCTGTGCACTTGCGGGCGGCTGGTATGTTTTAATTGTATCAAGGTTTATCGGTGGTCTTGCCATAGGAGGAGCCTCCGTAATGGCGCCTATGTATATAGCTGAGACAGCTCCCGCCAGAATGAGGGGTAGACTTGTAGCAGTAGCCCAGTTTAATATAGTGTTCGGCATATTGGTAGCATTCTTTTCAAACTATCTTCTTGTAAATACGGGTGAGGCAAACTGGCGTTGGATGTTTGGTGTGATGACAATCCCGGCAACATTGTTTTTTCTTTTGTTGTTCCTTGTTCCTGAGAGTCCACGTTGGCTTGTAAAGAAAAATAAAACAGCGGAAGCAAAGAAGATACTTGAATCAGTAGGAGCCGAGAATGTAGAAAAGGAACTTGGTGATATAGTAAATTCACTTAAGGAGGAAGCGGGTAAGGGAGTGGCAAAGCTTTTCCAGAAAAAATACAGCTTCGCAATAATGTGCGCAGTTCTGCTTGCGATATTCAACCAGCTATCAGGGATAAACGTAATAATGTACTATGCACCGATGATATTTGAGAAGGCAGGCGCCAGCACAGGGGCAGCTATGCTTCAAGCAGTGGCAGTGGGAATGACGAATATGCTGTTTACTATAATAGCAATGTTCTTTATAGACAAGCTTGGCAGAAAGACACTTCTGTTGATAGGAGCTGTCGGAATGTGCATATCCCTGGCAGGTGCGGGCTTTCATTACTATTATGAGAGCTTGTTCGGCAGTGCAGGAGTAGTTGTATTCATAGTAGGATTTATAGCATTCTTTGCATTCTCACAGGGAGCGGTAATTTGGGTATTCCTTGCGGAGATATTCCCGAATAAAGTAAGGTCAAAGGGACAGGCATTGGGTTCATTTACACACTGGATAATGAATGCAATAATAGGACTTGTATTCCCAATAGCATTGACAAACTTCGGAGGAGGCAGTGTATTCATGTTCTTTGCAGTAATGATGATTCCGTTCTTCTTCTTTGTGTGGAAGATGCTGCCGGAAACCAAGGGAAAGTCTCTTGAAGAACTTGAAAAAATTATTGTGAAGGGATAGCTTGCTTAAATAAAAGGTTTTGATAAATCTTTTCAAGGATGGGTGTTAAATAAATAAAACGTCCTGTCTAAACGAAAGACTTAAATAATAATTGGTAATATTATGTAAGTATGATGAAGTGCAGGTAACGGGAAGGGAACTTCCAAAACGAGATGGCATTCATTTTGAAAGTAAAATAGAAATTGAAAATTAGTTCCTGTTTCTTGCCTTATAAGCTAAATAAGATCCTCCGATTACAGCAAAAGCTCCCAAAAAAAAGATCCACACTGCAGAAACAATTACTGAGGACAGTTCCATATATTTTACCTTGCTATAGTTAGGAATTAAATTGTTAAATCATATTCTCCAAAATTTTGTTCTTGTCAATAACTTAGGAGAATAAGCCTGCCTGTCCGGTAGGTTGACTTGCATTTTAAGTGCAAGATTAAGAAAAAATCACGCTTTCCTATTCTTAATTTTATAAACAATAAATGAGCATAAAATAACGGTTATAAATAAGCCTAAGAAAATTGCTACGGAATATATTGCTAACGAATTTTGATCCATAATTATTTCACTTTATTAACGATTCCAGAAAAAAGCTACATCCTCCGGATAAGAATATAATAGCAAATTGTCTATGACAACTAACAAAAATTAATTTTCAATTTAACCAATATTTCGCTGAAAGGTAGATAGCATCCGACAAACGTTATTTCTTAACCGATACACTGCTTTTACCCGCAAGCACTGAAATTTACGCCTTGTCTAGATGATGTATTTTTTGTTAAAAAGTATAATAACTTCTCATTTTTTTAGGAAAGCTATAGAAAAAAATTATGGCACATTAATAGACTGGAAGAGTGGGATCTTATTATGTCTCCTTCCAATATTAAAACAGCATGTTAATTTCTGAGATAAATTATTTCACCGTCAAATATGGTCATATCAACTTTTACATCTTTAATTTTAGCGGGAGCAATGGAAAGAATATCTTCATTGAGTAGAACAAAATCAGCAAGTTTGCCGGGTTTTATGCTGCCTTTTATATCTTCCTCAAATGATGCGTATGCATTGTTTATTGTAAACGCTTTAATTGCTTCCCTTATACTTATCTTTTGTTCCGGTATCCATCCATCAGGATTTTTACCATCAAGTGTTCTTCTTGTAACAGCGGCGTAAATTCCAAGCAGGGGATTTAACGGCGCTACAGTCCAATCACTGCCGAAGCATAACGTTACTCCTGCGTTAATTAAGGACATATATGGGTAAGCTTCTTTTATTCTTTCTCTGCCTATTTTCTTTTCTGCCCATGCGCCGTCGTCTATCAAATGGTAAGGCTGTACGGAAGCAATTACTTTTAGCTTTGCAAATCTCTGTAGATCCGCCTTTCTAATATGTTGTGCATGCTCAATACGGAATCTTCTATCCCACACAGGATTTATTGAAGTTATTTTTTCGAACAGGTCGAGTATATAACTGTTAGCTTTGTCCCCGATTGCATGAATTGATAATTGCAGTTTATTTTTGTCAGCTTCAACAGCCCACTTCTCAAGCCGCCCGTCTATTATAGTATCCGCAGGAAGCCCTAATATTTTTTCCCCTAAATAATTATCAAAAAACCATGCCGTACCTGCGCCAAGTGAGCCATCGGAAAAGGCTTTTAACGAACCGAGCTTAATCTTATTATTTCCAAAATTATACTGAATTCCGGCGTTGGCTAAACTAGTATAATCGGCAATTGGCAGACGTGTATATACACGGCATGAAAGCTTTCCCTTTTTTTCAATACGCTGGTATGCAAGCAGATCATTCTTATAGGTAATATCGTGAATACCGGTTACACCATTTCGTTTAGCTTCATCCAAAGCAGCGAAAACCGCCCTGTCTGTCTCCTCTATGGTTTGTCCCGGTATAATGGAATATATCAAAGGCATCGCATTATCTTTTAAGATGCCTGTCGGCTCGCCGGTAAGAGGGTCTTTTACTATTGCTCCACCTGCCGGATCAGGAGTATCTTTTGTTATTCCTGCAAGTTTTAAAGCTAATGAATTTGCAAGCGCCATATGCTTATCAAGCCGTTCAATAAATACGGGAGTATCATGCGTGAATGGGTCGATCATTTCTTTTATAGGCAATTCTTTTATTTCCCATGCTTGATGATCCCAGCTACCCCCGGTTACCCATTTACCTTTATGTGTATTAACATAATCCTTCAGCAGTTTCTTAAATTCACCCGTAGATTCAGCCTGCCTTAAATCAAGTCCCAGCAGATAAAACCCTCCGTTGATGAAGTGAGTATGCCCGTCGATAAATCCGGGGAGCATAAGCCTGCCCTGCAGGTTGATTATTTCCGTTTCACCGTCGATAAACTTTTTAGAGCCGGAGTTGTTCCCTGCAAATATGATTTTATTTCCGCTGACGATTACTGCTTCGACAAGAGGCTGGTTATTATTAATAGTATATATTTTACCGTTTATAAAAGCTTTTTTGTTCAGAATCATAACTCTTCCTTGAAAATAGCATTTTGTGTCAAAAATCCCATGCTTTGGGCATGATTTAATCATTTAAATTATTTCATTAAAATATGACAAAAAAATTAAAAATATTGTTCCGGTTAGTTGGTATCCTATATAAAAAATACTTAAGTTCGCCTAATTAAATTACAAAAAGCTAAAGGCTTAATATATCTAACCTGGACTTTAGAATATATGAATTTAGATGTACTCGTTTTTGCGGCGCATCCTGATGATGCAGAACTTTCCATGGGGGGGACAATTGCTAAATTAAGCTCTAATAATCTTAAAGTCGGTATGATAGACATAACCGAGGGGGAACTTGGTACGAGAGGCACTCCTGAAACAAGGCAGAAAGAAGCATTCCAGGCAGCTATAATCCTTAAAGCTGCTCTAAGAGAAAACCTGAAAATTCCCGACGGTTATATTAAATATAATAAAGAAAATTTACTTAAAGTAATAATGTCTATCAGGCGGTACAGACCTAAAATTATCTTTGCGCCTTACTTTAATGACCGCCATCCGGATCATATAGATGCAAGCCGTCTGGTTAAACGGGCAATGTTTTCTACAGGGCTTGCGAAGATAAAAACGTTTGATAAAGAAGTGCACCAGGTAGCCTTCCGTCCAAACAAACTTTATTATTATATGCAGACATATACATTTGAGCCTTCATTTATTGTTGATATTAACGAAAGCTTTGAAACAAAAATGAAGGCGGTAAATTCATATTCTTCGCAGTTTCATAACCCCAAAAGCCCTGATCCCGAAACATTCATAAGCCGTCCGGAATTTATAAAATATATCGAATCCCGATCACAGTTTTATGGATTCCAGATTGGTAAACAACACGGCGAACCTTTCTATTGCGAAGAAAAAATTGAACTGGATTTTGTGAGTATGCTGAAAGCATAAAAAACCTTATCGAAAACAAAAAATTAAGCGGGGGTTCAGGAGTGATAAAGAGTTTCGTAAGATTATCTGTTTTAATTTCACTTATTTTCACCGGCTGTACATCTATATATACAATAAGGGATTTCCCATCCAAACAAGAATTTTCCCGGGGTTAGTTTCGGGCTTGTGTCTTGGATTTTTAGCCGGAACTATAGTAAGTCTAACCAATGATGCTGATCCAAACCCTGAATTATATAAATACAGCGCTATCGGCATAGTATCCGGCAGTATTATAGGTCTCTTAATAGGGAGTAGCTATATATATAAGTTTAACATTTCGTATTAATGATTACACAGCGATTTGCTGAAGGCTGCAGAATATTCTAATCTTTAAATCTTTTTCTCAAAATGCTGGTAGTCTTTAGTCGTCTGCCATAGTCCGCCCCATTGCCAGCCTCTTTTAATAAAAGCTCTAACCACAATAGAGTGTGCCGTGAGCGTTCCCGGTTTGGATGGATCATAAACAATAGCCGGAGGAGTAACCCTGCCGTGCTTTATCTGCGGGTTAAGCAGCGGGTTAATGTCTATCGCTATTCCTTTTGCATGTGAAGATATAAGTTTTGTGTTTTTTACTTTCCTATAATTGAATGCAGACGAGTTGTTGTCTTCCATGGATGCAATATCCGACCAGTTATATTTTATAATAGGTACTACTTTGTTAATAGGGAAGTGTGAATCCTTAATCTCCATGAAAATTTCTTTTATATCTTTTGACAGTTCTTTCCTAATAACAATTTGTCCTTTATGCAGTTTATTATCAAATGCATAATAATAAACCCCGACAATATCCAATTTATTCTTTAAAGCAT
>Ga0116114_1001589_pt1 | contig 11588 bp, 7 predicted proteins | sample June2015DPH_10_5_FD_89823 | JGI IMG/M metagenome (GOLD analysis project Ga0116114, IMG submission 89823) | Peatland microbial communities from SPRUCE experiment site at the Marcell Experimental Forest, Minnesota, USA - June2015DPH_10_40 | ecosystem: Environmental > Terrestrial > Soil > Wetlands >... | reverse complement strand
TTCCGGCTGATGCCGGAGAATGAGCATCCGCACGGGATGAGCGACAAGGAGTTCGACGCGCTGTTTACGGTGGACAAGCCGGTGATCTTCAACTTCCACGCGTATGCGTTTCTGATCCACAAGCTGACCTACCGGCGCAGGAACCACGAGAACATCCACGTGCGCGGATACAAGGAGAAGGGGAACATCAACACGCCGCTGGAGCTGGCGATCCTGAACCAGACCGACCGCTTCAACCTGGCGCTGGACGTGATCGACCGCGTGCCGAAGTTGCGGGAGACGGCGGCGCACACGCGCGAGTGGCTGAAGGACCAGATTGTGGAGAGTGTGAACTATGCGCACGAGAACGGCATCGACCGGCCGGAGATTACCGGGTGGAAGTGGCCGCTGTGATTGTGCGCGCCAGGCTGCATTCTTCTCTGATACAGTTGTCGCGCAATTGATTTCCATGCCGGGAGGGACATGAAATGAATCGCGCACAGATGGAACGACGCAGCTTCCTGAAGACCGCCGCACAGACCCTGCTTGCAGCTCCCGCCGTCTCGGCGCTGGGCCGCTTCGCACCGGCGCAGCAGCCAGCGCAACAACCCGTGCAGGCAGCGCACCCCGCACTGGCGGCGCACACAGCGCAGGCTGGCGCTCATGTACACGCGGCGGTTAAGGCGCCCGCGAAGCCCGCAGTGAAGCTGAATGTGCGCGACTACGGCGCGACGGGCGATGGCAAGACCAAGGACACGCTGGCGATCCAGCAGACGATTGAGCGCTGCTCGGTGTTTGGCGGGGGCGAGGTGGTGGTTCCGGCGGGCGATTATCTGGCTGGCGCGCTGTCTCTGCGCAGTAACGTGGTGCTGCGGGTGGAGGAGGGCGCGACGCTGAACGGCTCGCCCGACATGGCCGACTACCCGCTGGCGCAGGTGCGCTGGGAGGGCCACTGGATCAAAGGATACAGCAGCTTCATCAACGCGACGGACGCGGAGAACATCGGGCTGGCGGGGCCGGGCAGGATCATCGGCACACCCACGGAGCGGGGCCGCGTGGACCGGGCAAGCGGGATGCGGCTGCCCGCTCTGATCGAGTTCAACAACTGCAAGAATGTGCGCGTGGAGGACTGTTATACGCAGAACTTCGGCATGTGGTCGATCCATCCAGTGTACTGCGAGAACATCACCTTCAAGAACGTGACAGTGAAGAGCGGCGCGGACGGAATCGACGTGGACTCCTGCAAGCACACCATCATCGACGGATGCACATTTGAGACCGGCGACGACTCCATCTCGCTGAAGAGCGGGCGCGGCGCGGAGGGAAACGACATCGGCCGCGTGTGCGAGGACACGCTGATCATTAACTGCACGCTGACCGACCAGGGGTTCGCCAACATCGGCATCGGCAGCGAGACCAGCGGCGGCGTGCGCGGCGTGCGCATCGAGAAGTGCAAGTTCATCCACGCTCGCACGCACGCCATCTTCATCAAGAGCCGCGTGGGGCGCGGGGCGTTCGTGGAAGACGTGAGCGCGACGGACTGCGACGTCTCCGGCATGGGGCAGGGCTTTCTGCAGATTACGAACACGAATACCGGCAAGTCGGACGAGGCGGCGTCGGTGATCGGCGAGGCGGGGATTCCGCTGTTCAAGAACTTCCGCTTCACCAACATGCGCGTGACCGATATGCCGTCGCTGGTGGACGCGAGGCTGCTGACTCCGGCGAAGCCGCTGGATGGGCTGACGCTCGTGAACATCACGGGGACATGCAAGAAGGGCATGGAGCTGGCGTACATGAAGAACGTACACCTGGCTGGCATCAAGGTGACGGGCTTCGACGGGCCGCTGCTGGCGACCGCGCATGTGACGGGCACGGGGCTGGCCGGGGCGGCGAAGCTGGATGAGACGAAGCTGCCGAAGGCGCCGGACGCGGTGCCAGCGCCGCCGACGCCGTATCAACTGCACTGAGGCGCAGCTTGGAGCAGGGTCTAGTTGCGCCCAGCTCCACTGGGCGCGACGGCAGGCGTGGCGGGCTTTTTGCCCACCGTCAAGGGAATCTCCAGCGTGCCGAGTTTGTTGGAGACGCCGTCGAAGACGCCCACGCGCAGCGTGAACTGTCCCCGCGGCAGGTCGATCTGCTGGAAGAACTGGAACGGCGTCGCGATGAACTCCCCATACTCCTCGTTGGTCAGCGGCAGCTTCTGCGTCTGGCTGAGGATGGTCACGAGCTTGCCGTCGGGATCGAAGGCAGCCACGTCGAACTCCACTGCGGCGCTGTATGTTCCGCCGCCCGCGTCGGCAAAGGCAATCTGGCTCTGCGGCAGCGTGAACAGAAGATAGTACCGGGTCAGAGGAGCGCTCCTTAGCTTGGGATTGAGCTGACCCATCACCGGCGGGTCGAAGGGGTTCTCCGGCTCGGTGCTGGGCTCCACGCGCACGTCGAACTGGAGCTGGGTAGCGGGCGGCGCGATCGGCGAGAGGGCGGCGGCGAGAGGATCGACTGGCGGGCCGGTGGGGCGGGTGTCGCGGGTGACGTGGCCAAGAAAAATTTCGGGCGGGTGCTCAATCAGCACAGGGTCTTCGGCGCTGTAGCCCTTGCGATAGACCAGATGCACGCCGGGCCGATCAACCTTGATGCTGATCGCGTGGTATCTGCCGTCGTATTTGACGCTGGGGGGTGCGTAGGAGAGGGTGTAGTAGTTGGAACCAATGTCGGATGCCTTGACCATGAACCCGCTCAGGTCATTCGAGTTGTAGAAGGCCTGTCCTCCGGTCGCCTCGGCGACGGCCTCCATCGAAAGATGTTGCTTTGACTGATCTTGATACCATCCCAGGAGAAGAGCCGGATTGGTGGTGGCTGGTGGCACGACCAGGCCTTTCGGGTCCAGCGGATACACCGTAACCTGCGCGTCCGCCAGCTTAGCGTAGGTCTTGCTGAGGGGCGGCGCGAAGTCCTGAAGGCACAGAGGTGTACCACTATCCTGGGTCTTCTGATCTGGGTAGATGATCTTCGGAACACCACTGTTGATCCAGAGCAGGTTCTTCTTGCCTTTGATGCCGGAGAGGTAGGCCGCGACCTGATCCAACTGCTCGAGCGTCGCCCAGTTCTTTGCGGTCTGCGCCATGCAGTATTCAGGTGGAACGAGAAGCGGCTTGACCTGAGCATTCACCACCTTGAGCAGCAGGGATGGATCGGTGGTTGGGCCTTGCAGGACGGTCAACCTGAATCCGATCGCAAGCAAAGCGACCTGCATTCCGGGAGTCATGCTCTGGATGAACTTTGTCGCCTCGGCCCTGACTTTGGCGCCGTCCTCGCCATTCACGTCGTCCAGCAACAGGACGATGAGTGGGCCGGTTGCGTGCTGAAGGTTGGAGTAGGTGTTCGGCGGCAGCTTGCGCGGAGTGGACGCTGTGACTGGCGTGTCTTTGGAAAACTCCTGAAAGCTGCGGATGGACTGCGGCTTGTCATCTTCGGTGATGCTGAATTCCGAGCGCGTCAGTCCATGCACCGGATTGCCCTTGGCGTCTGTGACGGTCACATCCACCAGCGTCTCGCGCGCGTAGACCTTGATTGTGGGCACGGACGCCGATTGCGCCGCGACACATTCAGGCGAGAGCGCAAGCAGTGCGGTCAGGCTAACTGCCGTGAATGTTGTCTTGCGGAATCGCATTGCCTTCTCCTTCAAAACAGCCCTCAGGGGCTAAAGCCCCGCTGATCCTGCTGCTCCTGCGGACGGGCTAAAGCCGTCCCAATCAAATCTTCTGACATCTTCATCTTCCTACAACGAACGCCGGGGCGGACTCTGGCGCGATGGACGCAGTGGGGACTTCGAGGGCGCCGACGCGGTCGCTTGCGAGGTCGTGCACGGCGATGCGCAGGAAGAAGTCGCCCGTGGTGGGCACGTCGATCTGCTGGCTGGCGTTGGCGCCGGTCTTCATCATGGAGCGATAGACGGCGGGCGGCAGAATGGGGCTGACCGTCGTGCTGACGGAGTTTACGATCTCGTCGCCGCCGGCGTTGTAGACCCGCACGCCGTACTCAAAGTTGCCGCGATAGCTGCCATCGGGTGCAGTGTTGAAGTCGATGCCGTGCACGTCGATGGAGTACGAGATGGTGTAGCGCCGGTAGGGCGGCTTCATCTGCTTCGCGTCCGGCTGGTTGTCGGCGGGGAGCGTGGCTTCGGTGCCGGGGGCCTGCTCGACTTTGACCTTGAAGAGGACCTGCGTGGCGTTGAGCGCGCCGCGCATCAGGGCCGCCTGCATGGCGCTGACCTTCTCCACCTTCTTGCCGCTCAGCGTAACGTCGGGGGCGACCGCGTAGTAGCCATTGCGATAGGTGAGGGTGAGGCCGGGCCGGTCGACCTTGACGATGATGGTGCGGAAGCGCGTGTCCAATGTTTGATTCACCGGGGTGTAGGTGATGGTGTAGAAGTTGGAGCCGCTGTCGAGTGCGTCGGCGGCAGCCTCGGCCAAACCGTTGGTGTTGTAGAAGGCCTTGCCGCCGGTCTTCTCGGCGATGTCTTCCATGGTGAAGTGCTCTGCGTTGACCAGATCGAATTTGCGCGTCTTCGGAAATATCCTAAAAAGGCCGCGGCTATCGATGGGATAGACCGCGACGTGGGCGCGAGCCAACTGGTCGGTGGCAGCCGTCATATTGGCGGTGCCGTCGTAAAACTCTTCCGTGGTCAGTGGCTTCCACGCATCGGGGTCGCGGACCGCAGGCGGAAACTCGAGTGTGACTGAACCGGTGGCCCAGAATAGGTTCTTACGGCCCGGCATTCCTCCAAGGAAACGCGCAATCTGCTTCAGGGACCCGATCATGTTCTCGGCGCGGGTCGTGATCATGTTGCCCTCTTCTTCAAGCGATGACGGGTCGGTTTGCGTCGGGTCCTGCTGGGGGTCTTCATTCCGCTCGAACTGCGGCATGGTAGCGGCGACGGCGGCCTTCAGCAATGCGCGGTCGTCGGTGAATCCCTGAAGTATGCGGAGATGCGCGTCCAGGCTGATGACCTCCATGCGCGTGCCGGCGGGCATCTTGTCCAGGAAGTTCAGCATGTGCCGCTTCACGATGGTCTGCGCCGCCATCGGCGTGTTGAGGTTGTCGATCAGGAGGACATTCAGTGGGCCGGCTGCGGGCGGCGTGGGCGTGGCGTTGGAGAAGGTGTTGGGTGGCAGCTTCTGCTCGACCTGCGTGGGCGCGGCGGGCGCGGCCTGGTCGGTGCGATGCTCGTCGAAGCTGGCCGGTTTCATCTCCTTGCCGTCTTCGAGCACAGTGAAGTCGGACTGCTTGAGGTCGTGCACCGGCTTCCCCTTGGCATCGGTGACGACGACATCAACGATGGTGAGCGGCACGCGCGCGCGAATGACATAGCCCGGCTGGCCTGCGCCCTGCGCCCGGTTGGCTTCGACGGCGCTTTGCTGCGCGTGTGCAGCAGTTGCGAAGGCCAGGCAGGCCGTCGCGGAGACGGTGAAGAATGCGGAGAATCCAGAACCAGTGCGGCGAGCCAGACCGGCCATGCGGGGACCTCCATCAACTTGCTGAGAATGATACAGCCCTGCCCGTGGCCGCTCCATTCCAGAGCCGGGGCAACCGGGCTTATGATGGAGGGGATTGGAGCGGCGATGACGACGCAATACTATACCGGGCCAAACTACGGCGGCAGGTTCCTCGGCTTCCTGCTGGCGCTGGTTCTGGGCGCGGCGGCGTTCGTTGTTTTCGCGCGCCATGAAACCACGGGCAGGATGGGCAGCTTCATTACGCGCATCACCGGGCGCGCCGCCGGCCTCGACACATCGGTTCCCGCGGTGGTGGAGAATATCCAGCGGCTCGGCCGCCTGCAGACCGTTGTCTACTCGCTGGACACGGTGGTTGTGGACGGCCGCTCCCTGGCCACTGCGCCCGACGCGCCGGAGGGCGACCGCATTCTGCTGGTGGTCCATGGCCAGTCGATCGCGGGCATCGACCTGGCGCAGCTCAAGCCGGAAGACGTGAGCATCGACGCGGGCGGGCGCGGCATCCACCTCTCACTGCCGGCCTCGCAGCTCTTCTCCACTACGCTGGACAACCTTCACACGCGGATCTACGTGCGCTCCACCGGGCTGCTGGTCCCGATGGACCAGCCTCTGGGGCCCGAGACCCGCGCCAGGGCGCAGAACCAGTTGCAGCAGGCCGCGCTGGGCGACGGCATCCTGGACGCCGCGCGCAGCAACGCACGCGCCTCCGTGACCGCGCTGCTCGATTCGCTTGGCTTCGAGCAGGTCGACGTCAAGTAACGCAGACGGCCGACGCGGGTTCCCTAAACGGTACACATGCTCCCAATTTCACACACGGTACTTCCCCTGCTTGCGGTATCATGCAGGCATGAGGTTCCTGCCAAAACTCGGCTGCTGCAGAAGGTCGTCTCACGATGGCGGAGCGATTGAAGAGATTGCGGACACAAACGGTGCGCGGGAGGAGCAACTCGCCGCTGGCGAGCAAGCCTGTGCGCAGGAGTCCCACCTGCTGAAGACCATCGGCTGGGTCTCGGCCGCGCTTGGAGCGGTGGCGCTGGGGCTGATCGTGGGCCGCGAGATTCGCCAGCGTTACAAATTCAACCACCGCACACCATACGATCTCTACGCCCACTCCGGCGACCAGCTTCCCGACGGTGACTGCAGCGTCGGCATATAAGCCGCGCCCGCACGGCATGGATAAGCAGCACTGGTGCGGAATGACTAAGCCGCGTTCTTATGGAATAAATTAGCCGCACCCGCGCGCAATGGATAAGCCGCGCTCGTATAGCATGGCGGCTTCGCGGACGCGTCTCTTAGAAGCGCTCTAATCGGGCTTCCACTCGTACGCGCCGGGCTGGGGCAGGCCGATGTGGGCGAGCACGCGTTCGACGAACTGGCGGGCCATCTCGGTGGTGTTCTGGGGCTGGTTGTAGAGGGTGGGCATCACCGGGAAGATGGTGGCGCCGGCGTCCGAGGCGAGCTGCATGTTGCGCAGGTGGATGCGGTTGAAGGGCGTCTCGCGCACGCAGAGGATGAGGCGGCGGCGTTCCTTCAGGCAGACGTCGGCGGCGCGCTCGATGAGGTTGGAGGCCATTCCGTTGGCAATTCCGGCCAGCGTCCCCATGGTGCAGGGAAGCACGATCATACCGTCGGAGGGAGTGCTGCCGCTGGCGACGTTGGCCCCGATGTCGGCCTCGGCGTGCTGGAGGATTTTGGAGATTGAGGCGTGGCCGGTGCCAAGGAGTTTCTCTGCGAGTGCGTTGCGTCCGCTGAGTTGCATCTCTTCGGCGAAGACGCGCAGCGATGCCTCGCTGGGGATGAAGTCCACCTTGGCGACGCGCGCGTCGGCGTGGAGGGCACGGAGCATCTCGGCGGCAAAGATAGAGCCGCTGGCGCCGGTGACGGCGAGAATGAGGCGGAGTTTGGGGCTGGTGGGGGCGGACTTGGCTGCAGAGGTCACGAGAGTGATTATCGCCCATCCGGCGGTAAGCTATCCTTCGACGACGCTGGCGGAGCGCGCGACTCGCGCCTGAGAGGGCGCGGGCGCCGGGAGGGTGTGCATGCGGAAGAGGGCAAAGACCGCCTGACAGACGCCGTACGCCAGCAGGACGCCAGAGGCCAACGACGCAAAGACCGCACACACCAGTACCACAGAATCACTCACAGAAACATTCCTCAACTTTCGCCTGCCCCTCTTATGAGATGCCAAGGACTCGAGGCGCGGCCGGAGCAAATTTATTGTTACAAAGATTGAATCGGTTGTGATGCAGCCTTGATGAATTGCTTATTACCCATTCGGGTACGTTCTGGCGGCGAAGGGCTGGCCGCGTTTCGACCGGGAGCAAGACCTGGCGCGGCCCAATGCCGTATCCTGAGGATTGGCCATTTCACCTCCATGCGGCACAGTGGAGTGCGCGGCCAAACCAGTCCGCATGGCAATCACTCACATCACGGTGCGCGGCGCGCGGCAGCACAACCTGCGCAACCTCTCGGTCTCCATTCCGCGCAATACGCTGACCGTGGTGACTGGGCTCTCGGGGTCGGGCAAGTCCTCGCTTGCCTTCGACACCATCTACGCCGAAGGCCAGCGGCGCTATGTGGAGACGCTCTCGGCCTACGCGCGGCAGTTTCTGGACCAGATGGAGCGGCCGGACGTGGATGCCATCGATGGGCTCTCGCCGGCGATCTCGATTGAGCAGAAGACGACCTCGCGCAGCCCGCGCTCGACGGTGGGCACAATTACGGAGATCTACGACTACCTGCGCCTGCTGTACGCATCGGTGGGCCAGCCGCACTGCCCCAAGTGCGGGCTGCCGATCACGCGCCAGACGGTGGAGCAGATCGTGGAGCGCATTGTGGCGCAGACGCCGGGCGAGCGCATCACAGTGTTTGCACCGCTGGTGCGCGGACGCAAGGGCGAGTTTCGCGAGGAACTGGAGGCGCTGGACCAGCAGGGATTTCGCGCGCGCATCGACGGCGTAATGACGGAGCTGACCGAGGGCATGCGCCTGGACAAGCGCAGGAACCACACGGTCGAAGCGGTGGTCGATCGCATTATCCTCAAGCCGCTAGCACAAAACGTCAATGAGACCGCATCTACTTCGTCTTCCCTCGAACCTCGAACCTCGAACCTTGAACCGCGTAAGTTCGACACGCGGCGGCTGGAGACTTCGGTGGCGAAGGCGCTGCAGATGGCCAGGGGACTGGTGCTGATCGGCATACAGGGGACGAACCGCGCGCAGGACGAGACGCTGTACTCGTCGTCGATGGCCTGCCCGGAGTGTGGCATCGACGTGCCGCGGCTGGAGCCGCGCAGCTTCTCGTTCAACTCCGCCTACGGCGCCTGCCCGGAGTGCAAAGGGCTGGGCAGCACCTACGACTTCGACCCCGCAAAGACGATTGCGGACTGGTCGAAGCCGCTGCTGGATGGAGCGATGGGACCGGGTTCGGGATCGTCGTATCTGCTGCGGCTGATCCGGCTTGCGGCGGAGCGGTACAAGATCGACCTGAAGCTACCCTTCAGTGAACTGAGTAAGCCGCAGCAGGATCTGCTGCTCTATGGGCCGCCGAAGAATGAACTGGGCCGGACGGGCTTTCATGGCATCTTTGCCTATCTGCGCGCCAACCTGGACGAGACGAAGTCCGACGGCTACCGCGAGTACATGATGCAGTACATGTCTGCGACCGTCTGTCCGCGCTGCCAGGGACGGCGGTTGAGGCCGGAGTCGCTGGCGGTGACAGTTTCAATCGGCGGCGAGGACCGCTCGATCGCGGAGTTCACCGCGCTCTCCATGGAGCGGGCGCTGGAGGGCGCGCGGGCCATGCACCTCACCGGGCGCGACAGGATTGTGGCGGACCGGCTACAGCGCGAGATCATCGAGCGGCTGGAGTTCCTGAACGCGGTGGGGCTGGGCTATCTCTCTCTGGACCGCTCGGCGGCGACTCTCTCCGGCGGCGAGGGACAAAGGATACGGCTGGCGACGCAGATCGGGTCGCGCCTGCGCGGAGTGCTGTATGTGCTCGATGAGCCGTCGATCGGGCTGCATCAGCGCGACAATCGGCGTCTGCTGCAGGCGCTGGCCAACCTGCGCGACCTGGGCAACACGGTGCTGGTGGTGGAGCATGATGAGGACACCATTCGCAAGGCCGACTACGTGCTCGACCTGGGGCCCGGCGCGGGCAAGAACGGCGGCCTGCTGATCGCCGCTGGAACGCCGCAGCAGGTGATGGACAATCCGGCGTCGCTGACCGGGCAGTATCTGGCTGGGAAGATCGAGATTGTGGCGCGCGCCCAGCCCAGACCGCTCACCGGCAAGTGGATCACGGTGGAGAATGCCACGGCGCACAACCTGCAACAGTTGACGGCGCACTTCCCGCTGGGTGTGATGACGGTGGTGACCGGCGTCTCGGGCTCGGGCAAATCGACACTGGTGACGGACATCCTCTATCGCGCGCTGGCCCGCGAACTCTACGGATCGCGCGAGGAGCCGGGAGCGCATGGGCGCGTCGTGGGCATCGACCAGATCGACAAGGTGATCGAGATCGACCAGTCGGCGATCGGGCGGACTCCGCGGTCGAATCCGGCCACGTACACCGGCGTCTTCACCGCGATCCGCGATTTATTCGCGATGCTGCCGGAGTCGCGTGAGCGCGGATACAAGCCCGGCCGCTTCAGCTTCAACGTGCAGGGCGGTCGCTGCGAGGCATGCCAGGGCGATGGCCAGCGGCGCATCGAGATGAACTTCCTGCCCGACGTCTATGTGCTCTGCGATGTGTGTAACGGACGACGTTACAACCAGGAGACGCTGGCGGTGCGCTTCAACGGCCACTCCATCGCCGACCTGCTGGACCTGCCCATCGCCGACGCGCTCCCAGTCCTCAAAGACATTCCGGCCGCCGCGGCGAAGTTGCAGACACTGGTGGATGTGGGGCTTGGGTACATCCATCTTGGCCAGTCCGCCACCACGCTCTCCGGCGGCGAGGCGCAGCGCATGAAGCTGGCGCGCGAGCTATCGAAACGCCAGACCGGGCGCACGCTGTATCTGCTGGACGAGCCGACGACCGGCCTGCACTTCGACGACGTGCGCAAGCTGCTGGAGGTGCTGCACCGGCTCACTGATCTGGGCAACACGGTCATTATTATTGAGCACAACCTCGACATCGTGCGTAACGCCGACTATGTGCTGGACATGGGGCCGGAGGGCGGCGAGCGCGGCGGACGCATCGTGGCGCATGGAACGCCGGAGCAGATTGCCACCGTCGCCGGATCGTACACCGGTAACTTTCTGGCGCGTCACTATGGAGCGGACCACGCAGGGTCGAACTGGGCGAACCGTATCTCGTCGAACGGAGGCGGAGGGGTGGGCCACGCCGGGCCGCAGCCGCTGGATATTGCCGCCGTGCCTGACCAGGCGAAGGCGGCTCGGGCCAAGTTTGTCGCGCCGCAAAAGAAGACCGGACTGCCGTCGGCGCGCGAGGCCGGACCGGTGAAGAAGGTGGCTAAGAAATCAGTTTTGTCGAAGAGCGCGCCTGCAAGGGCTGCAAAGAAGAACGCGAACCTGAGGAGGGGGAGATCGGCATGAGTATCTTTTCCGCGAATGGACCGGAAGACGTGACGAGGCAGCAAGAAACGCCGGGCAGCGAAGGCACGCCGAGCACCGGAGCCGCCGCCGGCGAGGAACACGAGGCGCCGCTGCGGCGCGTTCCCCACATGGGACACGCGCTTCTCTTCGTCTGCTTTACGGGATTGCTGCTGATTTTTCTTGAGCTTGTTCTGGTAGCGATGGGAAGATCGCCGGGAGCTGTGCACGGCGGCGTGACTACGCTGCTGCACCCGAAGCTACAGATCGCCCTGCTGGCGACGACGTATCTGACGACCCTGCTGGCGGCGTGGTTCTTCTATCCGCTGCTCTGGCATCGCAGTTTTCTGGATGGGATCGAGTGGCGCTGGGCGACCGCGCGCAGCCTGGCGGGAAGGCTGATCGCGCTGGGCTTGCTGCTTGGAGTTATGGTGCAGATCGCCACCAACTTCATCACGCCGCCAAAATCGCGGCCCATCGACGCGTTCTTTCTGACGCCGGCGGATGCGTGGCTCATCACTCTCTTCGGCACCATCGT
>Ga0116114_1001587_pt1 | contig 11596 bp, 9 predicted proteins | sample June2015DPH_10_5_FD_89823 | JGI IMG/M metagenome (GOLD analysis project Ga0116114, IMG submission 89823) | Peatland microbial communities from SPRUCE experiment site at the Marcell Experimental Forest, Minnesota, USA - June2015DPH_10_40 | ecosystem: Environmental > Terrestrial > Soil > Wetlands >... | reverse complement strand
CAGCACTGGAGCAGGGTGACCCATATCCCCGCAATGATCGTCCAAATGCGCTGCGAAGTCTTGGCGAAAACGTGCATGTCGGTGCAATCGGTGTAAAAGGACGGAGAGAAATACAAAAGCATGAAGCCCATGTGGTGCACTTCGCCGCCGAAGTGCTTGCAGGCCAGGCCGTGAGCGAACTCGTGAGGTCCGACGATGATAAACAACATCAGCCACATAACCAGGAGGTCATAGCCGCTCTTATGTCCAGGACCGTAGATCGCCAGGGCTTCCTGGCTGACGCGCGTGAAGTCACGGGCCACGATCACCCCGGCCAGGGCGAAGAGGCCGAGCGAGAAGAGGACAAACTGCTTCGTGAACATCCAGCCCAAATACCTGTCCAGGCGTTCCAGCGCCCGGTCGGGATCAAAGGCTGAAAAGTAGATGTAAAGCAGGCTGGCGTGGTTCACGCGCTCACGACGCTCGTCGCGGATCTTCTCCAAGATGCAGAGATTTTTTTGCGCAGCTCCGCGCTCCCAGAAGTTGGGATCCACGCCGTCCAGGTACTCGATCACGTCCTGTTCGCTCAGGTTCTGGTCCGAGTAGCGTTCGTTGAGCGCTTGCGCAACTTCGGCCGGAGCACGAGCGCCATTGCACAGCGAGAGCAGCTCCCAATCCAGCTCGCCCAGGCGATTGAAGGAGTCCGTCTCAGGGACTTTGACCACGAAGCTGGTTTCCCCGGCAAACGTCTGCTTGCCGACCTTCAGGTCGGTGCGCAGCTTGGGGCGCCGAAGGCCCTTCGCCACCACACCCGAGAGTTGAATACTGGTGGGACCGAAACGCATGGGGAACTCAGTCGAGAGTCAATAGTCGAAGGTCGAGGAGTTAGTCTAGAGTCGACAGTCCACAGTCGACAGCCAAAGGTCTAAGAGGAGGCGCCGTTGGGATCCTCACCCTCTCTCCAGGGAGACGGCTGTATTTACGACCAGGCAGTCAGTTTTGACTCTCGACTCTCGACTATCGACTGACTCCTTGACCCTCGACTCTCGACTTTAGACTCCAGATCACTCGCACCGCCATTCCCGGCCGCAGGTTTTCCAGATGGGGTCCCGTCAACTCTGCCGTAAGATCATAGCTGGCGCTGGCAGCATCCACGGTAGGGCTGACCAATTTCACATGCGCGTTATACTCGTGCGACTTGTCATCCGCCGGCACTACTTTCAACGGATACCCGGCTGTGGGCCGTGGGCCTGCCGACTCCGGCAGTAGAAACCGGACCTGGAGCGGGTAAAGCTCGCTTAAGCGAAAGCAAAGGTCATTTTTGATCATGTTCTGTCCAGCGCGGATAGCCCGCCGGACAATGTATCCGTCGAAGGGGGCCACTATTCGAGTCTTTTCCAGCTCGATCTCCAGCTCGTGAACTGCCGCTTTTTTTTGCTCGATGGCAGCCTTCCAGCTATCCAGATCGAAGCCTGCGCCGGTGGATTGAAACTCGGCTTCCTCCAGCGCCGCTTGACTGCTCAAACCGAACTTGCGCAACTCCTGCTGCCGTCGATAGGCAGCATCCTTGGCCTTTTTCTCAGCTTCCTGGTACTTGAAGTTATTTTCAGCCACCCTCTGGTCCAGGCGAGCTTTTTCCAAACTGGCAAGCAACTCGCGGTCGTCCAGGCGTGCGAGCACCGCTCCTTTCTTTACCCAACTGTCCTGGTCGTAGAAGAGCTCTTGCACAATCCCGTCGCGCTGGGCGAGCAAATCCACAGAGTGTTCGACCGACAATACACTTGCAATCTCCAGAGTGTCCGCAGCCGGCACGGAAGGCGGCTGGGCAGGAGCTTGGGTGACACTGGGCTGCGGCGATGCGGCAGGGGTTGCTTTTTGTTGAGACTGGTTCGCACACCCGGGAACACCCAGAATAGCAGCCAGGATTCCGAACAGGACCCAATCAGATCGTTTCATTGCTTCAGCCTCGCGGTAGTCGAGGAGTCGAGAAGTCGAGGAGTCGAGAGTTTGACCACTGACCTGCATCCGACTTTTCGACTCTTGGCCGCAGGAGAAATCGAAGATCGGGGATTTCACTTCTCGATTCTCGACTTCTCGACTCCTCGACTTCTTACGGTAGCAGTGCCCAGACCTTCCGCCATGCCCATTGCGTTGGGGCGCGCAGCAGCATGTAGCCCACCGGATACCACCCGCTGTGGAACCAGCCTCCCGCGCTGGTAATCTTCGCCTGACCCGCCATGCCATCGCGGGCTTTGACATCAGGATTGGGGAACAGGGCACGCGTTACGAAGAACTGCTCGCCCTCGGCAGAAATGGTCTGGGGGGAGACTCGCTCCACCGATCCCCGGAGCGTTAGGGTGGGATAGGCATTCAATTTGAGGGCCACGGGCGCGCCGGTTCGAATCAGGGATATATCGGTTTCTGGAACGTTCATTTCGACCGCCAAGTGGTCCTGATCCACGAGCTCACAGAAGGCGTCGCCCACCTTGAGCAGTTTCCCAATTTTCTCTTCCACCTTAGGTGTCACAACGACGCCCGGGATGGAGGCCCGGAGATGCGCCTTATCGACTTTTTCCTGATAGAGGGTGACCTCTGCCTGGTGGAGGTCCATGTTCAGCCGGGCTTGGCCGGCGCCGGCCCAATCCCTCTTTTCCTCCGCCTCGGCAAGCTGGCGGTGGGCAAGCGCGAGGTCGGTCAAGGCCCGTTCCAGCCGGATTCTGTCATCGCTGTCGTCCAGTCGGGCCAACTCGTCTCCGGCGTTTACTCTTTGCCCTTCCCGGACAGGTACTCCTTGGACAATGCCGCTGACCTCGGCGCTCACAATGCGGCGCTCGGCGGGGACCACGGTGGCGTTCGTCTGGATTCGGTACTTCCAGGGCACTACGATCAAAACCAGCGCAGCTATCCCAGCCTTCGATGCAATCTCGAGCCAGCGGCCGGCTGTGATCCCTTCCAGTTTGCGCTTGCTCTTGAGCACGGGCTGCCAAATGCTCAGCAGCGGCACGTCCTGGTAGAGCCGGGCATTGCGGATGGCCACAGTGATCTGGCTGGCAAGGATAGCGAGAACCTCCAGATGGCTTTCCGATAGGAATTCTGCGGTGTTGCTCAGGAGGGCCAGCACGCCCACGGTCCCCTGTTCATCGCGCAGAGGCATGGCGTAGAAGCCGCTCAGTCTCTGCTCTTCCATGTAGCGCACCAGCGCCGCGTTCGCTCCCTCCGGCTTAACTTTCCACCCCTCTTCAGTCTGGTCAGCCGAGACCGCCTCCGGTTGCTCAGCCACCCACGCCAGCAGTTCACGCAACTGCTCCATTTCGCGGGTCCGCGGTACCTCGGCTTCCCCCGAAACAGCACCCAGTATAAAGCGGTGGCGGTCATACAAACCGATGACGCACTGATCGAAGGGGACGACGGTGGCAGCTTCGTGAACCACCGTGGTGAGGACATGATCGAGATTGAGCGTGGAGGTTATTTCCTTGCTGATGGTGAGGAGGGCGTCCAGGGTGTGAACCTTTCGCTCCGCCTGCAACAGATTGGCATTGTTCAGGGCGTTGGAGGCCTGCTCGCACATGTTGGTGAGGTAAAACAGGTCATCCTCATCAAACGGCTTTCCATCTGATCGGTTGACGATTTCCACGACCCCCAACACCCGCTCTTCCTTCAGAAGAGGCGCGCACATCAGCGATTGGATTTGATACTTCTCGCTTGCCTGTACGCGGGCCTCAAGTCCCGGCTCATCCTGGGCGCTTGAGACCAGGCGAGCTTGGCCGGTCTGGGCCACGCCCCCAGCCATGCCCTCTCCAATTTGAAGGCGGCTACCCTTGTTGGTCGTCGGATCCTCACCCGCTTGCTGCGCGCAAAGCAGCTCGTTCGTTCCGGAATCCACCAGCCAGAAGTTGCAGGCCAGGGCGCCGAGGTTCCCTTGGATCTTCTCAGCCATAATGGGCAGTAGATCCTCAAGCTCCAGCGTAGAAGTGAAGGTGCTCGCCACATCGTAGAGCGCGGTCAATCGTTCAATCGTCTCCAGGCTCGACCACTTTTCCTGCTCGACGGCGCGCAAAGCATCCAGAACCCGGCCCGCCAGTCGGCAGGCTTCTTCAACGAAGCCTGCGTCATTGGCTGTAAATTCTCCCGTGCGCTTGTTCAATACCTCCAGGACGCCGGCCACGTCTGTAGAGGTCGGGATGGGTGCGTACAAGGCCGTTGCCACGCGCTCCCGGTCGCCTTCCGCGAGATGCGGGAACATCTCCGGCTCGATTTCCTCCTCGTCGAGCCGCCGCGCACGTGATTTTGCTAGCATCTCGGCCAGAATACCTTCGCTCGCCTGCCCCGGAGCAAACTCCAGCCGAAGTCCGGCCTCGAACCAGCGAGAGCGACAGAGCAATTCCCCACCCCTCTCCTGACGTAGCCAAACCATCGCCGCACGGGCCTCCAGATCTCGGCCAACATGCGTGACAAGCGTCTTCGCAAAACTGTCAATGCTGTTGCAGGAGTGAAATCCAACCGATAGTTCAAAAAGGGAGGACAACTGCTCCATAGAAAATGTTGCCGAGGGCGTTACCCTTGCGGCAGGGGCTAGTGAGCCGATACAGGATAAATTCCAAATGAATCGACTGGGAGGCTACCAAAAACCGGCGGGCGAGTCAAGCAATGTGGTTCGGCCATGTTTTCTCCACGTTTTTCTCACCTACTGCCTTGATTTGCTCAACAAGTCGGCGTAGTCTCAGGTGACGGTGTAAATCTCATGCTACGCTTTGAAAGCAGGGCATCAACCGCGAGGAATCCGTGACCATTAATATCAGAACAGTTGATCAGGTGACCATTCTTGACCTCAACGGCCCCTTTAAAGCAGGTGAAGCTGAGCAGGCCTTTCGAAACTCCGTCGGCGAGGCGCTCTCCGCCAGCGTCACGAGACTTGCCGTAAACCTTGCGGGCGTGTCTTTTCTCGATAGCTCCGGTGTCGGCGCACTGGTTCGCACTTTTTCGGCCCTGAAAGAAAGAGGGGGTGAATTCAGACTCTTTGGGGCCTCAAAACAGGCCGCTCAAACCCTCAGGATGGTTCGTCTGGACAAAGTCCTCGGACTGGCGGAAGATGAGACCGCTGCCCTCGCGAGTTTTTAGCCAGAGGCTGAAAAAAGTCATCCTCCTGTCATTACCTCGTCCCTACCTTCTTAGGACAGTGAGGTCAGCGTCCCGTCGCGCAGAATGCTTAGGTTTTTCACCAGAGTATCAATCCCAAACCGTCCGGAAACAATCTCGGGAATCGCTCCTTCGAGTTGAATGCGCACACTCGCGTCACGCATTTGAGCAGGGTGGCTTTCAGGGTAGGGCCAGCAACGGCAGGACGTATGATTGGAAGGCCTGGGACGGGACCCCGCATGGCTACGAGGGCCTGCTCGTGGACGGGTCCCGGCACTGCTGGCAGTGTTGTCGCGCTAATATGACGCACGGGCATATACGGTGAACAGCCTCCTTGGCAAAACTTAAGTGAAGAACATGGGGTCCAGGCAACAATCCACAGTTGAGCTAGTCCCCTGAAAGGGTGGAACAAAGGATGGGTTATCTACTTGTAATGGCCGCCGGCATTCTGCAAGGCGCCTTCATACTGCCGATGAAGTCTACCCAGAAGTGGGCCTGGGAGAACACTTGGTTCGTCTATGCCTCAACAGGCTTTCTGATTTGGCCCTGGCTATTCGTGCTCTTGACAATTCCTCATCCCGTCACCGTCTTGGCAACCACCAGCATGCGCTCTCTGGTTCTGGTTGAGGTGTTTGGGCTTGGATGGGGGATAGGGACTGTTACCTTTGGATTAGGTGTGAGTAGGTTGGGGATGGCCCTGGGATTCACTATCATCATCGGACTGGCGGCAACTGCCGGGGCGCTCATTCCCATGGTCGTGATGGCTCCCGAGAAGTTGGGCCAGCCACAAGGCTTACTGACGCTCGCCTCCCTCGCCCTAGTTCTGGTCGGTCTTACTCTCGGCTCCTGGGGCGGAAAGCTCCGGGAACCCGAACGGAACTCCACAGGCAATGACCCACGGAGTTCCTTCGCCGTCGGGCTTGCGATCTGTGTCGCGTCCGGACTTCTCTCTTCATGCGCGAACCTGGGCTTCACCTTCGGCGGAGAATATGTACGAAGGGCCATGGAGCTGGGCGCGGCAGAGTCAATGGCGGGCAACTCACTCTGGGCTCCACTCACCCTGCCGCTCTGTGTTTGCAATGCTGGTTACTGCGTATGGCTAATGAGAAAACGTAAGACCGGCGGGTTGCTACTTTTGAAAGGAACACGCCACTACTGGGCTCTGGCGGCTTTGATGGGCTTCATGTGGATCGGCGGATTCATTCTCTACGCGCCAGGTACCCGGCGGTTGGGTTCTTTGGGGACCTCGGTGGGATGGGCCGTCATGATGTCCACGATGGTCATTACCGCAAACATCCTGGGGTTCATAACGGGAGAGTGGAAGGGCGCGAGCCGCAAGGCATACACCTTGGCCGTGGGGGGCGTAGCAATTCTGATCCTGGCCATTGGTGTTGTGGGCTACGCAAATCAGTTGTGATTGGGACGTTCAGAAAACATTAGACCTTGCAAGGGTCGAATGCTCCCCCGGTCAGTCTCTTTTCTTTGCGCGGCGCGAGGAGACGCGCTCTACAGCGCTATAATGTGGTTTTTCCAATTCAGTGATTGATCGGAAATTGCAGCACCTATTACGAAGCTGGGGGCTCGAGCATGGTCTTCAGGGGGAAGGGAATGGTGAGACGTCTACTCAGTTTGCTCGCTCTACTCTTTTTGGCCGGGGCCGCAGTTGACGCGCAAGAGGCGAAGAAGCCTTTGACCATCGAGTTGGTCACCCACCCGCAAGGGCTAAGCACGATGGGCCTCTCCCGCTTGGAATGGCGTCCGGGGGGCAAGGAGATCAGCTACCTCAAGCGCCAGGGCTCCGGCAAGGGTGCTGTCCTCACCCTTTATCTCTATGAGATTGCGGGCGGCAAGGAGCGAGTTCTTCTTGGACCTCCCAACGACACGGTTGAAGGCGAGAAGCTTGACCTCTCTTCATATCAATGGTCCCCGGGCGGCGACGCGCTGCTACTCCAGGGTGAAAAGGATATCTGGCTTTACAACCTGGCGACCGGCCAGATGAAATCCCTTGTCAAGGACGCTATGCCGGTAGAGGACGCGACGTTTTCTCCCACGGGCGAGCGTGTGGCATTTGTGGAGCAGAACAACCTCTTGGCCCTCGACCTTAGGACGGGACTTCGTGAAAAGCTCACGGACGACGGCAACGAAAACGTGATGAACGGCAAACTCGATTGGGTTTACGAAGAGGAACTTGCCAATCGTGCCACCGGTCGGGCGTACGAGTGGTCGCCGGATGGGAAGAAGATTGCCTACCTTCGCCTGGACGACGCCCCCGTGCCTCGATACCCGCTGACACATTACTTGTCCAACCACGTGGAACTTAGCGAGGAGCGGTTCCCTCAGTCGGGTGACCCGAATCCCATTCCTTCTCTCCATGTCGTTTCCGTGGAAGGCAGCGAGCACCAGAGCTGGACGTCGACCGCGGCGAAATCCGTCGAATACTTCGGTCCCTCGTTTTCCTGGACGCCTGACTCGAAGGCGGTCGCGTTCCTCACGCTCGACCGCGCCCAGGACGAGTTGGACGTCCATCTCTGGGATGCTGCCGCAGGCGCCCATCGCCTTCTGCTCACAGAAAAGGATGCGTACTGGATCAATTCGCTCGAGCCGCCGCACTTCCTCGGCGACAACCAGCGGTTCCTCTGGCTCTCGGAGCGAGACGGCTGGTTGCACCTCTATCTCTATGGCCGCGATGGAAAGCTGCAGAAACAGCTTAGCCACGGCAACTGGATGATCGATCGTCCCTTTTTCCAAGACCTCCCCATCATCGGCTTGGACGAAAAGGGCGGCTGGGCCTACTTCGCGGCCACCAACCCGGACCCACGCGAGCGCCAGCTCTACCGCGTGAGGCTGGATGGCAGCGGTTTGGAGCGCCTCTCGCAGCAGCCCGGAGTCCACGGGCTGAACCTCTCGCCGGATGGCCAGTTTCTGCTCGACAACTTTTCCTCACTCCATGACCCGCCGGAAACCCGGCTGCTCAAGGCGGATGGGTCGCTCCTCACCACGCTGAGCAAGCAGACGCCCCATCTCGATGATTACGCGCTGGGCAGGACGGAATTAGTAGAAGTGAAAGCCCCAGACGGCGCCACGCTCTACGCGCGCCTGGTGAAGCCCCCGGACTTTGACCCGGCGAGGAAGTATCCGGTCATCATCGAAGTGTACGGCGGCCCCCACATTCAACTTATCCAGAACCGCTGGGGCCTGACTTCCCTCAGTGACCATCTCTTCGCGGAACAGGGCTTCATCCTGTGGTCGCTCGATAATCGCGGCGCGTGGGGGCGAGGACACGCTTGGGAATCAAGGGTGTTTAAGGACTTGGGGCACTACGAGCTTGAAGACCAGCTTGCCGGCGTCGCCTACCTGAAGTCTCTCCCTTATGTCGACCCTATGCGGATCGGCATTACCGGGTGGTCCTACGGCGGCTATATGACGCTCTATGCGCTAACTCACGCACCTGACGTGTTCAAGTGCGGCGCGGCGGGTGGTCCCGTCACCGACTGGAAGTTCTACGACAGCATATACACCGAGCGCTACATGCGCACGCCCCAGGAAAATCCGGACGGGTACAAGACTTCCTCCCCGCTCGAGGCCGCCGATAAGCTGAAAGCCAAAGTGCTGCTGATCCAGGGCACCGACGACGACAACGTCCACATGCAGAACACCCTGAACTTCGTAGAAGCTCTAGTCAAGGCGCACACACTCTTCGATCTCTACCTCCAGCCGGGAGAAAAGCACGGATTCGCTAGCGAGGCAGCGAGGTTCTACCTCACCCAGCGCTTGCTGGGATTCTTCAAGCAGAACCTCTAAAGAGGCGTTGCCTCAGCCCGACGAGTCATGCCTCGTTAGGAATCGGAAGCGCGGTCCCGCAGGGCGGGACCCGCCGCCGGAGTTTGCGCGCGGAGCCAGAGAGGCGCGGCATTAGCCGCTGAAGCCGCATGTTCGCTATTGGCATTGGCCAGTGCTTCACGGCTGAAGCCGCTTTCTGACGGGCGCGCCATGGGAAGAGGCGCGGTCTGTATGTGGCCTGTCTTCGGCACGGTGACGGTGTCGTTTGCGGCAGCCGTCCCGCTCAACGGCAGCGACGCGGGATTGATCGTGCACGTCGCCCCACTAGCCGCGCCGCCCCGAATCTGCCAAGGAAACCTCCCGACGCGGTCGCTATTCTGTGCGGGACGCAGCCCAGATGATCAAGATCACCATAAGGACGCCGATTCCAGCCAGCCCGTAAATCAAACCCCTGCTAAATTTCTTCCCCGTCGTCTCACCCTCGATCTTTTTTAGGGTCTTTACTTCTGTAAAGGTAATCTTCTGCGTCTCAACCTTGTTTCCTTGCGCTGTCTGCAGACTGAAGCCCTCGTTTGTGACCTCCCCGAGCCTCCCCCTGAGTGTTTGCTTGTTCATGAGGCGTACTTCAATCATTGTTCCGGGTGGAATTTCCATAATGCGCTCCTGCACAGTCGCTTTCTTGGTTGTTTCCTGTGGCAAGGAAGCGCCTGTGGCAGAGGCTCCGACTCTGGCCTCTAAAAGCGAATTGCCGAACAGAACTGATATCAGAATCAGTAGGATCGTGTCTCTCAAAGCAGCACCTCCAAGTGCTAAGCTGAAATTTCTTCCTCGAATTATGACAAGCCTCCCTTCGGGATCCCGCGGGGAAAAGATTTCCGACGGCGATGCATTTTGTTCTTGCTTCGCAGGTGGCGCAGACACGCCGGGGTTTGACATGTTTGCGGTCGGGAAGGGGACTCCATTTGTAGGACCCCCGCCGGCGCCCCGCGGCTCTGGACGTACCACCACTCGCGGGCATCCAGAAGCGATCTCTTCCCGACAGAGCCGGGACAGGCCGCCACCCGGGAGCGCCATCATCCCGTGCCGAAGACAATACCAACCCGAGAGCCAACCAAGTGCACGGCCTCTCCGGTCTCGGGTGAAAAGACATGATGGCGGAATTCGAATCGCAGGCCGAACCGTCGTCGCACCCAGTAATTCATTCCGCCACCGTAGTGAATCGCTACTGCCCCGCCGTTGCCGGCAAGCAGAGAGAATCCGCCGTCCACGAAAGGATCGAATTTGCGCTTCGAATCCCTGGAGATGAAATGAAAGGCGGGCGTCACCGAAGCCAGGCCGGTCGTAATGGCGTATTGGTTTGTGACCGGCTTGAGAACCCCTATTTCACCCCCCAGGGCGAACCGGTCGGTGAGGCGGCCCTCGCCTCCTCCTCCCGCATGGACGAAGTCCCCGTTCCAGCGTGTGAAGGCGCTCTTCGGCACGACCACCGGTCCGCCAAACGCGTAAACATAGCCGCTTGACATCTGTGCAGCGGCTGGGAAAGAAGCGAGTACCATAATCAGCAATCCAAGGATTGCCTTGACCATCGCATTCCCCTTTCAACTCAGGCTCATTTTCTGGGCTTCGTCGCGGCGCGGTAGACGTCGTGCCAGCCGCCCGTGGGCAACACAGCTCCCAGGCCAGTTCCTACTGCCGCACCCACAAACCCTGCCAACGCGGCACTCGTAGCATTGATGCAAGATCCCTGCGCACATTTCCCTTGACCCAGTTCAGGGGAAGCAACGCCGACAACGACCCCGGCGCCGGCACCGACCGCGAGGCCGATCAGTGCGTTCCGGCCGCGGTGGGTGTTGCCTCGCGTGGAGACCCGCAGAACGTTTTTCCGCTCAAATGTCTGGCTATCCTTCCCGACGCGGAGCACGATCCCATCATCGCTCACGCTTTGAAACTGGCCGCTGTAAGACTTAGCGTCGTTCAGCACGATCCGGATCTGCTCGCCCGGCGCCAGTTGTTTGAGGTTGTCCCAGTTATTCTGTGAAGATTGAGCCAAGCCGGATCCTTGGACCATAAGCAGAAGCAGCACGGCAACTACCCATTTCAAGCTCCAACTTGTTCGTCTTAACGTTTTATTTGCTGAGACCATGGAAGCCTCACTCTTGCTGTGTCGTTCACAGATGTGCCTAGCCACGGTCGATTCGCTCGATGAATCAACCGCGGGTTTGTGGTTGTAGCGGCGATGTCTTATCGCCGTTTCTTATTCGGTACAGGGGACGCCGCCGCTACTGAGGAAGCTACAGTTGCACGAAAACCAACCATGGCTACCGAATACGTAAAAAATGTCTTGGGCGGTTCGACATCTGTGGGTTGACAGGAGGTGCGCGCACACACTGCCCTTGTCCCAAAATGGGTAGTGGCAGCGGCTGCCCATGACGCGCACTTTCGAGACTTCCGCCGAGCCGCCAATCTATGACTGCGGGTCAGGGGATATCAATGCCCTGGAGGTCCCCTTTTTGTCCTATTCAAGTTAGTCCCCTGGAGGTCCGTTCGGAGTAACTGACCACCTGGCACACGCCCCGATCGCAGCAGCTTCGGAAACGGCAGATAGGCGCTTCCGGCTGTAGCTAGGAGCCGCGCATCTCCCGGCGTTCCCCTCGAGTTCTCCTGAACCCTTCCTATTTTCGCATTCCCCAAAAAAGGACTT
>Ga0116114_1001576_pt1 | contig 11667 bp, 10 predicted proteins | sample June2015DPH_10_5_FD_89823 | JGI IMG/M metagenome (GOLD analysis project Ga0116114, IMG submission 89823) | Peatland microbial communities from SPRUCE experiment site at the Marcell Experimental Forest, Minnesota, USA - June2015DPH_10_40 | ecosystem: Environmental > Terrestrial > Soil > Wetlands... | reverse complement strand
TAGAGTTTTGATTAATATTTATTATGCTTAAATTATTTACAGTCATTCCTTTATTTTTAAGTTTGGGAAGGGAAAATAATGCATGAATCACTTGTACAATGGACGCTGCTTAATAATTTAGATTTTTTATCCAAGAATTTAAATTTCAAAATAGCATCAAAAAAAGCTCAAGAATTCTCGACAGATTTTGGTAGGGTTGATTTTATCCTAGAGGGCTATCAGCATAATCAATTACTAGTAGAATTAGAAACGATTCTAAATGAGAAAAACAAATTAGATTATTGTTTCAACCAAATTCTGAATTATAGAAATATACGCTTTGTCGATGAAACTGAATATTGCATATTATATGCTTCGGAAACGAATATTAGAGTGAAGTTGATTATCGACTCATTTGCAAGAGACAATGACATTTTAGTTAGATCATATTCATTAAACAAAGTAAAATCACTTTATTCATCAACAATAGAAAAATTAAGTTTAAGTTTTGGATTAGCTTTGCCTAAGCCAGCAAATTATACTATATGCTATCTTAGATGGCTTAACAAAATATTAAAACCGTATTATGATTTGGATAAGGATATTTTAACAAAAGAACAATTAGCTTCCTATTTCAATTCTGCTAATTCAACAAATTTTCGATGCTACTTAAAGCTTGCTTTAGATTTCGAAGTAATATTTAAAAAAGATGAGATATTTTTATTAACAAATTATGGAAAGGAATATATTGATAATTTCAATTTAGATATCGAACATACTACAAATTTATCGGCTAACGACTTAACAAACGGACAAAAGAAAGTATTATTAAAAGTTTTAACAAATTCAAACTGGACTCCACATAAGGTAAATATTTATTGGTTTTTACGATTTATTGAAGTTACCGGGGGAGAATGGTTACCTAATGTGAAGGAATTTGATAAAAGTAAATTGGAAATTGCAAATGGATTATTTGGCGTTAATTATAAAAATAGAACAATGTATGAATTCTTAAATTTTGCTTGTAACTGGTGTATTGAATTAGGTTTAGTCGATAAAGTCAAAACGGGTTCCAAATACGACCGCATATATCTTACTCCTTTTGGCATTGAAGTTAATAATATATTCAGTATGGATTTACAAATAAAGAAAAGTAGGATGAACTTAAATTTTAAATATATGGAGTAATAAATGGAGGAAATCTTGGTGGAAATATTTGATAGATTTAAATTCGATCATTTCTTCAAAATTTTACTCAAAAACGGATTTGATAATGATGAAGCTCTAAATTTTATTTTAAATAATTGCAAATTAAGCACATTAGTCTACCAAGAAAGGATAGAAAACGAGTTTTATAAAAGAATGAGTGCAAATGACAAACTGTCTGATGATTTAATGAAATTGATAAGCGAAATAAAAATTGAAATTATAAGCAAATTAAATTGAATCTTTTAGTCTTAGAATCTTCATACTTTTAATTTCAATATTCCAATGCCTCCTCCAAGTCTTCAATCAAATCTTCGTAATGCTCCAGCCCGATTGAAAGGCGTAAAAGTGACTGCGGAGTTTTTGTACCAGGACCTTCAACGGATGCGCGGTGCTCTATTAAACTTTCCGGGCCGCCGAGACTGGTAGCTCTTGTGAATAATTTAACTTTGGCGGCTACCTTCATTGCATCTTCCTTTCCACCCTTGACTTCAAAAGAGACCATACCGCCGTATAGCTTCATCTGCACCGAAGCTAACGAATGTCCGGGATGCTTTGCCAGTCCGGGATAATATACTGCAGCTATAGTAGAGTGAGACTTTAGAAATTCGGCAATATGCATTGCGCTCTCCGACTGGTAACGGATCCGCAGCGGAAGTGTTTGTATACCACGTAATGTAAGCCAACATTCAAATGGCGAAGGTACGGCTCCTCCCGATTTTTGTATTTCCCTGACTTTTTGGAAAAAGCTGCTGCTTTCTTTAGTTATTATAGCGCCGCCGAGAATATCGCTATGCCCGCCGATGTATTTTGTTGTTGCGTGCATTACCAGGTCAATTCCAAAATCAAACGGCGATTGAAGTATTGGAGTTGCCCATGTGTTGTCGCAAACTACGATTGCTCCGGAGTTATGCGCAGCTTCGGAAACTTTCTGCAGATCAATAATTTTCAGTAGAGGATTGGAAGGAGTTTCAACCCAGATTAGTTTTGTTTCTTTTCTTATTTCAGCACTTAAATTTTTTATATTCACCATATCAACAAAGCTTGAACTTATCCCCCATGGTTCAAAAAGTTTTATCAAATGATGCGTACCGTGGTAAAGATCATCGCATGCAATTATATAGTCTCCCGGCGATAGAGATTGCAGCACGCTCATAGTTGCGGCAGAGCCGGCGGAAAAAGCCGCGGCTTCGGAACCACCTTCCAGCTTTGCAAGGCATTGTTCCAATGATTCGCGGTTAGGATTACCGCTGCGTGAATAGTTAAATCCTTTCGGATAACCGCCGTCGGGTTCCCGTTCAAATGTAGTTGTTAAATGTATAGGAGGTGTTACCGCTCCGGTTGCCGGGTCGGCACTTCTACCAGTATGAACTGCTATAGTTTCTATTCTCATCGTTTACTTTCAATTAAAATTTCTAAAAAATAATGATGAAAAATAACATTTCGACGGATTAAATGCGGCAGTGATTATGTACGATTGGTTTATAAGAAATATGAATAAAAGCAACCCACGACTGAAGTCGATGGCTACTTTAGAATTTGAATAAACTCTGCTTCTATTTCTTTACCTTTGTTTCTTCCATACCAAAGATGAATTTTCTCATACAATTCCGGTTTTACTATTCCTTCACTCTTCCATCCATTTATTAAAGTTTGGAGAGCTTTCGGGCGCGGTCCCCATGCAAATAATTCATTTCCTTCCAAATCAAATACAACAAATTTGGGGATGCTTCTTGTTCCGTTAGTTAAATATAAATCTATAATATCGGGATTTGAATCTCTTAATAATATTCTCAAATCAACATTAGGATTTAATTCAGCCATTTTTACAATATACGGAAGAATTTGTGCTGAATCCCCGCACCAGCCTTCTGTTATTACCATCCAGAGCTGCTTATCTTTAATATTTTCAATTAACGATTTTAATTCTTCGGAAATAACATAAGTTCTTTCAATTCTGCTGCTTCTTTGAAGGTTAAGTTTCTTATACTCGAGTAATTCTTTTTCCTCATTGCTTAATGTGCCGGGGCCGGAGGCGACATCATTTATAACGCTCTGAATATATTCGCGGTAGTTCATGCCTTTATGTGGTCTCTTATCTGCAAAAAACCGGTGTATCATATTTTAATCCTTAATATTCAATAATTTATTCTCAAATATACTAAGCAAATTTCATCTGCATCCGATTAGAAACACAAAATTGAAAAAAGATTCAAATCTCTGAATTCATCTTTAATTCCTTACGAAAGGTCTTGTAATCAGGACAAATCCTTTCCACCAGCAGCCAAAACTTTTTCGAGTGGTTCATTTCCTTTGTATGACATAATTCATGCACAATTACATAGTTTATAATTTCTTTTTTATACTGCACCAAGTTACAATTAAAGGACAGGTTTCTCCTTGCAGAACAACTTCCCCACCTTGTTTTTTGATTCCTTACCGATACATTATTCACTTTAAAATCATATTTATCTGCAAGTTCATAAGCGCGTTCCGGCAAATATCTTTTAGCAAAATTCCGGAGCCAGATATTATACAGCTTACTTAAATCAATTTTGCTTCCTCCAGGACTTACTATTCTTAATTCATTCTTTTCAAATAAAAGTTTATGCTGCCGGGTAAATAGTTCATACACTTGTATAATTTTTATTTCCCTGCCGAAAAGTAAATATTTTTCTTTATCTTCCTCCTTAGGGCGCAGATGTTTAATAATCCAATCAGTTTTTTGCTTTATGAATCTCTCTGCATCGGACAGCTCATAACCCCGGGGTAAAATAAGTTCAAGATTGCTTCCGCGGCTTATCTGCAGCCGCATATACTTAGCTTTCCTGCTGTATCGTAATTTGTAGGAGATGCTTTGCTGATTTATTAATACGGAGCGGGTAACTACATGGCTGGAAGGTTTCAAAATTATTTTGCTTTTTTATAAGTAGTTGTCTCTTTGCCGTCCTGAAGAATAACGCCTATAGCTTTAAGTTCATCTCTTATCTTATCTGAAAGAGCAAAATTCTTGTTGTTCTTTGCATCCGTACGCAATTTTATAAAAATTTCAATCAAATCATTTTCCAGGGGAAAATCATTTTGCTTTAATACGCCGGAAAAGTCCAATATACCTAAAACTCCTTCAGCGGTTTTTTGAAGGAAATCCTTCACATCAAAATAAAACTTTGTATTTATATTTTCATTCCCGGAAATTGCCCTGTTTACCTCGCGGATAAAATCAAATATAACTCCGCACGCCTGAGGTGAATTGAAATCGTCATCCATTGCCGCTTCAAAATTATTCCCGAACTTTTCAAAATCAAATTCGGGAATATTACCCTCATTATTGTTTAACTTAATCTCTTCCTCAATTTTATCGGCAAGATTTTTTAATTTCTCTAAACCTTTTTCTGCGGAAGCTAAAAGATCATCGCTAAAGTTAAGCGGGCCTGCATAATGAGTCTGCGCAAATGACAGTCTTATTGCTTCGGCAGAGTATGTTTTCAGAATTTCCCTTGCGGTTAAAAAATTACCGAGTGACTTAGACATTTTTTCATTATTAATATTCAGGAACCCGAAATGCATCCAGTAGTTTACAAATTTTTTACCGTTGGCAGCTTCGCTCTGCGCAATTTCATTTTCATGATGAGGAAAAATTAAATCACTGCCGCCCGCATGAATATCAAATGTTTCACCCAGAAGCTTGCAGCTCATCGCCGAACATTCAATGTGCCAACCGGGGCGCCCTTTCCCCCAGGGACTTTCCCAAAACGGTTCTCCTTCTTTTGCTTTCTTCCATAAGGCAAAATCAAGGGGATTTCTTTTCTCTTCGTTTATTTCAATTCTCGCACCCGATTCAAGCTCATCAATTTTTTTCCCGCTGAGCTTACCATAATCTTTAAACTTGATAACATTATAAAACACGTTGCCATTAATGTTATAAGCAAATCCTTTTTCTTCGAGTTTTTTTATTAAATTGATTATATCGCTTATATGAGCCGTAGCTCTTGGGTTTAAATCTGCTTTTTTAATCTTTAGTTTCCGTATATCTTCAAAAAAAGCCTTTGCATAAGTTTCGGCAACAACACTTGCATCCGTTCCTTCTTTAATAGATTTATTAATTATTTTATCATCTATATCGGTCAGGTTCATTACAAACCTTACGGTATAGCCCTTATATTCGAGGTATTTACGAATAATATCCGACATAATGAATGAGCGTGCATTGCCTATATGGAAGTAATCATATACGGTAGGACCGCACATATAAATCTTAACAATTGAAGGATCAATGGGTATAAATTCTTCTTTTCGCTTTGTTAAAGTGTTATAAATTTGCATAGATTCAATTATTTTTTTTACAAATATACCAAGAATGGGATTAACAATTTATAATAGTGAGTGTAAAATTTCAATGAATGCAATATACTCCCTTCCCGGTTTACTCCTTAGCCAGTTTTTTTAGGAGTTCTTTAAAATCACCCGGAAGTTCGGTATTAAAACGGATAAATTCTTTTGTGTGTGGATGAATAAATCCAAGCGTTTTTGCATGCAAAGCCTGCCGCGGCATAATATCCAGTAAATTTAGAATGCGGCTTTTCAATTTCGGCAGGCTGGTTCCGTATACAATATTTCTTCCACCGTAGGTTGGATCGCCGAAAATAGGATGACCTATTCCCGACAAATGCACTCTGATTTGGTGTGTTCTTCCTGTTCTTAAATTTAATTTCAGCAGTGAAGCAAACTCAAATTCCTCCAGCACCTCATAATATGTAAGGGCTGTTTTCCCTTCATCTTTTACTATGGCAAATTTTTTCCTGTCGGATTTGCTTCTTGCGATATTAAAATCTATTTCGCCTTTGCACACTTTAAATTTTCCCCAAGCAACTGCCCAATATTCCCGTTCAATGGAATGCTTAGAAAACTGCTCTGCAAGTTTAGCATGAGTCCAATCATCCTTCGCCACAACAAGTAGTCCGCTTGTATCTTTATCTATCCTGTGGACAATTCCGGGCCTTGCAGGCTCATTCAGGTTACTAAGTTTTTGGGAGTGAAACAGTAAAGCGTTTACCAATGTACCCGTATAATTTGCATACGCAGGATGCGCAACCATTCCGGCAGGTTTATTTACAATAAGCAGGTAATCGTCTTCAAAGACAATTTCAAGCGGAATTTCTTCAGGTTCGGCTTCTTCAGGGCGGGGTGTAATTGGAATTGTTACTTCAACAACATCGCCTGGCAGAACCTTATAGCTTGACTTTTCCATATCTGTGTTTACGATTACATAATTTGCTTCAATTAATTTTTGAATTTTAGACCGGGTAGCATTTTCAAGCTGATTGGTTAAAAAGACATCGAGGCGCTCTTTCTTTTTCCCCTCCGGAATGACTATCCGGTATTTCTTTTCGGTTACCAGTTTACTCATAATAAAAATTTCCCCATAAAAAATGGGAATGATTAAGTGTCAGATCAGAAATAAAAATCATGTTTATACAAAATATGATAAACTTTACAATCATATTAAACCTCCGAGGTTGAGGCCAAACCTCGGAGGTTTCCGGCATTGCCAATTCTTGACTTCAATTCATCGTGAAAAGTGTAATGTTAATAGGCATCAATAAAAGTATGACCTTTTACAAAAAATGAAAACATTACAAATTTATAATGCTGGCTAAGCTGCTCCCAAAGGGACTCCTTTGGAGAGAGCTGCGGTATGCTTGCAGTAAAATTGACATCAAACAAATCAATCAAAACCGCATCGCGGGTGACAGGGTGTTTTTTACCAATTCACCATGTCGCATCTACGATGTTCTAATAGTATTAACACAATATCTTTTATCTACAAGCATAGCACAGCGATGCTGTTCCTGCATGACCCATTAATAGTAATATTAGAAGTAATAAATATAAACGAATTAAATATCTTAATGACGATTTATAAAACCCCTATTTGGATTAATTTAATATTTAGAATTAAGATACATTTGAAGGATTAGACTCTGCTGCAGGGGTTTCATCTTTTTCATCTTCAACTTTTTCACTACGGTAAAAAAATATTAAAATCAGGACACCGATTGTCACGGCTGAATCCGCAATATTAAAAATAGGCCATCGGTCAAAGTTTTTTCCCAAAAAGTTAAACTTGAAAAAATCGATATCCAAGAAATCTACAACTCTTCCGTAAAACAACGGGGCATAATGATAAAAAATACCATAAAACGTTCTATCTATTAAATTGCCGACTGCGCCGCCTAAAATAAAAGCAATAGCAAGCCGAAGGATAAAACTTTTATTTCTTATAAAGTAGAAATAAATCAACAGACCAATGCTCGCAAACAAAGAAAACAGCGAGATCCATATCTTCATATCAAGTCCCGGGTCAAAGCCAAAAGCCATACCGGGATTCTCAATAAACGTAAGCCTGAAAAAGTTTCCGATTACAGGTATTCTATCACCCTCAAACATCCCTGCATGATATATTTTTAGGAAAGGAATGGAAAAGCCTTTTACCGCCGCCTTTGAAATCTGATCGGCAATTACTACAGCAAGGGAAACGTACAAGACTTTTAAGTTATTTTTTATCATCAGCCAGATAATTTTCAACTTCAACACTTTCTTCATTTTCAACGGCTTTTTTCCCGTCAAGAGAAAGAAGGAATATAACAACCCCGAATGTTACTGCCATATCTGCGACATTAAATACATAGTTTCCAAAAATCCTGTTGAAAATGAAAAGATCGAAAAATTTAAGATTAAAAAAATCTACTACTTTACCGTGGAAAATTCCCCCATAGCCAAAAATTACGCCGTAAAAAAGTCTGTCTATAAGATTTCCCAATGCACCCCCGATAATTATTGCAAGCGATAATCTAAGATTAAAAGAACTATTCCGGTTTTTATAGAGGTAGTAACACATTAAAATGCTTGCCATAAGGGTAAACAAACAAATCAAGAGTTTAAGGTTCTCGCCGGGATATATTCCAAAAGCAATACCGGGGTTTTCAGCAAATGCAATATTAAATAAACCATCCACCACCGTTATTCTTTGCCCGGTATACATGCCGTGAAAATTTATTTTAAGAAATGGTACCGAAATCCCTTTAACGATAAGCTTGGATATCTGGTCTAAAAAAATAACTATAAATGAAACGAATAAAACCCTCAAGATTAGCCTTAATTATTCAAATATTTTTTAAACATACTACCCCGGCATAATTCAACTTCATTTTACCTTTTCCTGTCTTTGCTTTATAGGCAGGCAAAGCTGGCTATGCGGTACCGCTTCCAGTCTTGTTTTAGGAACCAACGGGCATGTATCACAAAGATGCTGGGGCTCATCAATACACTCAAGGCAGATTCCGTATGTTCCGGAATCAATTCTTTTAAGTGCATCCTCAAGATAGCCAAGAAATTTATTTTCTCTTTGCGCATATAAAAAGGTTTTTTCTCTTTCCATAGCGTCTGTTCCCTGTTCTGCCATGTGCAGAGAATACGGGGAATTTTCATTAATATATTCACCTGTAGTCGGGTCAAGCATTTGTTCTTTTAGATTCTGGAGCTGTTCAATAATTTCATCACGCTTTGCTAAAATTATCTGCCTAAAATGTTCCAGTTCCTTTGGACCGTATCCTTTAATTTTCGTAATTGATTTAACGCGTTCCTCTACAACCTGAACTTCTTTTGCAGCAACCGGAACTTTATCCTTAATTATCTTCTTCCCTGGCATTGATATTCTTAATCCTATCTTTTTTTCTATAACTTCCTGTTTTTTTGAAGTCTTAGCATGAACAACTTTTTTTGTTTCTGCAGTCTTCTTAATAGTTTTTTTAACTGCAGGTTTCGACACAGCCTTTTTTACCGATACCGGACGCTTCTTTTTGACTACGACCTTCGACTTAACAGGCTTTTTGCCTGCTTTTTTTACTATAGTTTTTTTAGAGTTAGATTTTTTTGCCATTACTTGATCTCCTTTTTAGGATTTCACTTTTTCAATTTGGACGGAGCAATCACATTCTCCGATTTTCCAATCCTGGTTAAAACCGCCGTTCAACCTGTCTTCAAATTCAAGCTGTTCGGCAAGTGTCTCATTTGAAATATATTTACTAAAATTTTTTACAGCTTCAACAAGTTTATTACTGCCGTTAAATTTTATTTTTATTCTGTCTATCACATTGAACCCCGCATCCTTTCTCATATTCTGGATGCGATTTACAAATTCTCTTGCCAATCCTTCTGCAATAAGAGTATCGTCAAGTTCTACATCGAGTGCAACCGTAACTCCTTCTTCCGTTTCAACCAGCCATCCTGTAATTTCGGAACTGATTACTTCAACATCATCCTTTGTTATTTGCAGATCTTCACCGCCGGCTTTAATTTTTATACTTTCACCCATTTCAATGGCTGCAATTTCATTTTTACTTAAAGCCTTAATTGCATTTGCAACTGCATTTACATTTTTACCAAACTTTGGTCCTATCGATTTAAAATTAGCTTTTGCAGATTTATTAACTATTCCCGAATCATCATTAAGAACTACAAGCTCTTTTATATTAACTTCTTCAAGAATTACATCCTTCATTTTATTAAGAGCTTCTATCTTTTCTTTACCCACAACAACCATAATTTTCTTTAAGGGCTGTCTTACCTTTAGATTATTTTTTGCCCGCATCGAACGTGTAAGATATACAACTTTCTGGGCAATTTCCATTTTTTCTTCAAGTTCTTTTTCAAAATAAACCGGATTTGGAAATTCACTCAAGTGAACCGATTCAAATTTTTCCTTCTTTGTAACAGAATTCAAATTCTGATATAATTCTTCAGAGATGAAAGGCGCAAAAGGCGAAATAAGCTTAGCTATGGTTATAAGACATTCATATAAAGTTTGATAAGCCGAAAGCTTATTATCGTTCATTTCGGATTTCCAGAATCTTCTTCTGCATCTGCGTACATACCAGTTTGAAAGATGATCTATTGTAAAGTCTGAAACAGCACGGGCTGCCTTTGTTACATCGTATTCATTCATCATCACTTCATAACCGGCCACAAGTGAATTTAACTTCGAAATAACCCATCTGTCAATCTCAGGCCGCTGTTTATAATCGACAAAAACCTCGTCAAACTTAAATTCATCAATATTGGCATAAAGAGCAAAGAATGAATAAGTATTGAGTAATGTGCCGAAAAACTTCCTTTGAACCTCTAACAGACCTTCTTCATCAAATAGTGTAGGCCTCCACGGCGGACTGTTAGTTACAAGATACCACCTTGTTGCATCTGCGCCGTATTTATCGAAGAGCATAAATGGATCAACTGTATTACCCTTCGACTTGGACATCTTTAATCCTTTTTTGTCAAGGATAAGTTCATTTACAATTATATTTTTGAATGCAATACTATCGAACAACATTGTTGCAATTGCATGAAGCGTATAAAACCATCCACGTGTCTGGTCGATACCTTCGCATATAAAGTCTGCCGGGAATGAATGTTTCTCAAACCATTCTTTATTTTCAAACGGATAATGGTATTGAGCAAAAGGCATTGAACCGGAATCAAACCAAACATCAATTAATTCCGGCGTACGTTTATAAACTTTCCCGTTCTTTTCAAAAAAGATATTATCGACGAAGGGCTTATGCAGGTCTATATCCTTAATATCTTTTACATAAACGCGTTTTCCGTTTTCCTCAACAAAGCCGCTTTTAAGTTCTTCAATACTGCCAACCGCAAACATATCTCCATCATCGCTTACCCAAATAGGAAGCGGCGTAGCCCAGAATCTGTCGCGTGAAAGAGCCCAGTCTTTATTTTCCTCCAGCCAGTTACCGAATCTTCCTGATCCAACTTCAGGCGGCTGCCAGTTGATTGTTTTATTTAATTCAACCATTCTGCCGGCAATAGAAGTAGTGCGGATAAACCAGGATTCGCGTGCATAATATATAACGGGAACATTTTCATGCCGCCAGCTAAAAGGATAAGAGTGAGTAATGGTTTCTTTCCTGTAAAGCTTGCCTTCTTCTTTCATCTTTATGATGATTCCTTTATCGGCATCTTTAACAAACTGCGCGGCAAAATCAGTTACCTCCGGAGTAAATAAACCGCCTCGTGTAACCGGCTGAGGCATAGGAAGATTATATTTTTTAGAAAGTTCATAGTCATCAGCGCCAAACGCAGGGGCAATGTGAACTATTCCAGAGCCATCTTCCGTGCTGACAAAATCACCAAGAGCAACAAAGAAAGCTTTTTTACCCTTATATTCCGGATTATCTTCAACTTTTATATAATTGAAAAACTGTTCGTAGCCGGTTCCTTCTAATTCCCTGCCTTTGAACTCTTCTATAATTTCATATTCACCGTCTATAACGGACAATCTATCTTTTGCAAGAATAATTTTCTTATTGTTGTGTTTAATCTTAACATAATCAATATCACTGCCTACAGCCAGCGCAACATTGGATATTAGCGTCCACGGAGTAGTAGTCCAAACGAGAAAATACTCAT
>Ga0116114_1001573_pt1 | contig 11684 bp, 8 predicted proteins | sample June2015DPH_10_5_FD_89823 | JGI IMG/M metagenome (GOLD analysis project Ga0116114, IMG submission 89823) | Peatland microbial communities from SPRUCE experiment site at the Marcell Experimental Forest, Minnesota, USA - June2015DPH_10_40 | ecosystem: Environmental > Terrestrial > Soil > Wetlands >... | reverse complement strand
TCCCGCCCTGCTCCGATATCAACTGCCTCCACTTCGCCCGCATCTCGGGCCTACGCTCTTGCATACCTCAACTGTGAGCCAAGGCGCGGCCGCTCACAAGATGGGGTTCACGTAGCGCTCACGTTCTTTCCTGGCGGAGCCGTGTTGAACTGTTTCCCCTTTTGCCTCTGGCGCCTTCCGACGCCCGGCTCCTTCTTTCCAGTTCGGGTGTTCAGGAAGGGCCAGCGTTGGACAAACTCGCTGCGGCATTGGGGGGACATCCATTGGCGCTGCGCTTGGCCGCGGCTCAGCTCCATCAATTTGGCAACCCACCCGACGATCTGATTGCGCAATTGGAGCGTAGTGTAGGCACTCAACACAAGACCGCATCCGTGCGGGCTGTTCTCAAGGCTCTCCTTGACGACTTGCCGAAGGCGTCTGGCCACGCCCACGCTGTTCTCAGCGTGTGTTCATTTCTTGCGCCAGCAAACTTTCCTGTTGACACCTTAATAGAACAACTTCGGCCTCTGCTGCAAGAGGACCCGAAAACCCAAGACCTGGAATCCTCCTTGAGCGCCGCCCTATCCACCCTCGTGACGCTCGGACTTGTTGAGCGATCTGGTGCGGCCGTAGTGTTCCATCCTCTCGTGCAGGAATTGGTGAGGACTACCCTTGCGCATGAAGCTTCCCGACGTTGGGCCGCCGCTGCCCTCGATGTCGTGACAGGAGCGTTTCCAGAGGCGGCATCAGAGTCGTCCTCTTGGCGCATGTGCTCCGTTCTTCTGCCCCACGCCTACGCGACTTTGGAACATGCCGAGACTAATGGCGTCGGTTTGGATGCTTCGGTTGTATTGCTCCGCCGGGTTGGTCTGTACCTAGGAGCCAAAGGCGAGTTTGCTGACGCCCAGCGCTCTTTTCTGCGTGCACTTCGTGCGTCTGAGCGAACACGATGGAAAGGCACACTAATCTGTGCGCTGCTCCACCAGCACTTAGGAGGGGTCAGTGAGAGCCTGGGTGATCTTCAAGCGGCTGCTGACAATTACACTCGCGCTCTGTCGATATCTGAATCGGCACCTGACCGCGATCCCGTTGCCGTCATTCATCTCCTTGAGGCGTTAGCGCGAGTCCTGACTGCAAGAGGTGAAACGGCCTCTTCTGATGATCTAATTCAGCGGGCAGTTCAGATGGCGGTGGTGAATCTCGGGCCGGATCATGAGATGGTGGGTCGGCTCCTGGCGCAGAGATCCGACCTTCTCAGGCGACGCGGGCGGTTTGCCGAAGCGCAACAGGCGCTTGAGCGAGCTATACATATTGCGGAGACGTCAACCGCCGGCAGTCACTCGCTTCTGAGGTATCGGAACAGCCTTGGAGTGCTTTTGGGGGACCAAGGGAATTTTGTTGCTGCCAGACAGTGCTTCGAGCGTGTTGTTCAGGCCGCGCGTGAAGAAGGGGACCAGGCCAGCCTCGCCACGGTGATCAACAATCTCGGCAGGACGTTTCAGGAATCTGGATCAATGGATGAGGCCATCCGCTGCTACCATGAGTCACTGGCGATTAACCACCGACTCAAGGACCGGGACCCTCAGTCCATGGGCTTGGCGCTAAAGAACCTTGGTGAAGCATATAGCAAGAAAGGGGACTACGCGGCAGCAAGACGATTCCTTGAACTTGCGCTACAAACTTTAGAGGGCGCACTTGGACCCACGCACTCGATCTGCAGGAGTATTTCGGACGATTTGGTCCGCACCGGGGGAGGGAGCAAGTGACGGGCTGCTGCCAAAGTGTCTTTGATCCCGACGTGGTCCGGGATATCAAGGAATCGATCTACACGCTCAGGAGATGTATCTTGGTCGCCGGCGCTGGGCTTTCAGCCCAGGCGTGTAGTACAGATGGTAGTCATCCACCGCTTTGGGCCGGGCTTCTCAAGGGGATGGTCGAATGGTGTGTTCACTATGGTTTTGCTGAAGCAACTCATGCCCAGCAGATCGACGCTCTGATTGAGGCAAACTATTTGCTGGACGCTGGCCAGGAGATAGAGGAGCTTTTCCGTGAGAAGTCCTTAGAGCAGCAATGCCTACGTGAGGTGCTCAAGTGCAATGAGGTAATGGTCCGTGATGCGCATTCTTGCATTGCGAGGATTCCATTCCGGGCTTATTTGACCACCAATTACGACAATCTAATTGAGACTGCCTATTCTCAGGTAGCTGGGCGTTCCATAACGCGCTTCTACGAGAGATCAATCGACAGTGTTCTGGAAGAGTACCGCGAGGCTCGAACGTTTATTTTGAAGCTTCACGGTGATGTTGACGATGCTGCTTCGATAATCCTCGGGGATCGGGGATACGAACGCCTGCTCCATTCCGGCGCAAAGTACCGTGACTGCCTGCACACGCTCTTCTCAATGTCCTCAATACTGTTCGTCGGCTTTGGTGGCACTGATCCAGACCTGGATGGTCTGCTGAGTAAGGTGGCTGCCTTCGATGGGCGCCGGCGAAGGCACTGGATGGTGGTCCAGGAAGGTAAGTTTCCAGCCTTGAAGGCCAAACGGCTCCTTAATGACAAAGGGGTTCGAGTGATTGAATACCCCGCGGATAAGACGCATAGCGGGTTGATCGAATTCCTCGGCATCCTGGGCACGCCGCCCGGTGTGCTGAGAAAACAAGATGATGTCTTGTCTATGGAGGAGCTTTCAAGACAAGTCGCGACCGAGCCCCCGTACTTGATTTCGGAGCAGAAGGTCGACGATGTGCGATTCGACGACAAGCGTAAGGAGTGATCCTTCTTTGCCGGCGCTCGTTTGAAGTTCTGGTACAGACCCTAGGTGACGCTGTCGCCATGGCAAGCTTCATTGGAAATCAGTAGCTAGAGGAGCGGCCATTGCTGTTGAGCAGCCTGGACTCCCTGATCGGTCAATGTTGCTTAGCGAGAACGTATCAGCGCTCTTGGACCTGGATTACAAGCGAGCGTTCATCCGTGCGGCCGCCGGAAGTGGTGATGCGGTTGGTTACGGTATACGACTGGCCCGCTACGCCGCCCGCAAGCCAAACGACGGCCCGGGTGGTGGTGTTCGAGTCATCCGCAGCCTCGATGGCAGGGTCGCTCACGGACCACGAACTCGTCTGGATTTGGTCGCCAGCCAGCCACTTCGACCAATCGACAGAGTAGTCCAGCACGGCATCCGGGTCTTTGATAAACGTCATGCTCCGATGCTCCTAGCCTCCACCGGCACCGCCAACGCCCGGCGCTAGGCGGCAGCAACCAATACGCGCCGCTCACGCGGAACGGCGAAGACGCGGAACTCAGGATCGACCGCTAGCGACCGGGCTTCCTTCCGCACGACCACGGTTCGAATGGCGGGGGTCTTGCCTACCCGCTGCAGTCTTCCCACGAGCTGCGAGTAGCCATCCGCAATTCCAGCCAATCCGCGCGCCGCGGCCAACCGCGCTGGCAGGTTGGCACTACCACTGGCGGCGCCAGCCAAGGGGCGCACACGGGCCAACTGTGCGCCAACAGTGGCCAAACCTGCGGCAGTCCCACGGACCGTTCGGAGGACAACCGGACGCGTGGAAATTGCCCCTGAACCCGCCGCCACCGCGCCCACAACGCGAAATGCTCGGAGCGCGCCGACGGTGCTCCCTTGGCCGGTCGCCGCCGCCCGAACAGTCTGAATGCGGAGTATTCCGCCGGACGCACAGGAGGTCCCGGAGGCGTCCCCAGCCAGAGCGACTGCGCTACGTAGAAGCAGGAGCATGGAATGGAACCGGCTGTCCTACCTTTGGACGGCTATCCCGATTAGCGTTCCCACCAGCCCACTTCAAACTCGTAGGAGAGGCCGGTCGCCGCGTTGCCCGGAAACCAGGCGTAGAGCGTGAGAGCCGAGTTCGGGCCGAGGATGATCGGCGGCAGGCAGCTAACCTTGCGGCCTGCACAAACCGCCTGCGCCGCAGTCAAGCCTGGATAAGCGCCGGGATCGACCGGGCCGCAAACCAGAACGAGTTCGTCCCCGACTACCGGGATGCCGCCCATGCTGGCGTTGGCGACCAGACGAGCCGACGTGGAGGAGGCCGATAGCGCCGAGGCCGTCGCGCTACTTTGGACGTTGAGCGAACAGACCGACTGCATTGCCACATCCGAGTTGGGCGACGTCGGAGTCATCGCGGTCGTGTTGTTCGTTGAGATGGTGCGGATCGCCGGGTCCGTTTTGACGGCAAACCGGGTGCCCGTGCTGCTGGCCGGAGCAGTCGTGCAGATGAGCTTGATGTAGTCAAGATACAACCGCTTCCCGAAGGGATTCGCCTTCGAATCGTTGTTCTGCACGTAGAACAGCGGCACGGTGTCTGAGAACGCCGCCTGAACGTTGTAGGCCAGCGCCGTTCCGGGCGTGGGGTTCGTGGCGATGAAGTAGCTGCCTTCATCAGCCAGGAGGTGCTTCGTTGGGATCAGCGGTAGGACGTACTGCTCGCCGTACCTGCCACCGCGAACGTTGGTCACGGGGGCTTTCTGGTCCGATTGAGGAGACGGAACGGCTCGCGCCGGCGTCCAGAGTTGGTTTACATCGATTCCAGGCATTTTCTTCTTTTCTCCTTGTTGGGCTGCATTACTGAACAGGTACTTGGTGCGGCATCAGGCCATCCCTGCCGGTAACCATGTCGTTGCCTGCGAGGGCCTGCAAGATCATGAGCAAGAGCGCGTTGGTTTCACGGAGTTCCTGCCGGAGTAGGGTGATGGATGAATCGTTGACTTGAAGAACTCCAGCGTTATCCGTGAGGAGCGCTCTGGCGGTTCCCACCGTATTCAAGTTCGGGGCGGCCTGTGACGGGCTGACCGTATAGATCCCATCCACGCCGCCAATCAGAAGCACGGTGGGCTGGTTCGTAGTCTGCCCGTTCACGGGCGTGTTCGGCGGCGTGACGGTGGGCTGCCGGGCGTATCCGGTCGATGCTCCATCCGCACCGGCGACAAAGACGGGGTTCCCGGCCACCGCTGCGCCCACGGCGGCGCCACCGGCAACGACTGCGCGTCCACTGGCGTCGGTTGACAGGTTACGAGCATTCGCTCCATCCGACCCGCCAACCAGCACCGGATTCCCGGTCACGGCCGTTCCCGTGGCTGCCGCGCCCTGAGCGATCACCGAAGGTGTCGGATCTTGCGCATTCGTGTACCTTGCGACCTGGAACTGGGCGAGCCCTGAGGTGAAAGCAGTGACCCTGATCCGGAAGTACGTGAAGCCTGCCAGGAAGAAATCCCATGCGGCATTGAGGGAGTTGACTGCGGGGTTGGTGTCGATCTGCCCGTTGTTTGTCCTGGTGCCGTTCACGCTGACCCAGGGTCCAGTCGTCGGGTCGAGCACCGTGGCTTCGAAGATGACGGTCAGGTTGTACGTGCCCGAGATCTGCACCAGGACGCCGTTGCATCCGATCAGAGGGATCGGACCGAAGATCGCGCCGTTCGCTCCCAGTGCGCCACCAACCGTCGGCAGGTTCGATGACGTCACCGGAACGGCATCATGATCTGTAGCGAGAACTACCGGGACTGCATTTCCCGAGAGAGACCTCCCGTAGCGGTCAAGCTGGACGGGCACGGGCTGCGTCTGATCATTAACGACCCTGACGGAGGCGTTCCCGTCCTTTAGCATGTCCTCATCAGCCGTTCGGACGCGCAGACTGCCCTTGCCGTCAGAGGTGATCGGATCGGACGACCCCTCCGTGCCGTCCATCAGTTTGCCGCGCTGATAGTGCGCGCCGGTAACGGGGTCCTGATCTGTGGCGACGGTTACGCCCTGACCTGGGGTAATTGGAATGTTGTCGGGCATTTCAATCCTCTTCCACTACCAGCGAGCCCGGAGCGAACTGGCCGAAATCGCCCTGCTGGATGGTCTTCGGCGTGGCAAGCGTGTTCCAGTACAGGAGATTCCCGCTGCTCGGCGCATCGAAGACCCCGAAGGCCACTGCCTGGGACCAGTCGGCGGCGGCGGGCCCAAACTGGATGTTGTTGGTGCTGGAGATCTTTCGGAGGTTGCCGGTATCGGTCACCGGCGCGCCGAAGATGATGGCCTGCCGGGCATAGCCGTTGCCAGCCAGTTCGGTTCCGGCGGAACTGTCGTCCGCGGGCGCGACCGAAAACAGGCCGAGGTAAGGCGATACGCCGGTGATGCTTGCCCCACGCAGGACGTTGAGGACGGCGTCGGAGTAAGACTGCGATTTGCCTGGCATGCTGCTCCTTTTTAAGGGTGGGAGGCGACTATCTCTGCGCCTTGTGGGGCGCCTTCGGTTTCGAGGTTTTCCATAGGGGGATCAGTAGATGAAGGAGCGGTCGTCGGTCGTGGGCATCGGCACGGGCCACCCGAACAGGCAGACGTGGTCGTAAGCCCAGATCTTGATTACCGGGAGCCCGAGACGGCTGGCGTTCACGAATTCCCTTAGCCACGGCCAGGTGCCGTAGTAGATGCCCATCAGGTAACGGCAATGGGCTTGGTCCCAGGCGAGTTCCTTCCACGGGTACGCAGCGCACCGGCTGGTCTGGTCAAGGTTGTGGTTGATCCCCGGATACTGGTAACCCTCGATCAGGAACGTGTCGAAGCCGGAGCCCGCGCGCGCGGTCCATTGCGAGGGCAGGTTGATGTACCGCAGCAGTTTGCAGTGGTCCGGGTCGTTGACGTCCATGGGCCACAGCAGTTCGAAGGTGGCCGATGGGCACTGCGACAGGACATAGCTCTGGATCGCGGCCACGTAGTTGTGCAGGCGCGTCCGGAGGAAGTTGGCATCCGCGTAGCTGTTGACCGACGGATCGTCGTTCGGCGTGTGAAAGGTCTCCAGCGCGCGGCCGAGCGCCGACTGTGCCGCAGCTTGGGTGTCCGCATCGTGAAATGCCATCCCGGACGCGTTCGCCAGGAACCACCAGAGGATTTCGCCGAACTGGAGTTTGGGCGTCAATCCTGCCGCCAGCATCAGGGCCGCCATCGCGGCGAAGGCCTGCCCTATGTAGTTCTGTGGCCCGAAACTGAAGGCGATCTGTGAACTGTTGAGCGTGCCGAATCCCGTGGCCGTCTCCACCGCCGTGCCGTCGGGGAAGCGTTGAACCCACACTGCGCCACCGGCGGGATTGTCCGGCGGCTGCACCAGTTCCTGCGAAAACGAGCAGACGGCGCTCATGTTGTTGGCCTTGAGCAGGCTGAAGAAATCCGCGTTCCAATCACGGAAGGCCCGGTTGAGCACCGGCGTCTGGGTTGGATCGATGACCCACTTTACGCCATACGTGCCGCCTTGCATGTCGCCGGTCACCGCAGCGTGGCCGCTGCCGGTGTTGGACGCCGGTAGTTCCGTGTAGACGTGATACTGCCAACCGCTCGCGAACGAATGGGAAGTTACCGTCACTGTGCTGCCGGAGACCGAGGCCCAGACGCCATCGAAGATCGCGTTGATGAAATTGGCGAAGTGCCGTGCGATGGTATTGCTGCTGTCCTGCCCGCCGAACACCGTCTTGCCGATAGCCGAGGCGCCAATGTGCAGCCAGACGACATCCTGGTCGTTCCAATTGCCGGAGAACGTGACCGTGCATGTGGGGTACGCGGGACTGGACGCCACAGCCTGCTTCCACCAGAAGACGCCGCAGTAGTGGTCGATCTCGCCCAGCAGCCCGAGCTTCTGAATGTTCCACACCAGCCTCTGCGGCGACAGCTTGTAGGTGTTGTCCGTGTCGAAGTCGGTGGCCACCGCCACGGCGGTAGTCGTCGCGACCGGATCTGGAACGTCGCTCGCCACGGCGCATTCGAGGAAATCGAAATAGAAATACCAGCCCTGGCTCGACGGGTTCTTGTTGCCCGAAAGCGTGATCACCACCTTGTGCTGCCCTGCCGCGACGCCGGAGAACAGCAGACGCCGAGTCTGGGAGGTCGTTGCGGTGGGATAGTAGCAGTCGAGCGTCACCGGGGCGCCGCCATCCAGAGTGGCGGTGACGATGCCGCAGGTGGTATCGAGGCGCGTGCCGATGTAGATGGAGTGCGCGTACTGGCAATGCGTCTCGACCGTGATGCCGGTCCCGGAAGCCGCCGCCCGAATCGCGCGCCCCTGGCTCCAGAAGGCGAATGCGCCGTTCACCGGGTCGTTGCCTGGCGCGGGTTCCCAGTATCCGGACGTGGTGACCCAGGTGCTGTCTTCCTCGATGCGGACCGACCCGGGTCCGGCCACCTTGAGCGCGCGCTTGCTGGCCGGGCTGCTGGTCACCGTCCAGTTGGTGACCACCACCTTCCACTCAGTGGACGGGTACGCCTGGCTGTTCGGGAGCGCCGGAGCGATGGTCCACCAGACCTTGTCCACACTGCTCCAACCGAGGGCGGTGAAATCGATGTGTGCGTGCCAGGAGACGTTATCCGATGAGCCGCCGGACAGGTTCCAGTTGGTGGCGGTGAAGTAAAGCCGGCTGCTGCTGTTGTTGTCGGTCTGGTAGAACGCGACCATGTTGCCGTCGGCTCCCGGCGCGGCCGTAACGACCAATTGGTTCGGCAACACTACGGCGGCGCTGAGCACGGCGGGGCCGCTCAGCACCCAGTTGACGGCGTTGATCTGCTGGGCGATGGACTGCAAGATTGTGGCGGCGCTGACTTGTGACAGCGTGTCCGCAGCCGATCCATCGGAACTCGAAACCGCCACCGGCCCGGCCACGCCGGCTTTCAATGTGATGAAGATCTCGTTGCCATAGGTCCCGCCGGTGGTGGCCGTGCAGTTCGGATCGGAGGCGTTGATCTGTCCGGCAATGTTGTTCGCCACCCCCGCGCTGTTCAGCGAGTCTTCGAGGCAAGAGTACGTGGCCGACCCTATCGTGACCGAGTGGTTATATGCGGCGTTGCCCTGCCACCACATAGCCTGGTCGGTCGTCGTGTGCGACGAGGAGATCGCCGGGCTGATGAACGACTGGTTCTGATACCACAGCGTGACCTTGTCGCCGGGCTGCGGACTGTTCAGGTTGAGAGTGAACGTCGCCGACGCGCCGGTACGGCCAGTCGTGTTGCACGTGATCGTGATGCCAGTCGTGCCGATCCACTTCACGTCGTTGTGGCCGACGCCGTTGATGGAGTAGTCCAGCGTGTTCCAGTCGGTCCACGCGCTCTTGAGCGATTCCCACGCCTGAATGCCCTGCCACGTGATGTCGAAATCGAGTACGAGGCCGGTGAGATCGCCGTCCGGAAGATACGAGAACAGCGGGTGGCCGAACGGATCGTCTTTCTGGAACAGGACCAGCACCGCGAAATCGGCCAAGTCGCGGAACACGCCGGACACGGTGAAGCCAGTGTCGGACGCACCCCACATTGCCGCAGCCGCGCCGTAATCGTCGAAGCCTTGCAGTGCCATCGTGCGATGCGGCTGCAGTTTGTAGATCTGATCCATTTTACGAGTAGATGAAGACCGAGAGGTTCGAACCGGGGAACGTTGTCCCGACCGCAGTAATGCCGATGGAGACTGCCGTGTTCGCCGGGATCTCGGTAAGAGCGCCGATCTGCGACGGAGTGGCAACCACTGCCGTCTGGCCGGCAGGAATAGTCAAGGTCAGCCAGGCCGCGCCTCCGACGTAAATCGTGAACGTGATCGCCGCGCCGGTGGGCGCGGCCTGGACGTAACCCTTCACGTCACCGACAGTGACGGGGCGGTTCAAATAGAGAGGCTGCGCGGCGTTGGATTCCACACCAAGCGTGCCCTGCATCTGGAAGACAAGGCCAGCGACTTTCGAGAGTCCTTCCGCGCCGAACACCCAGTCCTCGCGGATCGGCGCATCGCCATCGGGCGATTCGTTGCCGTTCACGTCAACGGTGAAGCCCGCGATAACGAGTGCCTCGTCCACGAAATTGCCGGTGGGCATGTTGATCGTGGTCACCGCCAGCGGGTTACCGTTGTCGAGCGAGGTCGTATCGCAGGAGTACGGCCACGTCGGCTCTTCGATAATCCAAACATCGCCGGGGTTGATGACCATTGGAAGATCCCACGTAATCGTGGTCGCCGTATTCGCGGTGATCTTCCGGGGCGGCAGACCGCGCGAGACGCCTCGAATCACCCGGACCAGATTCCCGACCTCCGCGCCGGGCGTCATCCCAGCGGGATACGCGATGTTCTGGCACCCGGAGTCCGTTATGGAGGTCGGGTTGGAGGAGTTCGAAGCATCGGCGTTGAACCGGAGGACCAAGCAGTCGCCCGCCTGCACGATGCCGTTGGGGTCGGGAGTCACGCCGATGGTTCCGGTGCTGGAATCCCAGGAAGTGATCGTCCCGCTGAAGTACGGAGTGGCACTTTCCGGCCTGCCGATGATCGAGATGATTCGGCCAACCGGCGTGAACGAAGGATTACTGGATGGCGGGCTGCCTTTCAGGTACCCGACAACGAGCGCCCCGGTTGAGACGCTATCGACGGGCGCGCCGATGATCCCGCCGTGAATCTCATGCTTGGCTTTCAGCCGGATCTTGCTGACGTATGGCGACGGCAGGGCCCACGTCGAGCGCACCAGCGGCCCGCCGAAGGTGATCGATCCAGGCGTGTAAGTGCTATTCGGACCCGCTGTCAGCGCTCCGGTGGCCTGCGAGCAGATCAGATCGTCCTGGGTAGCCACGAACAACACGTAGGAAACGAGGCCCGCGACCGCCGGCCACGTGATGCCTTCCAGCGTGAACGCGCCACCCGCCGCCGCTCCGGTCCCGATGATGGCGATGTTCGACGGGGCCGAAGGAAGCCCGTTCGAGTCGACCGCACAGATGGCCACGCGCAGCGTCACATTGGCCGGCAACGATCCGCCCGTCGCGGATTGGGAGATCGACCCAATTCCGGGCGCACCCGCGCCGGTGGCGCTGAACTCGTTCACCGGCAACTTCCCGGTCACCACCAGATTGGCGAGCATGCTGCCGTCGGCCATCTGCGCGTAGGACTGGTTGGTATCGAAGGTCCACTCGCCGGGAAACAGCGCGTCATTCGCCGCCGCCTGCACTTGATACGGTGCCCACGCTGGGCCGAGCGGAATCGAATAGAACAGAGGCGGCAGTGGTCCGGGCACGACGTCCATCGGCTTCGGTCCGACGTCCAGGTCGTACATGGAATCCGTGACGGTCTGCCCTTCGATCTGCACCGACCAATCCTTCTTCAGGCTCCATCGCTGAATCCGGAAGGACATCGTGATGATCTGGAACGGAAGATTGGTTCCGTTGCCTGGCGCCGAAGCCAGGAGCAAGCCGGTCACGGTGTGGTAGGTCGGGTCCGTCGTGTAGCCCGTGATCAACACCTGCACGCCGTTGATCACGACTTCCTTGTTCTCCATGGACGTGTCGAAGGCATCGCCGCTGGCCCACGTGACCGAGGTGCCGGTGACGTTGCAGGTTCCATGAAGTCCGGGGATGTCCGGATGCGTCATTGAGACGACCTGCCCGACCTCGTTGCCGAGACCGAGCAGGGTGGTCTGCCATGCGGCCGCGCGCGCATCACGCCACTCGGCGGGATTCACGCCGCCGATCTCCTCGCGCGTCCGTGTGGCCGCGATTCTCAGCGCCTGACTGAGCGTGGAGCAGCCCACCGAATGCATCTGGGTGGTAAGCGGCGATCCGGCGCGGCCGTAGTAGGCGGCGTGGCTCTTGTCGCAATACTCTGCCGTGTTCGCCTGGTACTGATAGGCAACATCGGCGAACGACATCACCAGGTGCTCGAAGGCCGCCTGGATCGGCGCCAATTTCAGGG
>Ga0116114_1001568_pt1 | contig 11696 bp, 8 predicted proteins | sample June2015DPH_10_5_FD_89823 | JGI IMG/M metagenome (GOLD analysis project Ga0116114, IMG submission 89823) | Peatland microbial communities from SPRUCE experiment site at the Marcell Experimental Forest, Minnesota, USA - June2015DPH_10_40 | ecosystem: Environmental > Terrestrial > Soil > Wetlands >... | reverse complement strand
TTGCAATTTTACACCAACTAGACTGGAGACCGCTTTTCTAATTTACCGGGATTAAGAATTTTAAGTCCCGGCAGGGACGAAATCCCTGTCCGCCGCCAGGCAACATGTCCGCCGCTAGGAGGAAGGATTTATAACAGAATAATTAAAAATGACAATTAAAATCCCGATATGGATGGCATAGAAAAGCCTCAGTTGGTTCTATAATTTAAATATTTGCTTCTCCACTAATTAAACAATATTGTTGTTAAGTTAACGCTTGTTCTTCCGGGAGTTAGTAAAGAGTAGATTAAAACTTATCATTTGGAAACTGCCAAATTTTATTATTATTTATAAACAACAAATTGATTATTGCCAACTGATTTGGTAACTTAAAACAATACAATTAGTGACGCTGCTATAATTACTAAAATGTGTTTAATAAATTATTTCTTAAAACACTGATATAGGTTTCACATGCAAAAATCTAACCATCTATATGACTTATTCGTTCACATGCAGTGGGCGGATGCAACTGTATGGCAGACTATTCTAAAAACTGCTGAGGCCGAAAATGATGAAAAAATAAAAAGTATTTTCTTTCACATTCACATGGTGCAGCATGCTTATTTATGTTTATGGGAAAAGCTGCCCGTCAGAATGCCGGATATAGCTGAATTTAAAGATCTTACGTCGGTTTCAAAATGGGGAAATGAATTCTATAAAAAAGTTTATGACTTTTTAGGCCGCGTCGAAAAAAATAATTTAAACTTTACGCTTAAAATACCCTGGATTAAATTTTTTGAGGCTAAGATCGGGAAGGTACCGAACTCTGTAACAATTGCGGAATCATTACTGCAGGTCGCACTGCACAGCAGCTACCACCGCGCGCAGGTAAATTCCAGACTTCGGGAATTAGGAGGCGAACCTCCCCTGGTTGATTATATATTTTGGATTTTACAAAGCAGGCCCGAAGCTAAGTGGAGTTAAAAAAATAAATATTTCCCCACATAGTGGTGCAGCCGAAGGGATGGCGATGCTAAAATATTAAATAACCTTGTAGATTAACATTTTTATTCCTTTTTCAGAAAGATAACCATATATATTATTTTAACGAGTATTTATGAAGTTGTTAAAATTATTAATTACTATAGTATTATTTTATCCTTACATGCAGGCGCAGGATAGTGTTAAAATATCGGGGTATGCAAGAGATTTTGATGGCCGCCCTCTTGACAGCGTTGTGGTGCATCTGAAAGATAAAAATTTTAATGATCTTTATTCGACTTATTCAAATAAAAACGGGTATTATGAACTGAAAATCTCTGCGTCAAATTATTATTGTATTTATGCAATTAAAGAGAGCGAATACGGCAAAAGCCGATTGGAATTCTGGGCGTGGAATATTCCAGCTTATAAAGATTTAAATATAAATCCTTCATATAATAGGCTGGAAGTGTACGGGGTTAATATTTTTGAGCCGCAAGTTAGTCTGCATGAAACTTATATGGTGTATTTTAGGCCAATGAGCCTGACCCGCGTCCTACCACTTAAAGATAAAGATTTAAAAACCTATGATATTGCTCCGGATTCATTAAGTGAAAAAGATATTGATATAAAAATGAATGGTACGAGCACAAAAATAGTAAGTATTAGCAAAGTGAGTGAATATGCAAGAGGTAAAATATTATCCGGCTATTTAGTCCAATTTAAAAAATCGAATACTGAAAATCCCGAATTGAAAGAGTACAACAAAATAGAAATTACCGTAACCGATCCCGGAAATGGAGATAAAGGGAAAAGTATATCATATATCAAAAAGTAAATGCCGAATCGATTTTGTGTCTCTTCAGGGAATGAATATTTATTACATAACAACCATCCCTTGTCAAAGGCACGATATACAAAAATAATCCGCCAAATGTTAACTTAAAACAGATTCATTAAACATATATGCATATCTGCGCCTGTATTCCTGCGGGGATAAGCCTGTATGACGCCTGAATATTTTACGGAAAAAGTTGAAATCTTCATATCCGGTTTTAATACAAACCTGCTCTATTCGTTCCTTACCTTTTTCCAACAACCGTTTAGCTGCTTCCACCCTTACTCGCTGTATATATTCAAGCGGTGTATTACCGGTAGCTTCGGAAAATCGTCTTATAAGCGTACGGTTAGATATATTAAATTTCTCAGCCAGCCTGTTAACATAAAGTTCATCGCAGTAATGCTGCTCAATAAAATCCTGGATGCGCCGGATGTCTTTATCACTATGGCTTCTTTGAAGATCAAATATTGCAAATGAATTTTGTCCGCTGTCGTGAATCTGTATCATTAGAACTTTTGAAGCAGCGAGAGCAAGTTCACGCCCGCAAAATTTTTCAACCAGATAAATCATTAACGAAGTAAATGAAAACGCAGCGCCGCATGAATAAATTCTTCCTTCATCAATAATTACTTTATCATCTTCCAACTTGACAAGAGGATAGAGCTTTCTGAACAATGGTACGCCCATCCAATGAGTTGTGGCTCTTTTACCATCCAGTATTCCTGTAGCCGCCAATAAAAAAGTACCCATACATACAGAGGCAACTTCACTTCCTGCTTTATACTGCCGCTGGATCCATTCAATAATCTTTTTTTCATCTTTCAATACTTTTTCTACATATTCAAAATTCATTGCGGGAATAATTACCAAATCATATTTCCCTTTGTCCCTAATAGTTTTATTCCCTGCAATTAAACCCGATGAATGTTTAGTCATCTTAAACGAGTCAACGATATCTACGTCAAAATTTACCTTGTTATTTAAGATACCAAATATTTGTCTTATCATTTTTATTTTAGTTAATATATCATAAGGACCAATAACACTGCTGCTTACAGCACCGGTATAATTTAGTATTGCCACCTTCATTTTTAGCTCAAAATTGTTCTGGCAAATATACCACTTTAAAATATCATATTTGCCACTTCTTTAAGGTTACTTTTGTGAATTATATTACAAATAGATTTATAGGTTTAGAATACATTAATAGATTATTTAACAATCAATAAAGAAAGGATCTATGATATGACTGCAAAAGAAAATGCAATTAACTGGTTTGAAATATCTGTCGCAGATATTAACAGGGCGAAGAAGTTCTATGAAACTGTTTTCGGTATTAAAATGGAAACTACAAGTATGATGGGGATGGAAATGGCATTTTTCCCTGCTGAGCCGGGAAACGGAAAGGCCTCCGGCGGATTGGTTCAAAGCACATCGCACAAACCCAGTACGGACGGAGTAAAACTTTATCTAAACGGCAACCCTGATTTATCCGTTGCTTTATCAAAGGTTGAAAAAGCAGGCGGTAAAGTTGTTATGCCCAAAACTAAAATTTCTGATGACGTCGGATATATGGCTTTTTTTGCCGATACCGAAGGCAATGCAATTGCTCTTCACTCTCAGAAATAATGTTTGTTCAAAAATCTATTCGTTTTTGGAACCTTCATACAGGTTTGAGTCTTTACACATTTATCTAAAATATTCGAATTAACTGCTTTGCCGGATAATTTATTACGTTTAGTTATTCCGGCAGAACAGTTTATCTTTTTTGTTGGATCAACCGATCTGTGCTGTTAATAACGGGAATGCAAAAATTTAATTATTCAATAGTGTTAATTCATTTTTAGGCGATTCTTCAAATTTTTAAATCTTTGAATCTTTTCCACCCTCTTTCTTCCTAACCTTAGAAAAATTTTTTCAAAAGTGGGAAATAGAACCAAAATAAGTGCAAAAACACTCTTTTCTTATATGTATAAAAAACGACAGAAAAAGTTCTTTTGTCAATAGGTTTATCACAAATAATTTGATAAACTGAAGCGTTAATTGCGAAACCATAGTCGATTTCACATTTTCTACACTTTACGGAAGTAATTATTTTTTAGCTTATACGCAAAATTCATTTTAATCTGAAATTTTTCAAGAAATTTATTTAAAAGATATTTATATGGCACACTTTATGGGGATTATTAGAAAAAATCAACCTTTCGATACATAGATATGGAAATTTATAAGTACGGTAAGAAAAGATTGAGGAATTCTTTAAGTAATAGATCAATGATTTGGATCAGAGAATATATATTTTATAGAAATGATTTTGTCCGAAATGTTATTATGAATCCTTTCTTCTCATATTTAAATATTAGTACAATTTGTTTAATAAATTCTTACCCTCCAGGAGAGGGAATGAATAAAAGGAGAAAAAATGAAAATTCGTATTGAAGAGGCGCTTGATTACCATAGCCAGGGCAGACGTGGTAAAATAGAAGTTGTTCCTACTAAACCTTGTCTGACTTCAAGGGATTTATCCCTGGCATACACTCCCGGTGTGGCAGAGCCATGCCGTGCAATTGCAAAAAATGATGATGATGTTTATAAGTATACTGCAAAAGGTAATCTGGTCGCAGTTATCTCGAATGGTACCGCAGTGCTGGGTCTAGGCGATATTGGACCTCATGCTGGGAAACCTGTTATGGAAGGTAAAGGCGTACTTTTTAAAAGATTTGCCGATATTGATGTATTTGATATCGAACTTAAAACAAAAGACCCAAAAGAAATTATCAGAACGGTTCAGCTTCTTGAACCGACATTCGGGGGCATAAATCTTGAAGATATTAAAGCGCCTGAGTGTTTTGAGATTGAAGAGACTTTGAAAGCAACAATGAATATTCCCGTATTTCATGACGATCAACATGGAACGGCAATAATTTCTTGCGCTGCATTAATTAATGCCGCAGAAATTACAGGTAAAAAATTGTCGGATTTGAAGATAGTTGTAAACGGCGCCGGCGCGGCGGCTATCTCTTGTTGCAATCTATATATAAGGGCAGGCGCAAAAAGAGAAAATATTACAATGTTCGATTCCAAGGGATGTATTACTAAGAGCCGCAAAGATTTAAATAAATACAAAATTAAATTCGCTTCCGAAAAAGAATACGCATCACTTGCAGATGGAATGAAAGACGCTGATGTATTTGTCGGGCTATCGGTTGGAGGAGTTGTATCCAAAGAAATGGTAAAAAGCATGGCGGCAAATCCGATTGTATTTGCTATGGCAAATCCTGATCCTGAAATTATGTATGATGAAGCTGTTTCCGTGCGTGAAGATCTAATTATGGCAACCGGCAGAAGTGATTTCCCGAACCAGGTGAATAATGTGCTTGGATTTCCGTTTATATTCCGGGGCGCTTTGGATGTAAGAGCTTCCGCAATAAATGAGGAAATGAAAATGGCTGCTGTAAATGCGCTGGCATCTCTTACTAAAGAGATAGTTCCTGAAACGGTTTTTAACGCATACGGCGGTGAAAGTTTTGAATTTGGCAGGAATTATATAATTCCTAAGCCGTTTGATCCGAGAGTCCTTTGGTATGTTGCGCCTGCAGTTGCAAAAGCGGCAATTGAAACCGGTGTTGCAAGGGAAAAGATTAAAGACTGGAACTCTTATGAAGAAGAATTAAAAGAACGACTTGGCTTGTCAAAAGAAATTATCCGCGTAATGGTTCATAAAGCCCAGAAGAGTCCCAAAAGAGTTGTTTTTCCTGAAGGCGAAGAAGAAAAAATAATCCGTGCTGCTCATGTTTGCCACAATGATAATATTGCAAAACCGATTCTTCTCGGCAATTCGGATAAAATTAAAGAAATTATAAACAGTCTCGATTATGATGAAAAAGAATTTGAAATATTTGAGCCTGAAACCTGTTCAAGATGTGAAGGATATGCACAGGCATTTTTTAATAAAAGACGTCGCAAAGGCGCCACTTTAAGACAAGCAAGAGAGTTAATGAAAGCTCCCATATATTATGGGTCTATGATGTGCGATCAGGATGATGCCGATGCCTTAATCAGCGGCTTAACGACTGATTATCCAAATACAATTAAGCCGGCTCTTCAATGTGTAGGAATTAAAGACGGGTTTAAACTTGTATCCGGACTTTATATAGTTCTTACTAAAAAAGATGTTTTCTTCTTTGCAGATACAACCGTTAATGTTAATCCGAATTCGTCGGACCTTGCCGAGATTGCTATTTCTGCTGCGGATATTGCACGCGCATTTGAAGTTAATCCAAAAGTGGCAATGTTATCATTCAGTAATTTCGGAAGCGCCAAATATCCTGAATCAGTTAAGGTAAGCGAAGCTGTAAAGATTGTTAAAAAACTTCGTCCTGATCTGACAATAGACGGCGAAATGCAAGCAGATACGGCGGTTATTCCTGAAATATTGAATGATATTTATCCATTCTCCGATCTTAAAGGCAAAGCTAATGTTTTGGTTTTCCCTGATCTTAATTCGGGTAACATTGCTTATAAGTTAATGGCAAGAATAGGCCAGGCAACAGTTATCGGCCCTATTCTAATGGGTATGAAAAAATCAGTTCACGTTCTTCAACGCGGCGCTACGGTTGATGACATCATTAATATGACTGCAGTCGCTGTGGTTGGCGCGACTAACAGACTTAAACAAAATACTAAACCATAAGTTGCTAAGAGTGCAAGTATGTACAAAATAATTAATGCGGAGTTTATTGCACCGAATATTAAAAGATTTAGAATCGAGGCTCCTAAAATTGCTAAAAAAAGAAAAGCAGGACAGTTCGTGATTATCCGTACCGGTCAAAATGGAGAAAGAGTCCCGCTAACCATAGCAGATTCTAATTTAGATGAGGGTTCAATAACAATAATTGTACAAGGCGCAGGAAAGACTACACAGAGTTTAAATGAGCTCGGAACCGGTGATTTCATAATGGATGTAGTCGGCCCCCTCGGAAAACCTTCACATATAGAAAAATTCGGTGTTGCCGTTAGCATCGGCGGCGGTGTAGGTGCAGCAATTGCATATCCTACTGCCGTAGCTTTGAAGCAGGCAGGCAACTATACGATTTCTATTATTGGCGGCAGATCTAAAGAATATGTAATACTTGAAAATGAGATGAAAGATGTCTGCGATGAAGTCTTCGTTACTACGGATGATGGAAGCTACGGCTATCATGGATTTGTTACGGATAAATTAAAAGAATTAATAGAAGCAAAGCGCCAGATAGATTTTGTCCTTGCAATCGGCCCTATTCAAATGATGAAGGCAATTGCCGAAGTAACCCGCAAGCAGAAAATAAAAACTTTTGTCAGTTTGAATCCAATTATGGTGGATGGCACCGGTATGTGCGGCGGCTGCAGGGCAACCGTTGATAATAAAACTGTTTTCGTCTGTGTCGACGGACCTGAGTTTGATGCACATAAAGTTGATTTTGAACTTCTTGAGAGAAGGAACAGAATTTATAGAAGTGATGAAGAAACGGCGCTAAAAAATTACAGGTGCCATTCCGAAGAAGCAATATTAAATAATGTCGAGGACGGATTGAACGAATGTAAGTAGCTAAACTTACCCCAAAAATTGTTTAAAATAGCCCCGACATTTATGTTGGGGCTATTTAATAAAATTTTAATAACGGCGTAACGTGAGATATTAAATTAGAGTTCAATATAACCGGAGAAAGTACTTGGGAAAGATTTCCAACAAAGATAAAATGAAAATCCCGCGTCAAAAGATGCCGGAACAGGATAGCTTAGAAAGGAGCGCTAATTTTTTAGAAGTAGATTTGGGCTATACCGAAGAACTTGCAAAGCTGGAAGCGCTTAGATGCATACAGTGTCCCAAGCCCACTTGTATTGCAGGCTGCCCGGTTAATGTAAAAATTAAAGATTTCATTGTACTTGTTGCCGAAGGAGATTATTTAGGCGCAGCAGCAAAAATTAAAGAAGATAATATGCTCCCCGCTGTCTGCGGAAGAGTATGTCCGCAGGAAGAACAGTGCGAAGTAAAATGTATTGTAGGTAAAAAAAATGAACCTGTAGCAATAGGCAGGCTTGAAAGATTTGTTGCAGATTATGAAAGAGAACATAATGGGGCAAAAGATCCTGTAATAAAACCTAAGAGCGGGAAGAAAGTGGCGGTTATCGGCAGCGGCCCTGCGGGATTAAGCTGCGCCGGAGATTTAATTCAAATGGGGCATGATGTTACGGTTTTTGAAGCGCTCCATGAACTTGGCGGTGTATTAATCTACGGTATCCCGGAATTTCGTTTACCTAAAGATATTGTTAAAGTTGAAGTGGAATCTTTACGGAAAATCGGAGTGGAATTCCAAACAAATGCGGTAATCGGTTTTACCGATACAGTAGATGAGCTTATGCAAGACGGCTATGATGCTGTGTTTATTGCTGTCGGTGCCGGACTTCCGTATTTTCTGAAAATTCCGGGTGAAAATCTAAACGGCGTTTATTCTGCAAATGAATTCTTAACCCGTGTCAATCTCATGAAAGCCTATAAATTTCCTGATTTTGATACGCCTGTTTTCAATTGCAAGGATAAGAATATTGCAGTGTTCGGCGGCGGAAATACCGCCATGGATGCGGTAAGAACATCAAAAAGGCTGGGAGCTAAAAATGCTTATATTATTTACCGCCGTTCCGATGTTGAAATGCCTGCAAGAAAAGAAGAAATTCATCATGCAAGGGATGAGGGGATTGAATTTATTTCCCTTGCAAATCCCTTAGAGTTTACCGGTGATGAAGCGGGCTGGCTTACAGGGGTTACTCTGCAAAAGATGGAACTTGGAGAACCTGATTCTTCAGGAAGACGGAAACCGGTTCCTATCAGGGAATCAGAATATGAATTAAAAATTGATATGGCTGTAATTGCCATTGGTAATGGTTCTAACCCTATAATTCAGAAAACTACTCCTGATTTACAATATACCAGGTGGGGAAACATTATTGTTGATGAAGCAACAATGAAGACATCTAAAGAAGGAGTCTTTGCCGGCGGAGATATAGTATCGGGCGGCGCTACTGTAATCCTTGCTATGGGAGCCGGTAAAAAAGCCGCATCAGCTATAAATGATTTTTTAACTTCAGGAAGTATATAGTTCTTTCCTAATAAATTAATAACACTTCGGTATTAACTTTTAATATTCATTTCCATAATTTAATTATTAAATCACCTTACGCAAAAGATATATAAAGTAACCATGACTTATCACAAATTTATGACTTTGCCAAAATCATGGTCTCCTAAGAAGTCTTAATTTGAATAACCTTTTTAAACAGAAATATATTATGCAAAACTCTGGTAAAAAAAACAGTAAATTAGAAAAATTAAATTCTATACTTTAGCCGCACAAATTGGTGCGTTCTTTGAAAATTTGTTTAATCAATATTGATTCTCCCTGATATTCAAGCTGTCAATAAATGAAATCCTTATTACATTTCAAATCTATTATGACTATTACCCGTTATGACCTATTATATATTTTATTCATTTTTAGATTTATATGGGCTTTTCTAGGCTTTCATTTGCTATTATAACTGTCAACTGTTGCTTGTCTATTAATCGATAATAGTGCATAAAAACTCTCGAGGCTTACTAAAATGTAGGTCAGCTTGCCAAGCTGACCCTTATCATGGCTGAATTTTAACTAAAATTAAAATATTAATTCTTTTGAGCGTCCTAAAATTACTTTTTAGTCAGTCTCGGGCTGGAGTTGGAATAAATTCCATTTTCCATAAATTTTTCCCCTCTCTTTTTTAATTGAGGAGCAACGGGTGAGTTCTTGACTTATTGACATTAGAATCATGGGGGAGGGGGGGTATATGTTAACTCTTTATATTATAAGTAATTACAATATATTTTGTGTAAATAATCGGGGCTTTTTTGATAAAAAATTGAGAAAAATAGCATAAAAAGCGCTCAAAAAATGGGAAAATATTGCAGTATATTACTATAGAATCCCAACAATCATCGCTGGAGATCATCCTGAAGGCAATGGTGTATCACATGTTAATATTTTAAGAACCTTAGAGTTGATTTACGGTTTACTTAGTTCAGGTAACCAGCAGGAAAATGCAGAAAATTTTGAGTCAAAAATGATTATATTATTAAAGATATTTTTGAGTAGTTTATTAAATTTAATAACTCATATTATGCAGTTATTAAAATATTATTAAATTACCCCGACTTTTAAGTCGGGGTATAGCAAAGCATCCTATAATTTTGGACTTTAATCCAATAGGAGGTCCGTTTTTTGGCTAAAGCCAGATATATTTTGCAGTTAATAGCCCCTGACATAAACCTGCCTGCCGGTAGGTAATTGCGGGGCATCTTTAAACATCTTTTACATAATATCATTTAATTATTTGTTGTGTGAATAAAATGAAATGCATAACTGGATTATATTTTCTTCTATTGCTTTTGAGTTTCTCGCACTCAATTGTTTTTGCACAAGACAGTACGCTTCCCGGCAAACATGATACTTATACATTGCTGCATAATGGCTGGAAACTTACGCCTGCAGGAAAGCATGTTGGTGTCGGCCCCCTCCCACTTAATATTGTGATAACGAAAAACGGAAGATACGCTATTACCTCTAATAGCGGGATGGGTGAAAACTCTTTATCAGTAATTGACTTGAAAAATGTAAAAGAAGTCCAGAGAGTTATTCTAAGTAATGCCTGGTATGGTTTAGTATTCAATGATAACGATTCCAGGTTGTTCGTTTCCGGTGGAAATAATAATCTGGTTTATATTTATAATTTTAGCTTAGGCAGGCTTACACTTAAGGATTCTATAATTCTTGGAGCTAAATATCCAAAAGAAAATATTTCTATAACCGGAATCGATTTTGCACCATCGCAAAATTATCTGTTGGTTGTTTCTAAGGAGTCGAAATCTCTTTATATCTGCGATATAATTTCAAAAAAAGTTATTAACACAATAAAATTTGAAGGTGAATGCTATGATGTAAAGGCAAATCGTTCCGGAACCTTTGCTTATGTTTCCATTTGGGGAAAATCTGAAATAGCTGAAATTAATTTGAATGATTGCAAAATTGCTGATGAAATAAAAGTTGGTGATCACCCTTGCCAGCTTATCATAACCAAAGATAATTCACGCCTGTTTGTTGCAGATGCTAATAATAATTTCACTTCGGTTATTGACCTAAGATTAAAGAAGGAGGTAGAAAAATTAAACTCTTCTTTAACTGTTGATGCACCGCCCGGCAGTACCCCGAATGCACTTTGTTTTAATGGAGATGAATCAGTTTTGATGGTGGCAAATGCAAATAATAATTACATAGCGTTATTCAATATTAACCAAAAGAATAAATCAAAAAGTCTTGGGTTTATTCCTGTGGGATGGTACCCAACTGCTGTGAAATTTATTTACCAGACAAAGGAAATTCTAGTGGCTAACGGTAAGGGGCTAAGTTCATTCCCAAATTCCCAAAAACAATATATAGGGACACTATTTCAGGGAACTGTTTCGGTTATAAAATTTCCTTCAAATGAAATCCTTGCAAAATACAGTGAGCAGGTTTATGAAAATACACCGTACATTTCAAAGGGAAAAAATTGGGTCGGAATTCAAAAAGTAATCCCGGATAGACACAATTTAATTCGAAGTGATAAAATCAAACATGTCTTTTATATTATTAAAGAAAATAGAACTTATGACCAGGTATTTGGAGATTTAGCGGAAGGGAATGGTGACAGCACACTTTGCTTTTTCCCAAAAAAAGTTACACCAAATCAACATAAACTGACAGAAGAATTTACTCTTTACGATAATTTTTATGACGACGCTGAAGTTAGTGCAAGCGGGCATAATTGGTCGACAGCAGCTTAT
>Ga0116114_1001567_pt1 | contig 11704 bp, 11 predicted proteins | sample June2015DPH_10_5_FD_89823 | JGI IMG/M metagenome (GOLD analysis project Ga0116114, IMG submission 89823) | Peatland microbial communities from SPRUCE experiment site at the Marcell Experimental Forest, Minnesota, USA - June2015DPH_10_40 | ecosystem: Environmental > Terrestrial > Soil > Wetlands... | reverse complement strand
GAGCGGGGAAGTGACTTCCCCGCACCCCGCAAGATTTGGCCGCGCGCAGACGCGCGCGGCCAAGCGCTCTGCGCCGGCGGCGGTTGCCCAGCACTTGCTGGGCGGCCGCCGCAGCGCCATTCTTAAATAGCAGGATCATGGGCCGGGCAAAGGAGGCAGCAGGAATGAATCAGCCGGATTTGAATCCAAACAATCAAGGCGACCCTAAACAAACAAGGAAGCCAGATGAGAAATATTGTGAATCATGTGGTGCAATCATCAAAAGAAGCGCTGAAGCATGCCCCGCATGTGGGACCAGGCAAAAAGGCATGATAAACAAGACCTCACTGCTCTTGCTTACCTTTTTCCTGGGAGGGCTTGGCGCACACAAGTTTTATACGGGCAGAAATTTTCAGGGCGTCTTACATATTCTCTTCTTCTGGACAGGAATCCCTGCCCTGGTCAGTCTGGTAGAATTCATTATTTATGCGTCCACAAGCAGTGAAAGGCTCAATGAAAAATATCCAGCAAAAGGTTCGGCTTTAATAATCGCTTGTATAGCTCTCGGCGTTGGCTTGATTTATATGGCGGCCATATTAGCCGCTATTGCGATTCCTCAATTTATTAACTACAGAGAGCGTGCCTACCATGCTGTCTTTAAATCGGAATTGCAAAATTTTATGACTGCTGAAGAACTATATTTCCTTCAAAACAATAAATACACAACCGATTTAACCGTGTTGCAATTAACACATAAAGCACCACTTGTCGAAATCGATATCATAAGTGCTGATAAAAACTGTTTTGAAGCAACGGTAACACATACCAAGCTGCATAAATCCGTTGCGATTGACTGCCACAGTGTGGATCAGATTCCAGAGGACTGAAGGGAAAGGACTGAGGACTGAAGGGAAAGGACTGAGGACTGAAGGGAAAGGACTGAGGACTGAAGGGAAAGGACTGAGGACTGAGTGCTGAGGACTGAGCAGAAAAGACTGAGGGCTGAAGGGAAGGGACTGAGGCCCCGGACTGGAAACTTCCGGGGCGACGAGGACGGAAAACGGAGGACAGAGGGCCTCCGGCCCGGCGCTGGGCAATCTGGGAGTGGTGTTTCGCCTGGTTGTACGCGCCACGGAGGACGGAAGCTGAGATGTCCTTAACTTTCTGATGTGCGGTAGCAACGTCTTGATATGACAATCCCTCGTGAAAAGTTTTGAGCTTATCGGGCAGGGCTTCCTTTCGGGCAATTCAGGCCAGCTCAAAATATGATCCGGGAATTCGAATCCCTCAAGTGATAATCCTCCGATCAAGAAATAGGAGAGATATCTAGAAACCTTGTCTGCGCCTCTTCGGTGTGTTCTTCCTAAAGCAGTTGGATGAACGGATGGAGCGAATAGGATTGTTTTACGTGCGGTTCATAGACGACATCCTGTTGATCGGCCCCCCATCGGTTGTGTGTGAAGGGCGAAGGGTGGGGAACTTCACTCTTCGCCCTTCTAACATCTGGATACAAACAGGTGCGCGGGTACCAGCGACTCAAATTCTAATAACCGCATCCCACGATCAGCCCATCTTTAGTCTTCCTGACGTACGTGTTTTTCTCTTTGCCATCCCAATTTTGATACTTAACCCATAACCCAGTGGCGTCTGCTTTTACCAGCTCTTTATAAATCGGCTCCATGCTGCTTTTGATGCTCTGGCCCGTAAGTGAGGGGTGAACCTCCATGGTTCCGTCGCCTTTCATTATAAATATGTAGGGGTCCTCCTTAGCGGCGGCAGAGAAATCGGCGGCGGTTTTACCACCGTCCAGTGCTGCCACAACGTCGTCCACCTTTTTCTTGATGGCATCCCTGTTTGGTTCGGCTGCAAAAGCATACAGGGCAACCGTTAACACGAAGACCATCGTCAAACATACTGTAAGAACCTTTTTCATGCTCATCTCCTCCTGGTTTTTTTGATAATTTTTGAGATAGACACTAATTAATCCAAATAATGCTCACCTAATCCACAATGGCCTGATACACAAAATCTCGCATACGATATAGGTAAGGAAGCCCCTGAGGTTGTGCTTGAATCATCAGTATGCCAATCAATTGTTCTTTCGGGTCTACCCAGAAATGTGTGCCTAAAATCCCCATCCAGTAATAACTCCCTTTGGAACCTGGCAGAGGATTTCGTTCTTGATCGCTATTAATGCAAAAACCTAACCCAAACCCCTGACCAGTTTCCAGACTTGGAGTCGGCCATGCAATTTGCATTTGAACAGGATATGCAGACTTATACCCCGGTGGTACATGGTTAGAGGTCATGTGCTCTATGGTTTTGCGCGAAACCAAACGTACTCCGTTCAGAGTTCCTCCATTGAGAAACATCAAACATAAACGAGCATAATCCGGGGCGGTTGACACCAAGCCGGAGCCGCCAGACAACCATTTTGGCTTTTTTGTCACGTCCCGAGCCAAAACCGAAGGCACTTGCGGCTCAGCAATTCGCGCTTGCCGTTCAACGCCTTCTGCCCAAAATCCGGTGTCCTTAAGTTTAAGCGGTTTAACGATCCTCTCTGTAATAAAAGTATCGAAGTCAGAACCTGTTACAACTTCTACGATGCGTGCCAGCACGTCTGTCGATTGCGAATAATCCCATGTTGTTCCCGGATGATATTGCAGGGGTATTTGAGAGAGTTTTGTAACCAGCTCGGCATTTGTCTGATCAAAATCTAATGTTTTGGCTCCGCTATACAGGTCCCTGACCATCGATTTAGCAAGAAAGGGTAAGTTATAAGTAAGGCCCGACGTGTGGCGGAGCAAATCCTGCACCGTCATCTCACGACCGGGCGTTTCGAGAACAAGCTCGGTCTTTCCGGTTGCTGGATCTTCTTTCTCGATGCCTACCTTCAAATTTTTGAACTCCGGAAGATATACGGAGACAGGAACGGGTAGTTGTATTTTACCTTCTTCTGCCAACATCATGATTGCAAGGGAGGTAAAAGGCTTCGTCATAGAGGCGATACGGAAGATCGAATTGCGGGTCATGGGAATATTTTTTTCTCGATCTTGATAACCAAACGCTTCAAAGTAGGCGATCTTGCCTTTGCGCAAAATCATAACGACTGCTCCGGGAACGACTTTTTTATCAACATCGGCCTGAATCCATGCCGAAATTCTTTGCAACCGCTCTTTCGACAATCCCACATCTTCAGGCTTTGTTGCGTTGGGGATACCTTGTGCGCAGGCTATCGAAGCCGCCAAAATAACAAACAGGGTGACCAACATCATTTTCTTGATGGTTTTCATAAATTTGATCTCCTTTCCGAGGAAATCTTCGAGATGGATGTAACTGCTCTGCCACTAATTTTTCTGTGTGGGGGCGCAATAGTACTGCTGATCGGGCAAAACCGATTTTCGCCTCGTATCATCATGGCCTGCGATGGATTCTTTGTGAAGCTCCAAGCGAACGCCGGCACTAGTGGCCCTTCATGGCTGGGTCATCCTTTGGCACGTCTCTATACCATTCCCATTGCGATACCCATTCGGGCTCTTCGGGGCGTCGCTGCGAGATTGCCGCCGTGATCGTAACATCCTGCGTTGTCTTTTGGCCGGAGCTGTCGATGACAGTCATCGAATAACTACCAGCGGTAATGCCGGGCGGTAACACAGCAATTATTTCTCCTGGTTGCCAACTCCGTACATCTAGTTGCGTGTCGCCGATCTTAACGCTCCCCACCTGTGTTCCGAAGCTATCACCATACACATAAATGAACCCGGCACCATAATCGATTGTGGTATCTTTGATGGCGCCGAAGACCACCGCCGGGGTGACCATCAATGCCGATAACACGATTGTTAAAGCTACCCACTTATTGATGGTTCTCATGGCAACTTCCTCCTTTGGTAGTGCGGTTAAATCATTAAATGCTTGCCACAAAATGCTTGAGACGAATGAACTCATCGCCTACAAATTTTTCACCGGCTCCGTGGACATATACGCGAAAAAGTGCCGCGATGCCTCTCACAAATAGTCGTGTACGATATCCCCATGCGCCAACTCGAAATCAAGGACACAATAAAAGCCCCCGATTATTTCCCGTGGCGCCAGCGAATAACGAGGGCCTCTCGGGGGGATGTCAAAATTGATTGTTGCTCTTCCCTCTATTACACTGTGTATTACTACGTTCTGAAAGGAGGTGGCCGTTAACTGCTTCACCTCCGGAGGGGCGCCTTTCCTTACAGATGGAATGACTTTCAAGCTGTATATCGGTTTTACAAGTCCGCTCAAGGCATCCTCTGTTCCAGTTCGCGCCATCTGTACTGAAATCCGCAGCATCTCCTCCTCTCTTCTAACGACAGATCTGGTGATAGCGTCTGCCTCTCTTAAAGTAGTGAAGTGTGCTTCTTTTCTTGGGAATCCCCAGATTTCTCTTCCTCCCGCCATGGCCGACTCGTTATCAAGGAAGTGATAGGCTATGTAGTTCCCAACCCTGCCCTGGAACTCCACAGGAACGCTTATTACCGCCTCGTTACAGTGCCCGAGGCCAACGACGTTAAAATCATTGATCCAGGCATAAACCAGATTTCCACCGGCCGGTTTTAATGGCTCGGGGACGACCCGGTTCACCGCAAACGCTTTAGCCCGATAAATGCACACGAGGACAGTTCCGCCCCTATAAAGATAGGGAGGCTCAGGGTAACTCGGCCACATGGCGGGCATGCTGTACGGGATATCCGATATTTTCACGGTCTCGTTCTCCTAAGACAGCAGGTTCTGAAGCTATCTTGCTGCTGTGTGCAATTCTTATATCAGCAACTGATTTCATGACCGTTACATGGCGGCAGGACTTTATTAATGTTAGAGTGGCGTCCTGACTATGTTTACGGGAAAGGATAGTGCCGGCTGCGTTTTTTTGTTGGGCGGGATCGCAGAATTACGAAGTGCAGAGAGGAGCGCTGCGGGGCGGTTCGTGAGTTCGCGGGTAATGGCCGTTATACGCCGGATACCGGAGCGCCGGCAGGAAAAATGAGAGGCCGCCGCCTATAAATAACAGGGTAATCCTCCGGCTCTGCCGGGGGACTCCCAGAGTTTGACATTTCCGGGAGTCAGGTCGTCATTCCGGCAGTGCTTAGGCCGGAATCCATGTTCTTGTGTCTCGTCAGGGCCTTTAAAGGTATCGGTTGCCAATTTGAAGCGCTGGCTAAAGCTGTATACGAACCTGCGAAAATCTGCTGGATTCCGGCTCAAAAGCGCCGCCGGAATGACGATGGCGCGGTAGTCCAAGACCATGCGGATATTCTCGGAGCTATCAAGTACCGCCAACCGCTTTGAGCGGTCCATGGTTTTCCAGGCCTCCGGCTTGGCCGGAGGTATCTGACTTAAGGCGAGTAGACCATTCATATCAAATTATTTCTTACCCATTTGACGATAACCTAAAAAGCTTATCCAAGGCATTTGCGCCTTGTCCAGCCAAAGATCCATTCCCATCCGGCTGAACATGAGGTCCGCCGTTCGCAGGTGCTCCGTTGCACCTGCGGTCTGCCCCGAAGATGCGCTCAGCTCTCCTAGACAAAATTGGCCTACTGCTGCCGATGGTTTCAGTTTGAGTTCATCGAATGTCTTGATGGCACGCAAAATATGTTCCCTGGCCTCATCGAACCGGGCTGGATTGCCGGCGCCAAGGGACATTGTATCCTGATTGCCTGAAACCGCCACAAACAATTGCTTAGGCCTTCGGTAACTCCGCAATGAGTTTGTTCACCCGCTCCAGTTCCCACGGAATATTGCTGGCTGCCCACTGGGCGGCGGCTTTTTCAAAATGCTCACGGGCGGCATCCGTATTCCCTCGATCACGACAGATGATCCCCCAGTGCATCCTTATGCGGGCAGTATAAAGGCGGCCTTCACCCAGCTCAGAAAGGCGAAGGCTTTCAGCCATTTGCGCTTCAGCTTCGTCCCACCTTGGCGGGCTCATCGCGGCAAGCGATCTTCCCCACACCTGACGCGCCGTCCGTTCACCCGAGATGCCGCCCATCTTACGGGCCATAGCGACAGCTTGCTCAGCCAGGGATAAGGCCTGTTCGACCTGGCCTTTGCCAAGGGCCACTTCCGCGATACGACTTGCGAATATGTCAGCACCGTGAAGTTGCCCGCCAAGCTCCCGTGCAATTGCTTGACACTTTGCCATGCTTTCGGCGGCGGCATTGAACTGTCCGGTGCAAAGCTCGGCATGTAAGCGATTATAATAGCAGAGATATACCGTGATGCGGTCACCTGATTGTTCGGCTGCTTCTATCCCCTGTCGAGAGATTTCTGTGGTGCGAGCAAGATTGCCGGCAATTGCGTATATTACGCCCAGGCAGTTAATACTGGCAGCGATCCCGTTTAGATAATTCAGCTCACGCGCGCGGGCAAGAGCACGCTGAATTTCCGCCAATCCCTCTTCATAGCTGCCTGTGGCTGCCAGGACACAGCCATGCAAGTCCACAGCCCGAATCCACTCTTTCCAGTCGCCCAATTGCTCCAGTGGCTTAATCGCTTGATGGAGCAGCGCTTCAGCTTTGCCGAAATGGCCCTGATACCATAATACGTTTCCGATGGACAGGGAGGGGACAGCCAATAGTTCAGGATCGCCCAACTTTTGCGCAACCGCCAGCACCTGACGAAAATACCCGATCGCTTCAGGCATTGCATTGCTCACGATATGGATACGGCCCATCCAATGACGCACTCGCGCCAGGCGGAGCTGGTCGCTGCCGGGAGTACCATCGGGCCCGGGTAATTCTTGTTCCAGTCGCTCCGCCTCGCTCATGCGCGCCTTGTTCTGCTCCGGTGAGTCAGCATACAAAGATACACTCACTTGCTTGATGAGTGTATCCACCCTGCTTCTACGGTTGTTTTCAGTGGACGGCAGGTGCACCAGTGCGTCAAGTGCGCGGGCATAGTGCAACCGTGCTTCAGCCAGGGCAAACAGCCGGGCTGCGGTGTCGCCCGCTCGTATCAGGTACTCGGAGGCTCGCTCCCAGGCTTCGCCCCGCAAAAAGTGCTCGCCGATGACGGTGCAAAACTCCCCAATCCGCTCGGAAAAGAGTTTCTCAATTGCCAGGGCTGTTTTAGAGTGCAGCTCTTTTCGCCGTGCGGCAAGCAAGCTCCGATAAGCGGTCTCTTGGGTCAATGCGTGACGGAATATGTACCCCAGTTCGGGGGAAAGACTCTTCCTGTAGATGAATTCCAACCTTTGCAACTGAATCAGTCCTGATTTGAGTCCCTCTTTCATTTCCGAGATAGTCTCCAGGATGCGAAAAGCAAACTCCCGCCCTATTACAGCGGCCATCTGCACTATCCTCTTGAGGCTTTCTTCCAGACGGTCCATGCGGGCGGCTATGATCCCCTGAATGTTGTCTGGGACTTCCATACCGGATATATCTCCGGCTAGGACAAAACTCTCGCCCTTTCTACGGATGGAGCCCTTCTCAATCATTGCAAAGGTAAGCTCTTCAATGAAAAACGGGTTTCCTGCGGACTTGCCGAGGATGATTTCCCTCAATTCGGGTGCAACATATCCACCCTCCAGGATCGCTGCAACAAGATCCGCGCTCCTGCTCATGGAAAGCTGCCCGACCCCGATCCCGCTATAACAGGACCTACTGCCCCACAGATGGGTATATTCATTTCTGTACAAAAGGAGGAGGAGTATTCTGGTCCCCGGGAGGAAGCCGATCATATAATCCAAAAACTCCTCCGTGGTCCTGTCGATCCAGTGAAGGTCTTCAATTGCCAGAACCATGGGCCGGACCCTGCTGGCTCCAATCAGCAAGTCCCGGATGGCCTCGAAGGTCTTTTCCCTCTTCTGTCTCGGTTCGAGCTTGGCGTATTCCCTATCCTCGACCTTAAGGGACAAAAGTTCCTGGAGCGGCGGGATGATGTTCCGAAGCTTCTTGTCAAGCCTAAGGATTCTCTTCCCGAGTTTTTGTATGATCGTTTGTTCCTGCTCGCCTTCCTTTACTCCGATGAACGACCTGAGTACGTCCAGTAAAGGCAAGTATGGCATCGACTCACTGTAGTGAGAGCATCGGCCCTCGAAATACCGGCACTCGCCCTTCGGCAGGGAGTTTCTGAACTCCAGCAACAACCTCGATTTGCCTACTCCCGCTTCGCCTGCGATGCCGACGACCCGGCCTTCTCCCGATCTGGCCTTTTCGAACGCCTCATTTAATGCTTTGATTTCACGCGCGCGGCCTACGAACCTGGTAAGTCCCCTGGCAGCCGAGGCGGCAAACCTGGTTTCAACCTTTGTCGGCTTTATGAGCCGGTACGCCTCGACGGATTTTTCCTTCGCCTTGACTTCGATACTGCCGATTGACTCGAACTCGAAGTACTCCCTGGTCAGTTTGTACAGGTGCTTTGTAACCACTACTGCGCCAGGCTCGGCATTGTTCTCCATCCCCGCGGCCAGATTGACCGTATCGCCCTTGGCCGTGTAATCCATCCGCAGATCACTGCCGATAGACCCGACCACAACAGGACCGCAGTGGAGGCCTATACGCATTTTGAAATCGATCCCATAACGGTCCTTAAGGCTTTCTGCGTATGGCGCAAGGGTGTTTTGAATGGCCAAGGCAGCATGGCAGGCACGCTGCACATGGTCTTCGTGTGCAATGGGCGCCCCGAAAAGAGCCATCACACCATCGCCCAGGAACTGGTTGATTGTCCCTTCAAATCTGTGGACCTCATCCAAGAGAAGGCGGAAACATCCGTCCATGATCTGGTGAACGTCCTCCGGATCGAGATCCTCAAAAATGGCGGTAGAATTGGCCACATCCGCGAACATGACGGTGACGTTTTTGCGCTCGCCCTCTATGGAACTACGACTGGTAAGAATCTTTTCGGCAAGATATTTGGGGGTGTAGGAGCGGGGCCGGTCGAAATCCAGCGGTTTGGTTTCTGAGTCCGGCCGGCCGTTCTCTACAATGCGCCTGTATATTGAGGTTGTCAGCTTATCGGGATTCACGCCCAGTTCCCTGCCAAGCACCCTCTCGCATTCATTATAGACCCGGATAGCCTCGGTCCTCATTCCAATATTGGAATACAGCAGCATAAGCTTCCGGTAAGCTTCCTCCAAAGCCGGATCGGCCTTTATCAGCAATTTATAAAGGTCGATGGATTTGCGTGAATTGCCCTGGCGCTCGAAATATGAAGCCGTGCGCCGTAAAATATCTATATAAATTGCGCGGGTTTCTTCTCTCTTCAGCATGGTCCAAGGGGTATATAATTCATCTTCGAGATAGTCCCCTTTGTACAGCTCGATTGCAGCATTCCCAAAGCCAATGGAACCCTTGATGTCCCCTGCCTGCTCCGCTTTCTTTGCCCGGTTACAGAGGGAAAGGAATTCGTCGATATCCAGCAGGACCAGGCTTCGATTCAGTGAAACCATGTTCCTGTCAAAACTTATATATGGAGAACCTGTTTTCTCAAGATGTCCGAGTATTTTTCTGAGCCTGTGCAATACGACTCTAAAATTTTGCTTTCCATCATCAAGAGCGGTATCAGGCCACAGGTCGTCTATGAGCAAATCTATCAGCACATTTTCTGCTCCCCTGGTTATAAGCGCCTTAAGGAGCATCTGTGGTTTCTTTGCTGCGCTCCATTCTTTTTCTTTTATAAGAGTTTCGCCGCGAATGAGCTGAAATTTTCCAAGTACACTAATCTGTATTTGGGGAATATCGGCTTTGTTTTCGCCGAGGGATTGGGTTGATTCATACAAACGAGATCTCATCGGGGGTCTCAATGCATTGAAACATACGGCTAATTGCGTCTTTCCCCGGCAAACGGGCTGATACACTTGCTTTACGCATAAAGTCGGTGAGCACTGTCCCTTAAACTATTAGAATAACTCAAGAGCTTGTAAAATCATAGAAATTTTCTAATCGAACAGGAACGCGTCATTTTAAAGCCGGATTTTTGATCCTGAGCATCGGGGAAATGTTCTTTGAGAAATTTGCTGTGTCTTGCCACAAGGTGGAACCCAACCGGATGGACCTCGCATAAAAAGAATGATCCGGATGTGCTGAACTTTTGAGTCCTCAGGATTTCAATGGCCAGGAGAGTTGTACTGCCTCTATTGCAAAACATACCCGTTAAATTTATAGACCTAAGAGCTTTTCGCAATCAGGGTTCCCGGAAACAATGGAAGGTGGCCAAAACTATTCCAATCGATTTCAACATCACTCTACCACCTTCCAACCACATCCTGTTTCATTTCTCGTCAGCAATTGCCCGGAATTTTTGCATGTAAGCCATTGACGGCTTCCCCACACGATGTTTAGGCTAAACTCATTGAAAAGCGATTTCTTTTCGTCAATTGTCGTGAATTCGAGGAGTGCCACGGGAGAACCTAAAAACGTGTACCCGAGCACTAGCGACGGTTATTCTGAGGAGGCTTGGATGTTCATGCACCGTGCGCCACGATCTGTAAGCCTTGCTGTTCGCATTGCCTTTGTCGCGGCCGGAGCCTTTCTGCTCTTTGTGACTTCTGCTATGGCAGAATCCGGCCAGTCTAGGGCATCATCTGATAACACGATTCCCAGCGGACTCGTTGTAGTTAGACACGTAAAGAACTCGCCGCAAAAGGATCGAGCATTGGAAAGAGCATTGGATAATCCGCTCATCAGTGGCGTGGGGTTTCAGATTGAATGGCGCGACATCGAGCCGCTCCAAGGAAAACCGGACTGGTCGAAGTTGGATAAACTGTTCACTGATGCAGAATCATCGAAGAAATGGGTACAACTCTGCATCTACCCCGGCTTTTTTGCTCCTGCATGGGCTCTGGAAGGCGTAAAGAGCGAAAAGTTCCCGGTACTATATGGACCTGACAGAGGCAAGGTCTTGAGCCTTCCGATGCCATGGGACATGGTATACCTTAACCGTTGGTTCGCATTCCTGAAACAACTGAGCAACAGGTACGGAGAGTCACCCGCTTTTAGAATCATTGCGGCGGACGGACCGACATCGGTTTCTGAAGAGATGACGTTGCCAAATCTGCTAAGGAATCTTAAGAAGTGGCAAAAACACTCTTATACGCCGTCTAAATATATAGGCACATGGAAGAAGGTCTTCGCGGTTTATGCCGCAGACTTTCCTAATCAGTATATTTCTCTGGCGGTAGGCAATAGTCTTAACATTAATGAGCATGGCAAAATCGATCGTCGTGCGGGTATGCGCACCAGGCAAGCTATTATCCACCATGCAAGGGGTCTCTTGGGACACCGGTTTATACTTGAGAATCACGCTCTTCATGCAGGCCCGAGGTATCAGCCCTCCACCGGTTTTGTGATGAGTTATAGCGGACGTATTATCACCGGTCTTGAAATGGGTTGCGCATCCGAACTAGGCACCTGCAGCGAATGGATGGGCGCAAAAGGCAATCCTCCGCTCGCTTTGAGAAGATCGATCGATATGGGGATGAAGCTGAACAAGACCGGTCACCACGTCAATTATCTGGAAATTTACGAAGCTGATGTACTTGCAGACGAAATGCTACCGGTGCTTCGCTATGGAGCGTCGCTATTCAAATAAAGCAACGGGGTCGGGCCAAGCTAACAAATTGAATTACGTGACAATAGGCCCAAATCATGGCTTATTTGGGCCTTAGAGGTGCATCGAAAACATCGCTGTAAGAAGCCTGAAATGCATTCACCGCAGAGGCGCAGAGAAAACCAAAATTAGGGGATTATGGATT
>Ga0116114_1001561_pt1 | contig 11756 bp, 9 predicted proteins | sample June2015DPH_10_5_FD_89823 | JGI IMG/M metagenome (GOLD analysis project Ga0116114, IMG submission 89823) | Peatland microbial communities from SPRUCE experiment site at the Marcell Experimental Forest, Minnesota, USA - June2015DPH_10_40 | ecosystem: Environmental > Terrestrial > Soil > Wetlands >... | reverse complement strand
CGTCGCATCTGGTGGAGGCAGCCCCCGAGCCAGTGCCCGCGCGGTCCTGGGAATTTTTTGCCGGCCGGCGGATGGAGCGGGGTGGCTGGTTTGTCAATCGTGGGCACGGCGAATCATAATAATCCTGGCGGGAGAACGTGGCGAGGGGGCGCTTCGCTCATGCCGAGGATCGATGGAGTCCGGCCGATGCGTGCGGATTACCGCACGCCACGGGCAAGATTCCCGTGCCACAATCAACTGCTGGCTTGGAGGAACTTGACGATTTCGCGGGCTTCGGGACCGGACAGGTTTGCGCGCAGGCGCATGTGGTGAACGATGACTTCCCACTGGGCGCCGCTGAACTCTTCGGGGGGGCGGGCGTTGTGACAGCGCGAGCAGTTCTCCGACCATAGCTGCACGCCGGATTTTTGGGGAGGAGGCCCGAAGAGGGCAAAGCTGGGCTGGTCGGCGGAGGCGACGCTTTGGGTAGTAGGAGGATTGGCATTCTGGGCGGAAGTGCAGCCGTAGAGCACCATGCCCGCAAGGATGCCGCCAAAGACGAGAACGACAAGGAACTTTTTAGTTTTAGTTTTGATATTCAGCATGGGAACTCCGCTCTAAAGTCCAATACCGACTTGAAAGATAAAGTCGTTCTGATCCTGGGCGACCTGTCTCTGATCGATTTCGTAGGCGGTTTTGAGGACGCAATAGGGAGTAACCCAGTAGTCGATGCCCAGGGTCCAGCGTGATTCGTGCTCGCCGCCCGGGGAATTGATGGGGCTTTGCAGGCTGTCGAATCGGCAGAGGAATTCGAGATTGCGGAGGATTTTGTTGTCAACTTCGGTGGGACGATAGCACAACGAGAGGTAACCACCCTGCCGGTAATTGTTGAAGGTGAGCGGACCAAAGCCGAGTGTGCCGGTGGGATCGTAGGTCACGGGAGAGACGCTGGACCAGATCCATTCTCCGGCGAAATCGAACTGGCCGGCGAGGGCCTTGATGATCGGCTTGAAGTGGAAATCAACGGCCTGCATGAAGGCGTAAACGTGGGCGAAGCCGTCGGGATTGGGCATGGAATACTGAAGGGAATAGCCCATTTCCATATCGTAGAAGGGAAGGAACCCGATGCGTCCACCGACGGCCTTGTTGCCGTTCAGGTCCGTGTAGTCGTTGAAATTGAGTTGTCCGGCGGCGTTGGGATCGTTGACGATGAGATTGGGTCCGTTGGCAACGTATACGTCGTACGTCCAGCGGGTGGTTCCCGAAGGAATGACGCCCTTGGCGAAGGCGCCGACTTCGGAAATGGGCGCGATGGCGTCGAATGCGAGAGGATCATCGGGGAACTTGTTGATCCACGGGGGATCAAAGTGATTGTGATACTGGCCAAAGGGCACGGCGAACAATCCAGCGCCGATCGTAAAATAATCGCAGACGTCGTAGGAGATGTCCGCCAGATTGACGGTCAGGGTCGAGGTTTCCGAGTTGATATCAGCCCCGCCGATGCCGAGATCGAAGGCGCATTCGATCAGGAAATGGGAGTCGGTCGGTTGCCAAAGGATCAGCGGACTGACATCGGCGAAGAAAGTGGAATCGGACTTTACTTGTGCGTTGAAACCAAAATTGGCGTCGCCGGCGATCACCAGACCCTCCAGGCCGGGACGTTCCTTATCGACCGCGTCCTGAATCTCCTTCAACTGCTTGTCGTAGTCCTGGGCGTCCTGATCGGCGGTGCTGGCCTGCTCGGTCTGCTGCTTTTTGAGGTCCGCCAGTTCCTGCTTCATCTCGGCATTGTCTTTCTTGAGTTCCTCGAACTCCTTGCGGCTGACGGGCTGCTGATCGTTGGCGTTGTCCTGCCCCCAAGCGGGCGAGAGGAGGAACAGACCCACGACACAAATACCGAGAAGGACTTTGTACATGGTTGCTCCTTCGCCTATTGGCCGTTGGCCGGTTGTGTGGCGGGCTGGGTGCTTGGCGGCGGCGCCAACGTGCGAACGTAGTTGATGACGTTCCACCGATCCTCCTCGGAAATGAGCTTTTCAAACGTGGGCATGGGTTTTCGCCCGGTGGTGATTTTCCAGTAGAGAGCGCCGTCGGTTTGGCCGGCGACGTTTGGATCGGAAAGGTCTTTGGGCCTGGGGGTGAGGTCCTTGGCCGAAGGGCCATCGCCTTTGCCGGCGTCGCCGTGACACTTCAGGCATTGAGCGACGTAGACGGCCTTACCGGCGGCGATGGATTTGTCGTCGGGTGGGATGGGGTTTTTCTTTCGCGCCGCGCGTGCGGGCGCCACCCAAGGGGGGCTGGCGGCATCGTCGGCCAGCATGACCAGCGATGGAAACACCGTCACCAAAAGAAAAGTGGCGAACAGAATGGATACCCAACGGGCGGAAGTGGTCTGTTTCATTGCTGTCCAGCGCTTCGAATAGCCAAGATCCGACTGACGACGAAGAGGTAGCTTAACCAAACCCCCGCAAGGAGGACAAGAATGCTCAGCATCAGCGCCAGCGGCGCGTTGGGCGCCCATAACGCGCGGGGAAACGCGTCGGCGGCGGGAGCGGGCTGGACATCGGCTGGAAAGGCCGCCGAAAGGGAAATCGAGGAATATTGCGGCGGCGCCGCGATCCGCACGATCACGTGAAGCTTGCCGTCGGACGCCCCGGGCAAGTCGGTTGGGAAAGCCACGGCGGAAGTGCCGTCATCGAGGGTGGTATCCTGGCCGATCGGCAAGTTTCCAAAAGTTCGCTGGACGAAATATTGCAGGTTGACGTTTTCGATCGGTTTGCCGTTGAGGGTGACCAGGGCGTGGACCATTTTCTTGCCATCTTCAACGTCGGTGGTAACGGCAATGGTCGGCCGGGAGGTCTGAGCGAAGGCGGACCATGGCGAGATGAGCAGGACCAATGCGATGAAAGGGATCTGCTTCATGCCAACACCCCCGCGGCAGCGCCAGGATCGGCAAGGGTCTCGACCGGCCGGGGCCATTTGGTCTGATCCACTTCCCAGATGGAGATGATGGGGAAGACCTTGGAAAAGAGGATGAACATGAGAATAAAGGCGGCAAACCCGCCGGCGGTAATGGACCATTCGACCCAAGTGGGAACGTAGACAAGGTGGGCTCCCTCGCGCGCGGGCATGAAGGGTGAGGCGAGGGTGGGGATGACAATGATGTAGCGTTTGAGCCACATGCCGATATTGACGAATATGGCCGCGACGGTGATTCCGGCGATGGACCGGCCCATGGGCGTGACCAGCATCAGGAGGGGCAGAACCAGCCCGATGAAGATCATGGCCCAGAACTGGATGGAGTAATTGCCGGTGATCATTTTTTCCAGAAGCGGGCGTTCGGCGCCTTCGCCGGTATAGGCGGCGCCGACGTGCTCGTTGATGACGAAATACGCGTATGCCAGGCCGAACACGAGCATCAGCTTTGCGAGTTTGCGCAGATGATCGACGGGAATGTGCGCCTGAAGGCGCAGATAATAGCGGAAGAGGACGATGGCGGTGATGACGGCGGCGACGCCGGAATAGAGGGCGCCGATGACGAAATCCGGACCGATGATGGTGGAATGCCAACCGGGCCGCAGCGTCATTCCGAACAGCCACGCGGTCACGGTGTGGATTGAGACGGCGACGGGGAGGATGACGATGGCCATGACGGCAACGGCGCGATCGAGTTGGCGGTGTTGAACGGGGGCGCCGGTCCAGCGCATCGCCAGGGCGCGGTAAAGTTTTTTCCGCCAGGGGGAAAGACCGGGAGCGTCGCGCAGGATGGCCAGGTCGGGAATCATCGGGACGTAGAGATAAAGAAAGCTTCCGGTGAGATAGCTGGTCAAAGAGAGCACGTCCCAGAGGATGGGGCTTTGCAGCCGGCCGTAGCGGATCACGTGCAGGAACCGATCGGGGCGGCCCATGTCGATGAGGATCATAGGACCGGCGACGAGGAGGGAGAAAACGGTGATGGCCTCTGCCAGGCGGGAAATGGGATGCCGCCAATGTGCGTTGGAAAGTCGCAGCATGGCGGAGATGAGGCTTCCGGCCATGCTGATGCCGATGTAAAACACAAAATTGACGATGTAAACGCCCCAGGAGAAGTAATCGCTCATGGCGGTGGCGGACAAGCCGATGCGAAGCTGGTGGACGTAAGCAACCAAGGCCCAGGCAACGACCAGCGCCAATCCGATGACGAGGAACTTGTGGGCAAATCCGGGCGGCCCGAAGGTCGCCAGCATGTCCCTTTCCACATTGTGCGGTTGCGAATTGGCGTCGCTCATGGAAAGACCTCAGTCCTTGGCCGGCATGGTTGGCGGGGCGTACATGCGATTTTTGGGCGGGAGATAATAGACGCGCGGCTTGGTTCCCAATTCCTCCATCTGGCGGTATCCGCTGCGGTCCAAGAGCAACTGGGAAAGGCGCTGGGTCTCGCCCTGCGAGTTGGTGACGGCATCCTCGTTCTCATCGCCGTAATAGGTTGCCCCCATCGGGCACTCTCCGACGCAGGGAGGGAGCATGCCCATCGCGGCCATATCGGGACAGAAGTCGCATTTTTCGACGGTTCCAATGCGGCGAGGAAACCCATGCTCGGGCGAGTAACCTTTAGCCACGGCCTCGGGCGGATTCTGCGGCGGACCCCAATTGAAACTGCGGGCGCCATACGGACAGGCGGCCATGCAGAACCGGCAACCGATGCAGCGCTCATTGTCGATCAACACCACGCCGTCGGAACGCTTGAAGGTCGCGTCCACCGGGCAAACCTTGGTGCAGGGGGGATTGTCGCAGTGATAACACGGCTGCGGGAAGAAATACGGCGCCGTCTTCTCGGATTCCTGCATGCGTAAAACCTTGATCCATTGCCGGTCGGGGGGAATGAAGTGCATCTTCCCGCAGGCTCTGATGCAGGAGCCGCATCCGTCACATTTGGCCAGATCGATGACCATGATCCATCGCCGTCCGGGCACGCCTTGGCGAGCGGAATCCGGTGATTCGGGCATGGGTGCGCCGGTGCGGGCGTCCACGACCTGATGGTCGGGGGTGAGGGCGGGGACCGCCGGGCCGGAGGGAACATCGTTGTTGGCCGCGGCGCGGGAGGCACGGCAGGCGATTTCGCCGGCAGCGGCGGCGCCCAGAACAGTCAGGCTGTGTCGCAGAAATTGTCGTCGATTGGTGTCCATGTCTTGGGTGCGTGGAAGCATCCGCATTTGGCGAGGATAAATGAATCGGGTTTTCCCCGCCAGACGGCGTAGGGGAATTAGCTTACGTTAGCTTACAGATGACGCTCAGCGAAGCTCGCGCCGGACACAGGACCGATGCTGCGGACGACCCATTGGTAGCTCGAAGGAAAGAAAAAAACCACACGGGCATATTCCGTGTGGCTTTGAAATTTCAGTTAATTGCGACCGAGATTGATCAAGCATGTCGGCGGCGTCGGGCGGCCAGAAGCGGCAATCCCGCGATAATGAGGCCCAAGCTGGCTGGCTCGGGCACCTCGTTGTAGGTGTAAGTCACCGTGGTGGTAGCTTCGGCAACGGCTGAGCCGCCGAACAAGACGTAGGCGGAATTGGTGCTGCCCCCATAAGTGCCAGAGGTTGAGGAAGCCGTGACTGGAACAATAAGGCCGACGCCAATGTATGGTGCGAAGTCTGCCGGCGCCACAATGGTGGAATTGCTGTCCAGAGCCGGCAGGCCCGGATACTGATTGACAGCGGGATAGAAGAGAGTTGCCGTCCCGTTAACGGGGCCGGCCGTCAGGGTGTCGGTGACCGACGTGGGCCCGGGTCCCGTGGCGGTCACCGGAATCGACGCGGTGGCGTCGGTGAATGGCAGGGGAGTGCCTGGGCCTGGCGACGGCTCGATGTCCGAGATGTTTAGGACATCCACTTCAGCGGTAGCGGAAGTGTCAAGCGTCAGGGTCACACCCGTGAGAGTCCCCAGCGAGGGGTCAAACCCTTGCAGCAAAAAGTTATCGGTGAGCGGCACCGACTGGGATGGAGTGATATGGCTATACGAAATAACGCTCGCCTGAGCTGACGCATTCCAAGCGAGCCCGATTAGAGCCGCGCCCATTACGAGCGATCCAATACGAATAATCTGCTTTCTCACTGTGCCTCCGCTATCACTGGCTTGATAAATCAAGCCTCGTTAATTCAACCGAACGACATGGCATTCATCCCGCCCTCGACAGAGACAAGTCTCCTTAGCACGGATGCCACGCATGCCAAAGGCATTACTATTCCAACCAGCGGACAGGTGACACACACCGGGATGGGTAGTATTAACGTCGCAAATGTTAACGACATGGTCGCCAATTGCAACCATTATTTCCGACCATATTCGGATTATTAACCCTAACACAACGCAAACATTCGGGTTCTGGGGTGACATACTGTCAATATGGGCACATTACCGGACCCATCTGTGCATCAACCCGTTGTCAAATTGGCGGCGAATATGCGTGATTTCTGGGGATGGCCCATCTATATTTGAGTAAATCTGGTCGAAAAACGGAACGCTCTGGAGTTGGGAGAATGAGAATTCCAATCGCATCGGCATTGATCGCCGCGGCGGCGGGTGTGGCGCGGGGTCAAGTCTGGGACGGGCTTGGACAAAACGCGCAGCATACCGCCCTGTCGGCGATCGCGTCGCAGCCCTTGCAGGCGGTTCATTGGGAAACGCCGGTGGATTTGGATCCGCAGTACGCCTCCAGCGGTGATTTGTACATTCACTACGGCTCGCCGGTGATCACGACGGATAACACGGTGATCGTGCCGGTGAAGACCGGGAAGTACCAGGGATTTGAACTCAACGCGTACAACGGCGCAACCGGAAGCCTTTCATGGACTCAAAGCACGGACTACACGCTGCCGACCGGCGGAGGTTTCAGTTGGACGCCGCCGTATTCTCCGTCGATTTCGGGAAACACGCTGTATTACGCGGGAGACGGCGGAACGATTTACGAGCGGGGTTCGCTGGACAGCAGCGGCTCGGTGACGCCGACCCAAGTCCCGTTTTACGGTTCGCTGGCGACGTATGAGGCCAATGCCGCCGCGTACAACGCCGACGTCGCCATCAGCACTCCCATCACCACGGATGCCAAGGGAGACGTTTATTTTGGCTATCAGACAACCGGCACGGCGCCGGGAGGATTGACCAGCGGGATCGCGCGGATCAGCGCCGGTGGGGCGGGCACGTTTTTCGAGGCAAGCCAGTTGCAAGTCGGGGGAGTGTCCGCGGGAATGAATCAGGTGGTCATGAATTGCGCTCCCGCGCTGAGCAACGACGGGAGCTCGGTTTACGTGGCGATGAGCACGGGGAACTTCGGGTCGGGCCGGCTGGTGGAGTTGAACGCGGCGACGCTGGCGCCCGAGGCGAGCGTGGAAATGATGGACCCCAAGACCGGCAGCCCCGCGCTGTTGCCGAACGATGGCACCGCATCTCCGCTGATCGGGCCGGATGGGGACGTTTACATGGGCGTCTATGACGACTACGGCACGAGCCGGGGATGGATGGAACATTATTCGGCGAACTTGTCGGTGACCAAGCCGACGGGGGGATTCGGCTGGGATGACACGGCGTCCATCGTGCCCGCTTCGATGGTGCCATCGTATCACGGCACGAGCAGCTATCTGATCATGACCAAGTACAACAATTACGCCGATCCGGGCACCGGCGGCAATGGCCAGAACATGCTGGCCATCCTCGATCCCAACGCAACTGAAACCGACACCCGGTACAACTCCAACGGCGCCGGCGGGGCAACCATCATGCGGACGGTCGAGACGATTCTGGGGCCAACTCCCGACGCGGATTTCGACACCGAGTATCCCGGAGCGGTCCACGAATGGTGCGATAACTCAGCGGTCGTGGACCCGGCGACGGATTCGGTCCTGGTCAACAGCGAAGACGGCAACCTGTATCGATGGAACCTGCTGTCCAACACCCTGACCGAGACCCTCAACATCACCAATGGACTGGGTGAGGCGTACACGCCCACGGAGATCGGACCCGACGGGACGGTATATGCGATCAACAACGCGACGCTATGGGCGGTGGGCGCCAGCTCGGCGTCGACGGTCTATTCAAGCTGGTCGGCGGCGGGCGGCGGAAGCTGGACGGGCGGGAGCAACTGGAGCGCCGCCATCCCCACCCACGCCGGGGACGTGGCGACGTTCGATTCCACGATATCCAGCGCCAGCGTCGTTCAGCTCAATGGCAACTGGACCGTGGGGACGGTCAATTTCTACAGTAGTTTCTCCTACACGATCACGCAGGGTTCGAGCGGGACATTGACGCTGAACAACGGAAGCTCCAGCGCCCAAATCAACGATCTTTACGGCAATCACACGATTTCCGCGCCGGTTTGGCTGGCTTCCAACACGACCATCGCGGTGGGGCAATCGGGAAACGTCCTGAGCCTCTCCGGGAACATCGGGGGCGGCGGCGGAATCACGCTGGCGGCGACCGCGACGGCGCTCAGCGCCGGAACGGTGGTGCTCAGCGGCGTCAACAGTTACGGGGGCGGGACGAGCGTGACGGGCGGCACGCTCGTCGTCGGCGCGAGCGGCGCATTGCCCAACGGCAACGTCACGATCACCGGCGGCATGCTGCAACTGGGGGCGGGCACGGGGCTGGCGAAAATGACCTCGCTGTCCATCAGCGGCGGCGTGCTCGACGTAAACAACAATCATGTCATTCTCAGCTACAGCGGAAGTTCTCCGATCTCGGCAATCGCCGGCTATATCGCATCGGGCTACAACGGCGGCGCGTGGAACGGCCCGGGGATCATCTCCACCGCCGCCCGAGTTCCCACCAACGGCTATCGCTATGGCCTCGGCTACGCCGACGGGGCCGACGGCGTCGTTTCCGGCTTGGCGTCCGGCCAGATCGAAGTGACGTATACCTTGCTCGGCGACGCCAATCTTGACGGCCTGGTCAATGGTGCCGACTTCGCCATCCTGGCTGCGAACTTCAACCAGGCGGTCACCGGCTGGGACCGGGGCGACTTCAACTACGACGGCTTGGTCAACGCGGCCGACTTCCTCGACCTGGCGGTGAACTTCAACCAGGGCGTGAGCGGCGCGGCGTCGGCGGGCGACATGGCGGCGCTGGACGCGTTCGCTGCGGCCAACGGATTGCTGGCGGACGTGCCGGAGCCAAAGTCCAGCGGGCTGCTGGTCTGCGTGGCAAGCGGAGTACTTTTTTGTCGCCGACGGAACCAATCGTCGTTGAAGACTCCCCATTAACGACGTTTTGGATTTTTATTGCCTTTCCAGAACGGGGTCATTAAACTCCCGCGTCCGCATCTGTGGGAAAAGGGAGCCAATTGCTTCGCCGCGCATTGCCGGCTGCAATTTGGTGCAGCTTTGTGAGTGGGCGATGGCTCTTTGAGCCTTGCGCGCATCGGGAGTGATCATGACAGAAAATGTGGGCAGACATAGGCGCCGAACGGCAATGTTCCTGGCGATGGCGGCGGGCGCTTCCTTGCCGTGGGCGAACCGTGCGGCGGCGACGACCTATTACTGGGGGGTTGGCGACGGCAACTGGAGCACCGCCACCAACTGGCTTCCCAACGGCGTCCCGGGTGAATACCCCGATGTGGTTAATATCGTCCAGGGCGACAACGTCGCACGCACGGTCACCTATGACTGGATCGGCCAGCTAAGCTCATTGACGGTCGACCTGACAGGCGGCTTGAATTTCAACGCCCTCTCAATTGCTGCCAACGATCTTACCTGCGATGTTGAACTCGTCGGTTACAGTGGCAACGGCGCAATCAACCAGACCGGCGGCACCAATACGCTTTACGAACTCGATCTCGGATCCGAATTAGGCTCAACGGGCACATACACACTGGGGACTGGTGCTATCCTGACGGCAACTAGCGAGGAGTATGTCGGTGATAGCGGCACCGGCACGTTCAACCAGACCGGTGGCACCAACACGATCCACCAGGGCGGCCTGGATCTTGGAGATAGCCCCGGGTCAGTGGGGATCTACGCACTGGGGACGGGTGCCACTCTTTCGTCACCCGCGGAGTTGATCGGCAATTACGGCACTGGCACGTTCAGCCAAACCGGTGGCACCAATACGGTCAGTGGAGAACTCTTTGTCGGACAAAACTTACAAGGGTCAGGCACCTACACCCTGGGGACTGGTGCCACCTTGTCGTCTTCCTTCGAGTATGTCGGTGGTCGCGGCAGCGGCACGTTCAACCAATCCGGCGGCACCAATACGCTTTACGAACTCGATCTCGGATCCGAATTAGGCTCAACGGGCACATACACACTGGGGACTGGTGCTATCCTGACGGCAGCTAGCGAGGAGTATGTCGGTGATAGCGGCAACGGCACGTTCAACCAGACCGGCGGCACCAATACGGTCAGCAGTGAACTCGATGTTGGACTCAACTCACAAGGGTCAGGCACCTACACTCTCGGGACTGGCGCGGCCCTGTCGTCACCCTACGAGTACATCGGCAATTATGGCACCGGCACGTTCAACCAGACCGGCGGCACCAATACGGTCAGCGAATATCTCTTTCTTGGAGTCAACTCGGGGGCAACAGGCACCTACTCGTTGGGGACTGGCGCCACTTTGTCGGCTCCGCACGAGTATATCGGCTCGGACGGCAACGGCACGTTCAACCAGACCGGCGGCACTAACACGATCAGCAACGATCTCGTTCTCGGAGACAACTCATTGGGAACGGGAACCTACACACTTGGGGCTGGCGCGACCCTATCCTCTCTGGATGAGTTTATTGGCGATGGCGGCAGCGGGACTTTCAACCAAACCGGTGGCACCAATACTGTTACAGGCTCGCTCTCGGTGGGTGCCGGCAGCAGCTACAGTCTTTCTGGCGGTGTTCTGAATGTCCAGTCGGCGACGGTTGACGGTCCCAACGGGTTCAACCAATCCGGCGGTTCTCTATCTTGCTCGAACAATCTCGCGTTGGGCGAAGAGTCCGGTTCGATTGGAATCTATAACCTGTACAGCGGAGCCGTGAGCGTTTCAGGCGTAATGAGCCTGGGTGGAACCAGTGCATCGTCCGGCGGCAGGGGGAATTTTTATATGGGCAACCAAGGCGGCCCAGTGACGCTTGGCGGCCTGAAGATTTGGAACACTCCCGGGAGCGGTTTCACGCAAGACGGTGGAACGGTGGACGTTGGGTACATCGACACCTCGGGAAACCCCAGTCTGTACGATTGGCTTGGCGGGACGCTCGATCTGACGAGCACCACCACTGAAGTTTCGCTCGATTCGACCGGTCTCCTTGGCTCAACGATTTCGATTGGCAGCGGCCAGAATTTGATCACGAATTTCACCGTCTATGTTGGCAATAGCAGCCCCGCATCGATGACGATCTCCGGCGGCGGGACATTTGTGAGTAACGCCAATGATGGCAGTGTCATCGTGACGAATCTCCCCGGTGCCGATGGCAGCAGTGTGACCATCGACGGGATCGGATCTTCCTGGACAGTCAATGGCACGGGGAACATGCGCATCGGCGCCTATAAGACGGGCACTCTCACTGTTCAAAATGGCGGCAGCTTCTCGTCCCAAATTGCTGTTGGCCTTGGATACAATAACATTTCGGGAACAGGCAAGGGCAATGGAATTGTGAACGTGCAAAGCGGCGGCACTTTCACGGCTTCCAACGGCCTGTATATCGGCGGAAGTCCATCCGGATCGGCTGGCACCGGCACGTTCAATTTAAGCGGCGGCACGGCCAACGTCACGGGAACCACCGAAATCTGGAACGGTCAAAGCTCCCTGAACGTTACCGG
>Ga0116114_1001556_pt1 | contig 11797 bp, 10 predicted proteins | sample June2015DPH_10_5_FD_89823 | JGI IMG/M metagenome (GOLD analysis project Ga0116114, IMG submission 89823) | Peatland microbial communities from SPRUCE experiment site at the Marcell Experimental Forest, Minnesota, USA - June2015DPH_10_40 | ecosystem: Environmental > Terrestrial > Soil > Wetlands... | reverse complement strand
CGCGGGGAACGTGGCGACGGCGGCAGCGGCCAGGGACCTGATCGACGCCGGGGCGGATGGCGTGAAAGTGGGGATCGGTCCCGGCGCCATCTGCACCACTCGCATCATCAGCGGAGTGGGGGTCCCGCAGATCACGGCGATCATGAACGTTGCCAGCATCGCCGACCTCGCGGGCGTGCCGGTGATTGCCGACGGCGGCATTCGACACAGCGGGGACATCACCAAGGCGATGGCCGCCGGAGCCAGCAGCGTCATGATGGGCAGCCTGTTCGCCGGATTGGACGAATCACCCGGTGAAATGGTCATTCACCAGGGCCGGCGGTACAAGACGTATCGCGGCATGGGGAGCATGGGGGCGATGATCAGCGGATCGAAGGACCGCTACGGCCAGGCGGGTGTGAGGGAATCCAGCAAACTCGTGCCCGAGGGCGTGGAGGGGCGCGTGCCGTACCGCGGGTCCCTCGGCGATTTCGTCTATCAGATGGTCGGTGGATTGCGGGCGGGAATGGGATATTGCGGCACCCGCGATATCGAGTCTTTGCGGAAGGAAGCGCGCTTCTGCCGCGTCTCTTCCGCCAGCATGGCCGAGAGCCATCCGCACGACATCACCATCACCAAGGAATCGCCGAATTACACTGTCGAGTATGCGGATGACGGACGGTAGAATAGGAAAGTCAAAAGCGCCCGGCGTACCGGGGCTTTGGGAGTTGCGATCATGACGACGCGATTGATGACGTTGGCGATGGCGTCGATGGCGGCCATGCTGGTGCTGGGCGCCGGATGTTCGTCGAATTCGCAGTTATCCGATGACGATTCCATGGCCGGTGATCCGACCACCCGGGCGATGTCCGATCCGATGGGTTATGCTCCCGCTGAGCATGAGGATATCTCCGGGGGCGGTATGACCGATTTCAACAGCGAAGCTTTCAAAAAGGATATGAATCATGTCCTCAATCCGTAAATTGGCGCCAAGGACGGTGGTTTTGGGTCTCCTGGTGTTGGGCGGCTGTCAGCTTGAGCACAATACGCCCGGTCCCGAGGCGTTGAGTTCAACGCCGGTCAAGACCGATCCGGCGATGCAAAAGAGACTATGGAACCCATCGGCGGGGTTTTATGTCAACGACGCGGTTTTGACCCGGCCCGATTACACTCCGCTTCAGCCCATAGCGCTGCCGTGCATACTGAACGCGCTTACGGAACCGGTGCTGTATCTGGGCAATCTCTGCTACGTGCCCGCCGGCGTGTTTTTCCAGTTCCCATGGACGATGGAGGTAAACAAGTCATTGTCCACGCCCTCGTCTTACACGTTGATGCCGCCGTTACCCAACGGACCGGAGCTGGAGCCGACCTACTGATTCCCCGCCATGGCACTGACCCGCCAACAGATTTCTGAATCCGCCGCCGGAAAATTGTCGGCCGCGCTGCCAACGCTGGGCGCGATTCCGGCGCTGATCGGCCTGGACGGATTCGTGGATGAAATCATCGCGGTCGTGAACAAGCGGCTGGACCGCCAGCATTTCGAGCCGATGAAAACCATCGCGGTATTCGGCGAAAAGATCCTGAAGGCCGCGGGCCAATCCAGCAATTACGAGCTTTACGTCAAACAGACCAAACTGGGCGGCAACGGGCCGATCATGGCCAACGCCCTGGCGGCGGCGGGGTTGGCGGTGACGTACGTCGGCTGCCTGGGATATCCGACCATCCATCCCGTCTTCGCCGAGCTTGCCAGACGTGCCAAGGTCCTGAGCATTGCCGAGCCGGGCCATACCGACGCCCTGGAATTTGAAGATGGAAAGCTGATGCTCGGCAAGCACCAGAGTCTGGGGGACGTCAATTGGCAAAACCTCGCCGGGCGCGTTGGGAAAGAGCAGTTGGTCAAGCTGTTCGGCGGCGCGAAGCTGATCGGCATGATGAACTGGACGATGTTGCCGTTCATGTCCGACATCTGGTACGTGCTGCAAAGCGAAATCCTCCCAAGTTGCCCGAAGCAGGAGCGGATTCTGTTCGTCGATCTGGCCGACCCGGAAAAGCGCACCCATGACGACCTCTCGGCGGCGCTGAAGATTCTGTCCGGCTTCCAATCGACGGTGAACGTGGTCCTGGGATTGAACCTGAAGGAATCGGAGGCGGTCGCGCAGGTGCTGGGCATCGCGCTGCCGGCGGATTCGGAAGCCTTGATCGAGCGGACCGCCGGCGAGATTCGCAGGCGGCTGGGCATCTCGTGCGTGGTGATCCATCCGCGCAAAGGCGCCGCGGCGGCGACGGAGCGGGAATCCGCCGCTTTCGCCGGGCCGTTTGTCCACCAGCCTAAAATCAGCACGGGCGCGGGCGACCATTTCAACGCGGGCTTCTGCATCGGCCGCGTAGCCGGATTGAGCCTGGAAGAGAGCCTGTGCGCCGGCGTCGCGACAAGCGGATATTACGTCCGCAATGCCGAGAGTCCCACGGGCGGCCAGCTTGCGGATTTCATCGCCAACCTTCCATCGCCGCAGGGGTAGTTTCGCAGCAGCGTTCCCCGAAACTCCACCATCGCATCCGCCGACAAAAAAAGGGCGGCACGTCTTGTGCCGCCCGGCGCTGGACTGCAATCGAATTCTGGTCGATCAGGCCTGGATTCCGTCGATGGTCGGCGGCATCTTGGTCACGTGAACGCGGAAGTGGGGGGTGGAGCTGATCGACGTGTGGCGAGCCGCCGAGTGGCGCGCGATCGCTTTGCGGGCTACGTGACGCGTCGCCATCAGCTTCCGGTGCGTCAGATTTGTAACCTTGCGATGCGTCGCGCGAACGAGACGATGCCGATGGCTGACTTTGACGACGGCTCTATGCGTTAGGGCCGGGGCGACCAGCTTGTGATGAGTCGTGGTCGTGGCGAACATTGGAACAGCCGGAACCGCCAAAAGCGCGGCGACGGCCCAAACGAGCGTGGACTTTAACATGAGTTTCTCCTTGGCTACGCGGTCCCGTGCGACACCGCTCGGGCTGAGTGTCTTATCGGACGGGCGGGCGAAGTGAGATGAGAGAATCCGGGGAAGGAACTATTTTTCCTCGACGATCGTCTCGCGGACGACTTCTTCGATGCTGGTGATGCCGTCGTAAATTGCCATGATGCCGCAGCTTCGTAGCGGGCGCATCCCGCGCTTTTGGGCTTCCATGCGGAGGACCTGTGTGCTGGCGTGCTGGATGACGAGGTCGCGCATGTCGTCATCCAGCAGCATGATCTCATAAAGACCGAGCCGGCCCTTGTAGCCGGTGTTGTTGCACATGTTGCAGCCCTTGCCGTAGTAGAACTTCTTGCCGACGACGTCCTCGTGACGAAGGTCCAGCTCCATGAGCTGATCCAGTGAAGGGGTGTATTCGGTTTTGCAATTGAGGCAGATCTTGCGCACCAGCCGCTGGGCGATGACGCCCTCGATGGTGGCGGTGACGAGGAAGGGCTCCAGCCCCAAATCCAGCAAACGCGCGATGGCGCTGGGGGCGTCGTTGGTGTGCACCGTGCTGAAAACCAGGTGGCCGGTCAGGGACGCCTGCACTGCGATCTCGGCGGTTTCCTTGTCGCGGATTTCGCCGACCAGAATGATGTCGGGGTCCTGACGCAGCATGGATCGAAGGATGCGGGCGAAGGTCAACTCGAAATCGGGCCTGATCTGGCACTGGATGACGCCGTCGATGTCGTACTCCACCGGGTCTTCGGCGGTGATCAGCTTGCTGCTGGCATCGTTCAGCTCGCGCAGCGCCGAATAAAGGGTCGTGGTTTTTCCGGAGCCGGTGGGGCCGGTGACGAGGACGATTCCGTTGGGCTTGTGAATGAGCTGGCGCGTCGTGGTCAGGTCTTCATCTCGCATGCCCAGCTTGTCCAGGTCGAGGCTGACGTTGGCGCGGTCGAGCACGCGCATGACGACGCTTTCGCCGAACATCGTCGGCAGGACGCTGACGCGGAGGTCGATCGGCTGGTTGTTCACGTTCAGCTCGATGCGCCCGTCCTGCGGGAGCCGGCGCTCGGCGATGTCGAGATTCGCCATGACCTTGATGCGGCTGCTGATGGCGGGGGCGATGTGTGCCGGCGGCGGCATCATCTCGTACAGCACGCCGTCTATCCGATACCGCATCTTGAACTCGCCCTCGAACGGTTCGAAGTGGATGTCGGATGCCTTGTCCTTGATCGCCTGCAACAGCACGAGGTTGATCAGCTTGCGGACCGGATTGGAATTCGCCGCCTCTTCCAGGCTGTCGATGTCGATCGATTCGCCGCGGTTCTTGAGGTCCTTGAGCGAATCATCATTTTGAAGCTCGCCGAGGATTTCCCCCATGCCTTCGGCGGCGGCCTGGTAATACTTGCCGATCAGGCGTTCCAACTGCTCGGTATCGGCGGCGATTTTGGCCGTCACCTGGTATTGCATCAGGGACCGCAGGTCGTCCAGGGCCCGGAAATTCTCGTGTGAGGCCATCGCCACCGTCAGGCTCTTGGTGGCCGGATCAAACGTCAGCGGCAGAACCTTGTTGGTGGTGGCGAGCTGCGCCGGCACCGCCGCGATGGTGGCCGGATCGATGGTGACGCCTTCCAGGTTGATCAGTTCGAATCCCTGTTGCGCCGCCAGGGCGATGCTGAGATCGCTCTCCTTGATCGCGCCCATGTCGATGAGGATTCGCCCGAGAGCGCCGCCCTTTTGTTTCTGGAAGTTGAGGGCTTCGGTGTATTGCTCGCGCGTCACCTTCCCCATCTTCTGAAGGACCCGGCCCAGAGGCCGGCCCTTGAGTTCGGAGATGGCGGGTATGCCCGGGGTCTGGGCGGTCGGCGCGGCAGCCAAAGGCGCGGCAGGCGAAGGGGCGGCAGGCGAAGGGGCGGCAGCCGGAAAGTCGGCGGTCGTCGGCGCGGCGGCTGGCGGCGGAGGCGGGGCGGCCGGAGGCGCGGCGGGAGCGCCGTTGCCATTGACCGAGGCCGCCGGCGCAGTATGGGTTGGCGCCGCGGTCGGCGCGCGGTGCGGCGGAGGAATGCGAGTCACCGGGACGGCTGTCACGGGAACGTGCCGCGCCGCCGCCGGCGCGGGATTCGCCGGCTTGTTCACTGGGGATTTCGGTTCGGAAGGTGCTTGTGACATCGCTGGAGTCCTTTAGTCTTTCCAAAAGCCCGCGGATGGCCATCCGCGGGATTGCGTTTCGCTATTGCTTCTTCGCGGCCATCGCCTGCATCCGGACGCGGTTGGCCTCCATCTGTGCCCGGCGTTCGGCATCGTGGGTCGGCGTCGCGGCGCCACCGCCGCCGGGGGCGGAAGGTTTGGGCTTCGCCGGAGTGGCGCTGTTCTCGCCCCCGGCGTCTCCGCCGCCCAACTGTTCGTCCTCGCCCATGCCGGCGTCGATGCCCGCCCGGGTGAAACGCTCCATCATCATCCCCGGCACCTTGCTCTTGTCGATGGCCTCCTCGGCGCTGATCTTGCCGGCCTGATAGAGCGTCCACAACGTGTCATCAAGCAGTTGCATGCCGTAGCGCTTGCCGGTCTGAATTTCCGAGTCGATTCGGAAGACCTTGTTTTCACGGATCAGGTTCTGAATGCTGGGGGTGACGTACATGAATTCGTATGCCGCGACCATGCCCTCGACGTCCGCCCGCGGGCAAAGCGCCTGGGAAAGAACGGCGATGAGATTGTTGGCCAACTGAACGCGCACCTGCTCCTGTTGATCGGTGGGGAAGGCGTCGATAATGCGATTGATGGTGCTGGCGCACCCGCTGGTGTGGAGGGTCCCGAAAACCAGGTGGCCGGTTTCCGCGCAGGTGATCGCCGAGCCGATGGTCGCCAAATCTCTCATTTCGCCCACGAGCATCACGTCCGGGTCCTGACGCAAGGCGCGGCGGAGGGCCTCGGAAAAGCTGGGAACGTCAACGCCCACCTCGCGCTGAACCACGATCGACTTCTTGTGGTCGTGGTAATACTCGATGGGGTCTTCCATCGTGATGATATGGCGATCGAAATTCTCGTTGATGTGGTTGATCATGCACGCCAGGGTCGTGGTTTTTCCCGACCCGGTGGGGCCGGTGACCAGGAAGATTCCGCGGGGCCGGCGGCAGATTTGCTCGGCCATCTTGGGCAGGCCGATCTCCTCGAACGTCATCAGCTTATTGGGAATTCGGCGCAGGACGATGCTGGCGCAACCCTTTTGCTTGAAGACCGAGACGCGGAAGCGCGTTTCGGCGCCGAAGGCGAACCCGAAGTCCCCGCTGCCCGTTTCCTCGAATTCCTGCTGAATCCGTTCGGGGGTGATGCTCTTCATCAGCGCCATCGTGTCCTCGGCGTCCAGGACCTTGGTCTGGAGTTCGCGCAAATGGCCGTGGAGCCGCAACGTCGGCGGTTTTCCCACCGGCAGATGAAGGTCCGAAGCGTTGCGGCGAACGCAGGTCTCAAGCAAACGGTCTATTTGAAGGGTTGATGCCATGGCTGATTATACCTGTACGATCTACATTTGAACGACGCCTTCAATCTGGGCGACTTTGACGACCTCCTCGGCCGTGGTGATTCCGGAGAGCACCTTGATCCGGCCATCGGCCAGGAGGGATTTCATTCCTCCGGCCAGGGCGGCCTTGCGAATCTTGTTGGTCGGCGCACGCTCGAACGCTAGGGTGCGGATTTCGTTGTTCATGTGCATCAACTCGAAGATTCCGATTCGCCCGCGGAACCCCGTGCTCGTGCAATAATCGCAGCCGCGCGGTTTGTAAATGATCTTGTCCTTGAGATCGTCCGGCCTGATCCCGGCGAGCTTCAGCCACATCGGGTCCGGCTCCTTGTCGGGCTGCTTACACTTGGGGCAAAGCGCCCGGATGAGACGCTGGCCCATGATGGCCTGAATCGAACTGGCGACCAGGAAGGGCTTGATCCCCATGTCGATCAGCCGCGTGATGGCGCCGGGGGCGTCGTTCGTATGAAGCGTGCTGAAGACCAGGTGGCCGGTCAGAGCGGCCTGGACGGCGACTTCGGCGACCTCCTTGTCGCGGATTTCGCCGACCAGAATGATGTTGGGCGCCTGACGCAGCATCGCCCGCAGAATCTTGGCGAAGCTCAACCCGATGTTCTCCCGCACCTGGCATTGATTGATCCCGACGAAGTTGTACTCCACTGGGTCTTCGGCGGTGATGATCTTCTTGTCGGGACGGTTCAGTTCGTTCAGGGCGGCGTAAAGCGTCGTCGTCTTGCCAGAGCCGGTCGGGCCGGTGACCAGGAAAATCCCGTTGGGGCGCTTGATGATCTTCTGGAATACTTTGTAATCCTCTTCTTCAAACCCGAGGCTCTGAATGCCGATCCGGACGCTATCCGGACGCAAAATACGCAGCACCACCGATTCACCGTGATACGCCGGCAGCGTGCTGACGCGGAAGTCCACGTTCGACTTGTCGATCGTGAGCTTGATTCGCCCGTCCTGGGGAAGCCGCTTCTCGGCGATGTCGATGCCCGCCATGATTTTCAAACGGCTGATGAGCGGGTTCTTCATGCGGAGCGGAATCCGATCGCGGTCGACGCATTCGCCGTCGATGCGATAGCGCACCCGCACGCGGTCCTTCATGGGTTCGATGTGGATGTCGCTTGCCCGGTTGCGGACGGCCTCGCCGATCATCGCCTGCACCAGCTTGATGATGGGCGCCTGGGTCGGATCGGACTTGCCGTCATCATCGCTCAGGTTGCCGGACTCCACGTCGATCGAGCGGTCCACCGACCGGTCGAGGGATTTGTCCATCGACTTATCCAGCGAGTCGCGCAGCCGGTCGATGGTGCGGTCCATCGTCTTGTCGATCGTGTTGGTCGCGCTGGTGCTGAAAAGCTCGTCGAGGATGGTCTTGATCCGGCCCTTGGGCGCCAGGACCGTGCGGATGTCCTTGTTCAGCCGGAATCGCAGGACTTCCAGCATCTCGAAATCCAGGGGATCGTGAATCGCCAGGCGCAACTTTCCGCTCTCCATCCCCAGAGGCAGAATGAGATATTTCCGCATCAGGTCGTCGGGGACCAGGTTCACGGCATTCGGCGGAATGGCGCCCTTATCCAGATCGACGTATTCCATGTTGTGCTGCGCGGCCAGCGCCTTGTAGACATTCGTCTCGTTGCACAACTTCAGATCGATGAGCGCTTCGCCGATGCGAAGGCTCTTGGCCTTGGCATGTTCCAGGGCCTTGGCCACCTCGCGGGTGGAGACAATGTCCCATTCGATAAGAATCTCGCCTAGTTTTTTCTGCTGCTTGGCCATCGGGAGAGTCCTTCGCAGGCGGCTGCGACAAACATCAGGCGGGCATTAACCGTGGGTCGAGGAAGTCGTTTCCTAACCCATCTGTACAGCCGTTACCTATATTACTGCCGAACGTCCAGCGGGGTTCAAGTAAACCAGGCAATAGTTTACCGCCAAGGGCGGGGCAGGCTCAAGTGGCAAAGATTAGTTTTAGAAGCCCTCAGTCCTAAGTTTGCGGGGGGGCGGCCCCCAGCGCCGCCAGGGCGGGTGTGTTCTCCAATAGCAATTGTACGTGGGGAAAGGGGATCTCGATATGGGCCGCATCCAGGGCCTTCTTCGCCTTTTCCAAATACTCGTAAAAAACCGACTTTTCGACGGACTCATCGTGAATCCATAGCCAAAACACCAGATTGACGCTGCTGTCGGCACATTGGCTGACGACCACGCTGGGCGGGGGGTCTTTGCAGATGCGTTCGTCGCCATCCACGGTCGCCAAAAGCGCCTCGCGGGCCTTGTCGATCGATTCCTTGTAGGCGATGCCAATGGGGATATCGACGCGAATGACCGGGTGTGTGCTGTGATTGGCGACGCGGTTGGCCAGCATGTAGGTGTTGGGCAGCACGACGGTCTCGCCGTTCAGGTTCAGCATGCGGGTCGACCGGAAGCTGACGCGTAAGACCCTTCCGAACATGCCGTCGATAATGATCCAGTCCCCGACCTTGAACGGCTTGTCCCAGAAGATCACGACGCCGGCGATGAAATTGGCCAGCGTTTCCTGGGCGGCAAAGCCAATGGCCAAGCCGATGATAGAGACTCCGGTCAGCAATGCGGCGATTTGAATGCCGATTTGATCGCAGGCGATGACCAACGCGAAGCCCAGGATCGACCATCGGAGGATGGCCCCCAGCATGTCACGAATGCTGGAATCGACGTGCGCCCGGGACATCGATCCGAGGATGATCCGGCGAACCAGGCGGTAAAACAGCCAGAAGATTCCGAAGAGGATCACCGCCGACAGCAGTTTGGGAATGAACGAGAGCGTACCGATGACCAGGGTCTTGATCGTATCCTGCCAGACGCCGATATCGAGAAAGTCCTGCAGAGTGATTTTGCCGCCGTTCAAGACCGTGAGCATGTTGTTCTTGCTCGCTTGGACGACGGGCGAGGTTGCCAGGACCGTCCCATCCGCCCCCAGCGCGCTCACGCGATAGTCGAAATCAACGGATTTGGCCTGGGTGTCGCTGAAACTGGTCACGGTTGCCGAGACGGTCCTCAGTTCCGTCCAATCATGCGAGCCGTGGGCGGCACGTTCGATGCGGAATTGGGTGACGTCGGTCAAATGGCATTCCCAGTCCAGATCGACCCGGGTGGTGTGAAAGACGGCCCACAACTTAACGTCATTTTTCGCCGCGGCCTCGGTGGAGGGGGTGGTGTCCGCATTGGAGCGTGCGGATTCGGCGGCACTGATGAGCGCGGACTGCGCCCGAACAAAGCTCGCTCCCATCGCCAGCGTCAAAACGATCGCCAGCGGCAGTAGAAACCCCCCGGCCCGATTCGAGCGTCCCGCCATCGCAAAACCTCCCGGATATTTGGTCCATTATCGCATAGGGATCGGACAGAACAAGCGGAATTCCGGGATGGGATGGGGCCAGGCGGTAACGATCCTCATGATCGTGCTTGTCAGTTTGACGCATTCCCGATATGACACCCGTCATGTCCAGGCTCAAAGGGCCCCAGCGGCGCGAGCAATTGATCAAAGTCGCGACGAAGATCTTCGCCAAATGGGGATATAACGCCGCGACGACCGCCGCCATCGCCGATGCCGCCGGCGTCACCGAACCGATCCTCTATCGCCATTTCGCCAGCAAGCAGGAGATGTTCGTCGCCATCACCCGCGCCATGAGCAAGCAGACGCTTCGCCAGTGGCGCGAGCTGATCGCCAAGGCCCCTACCTCCACGGACAAGATTCGGACCATCGCTCGCGAATTTCCCAATCACATCCACGAAAATGAGGATGCCTATAACGTTATCCACGGCGCGCTGGCCACCAGCCGCGATCGAAAAGTCCGGGCCGTGATGAAGAAACACTACCTTGAGATCGAACAGTTCTTCCGCAAGATCGTCGAGGACGGACAGAAGGCCGGGGAATTCAAACGCGACCTGGACTCTAAAACGCCCACCTGGCAACTCATCAACACCGGAATCGGGTATTCAATGATCGCGCTGAATCTGCGGCAGTTCGAACGTTTCTCGGTCGAAGAGGCCATCGAGTTCATTCTGCGCGGATTGAAGGGTTGACCCGACTCCCCGCCAGCCGCGAACCGTTCCCGGTTGCCCGTTGAGATTTCAGGTTGAATTCACCGCATACCGGCGGGCCGGCGTCGTGAGTATCTCATCCACCGATTGCTTTGCTTCCGTCAGCGTCGGTTTGGTGCAAAGCTGGCTCTTGCCCGGCACGCTCACCGTGAACCGCTCGATTATCTCATCCGTTTGGTCGGTGGAGAACACGTGGTGCACGATTGCGTGCCCGCGATAGATATGGGTCTGCTTCAGCGCCATCAGACTTCCCTCCGATAGAACGAGCGAAGCATCGGCCTGTTGTTCAGAATCCTTAAACGAATCGGCGCTTTGCCCCGGTCGAACCGCGATGAATCGGGCCGTTTATCCGGCCGGTGATTTGGATGATCGGCGTGCGGAGGTTGAGCCGTGGGAAAGCCGGGAAGGAAAGGCGCTCAAAGCCGACAAACTGGGGAAGCCACGTGAAAATGCGGACTTTTCAGCGTTTATCGTGCGTAACGTGGACAACAGTCGGTTGACTGCAATTAGAGCCGGACGCTTACGCCTGCGACCCATTCGACGGTTTGAGATGCCTTGTTCAGCCCGAAATTCAGTGCGGTGTCCAACACCAGATTGTCGGTGACGGCGTACTTAGCGCCAACGTCCAACGTCTGTTGGGATTCCTGATGGCGCTCTGTGGTGGCATGTAACCAATACTCGAGGTACATATCGAACTTGTCGGTGAAACTGTAGTCAATTTCTGCGGTATTCGCCCATCCGGTGACGTCGGAGGTGTTGTCCGTGCTGCGCTCCCGCGACACCGTCGTCTGGAAGTTCAACTGAAGGTCCGCTGCTAGATTCATTGAGAATGGAAAAATAACGAATAATTCAGGATGGCCGTTGCCGACGTCTTCTCGGGCCGTGGGAATTTTGAACTGCGGCTGGATCGCCAGCGCGGTTGCCCAAGGCTCATCGCCGGCGTCGTCGCCCCAAAGATTCAGCTTTCCCCCGATGACAGTATCACCCAGGCCGTTTTGGCGAATGGACTGACCCGCCACGTAATCCGTGGTCGAATAGAAGTCATAGGCGTTCACGACCGCGTTTAGCTCAAGACTGTTCAAGACGCCAAGCCGGAAATCGAATTGTCCAAGATTTACAGCATCCGTTCGCGAATTCGCCCCTTGATATCGATCCCTGTCGTATTCGTAGTCGAACAGCCCGGTTTCGATTTGGAGGTGACCGGCGTCGATGGTGCGGGGCGTGTTGGTCTTGTCGGGCCGGTCCATATCCATGTCTCGCATTCGGTCTGGCGGCGTGG